>WBZO01001624.1_pt1 | contig 33755 bp, 31 predicted proteins | sample 5204261 | NCBI WGS metagenome assembly WBZO01 (sample SAMN12412400, study PRJNA552823) | activated sludge metagenome | isolation source: activated sludge from anammox sidestream of wastewater treatment plant... | place: USA: North Carolina | collected 2017-09
TATGAGTCCGATGGAATTCGAACGGCAGGCAGGATTAGTTTAGGCGGGTGTCAACGAAACCGGGTGCAGGCCAGTCTTTACATGATCACATACGCTTCGAACAAAACCCCGGAGGAAACAATCAGAGCAGCGCACTCCGCAATACTAGAAAAGCGACGCACAGAGCGTTGGCCGACAAAAGACCCAGCTCAAGCCGCCTTAGCATCCGGCGCCTTCGAAGACTCCTTTGCTGAATTTCTATCCGGCCTCGAATTGATGCTGGAAGATCAGGGGCTGCTAAAAAAATAGAGTTCATTCATCTTTCTTCGTTGGCTCGCCCCGTCTCTTGGGGACATCCTTCAGCGGCTTGGGCGATGTTTTCAGTCCGCCGCGCAATGCCTTCTCGAAGCGCTCTTGCGCTTCCTTTTCGTCGTATTTCTCAGGGTCTTTTGCCATGGAGATTTATTCTGCTTTTCACGACTTCCCAAAGGAAGCCGCTCTCGTTGGCCGCATATTGGCAGAGTACCCGGAACTTGAGTTCGAAATGTCCCAACTGGTTGGGACCGTCCTTAACGACAAAGACCAGGCAATCCGCATCATATTCCGAGCCAAGGGCGAAGAAACACGCATCCGAGTCATGGATGCCTTAGTCCGCACGGCACTAAACGCCGTTGATCTAAAAAACGAGTACGAGGCCACTTTAGGCGCGGTTCGGCACTGCAAGTCCATCCGAAACCAGTATGCACACGCCCACTGGTATTCGGGCAACGACGAACTCGTATTCGCGAACCTAGAGGAGTCCGCCCAGACGGCGACAGGCCCCACGTTTGTAAAAATCTACAAAATCGACGTTCCGCTGCTGACACTCCAAGAGCAATACATGAACTACGTATCGCGCTGGATGTATTTCCTTATCGACCACTACGAGCACCGGGCGGGGCGATCACCCACCCCCGCCGTTCAAGCTCCGAAAATAATAGAGAAACCGCCCCTCTATATTCCTCAATAGAAATCATCTCCCCGGTCGCAAGCCACAAGGCCCTGATCGACTCCGAGGTTGCCTCGTCGGGTATTTTTAGCGCCGGCCTGTCGGGCATGGCACTACATTAAGTCCCTTGTGGTTTCAAGTATATAATTGGGAATATATTCCTTTACATGCCGGGCCGCCCAAGGGGCGTCTCATGAGCGTCAGGAGACGCGGCCCGGCAGGCGGTGGCCGCGCGAGGGTGCAGGACGTACACCCGCCGCGCGGAGGCCCAAGCTGTGGCGATCCGGCCCACGGGCCGTGGGTCACCAGCGGAGGATATCAAGCGCAATCCCGTCGCTGGGATGTCTCTCCTCCGGGGTCTTCGCAGAGCAAGCCTCCAAACATCGCGCGCGGAACGCCGGAGATCGGCATGTCCGTGGTGACTGCAAGCTCGTGTGGCCAACTTCAACATGCCGCACGGGGCCGCGGGCAGGCTGAGAGCCCGGCGTTCCGCGCGTCCCTTCACGGGACGGCAACGGTGCAGACGACGGCGTACCCGGCGCCGCAAAGAATACGGGCGGCGGAGCTTTGGCTGTCTGACCGTCGCATCGCAGGATACCGGTCGGAAGATGCGCAGACGATGCGTACGCGGCACCGTCATCCCGGCCGCGCGCAGCGCGATCCGGGATCGCGTGCCGCCTGTCCCGTCATTCATGGAAAACGGTCCCGGCTCCCGCTTCGCGCGGCCGGGACGACGGGCCAGGAAAAGAGTCGATCAGGAGCAGCCAATAAAAAGGGCGGCGCTGCCGCCGCCCTTTTCGTTCCGGTGGATTGCCGGGTCGCGCCCGGCAACGGCCAAGGAAAACTACGCCGCCGCCTTCTGCGCCGCGACGAGGTCGAAGCGGTCGGCGTTCATCACCTTGTTCCAGGCCGCCGCGAAGTCCTGCACGAACTTCTCCTTGGAGTCCGCGCAGCCGTAGATTTCCGCCCACGCGCGGAGCTGCGAGTGCGAGCCGAAGATCAGGTCGACCGCGGTGCCGGTCCATTTGGGCTCGTTCGTCTTGCGGTCGCGGCCTTCGTAGACGCCCTCGCTGCCGGCCAGTGGCTGCCACACTGTATCCATGGTGAGCAGGTTGACGAAAAAGTCGTTGGTCAGCGTTCCCGGCTTCTGGGTGAAGACGCCGTGCTTGGAATCGCCGGCATTGGCGCCGAGCACGCGCAGGCCGCCCACCAGCACCGTCATCTCCGGTCCCGTCAGCGTCAGCAGTTGCGCCCGGTCCACCAGCGCCTCGACCGGCGTCATGAACTGGTGCTTCTTGTCGTTGACGTAGTTGCGGAAGCCGTCGGCCCGCGGCTGCAGCGGGGCGAAGGACTGCACGTCGGTCTGCTCCTGCGAGGCGTCCATGCGGCCCGGCGCGAAGGGGACCTTCACGTCGACGCCGGCATCTTTCGCCGCCTTCTCGACCGCGGCGCCGCCGCCGAGCACGATCAGGTCGGCGAGCGAGACCTTCTTGCCGCCCGAGGCCTGCGCATTGAAGTCCTTCTGGATCGCTTCGAGCTTGCCGAGGACCGTCTTCAACTGCGCGGGCTGGTTGACCTCCCAGTCCTTCTGCGGGCTGAGGCGGATGCGCGCGCCGTTCGCCCCGCCGCGCTTGTCGGAGCCGCGGAACGTCGAGGCCGACGCCCAGGCGGTCGAGACAAGCTGCGGCACCGTCAGGCCGGACGACAGGATCTTCGCCTTCAGCGCGGCGATGTCCTGATCGTTGACCAGCGGATGATCCAATGCGGGGATCGGGTCCTGCCAGATCAGCTCTTCCTTCGGCACGAGCGGGCCGAGATAGCGCACGCGCGGGCCCATGTCGCGGTGGGTGAGCTTGAACCAGGCGCGGGCGAAGGCGTCCGCGAACTGGTCCGGGTTCTCCATGAAGCGGCGCGAGATTTTCTCGTATTCCGGGTCGAAGCGCAGCGACAGGTCCGTCGTCAGCATCTTCGGCACGTGCTTCTTGTTCTTGTCGAAGGCATCCGGGATCGTGGCGCCGGCGCCTTTCGCCCGCCATTGTTTCGCGCCCGCCGGGCTCTGCTCCAGCTCCCATTCGTAGCCGAACAGGTTCCAGAAGAAGTTGTTGCTCCACTTGGTCGGCGTCGTGGTCCAGATGACTTCCGGGCCGCCGGTGATGGTGTCGCAGCCGATGCCGGTGCCGTGCTTGCTCTTCCAGCCGAGCCCCTGATCCTCGAGCGCGCCGCTTTCCGGGTCCGGTCCGATCAGCGAGGGATCGCCGGCGCCGTGGGTCTTGCCGAAAGTGTGGCCGCCGGCGATCAGCGCGACGGTCTCCTCGTCGTTCATCGCCATGCGGAAGAACGTGTCGCGGATGTCCTTGGCCGCCGCGACCGGGTCGGGATTGCCGTTCGGTCCTTCCGGGTTCACGTAGATCAGGCCCATCTGCACGGCGCCGAGCGGCTCGGCGAGCTGGCGTTCACCGCTGTAGCGTTCGTCGCCGAGCCAGGTGCCCTCGGGTCCCCAGAAGAGCTCTTCCGGCTCCCACACGTCCTTGCGGCCGCCGGCGAAGCCGAACGTCTTGAAGCCCATCGATTCCAGCGCGACGTTGCCGGCGAGAATCATCAGGTCGGCCCAGGAAAGTTTGCGGCCGTATTTCTGCTTGATCGGCCACAGGAGCCGGCGCGCCTTGTCGAGGTTGGCGTTGTCGGGCCAGGAATTGAGCGGCGCGAAGCGCTGCTGGCCGGCGCCGGCGCCGCCGCGGCCGTCGGTGATGCGGTAGGTGCCCGCGCTGTGCCACGCCATGCGGATCATCAGGCCGCCGTAATGGCCGTAGTCGGCCGGCCACCATTCCTGCGAATCCGTCATCAAGGCCGTGAGGTCCTTGATCACGGCATCGAGGTCGAGGGTCTTGAACGCCGCGGCATAGTCGAAATCCTTGTCCATCGGATCCGACAGATTGGAATTCCGGTGGAGGACCGAAACGTCCAGCGCGTCCGGCCACCAGTCGCGGTTCTTGCGTCCGCGTGTGCCGGTGAATGGGCATTTGCCCGCGCTCTTGTCGTCAGTCTTTGCGTCCATGTGTCTCTCCGATCGTGTCCTGCGATTTTTCTTCTGGGGCGTGCCGTAGGGGCTGCCGGGACCATGGCCGTTAGATTGGATAAGGTCCAATCGAATTGATTTGAGTCATCGATAAGCATATCTTATCGTGATGTTGACCCTTCGGCAGCTCCGCTATCTCGACGCGCTCGTCCGTCACCGGCATTTCGGCCGTGCCGCCGAGGCCTGCGCCGTCAGTCAGCCGGCTTTGTCGATGCAGATCAGGGAGTTGGAGCAGGATCTCGGCGTCGAACTGGTCGAGCGGCGGCCGGGCGAAGTCAGCCTGACCGATGTCGGCCGCCAGATCGCCGAGCGCGGCCAGACGATCCTGAGTGCCGTCCGCGATCTGGAAGACCATGCGCGCCATCGCGCGCAGGTGCTGTGCGGGCCGCTGCGTCTCGGCGTCATTCCCTCGCTCGCGCCCTATCTGCTGCCGCGACTGCTTCCGCTCCTGCAGGCGCACTATCCCCAATTGCGGCTGGAATTGCGGGAGACGCAGACCCGCTTCCTGCTCGACGAGCTCGGGCGCGGGGCGCTCGATGCTGCGATGGTCGCGTTGCCGCTGCATCACCCGGATTTGCGCACGCTCGATCTGTTCGAGGACGCCTTCCTGCTGGCCGCGTCGGTAAACGAGAAACTGCCCAGGCGCGGGACCATCTCGCCCGGCGACATCGATCCCGCCCGGCTGATCCTGCTCGAGGAAGGCCATTGCCTGCGCGATCAGGCGCTGTCGATCTGCTCGGTGTCCGGCGACCAGACGCTGAAGGAGCTCGGCGCCACCAGCCTTGCCACCGTGCTGCAGATGGTGGCGAACGGGTACGGCGTGACGCTGCTGCCGGAAATCGCCATTGCGACCGAGGCGCGCGACGAGCGCGTGCGCATCATCCCGTTTGCCGAACCGAAGCCGCGGCGCACCATCGGGCTGGCCTGGCGCCGCACCTCCGCGCGCGAGGCGGACTTCCTGGCGCTCGCCAGGCTCGTGCAGCAGACCGTGAAATAGAAAAGGCGGCCCGCAGGCCGCCTTTCCGGATCCGTATGCGGTTGCCGCCGGTTATTCGCCGGCCGCCGCTTCCGGCTCACGCTCGGCCTTCTGCTTGGCTTCGAGGTCTTCGCCGGTCTCCTGGTCGACGACCTTCATCGACAGGCGCACCTTGCCGCGATCGTCGAAGCCGAGCAGCTTCACCTTCACCTTGTCGCCTTCCTTGACGACGTCGGAGGTCTTCTGCACGCGCTGCGCCGCCAGCTGGCTGATATGGACGAGGCCATCGCGGGCGCCGAAGAAGTTCACGAACGCGCCGAAGTCCATGACCTTGACCACGGTGCCCTCGTAGATCTGGCCGACCTCCGGATCGGAGGCGATCGACTTGATCCACTTGATCGCGGCGCGGATCGATTCGCCGTTGGCGGAAGCGACCTTCACCGTGCCGTCGTCCTCGACATTGATCTTGGCGCCGGTCTTCTCGACGATTTCGCGGATGACCTTGCCGCCGGTGCCGATGACTTCGCGGATCTTGTCGGTCGGGATCTTGAACGTCTCGATGCGTGGAGCATGCTCGCCGAGCTCGGCGCGTGCGGTGTGCAGCGCCTTGGCCATCTCGCCGAGAATATGCATGCGGCCGTCCTTGGCTTGGCCGAGCGCGATCTTCATGATGTTCTCGGTGATGCCGGCGATCTTGATGTCCATCTGCAGCGAGGTCACGCCGCTTTCGGTGCCGGCGACCTTGAAGTCCATGTCGCCGAGATGATCCTCGTCACCGAGGATGTCGGACAGCACGGCAAAGCGTTCGCCTTCCAGGATCAGGCCCATGGCGATGCCCGCCGTCGGCCGCTTCATCGGCACGCCGGCATCCATCAGCGCGAGCGAGGTGCCGCACACGGTCGCCATCGAGGAGGAGCCGTTCGATTCGGTGATCTCGGAGACCACGCGGATCGTGTACGGGAACTCGTGATGCGGCGGCAGCACCGGATGGATCGCGCGCCAGGCAAGCTTGCCGTGGCCGATTTCGCGCCGTCCGGGCGAGCCCATGCGGCCCGTTTCGCCGACCGAGAAGGGCGGGAAGTTGTAGTGCAGCAGGAAGGTTTCCTTGTAGGTGCCCTGCAGCGCGTCGACGAACTGCTCGTCCTCGGCGGTGCCGAGGGTGGCCACCACGAGCGCCTGCGTCTCGCCGCGCGTGAACAGCGCCGAGCCGTGGGTGCGCGGCAGGAGGCCGACTTCGGCCACGATCTGGCGCACGGTCTTCACGTCGCGGCCGTCGATGCGGCGACCGGTATCGAGAATGTTGTTGCGAACGATGCTGGCTTCCAGCTCCTTGAACACGGCCGCGACGGTGAGCTTGTCGTATTTCGGCGCCTCGTCCGGGCAGAAGTGCGCGAGCGCCTTGGCTTTCGCCGCATCCACCGCGTCGTGGCGCCCCATCTTGCCGGCGATCGAATAGGCGGCGCGCAGGTCGCCTTCGATCAGCGCCGTCATTTCCTTCTCGAGCGCGGAATTGTCGGCGGGGTTGAAGTCGCGCGGCTCCTTGGCGGCCTTCTCGGCGAGCTCGATGATCGCCTTGATCACCGGCTGGAAATGACGGTGACCGAACATCACGGCCCCGAGCATGATGTCCTCGGACAATTCCTTGGCTTCCGATTCCACCATCAGCACCGCGTCGGCCGTGCCCGCGACCACGAGATCGAGCTGGCTCTCGACCATCTCGTCGATCTGCGGATTGAGCACGTATTCGTTGTTGATGAAGCCGACGCGCGCCGCGCCGACCGGCCCCATGAACGGGGCGCCCGACAGCGTGAGCGCGGCGGAAGCGGCGACCATCGCCAGGATGTCGGGATCGTTCTCCATGTCGTGGGAGAGGGTGGTGACGATCACCTGGGTATCGCAGCGGTAGCCCTTCGCGAACAGCGGGCGGACCGGCCGGTCGATCAGGCGCGACACCAGCGTTTCCTTTTCGGTCGGCCGGCCTTCGCGCTTGAAATAACCGCCGGGAATGCGGCCGGCGGCGAAAAACTTCTCCTGGTAATTGACGGTCAGCGGCAGGAAATCGATCCCGGGTTTCGGCTCCCTGGCGGAAACCACGGTGGCGATGACGGTGCTCTCGCCGTAGGTGGCGATGACGGCGCCGTCGGCCTGGCGTGCGACCTTGCCGGTCTCGAGGGTGAGCTTGCGCCCGCCCCAATCGAGCTCAACACGATTGATATCGAACATGTGTCTTGTCTCTCATGGTTTTTCGAACGGAGATGAAAGCCATGAGCAAGACGGCGAGATGCTGCGGCGTCCGACAGCACCTGGCGATCCTGCCATGGCGTTCATCCCTTTCGGGTACGAACGGGGCCTGCATGGCGCCCGTTCCTTTCCGGCGGCTTTTGCCGCCGCACGTACAGCGGCGCAATACGCGTCCGCTTCACAGATGCGCGGATTCCGCGCGGCGATCAGCGGCGGATATTGAGCCGCTCGATCAGGTCCTTGTAACGGGCTTCGTCGTTGCGCTTGATATAGTCGAGGAGCTGACGGCGCTGCGAGACGAGCTTGAGCAACCCGCGGCGCGAGTGGTTGTCCTTGACGTGGGTCTTGAAGTGCTCGGTCAGGTTGTTGATGCGCTCCGACAGGATCGCAACCTGGACTTCCGGCGAGCCCGTGTCGCCGGATTTGCGTGCATACGTCTTGATGACTTCAGCCTTGCGGCTGACCGTAATCGACATCGTCGATGACCTTTCTTCGTACCGCGCTGCCGTGCAGCCCGGCGAGGTTGAACACGCGCTTGGGGACGATCTCGCCACGGTCGGCGTCGGCAAGGGCGACCAGTTCGCCCGCTGCGGTGACGTAAACCGTGCCGTGGAGTATGGGAGCGTCCCGTCCACGCAGGAGGACGGCCTGACCCCGCTGGAGCCTTGCCGCGTCCGCCCGGCTGACGGCCAGCGCCGGGATGTCGTCCAGCGCGGTCTCGACGGGCAGCAATGCATCGGCGAGGCGCGCCTCGCCGGCGGCGGCTCTATCGCATAAAGCCGTAAGTTGTTCCAGTGAAATCATCTCAACCGGCCCGAACGGTCCGACCGAGGTCCGCCGCAGCGCCGAAACATGGCCGAGACAGCCGAGTTCGCGCCCCATGTCGCGCGCCAGGGCCCGCACATAGGTGCCTTTGCCGCAAGCCGCCTCGAAAACGGCATGGCCGGGGTCGGGAATGTCGACCAGCGTCAGCCGTTCGATGTCCACGGGACGGCTCTGCAGGGTGACCTCCTGCCCGTCGCGGGCCAGATCGTAGGCGCGCTCGCCCTCGATCTTGATCGCCGAGAAGCGGGGCGGGGTCTGCTCGATCCGGCCGGTGAAGCGGGGGCAGACGGCGAGGATGGCTTCGCGCGAGGGGCGCTCGGCGCTCGTCTCGGTGACGCGCCCCTCCGCGTCGTCGGTGTCGCGCTCCTCGCCCCAGCGGACGGTGAAGCGATAGGTCTTCCGGCTGTCCATGATGAACGGCACGGTCTTGGTCGCCTCGCCGAGCGCGACCGGCAGGCAGCCCGAGGCGAGCGGATCGAGCGTGCCGGCATGGCCCGCCCGTCTGGCCGAGAACAGCCGCTTCACCACCGCGACCGCATGCGTCGAGGTCATGCCGATGGGCTTGTCGAGCACGACCCAGCCGTGCACGTCGCGTTTCTCGCGCCGGAATTGCTGCTTTCGTCCGCCCTCACCCTGAGAAGCATCGGCAGGGCGCGTCTCGAAGGATGGGGACGGCCCCATGGTGCGAGACGCATGCGGCGCATGCTCCTCACCCTGAGGCCGGGAGGGATTGCGCGGATCCTTCTCGTTCATTCATCGCCCTTCAGATCGCGCCGGACCGCGGGTGTTCTCAATAATTTCTCGATCCGTTCCGCCTCGTCGAATCGCTCGTCGGTCCGGAAGCGGATTTCAGGTGCGAATTTCAGGTTAACGCGGTGCGCGATTTCTCCGCGCAGGAAGCGCTTGTTTCGATTGAGCGCCTCGATGACCTCGTTCTCGTCCTTGCCGCCGAGCGGCATCACATAGATCGTGGCGAGCCGCAGGTCCGCGGTCATGCGCACTTCCGGTACGGTGACGAGATGGCCTTCAAGCACGGGATCGTGCACCTCGCCGCGCGTCAGCATGTCGGAGACGGCGTGGCGGATCAGTTCGCCGACGCGCAACTGGCGCTGCGATGCCGCGGCGGGACCGGTATCGTTTCTTTGCTTCCTGTGTCGCATGACGATCTCAAATATGCTCGTGCGCGGGCAATGGAGATTTGACCCGCGCATTCATAAGCTTCGCAAGACTTGCTTCTTTGCGGATGGATCGCCGGGGCAACCCCGGCGACGACAGACGACAGTCGAAGCCCCGAGACTTGGACTCAGAGGCTGCGCTGGACCTGCTCCACCCGATAGCACTCGATGACGTCGCCGACGCGCATGTCCTGGTAGTTCTCGAACGCCATGCCGCATTCCTGGCCGGCGGTGACTTCCTTGGCGTCGTCCTTGAAGCGCTTCAGTTGCGACAGCTTGCCTTCGTGCACCACGACGTTGTCGCGGATCAGGCGCACATTCGCGCCGCGCTCCACGGTGCCGTCGGTGACGCGGCAGCCGGCGACCTTGCCGACCTTGGACACGTTGAAGACCTCGAGGATCTGCGCGTTGCCCAGCATGGTTTCGCGCCGTTCGGGCGTGAGCAGGCCCGACATGGCGGCTTTCACGTCGTCGACGAGATTGTAGATGATGTTGTAGTAGCGGATTTCGATGCCGGCCTGCTCCGCGGCCTCGCGCGCCTCCTTGTGGGCGCGCACGTTGAAGCCGATGATCGCCGCGCCCGAAGATTCGGCGAGCGTGACGTCGGATTCGGTGATGCCGCCGGCGCCGGAATGGATGATGCGGGCGGCCACCTCGTCGGTGGACAGCTTGTCGAGCGCGCCCTGGATGGCTTCGATCGAGCCCTGCACGTCGCCCTTGACGATGAGCGGGAATTCCTTGCGCCCTGCCGTCTTGACCTGGGCCATCATCTGTTCGAGCGAGCCGCGCATGCCGGTCGCGCGCGCGGCCAGCTTGTCGCGGCGCTGGCGCGAGCGATAGTCGGTCACTTCGCGGGCGCGTGCCTCGGTCTGCACGACCGCGAGGCGGTCGCCGGCGTCGGGCGTGCCGTTGAAGCCCAGGACCTCGACCGGGATCGAGGGCCCGGCGCTCTGCACGGTCTGGCCGGTGTCGTTGACGAGCGCGCGCACGCGTCCCCACTCGGTGCCGGCGACGACGATGTCGCCGACCTGCAGCGTGCCGCGCTGGACGAGCACGGTGGCCACTGGTCCGCGACCGCGGTCGAGCTTGGCCTCAATGACCGTGCCCTCGGCCGGACGGCTCGGATTGGCCTTGAGGTCGAGGATTTCCGCCTGCAGGCCGATGGTTTCGAGCAGCTTGTCGAGATTGATCTTCTTGATCGCGGACACCTCGACGTCGAGCACGTCGCCGCCGAGCGATTCCACCTGGATTTCGTGCTGGAGCAGCTCGGTGCGCACGCGTTCGGGCTTGGCGTCCGGCTTGTCGATCTTGTTGATGGCGACGATGATCGGAACCTTCGCCGCCTTGGCATGATGGATGGCTTCGATCGTCTGCGGCATCACGCCGTCGTCGGCGGCCACCACCAGCACGACGATGTCGGTGACCCGCGCGCCGCGCGCGCGCATCGCGGTGAAGGCGGCGTGGCCCGGGGTGTCGATGAACGTGACCTTGCCGTGCGAGGGCGACGTCACCTGATAGGCGCCGATATGCTGGGTGATGCCGCCGGCCTCGCCGGCCGCCACCTCGGTCTGGCGAATGGCATCGAGCAGCGACGTCTTGCCGTGGTCGACGTGACCCATGATGGTGACGACGGGGGCGCGCGCAACGAGCGAAGCGGGATCGTCGGCGGTGTCGAACAGGCCTTCCTCGACGTCCGATTCGGCGACGCGCTTGACGCTATGGCCGAGTTCCTCGGCGATCAGCTGCGCGGTATCGGCGTCGATCACGTCGTTGATGGTCGCCATATGGCCCTGCTTCATCAGCATGCGAATGACGTCCACGCCGCGCTCCGACATGCGGTTCGCGAGTTCCTGGATCGTGATCGTTTCCGGAACGATGACTTCACGCACAAGTTTTTCCTTCGGCTCGTCGGAGGCGTGACCCTTGAGGCGCTGCGTCCGGCGGCGGAAGGAAGCGACCGATCGCTCGCGTTCTTCGTCGGCAGTCAGCGCGGTGACGAGGGTGAGGCGGGTACGCTGCTTCTGCGCGCCGCCGCGGGCGGGACGCGGCGTAACCGCCGGACGGGGGGCAGCGCCGGCACCGCGACGGGCGCTGCGCGGGGCTTCTTCTTCCTCGGCTTCGAGGGCCGGACGCGCCGCGCCGACGCGGGCGGTCACGTCCTCGCCGAAGCGCTTCTTGGCTTCCTGCTCGGCCTTGCGCTTGGCTTCTTCCTCGCGCCGATGACGCTCGTCTTCCTCGCGCTTGCGCAATTCGGCGGCTTCGCGGTCGGCCTTTTCATGGACCTCGCGGCTGGCGCGGCGCAGGGCTTCCTCTTCGGCGAGCTTGCGTTCCTCGGCCTCGCGGACGCGCGCATCGGCGAGCGCATGCGCGCGCGCGACGCGCTCTTCCTCGGTCAGCGTGCGCAGCACGACGCCGGACGGCTTGGGCGCGGCCTCGGCCGGCGCGGCCTTCGCAGCCGCGGCCCTGCCTGCGGCACTCCTGGCGGGCGCGGGCTTGGCCGGCGTCTCGGGAGCGGCCGTCTCGGGCTTGGCTTCGGCGGGTGCGCCGATGACGCGGCGCTTCACCTTCTCGACGACGACCTGCTTGCTTCGGCCGTGGCTGAAGCTCTGGCGGACGGTCCCCTGCTCGACGCCACGCTTGAGCGTCAGCGTCTTGCTGCCTACGCCCAATTTCTTGTCGCCGGGATTCTTCGTGTCGCTCATTCCGCTGTCAGTCCTCAGGCTTTGCGCTGTGTTTGGCCGGCGTCCGGATTGTCCTGTCCGCCGGTCCGAAAACGTTTCAAGCGCAGATATCGGGCGATGAAAGTGTTCCCTGCCGGACCGGCGAGCAGGGCAGCATGTACCACATTTGGCCGGCCCAATGCCAAATCGATTTGGCTGCCGTCGAAATCGCAAATGACCGCGATTTCGGCCCGGTCGGGAGCGCCATGACGACGGATGGTCGCATCGAGCTTGCGGATTCCGTCGGCGCCGGCGCCGCCGGCATGGATGACCGCGATGACCGGATCGTCGGCCAGGGCGGTTTCCACCTTCATGAATCCGCAGGCGACGGCGCCCGCCTTGCGGGCGATCGCCAGCGCGTCGAGGGCCGACGCTTCGAGTAGGGTCTCGACGCGGTCGGGAAAATCGGCCGGTACCCGGACGTCCTGCCCGAACCCGCGGGCGAAGACCCGGCGCTTGATCGCCTCGGCCAGCGCCTGACTTGTGCCGGTCAGCCACAGTCCGCGGCCGGGAAGATTGCATTTGAGGTCCGCCACGACGCTGCCGTCGGGGCCGACCACAAAGCGGATCATCTCGGCGACCGGCCTGACCTCGCGGGTGAGCGCGCACAGCCGTTCCCGTCCGGCCTTTTTCGGACCGGCATCGCTGTCGTCGGGAACGGCATGCACCAGCATCGTCGGGGTGCTCCGGTTCAGGCCTGCGCTTCGGCCGGCTCGTCGGCCGTCTCTTCTACGACGGCCGGCGCGAGATCGGCCTCGCTGATCCAGCCGGCCTTCACGCGCGCCTGCATGATGATGGCCTCGGCGTCCTCGCGCGACAGCTCGAAGCCGTCGAGAATGCCGGGATGGCGGGTGGATTCGCCGTCCTTGCGTTCGGTCCAGCCGACGAGGTCGTCGGTGGCCGCGCCGGCCAGATCCTCGACCGTCTTGATGTCGTTCTCGCCGAATTTGACCATCATCGGCGTGCTGACGCCGGGCACGTCTTTCAGCGCGTCGGCGACGCCCAGTTCGCGGCGCCTGGCGTCGTATTCCGCCTCGATCCGCGCCAGATGATCGCGCGCGCGGTTCTGCAATTCCTCGGCGGTCTCCTCGTCGAAGCCTTCGATCGAGGTGATTTCCTTGGGATTGATCAGCGCCAGTTCCTCGACCGAGGTGAAGCCTTCCGAAGCCAGAAGCTGCGCGACGACCTCGTCGACATCGAGCGCCTCGATGAAGATCTTGGTGCGGTTCTGGAACTCGGTCTGGCGGCGCTCCGATTCCTCCTGTTCGGTCAGGATGTCGATATCCCAGCCGGTGAGCTGCGACGCCAGGCGCACGTTCTGTCCGCGGCGGCCGATGGCCAGCGAAAGCTGGGCGTCGGGAACCACCACCTCGATGCGCTCGCGGTCCTCGTCGAGCACCACCTTGGCGACTTCGGCCGGCGCCAGCGCATTGACGACGAAGGTGGCGATGTCGGGCGACCACGGAATGATGTCGATCTTCTCGCCCTGCAGCTCGTTGACCACCGCCTGCACGCGCGAGCCGCGCATGCCGACGCAGGCGCCGACCGGGTCGACCGAGGAATCGTTCGACACCACCGCGATCTTGGCGCGCGATCCCGGATCGCGCGCGACCGCCTTCACCTCGACGATGCCGTCGTAGATTTCCGGAACTTCCTGGGCGAACAGCTTCGCCATGAATTGCGGATGCGTGCGTGACAGGAAAATCTGCGGGCCGCGCGGCTCGCGGCGCACGTCATAGATATAGGCGCGGATGCGGTCGCCGGTGCGCAGCGTCTCGCGCGGCAGCATCTCGTCGCGCCGCACGATGGCTTCGCCGCGGCCGAGATCGACGACGACGTTGCCGTATTCGACCCGCTTGACGATGCCGTTGACGATGTCGCCGATGCGGTCCTTGTATTCTTGGTACTGCCGGTCGCGCTCGGCTTCGCGCACCTTCTGCACGATCACCTGCTTGGCGGACTGGGCGGCGATGCGGCCATATTCGAGCGGCGGCAGGGCGTCGGCGATGGTGTCGCCGATCTGTGCGGCGGGGTTGCGCACGCGGGCGTCGTCTAGGCTGATCTGGCTCGACGGGTTTTCGACGGTCTCGACGACCAGCAGATGCCGCGCCAGGCGCAGTTCGCCGGTCTTGGGATTGATCTCGGCATGCACGTCGGTTTCCGCGCCGTAGCGGGAGCGGGCGGCTTTCGCGATCGCATCCTCCATGGCGGTGATCACGATGCTGCGGTCGATCGACTTTTCACGCGCGACTGCGTCGGCGATCTGCAACAGTTCGAGCCGGTTGGCGCTGACAGCCATCGGTCAGTCTCCTTCATAATGGGCCGCGCGGGGCTTCTTGCCTTTCGCGGGCCGGAAATGGTCGGGTCGGGCGGCTCTGCCGCCGTTGCGGGTGGGGCGCGCACGTGCCGGTTCGTGCTGTTCCTGCGCTTCGCGCCCGGCGGCCTTGCCGCGCCGCAGGGATTCGGCCACGAGCGCGTCGGTGAGCACGAGCCTGGCTTCCAGCATGTCCTCGATCGGAAGCAGCACGTCGGTCTCCTCGCCGGCACGGGCATCGTCGCGGCGAATGCGCGCCGCGTCGCCCTCGACGCCCAGAATGGCGCCGCGGAAGCGCTTGCGGCCCTCGATGGCGACGTTCATCTCGATCTTCACGAGATGGCCGGCGTGCCGTTCGAAATCCGAGCGCCGCACCAGCGGACGGTCGAGGCCGGGGGACGAAATCTCGAGCCGGTAGGCGCCCTCGATCGGGTCGGCAACGTCGAGCACTGGCGAAAGTGCGCGCGACACCGCCTCGCAATCCTCGATGCTCATGGTGCCGTCGAGGCGCTCGGCCATGATCTGCACCGTGCAGCCCTGGGCGCCCGTGACCCGCACGCGGACCAGCCGGAAAGCGAGGTCGTGCAGGACCGGCTCGGCTATGGCGGCCACGCGCGCGGCCAGCCCGGGCTCGACGATCAGTCGCGGCTCGGCGGCGGCATTGGCTTTGGCAGTCGTCGTCATGGGCCTGATCGGAATGGGTCTGACTGGACGTCCGTATGCCCGGTGCGGCTATGGCGTCACGAAAGCCGCATTCAGATAACAAAAAGAGCGGGTCCCGGGCGGGGCCCACTCTCAACAAACCCAGCTTGGATTTATGAGATGTCCATTAGCGGACGCGCCGAATATAGCGCATTTTCGGCCCTTCGCAAGGCCGCGGCCCGGCCGGCATGGCTAACGCTTCGTTCACACTCCCTCTCTAGATTTGCGGGAACCCCTGCCATTGTCCGTGTTTTGCGTCCCGCCAATGCCCCCTGTCGCCTCCCTGATACCGGAACTTGAAGAGGTCCTTCAGCACGGTTCTCCGGAAAAGCACGGCGACGTCCTGCGGCAGATCACGACGCTGTTTCTGCAAAGCGCTCCGCGTTTCAACGAAGACCATATCCGCCTGTTCGACGACGTCTTCGGGCGTCTGATCGAGGAAATCGAGGCCAAGGCGCGCGCGGAATTGTCGCGGCGGCTGGCTCCGATCGCCAATGCGCCGACCGAAATCATCCGGCGCCTCGCGGAAGACGACGACATCATGATCGCCGGGCCTATCCTGGCGAAATCGCCGCGGCTTGCGGATGCCGACATCCTCTCAATCGCGCGCTCGAAGGGGCAGTCGCACCTTTATGCGATCTCGGCGCGCGAAAGCCTGACCGAAAGCATCACCGACATTCTCGTCTCGCGCGGCGACCAGGAGGTCGTGCGCAAGATGGCCGAAAATCCCGGCGCGCGGCTTTCCGACACCGGCTATGCGCGGCTGGTCAAGCGGGCGGAGCGGGATTCGGCGCTGGCCGAAAGCGTGGCGCAGCGCGCCGATATTCCGGCCTATCTGTTCCGCGAACTGGTCCTGCGGGCGACCGAGGTCGTCCAGCGTCGCCTGCTGGCGGCGGCCAGACCGGAAACGCAGGCCGAGATCCGGCGGGTCCTGACCAAGGTGTCGAGCGAGGTCGGCGCGGGCATGCCCGCCGACCGGGATTTTTCCGCGGCGCTGGCCGATATCGACCGGCTGGTCGCGGCCGGCACGCTCGACCAGGCCTGTCTTGTCGAGCATGCCGGCAAGGGTCGCTACGAGCATACGGCCGTCGCGCTTGCGAAGCTTTGCGCGGTGCCGCTCGAGGTCGTCGACAAGCTCATGTACGGCGAGCGTCCGGACCCGATCCTCATCCTGTGTAAGGCGAACGGATTTTCCTGGTCGACCGCGCGCGCGCTCATTCTCGTGCGGCCGGGCACGCGCGGCAAATCGAGCGCGACGCTCGACGAGGCACAGGCGAACTTCGAGCGGCTGTCGCCTGCGACCGCGCAACGCGTCGTGCGCTTCTGGCAGGCGGGGCACGGCCGCGCCGCCGAAGGCGTGTCGCCGGCCGGCTAGAGTCTTTCCTGTTTTGATGGAATCAAAACAGGGGTTCCAACTTTTTGCTTTGACGCGTTTTCTTCACGCGAGCCGGTCCCCACTTCGCTCGAAAACGCTTTAGTGCACGCCGACCTTGGCCGGCGGGCGGCGGCGGAACGTCAGGTAACAGGGCGCGCGCCCCTCGCGCTTGGCCTTCGCCTCGTAGCGCGTGCTGTCAAATCCCGGCCATGGCGCCTGCCAGTCGGCGGCTTTTTCCGCCGTCCATTCGAAGGACGGCGAACGCAGGAAACGGATCAGCGTCCAGGCCGCATAGTCGGCAATGTCGCTGGCAAAGCGGAAGACGCCGCCCGGCCGCAGCACCCGTGCCAGCGCGCTCACCATGCGGTCCTGCACGAACCGGCGCTTCCAGTGCCGCCGCTTCGGCCAGGGATCGGGATAGATCAGGTCGATGCGCGCGAGCGCGTCGTCGGGCAGCCAGGCGAGCACCTCGGCGGCGTCGCCCTGATGCAGGCGGATATTCGTCATTTCGTGCTTCTCGATCGCCGCGAGCGCCTTCGCCATGCCGTTCACGAACGGCTCGACGCCGATATAGCCGACCTGCGGATGGCGCTGCGCTTCCGCGATCAGATGCTCGCCGCCCCCGAAACCGATTTCGAGCCGTACCTCCTGCGCGCCCGGCGCGAACAATGTCGTGAGGTCGGCAGGCGCGGGCGAGGCGAGGTTCACGGCGAGCTGCGGCAGCAGCGTTTCCAGCAGGTGCGCCTGATGGGTGCGCAAGCGCTTGCCCTTGCGGCGACCGAAGAAGGCGCGGTCGCCGGCGGCAAACCCGCCTCCTTCAAGCCCGTCGTCTTTATAAGACCCTGATTTGTGAGACCCTGAATGCATGACGGCCGCATCCATGATGCGGCCGTCTGCAAAACTCAACCCCTGTCGACGGGGGCGTATGACGGCGCCCGTTATTTGAAGGCGCGGCGGATCTGGTCGGCGAGGTCGGTCTTTTCCCAGGAGAAGCCGCCGTCCTTTTCCGGCGCACGGCCGAAATGGCCGTAAGCCGCGGTGCGGCGATAGATCGGCCGGTTGAGCTTGAGCGTGCGGCGGATATTGGTCGGCCGCAGCGGGAAAAGCTCGGCCAGAATCTTCTCGAGCCTGGCTTCGTCGACCTTGCCGGTGCCGTGCGTGTCGACCAGAAGCGACATCGGGTCGGCGACGCCGATGGCATAGGCCACCTGGATCGTGCAGCGTTCGGCGACGCCGGAGGCGACCACGTTCTTGGCCAGATAGCGCGCGGCATAGGCGGCCGAGCGGTCGACCTTGGTCGGGTCCTTGCCCGAGAAGGCGCCGCCGCCGTGCGGGGCATAGCCGCCGTAGGTGTCGACGATGATCTTGCGTCCGGTCAGGCCGCAATCACCGTCCGGGCCGCCGACCACGAAATTGCCGGTCGGGTTGACGAGGAAGTCGGACTCCCGGGCCGGCATCCAGCCCTTCGGCAGGGCGGAGGCAACCGCGTCGCCGATCAGGTCCTTCACCATCGAGGGGGTGTATTTCTTGCCGTTGCGGCTCGTCGCGTTGTGCTGCGTCGAAACCACGACCTTGGTGCAGCCGACCGGCTTGCCGTCGACATATTTGACCGTGACCTGGCTCTTGGAATCGGGCTGCAGGTCGAACAGCTTCTTGGAGCGGCGCTGGTCGGACAGCACTTTCAGGATCTTGTGCGCGAAATAGATCGGCGCCGGCATGAACGAGTTCTTCTCATAGACCTCGCTCTCGGTGCAGGCGAAGCCGAACATCATGCCCTGGTCGCCGGCCCCTTCCTGCTCCGCGCCCTTCTTCTTCTTGGCATCGACGCCCATGGCGATGTCGGGCGACTGGCCGTGCAGCAGCACCTCGACGTCGGCGCCGTGATAGGAGAAGCCGTCCTGGTCGTAGCCGATATCCTTGACGACCTCGCGCGCGATCTCGGTGATCAGCTCGCGGTTCACCACGGCCTTCGAGCCGTAATTCTTGAAGAACGGAGCTTGGCCCCGGCCTTCGCCGGCGATGACGATCTTGTTGGTGGTCGTCAGCGTCTCGCAGCCGAGCCGCGTGTTGACGAGGCTTTCGTCGGCAATGCCGAGTTTGACATCGTTCTCAATGAAGGCGTCGAGGATGGCGTCGGAAATCTGGTCGCTCACCTTGTCCGGATGTCCCTCGGACACGGATTCGCTGGTAAACAAGTGGCTCTTGCGCGGCACTGAGAAAGACTCCCTTTCGGGACGAAGCGGTCGGCGTTCGTCGGCTGCAATGTCGCAGTGTCATTGCAGCGTCCAGCCGCGTGGTCAAGATGTGGGCGCGGGTGGGCGCCGGCCCGGCGAGGCTGGCGCTCAGTCGCCGTCCTCGCCCGCAATCTGCTCGACCAGATCGACGATCCGCCGGCGCAGCTTGGGTTCCTTGATCCGCATGAAGGCGCGGGTCAGCGCCAGTCCGTCGGACGTCGCCAGGAAGTCCGAGACGAAGGTCGGCGACGGCGCTTCGGCAAGGCCGTTCGGCTGGCCGCCTTGTTCGGGGGCGCCTTCGAAAAAGAACGATACGGGAACCTGCAGGATGTGGGAAATCTGCTGCAGGCGGCTCGCGCCGATGCGGTTCGTTCCCTTCTCGTATTTCTGCACCTGCTGGAAGGTCAGCCCCAACGCGTCGCCAAGTTTCTCCTGGCTCATACTCAGCATCATGCGGCGCATCCGCACGCGGCTGCCGACATGCTTGTCGGTCGGGTTGGGGGCTTTCTTCACCATCTCGTTCTCCTTGAAACCAACCTCTTTACCTGACACGCCCGGCATGCGGGACACCCTCCGAATACGGCACGTTTACGTTTCCTTCTGCGCTGCCGTGCCGCTCACCTCTAACACGCCCCAGCATTGTTTATGCATTCCATACACGCTGTACGGCAATGCACATCAAAGCAACGCATATCAAAGCGGCATGCCGCGATAACAAATTTGGATTTTCATTTGCTAGCGTGCGCGCCGACGCACGACCAGAACCAGCGCGACCGCAAGGACAAGGGCGACGGGCGCGTCGCCGGTGCGCGCATAGAGCGGTGCGATTGTCCGGCGCGGGAGCGGGCCGTCGATCACGCCTTCGGTCCCGAGCGGCAGCGACCGCACGACGCGTCCGAACGGGTCGACGATGGCGGAAATACCGGTATTGGCGGCGCGCACGAGCGGCAATCCTTCCTCGATGGCGCGCACGCGCGCCTGCTGGAAGTGCTGATAAGGTCCGGTGCTGCGGCCGAACCAGCCGTCATTGGTGAGATTGAGCATCCAGCCCGGTGTTTCGTTGGGCGGAACGGCGGCGCCTGGAAAGACGATCTCGTAGCAGATCAGCGGCAGCATGCGCGGCGCGTTCGGCACGGTGTAGGTCCGTCGCCGGTCGCCGGCGAGAAAGCCGCCGCGCACCTTGGTGAGCTGCATCAGGCCGAGACTTTCCAGCGCGGCCTGGAAGGGAAGGTATTCGCCGAACGGCACGAGATGCACCTTGTCGTAGGCGGCAAGGATCGAGCCGTCGTGATTGACGACGAAGACCGAGTTGTAGGCGCGCGGCGCCGACCGGTTGAGCGGATCGTCCGCCGGGCGCACGCCGCCGGTGATGAGGACGCTGCCCTGCGGCAGAAGATCGGCGATCTGCGCCAGCGCGTCTGGTTCGCGCGTGAGATAAAACGGGAATGCCGATTCCGGCCAGATCAGATGCGTGACCTCGCGCATCCCCGATTGCTGCGGGCCGGTTGCCCGGTCGGAGAGCGCGAGATAGCGCGCCATCACGCTCTGCTTGGCGCCGCGATTGAACTTCTCGTCCTGCTGCAGATTAGGCTGCATGATGCGAAGGCGCACGCCGTCCACGAACGTGGTCGGCGAGCGCGCAAGCCGCATGCTGCCATAGGCCGCGAGTGCGACGAGCAGCGCGCCGGCGACCACGGCCGGCACGAAGCGCTGGCGCGAATAGGCCGGATCGTCGGCGAATGCGGCGGGACTCGCGAACAAAAGCACCGCAAGGAACGTCATGCCCCAGAGCCCGACCACGGCCGCGCCCTGGGCGAGAACCAGCGGGCCGGTGAGCGCATAGCCGAAGGCGTTCCAGGGAAAGCCGGTAAGGATGTGGCCGCGCAGCCATTCGGCCGCGGTCAGCGCGACGGCGAGGGCGAGGATCCGCCAGGGGCCTTTCGTCCAGATCAGGCGCGCGAAGGCAACGCCGCTTGCGGTGAACAGGGCGAGGCCCGCCGGCAAGGCGGTGACCGCGAACGGCAGCAGCCAGCCGAAAATATGAGCGTCGACCAGAAAGGCGTGGCCGATCCAGTAGAGGCCGGCGAGAAAATAGCCGAACCCGAACCACCAGCCGGTCGCGAACGCCGCGAGCACCCCGCCCCAGCGTCCGGCGGCCGCGCCGTCAACGAGCCATATCAGGACCGGGAAGGTCAGGAACATCAGCGGCCAGGCGTCGAACGGCGCCAGCGCCAATGTCGATACCGCGCCGGCCGCAAAGGCGATGGCCGCGCGGCGCCAGCCCCAAGCCAGAACGATGGAATGGGACAGATGCGTCAGGTTCACGGGCGGCGCGGAGTGCTGGAGGCGTTGTCGGATGCCGGTGGCTCGGCGGCCGTCGCGGCGCTGCGCCCGCGATCGATACGGCGCTGGCGGCCGCGATGGATTTTCACGCGCTTCACGCGCCGCGGATCGGCATCCAGCACCTCGATCTCGAACGGGCCGGGGCCGGGCACGAGTTCACCGCGCACCGGAACGCGCCCCGCCTGGGTCACGAGATAGCCACCAAGCGTGTCGACTTCCTTCACGACGTCGCCGACGTCGAAGCCGGAGCCGACCACGGCCATCACCTTTTCCAGCGTCGCGCGCGCGTCGGCGACGAACGAGCCGTCCGGCTGGCGTACGACGCTCGGCGCCTCGTCCTCGTCGTGCTCGTCGTCGATCTCGCCGACGATCTGCTCGACGATGTCCTCCATCGAGACGATGCCGTCGGTGCCGCCATATTCGTCAACCACGAGCGCGAGGTGGATGCGGGTAGCCTGCATCTTGGCCAGCAGGTCGATAGCGGGCATCGACGGCGGCACGAACAAGATCTTGCGCACGATCTTGGCCGCCGACAGCGACATCGACAGGTCGACTGCCGCCAGATCAAGCCCGGTTGCGGCCGCCTTCTTGCGCCGCCGCTTGGTCTGGGACGCGCGCGCGGTCATGAAGGCGATCAGGTCGCGGATGTGGACCATGCCCGAGGGGTCGTCGAGGGTGTCGTCATAGACGACCAGTCGCGAGTGACCGGCATTCTCGAACACCTTCATCAGTTCGCCGAGCGTGATGTCCTTCTGCACGGCAACGATGTCGGCGCGCGGCACCATGACGTCGGCCACCCGCCGTTCCCGCAAGCCGAGAATGTTGCGGAGCATCTGGCTTTCTTCGGGCGAGAAGCCGGTTTCGGCGGCGGCGCCTTCTTCGAGCACCACCTTGAGGTCGGCGCGCATCGATCCCGTGCGCCAGCCGAGAAGGGCACGCAGCCAGCGTGTGAAGACGTTCTCGCTGTCTTCGGTGCGTGACGCCGGTACCACGGCCGGCAGGTTGCGTCCGCGGTCGAACGCCGTCGGAGTGTCGCTCTGAAGTGATGGATCGGTGTCAGGCATGAGAGGTCAGCGTTTCGGCCGGCGGCCGCGCATAGGGATCGGGAATTTCCAGGCGCGCCAGCACGGCACGTTCGAGCCGCTCCATGTCTTCCGCCTGCGCGTCGGTCTCGTGATCGTAGCCGAGCAGATGGAGAAAGCCATGGACCGCGAGATGCGCGACATGATGCGCGAAAATCTTGTCCTCCGCGGCGGCCTCGCGCGTGGTGGTCTCGTAGGCGATGGCGATGTCGCCGAGATGACGCAGGCCGGGCGGATTGGCTGCGGCGGGGACCGGAAAGGACAGCACGTTGGTGGCCTTGTCCTTGCCGCGCCACGCGCGGTTCAGCGCGCGAATGGCCCGATCGTCGGTCAGGGCGACGACGACGCTTCCGTGCGCATGCGGCAGCATCCGCGCGGCGGCGGTGATCGCGCCGCGCACGGTATCCGCAATCCGCTCGTGCGCGGTCCAGAGATCGCACTCGATCACGACATCGACCGGGACGGTTTCGGAGGCGTTGTCCGCGGCGGGCGTCATTCCCGGACCTCGCGTTTGCGGCCGCCGTCGCGCCCGGACTTGTCGTAGGCGGCGACGATCCGCGACACCAATTCGTGGCGCACGACATCCTCGTGCGTGAAGGCGACGTGGCCTATTCCCTCGAGCCCCGCCAGGAGACGGACCGCCTCCGACAGGCCGGACGTCTGGCCGTTGGGCAGGTCCACCTGGCTCGGGTCGCCGGTCACGATCATGCGGCTGTTCTCGCCCAGCCGGGTGAGGAACATCTTCATCTGCATGGCGGTCGTGTTCTGCGCCTCGTCGAGGATGACGGCGGCGTTGTGCAGCGTCCGTCCGCGCATGAAGGCGAGCGGGGCGATCTCGATCTCGCCGGCCTGCAACGCGCGCTCGACCATGCGCATGTCCATGAGATCGAACATCGCGTCATAGATCGGGCGCAGATAGGGATCGACCTTCTCGCGCATGTCGCCGGGCAGAAAGCCGAGCCGCTCGCCGGCTTCCACCGCCGGGCGCGACAGGATGATGCGGTCGACCTCCTTGCGCTCGAACAGGGCGAGCGCATGGGCGACCGCGAGCCAGGTCTTGCCGGTGCCGGCCGGTCCGGTGCCGAACACGAGCGTGTTGCGCTTGAGCGTGCGGATATAGGCGTCCTGCCCGGCCGTGCGCGCGCGCACGGTGCGCTTGCGCAGGTTGATCTCCTCGAATGTCGGGCGCGCGGCGGCCGGATCGAAATCGAACAGCGAGCCCTGCGAGATCACGTTGCGGATGGCGCCCTCGACATCGCCCGGCACGAGCTCGGCGCCGCCCTTGATCTGGTTGTAGAGGTTTTCCAGCACGCGACGGGCCTGGTCGCAGGATTCGCGCGAACCTTCGACCGTGACATGGTTGCCGCGCGAATCCGCGACGATGCCGAGCTTGCGTTCGATCAAGGCGAGGTTCTGCCCGTATTGTCCGAACAGGATGGAAGCCAGCCGATTGTCGTCGAAGGCAAGCACCACTTGCGTCATCGGGCTCGCGTCGCCGTTCGCCGGCGTCATCGCATTCTTGTCGGGCGTAAAATTGCGCAAATCGACTCAGGCTCCAGTTGCAGTAAGGGCTGCGGCGGCGTCGCGTCGCGCGGACGGGGCGATAGCGAGGTCGCCGAACAGGCTGTTGGGGCCGGCTTCGGTGACGCGCACCCGCCGGACCTCGCCAATCAGAGTTTCGGGACCCAGCACCTGCACCGGCTGCAGATATGGTGAGCGTCCGACGATCTGGCCAGGATGGCGGCCGGGCTTTTCGAACAGCACGTCGAACGCGCGTCCGACGCAATAGCGCTGGAATTGCGCGTTCAGGCGCAGGATCAGGGCCTGCAGCGCCTGCAGGCGTTCGGACTTGATGGTTTCCGGCACCTGGTCGGCAAGCTCCGCTGCGGGCGTTCCCGGCCGCGGCGAATATTTGAAGGAGAACGCGGTCACGAAGCCGACGTCCTCGATCAGCCGCAGCGTGGCCTCGAAGTCGGCGTCGGTCTCGCCTGGGAAACCGACGATGAAGTCGGAGGTGAAGGCGAGCGCGGGCTGTGCGCCGCGCAGGCGGTCGATCACCCGGCGATAATCGTCCGCCGTATGCCGGCGGTTCATCGCCTTGAGGATGCGGTCGGAGCCGGACTGCACCGGCAGATGCAGTTGCGGCATCAGCGCATCGAGGTCGCGATGGGTGGCGATCAGCTCCTCGTCGATGTCGCGCGGATGGCTCGTCGTGTAGCGCAAGCGCGCGATGCCGGGGATTTCGGCGAGCCGGCGCAGCAATCGTCCGAGCGAGCAGGTGCTGCCGTCGACGTCATCGCCGTGAAACGCATTCACGTTCTGCCCGATCAGCGTCACCTCGCGCACGCCGGCCGCGGCGAGCCGCTCGACCTCGGCTGCGATTTTGGCGACCGGACGCGAGCTTTCCGCGCCGCGCGTATAGGGCACGACACAGAAGGTGCAGAATTTGTCGCACCCCTCCTGGATGGTGACAAAGGCGGTCACGCCGCGGGCGCGCACCTTGTCGCGGGAGGGGGCGGGCAGGAAATCGAACTTGGTCTCGACCGGGAATTCGGTGTCGATGGCGCGGCCGTCGCGCTCCGCGCGCGCGAGCAGGTCGGGCAGGCGGTGGTAGCTTTGCGGACCGAACACGAGATCGACCACCGGCGCGCGCCGCAGGATTTCCTCGCCTTCGGCCTGGGCGACGCAGCCGGCGACTGCGACCGTGAGCTTGCGGCCTTCGGCCTGCGCCGCCGTCTTGAGCACGCGCAGCCGGCCGAGCTCGGAATAGACCTTCTCGGCCGCTTTTTCGCGGATGTGGCAGGTATTGAGGATGACGAGGTCGGCGTCCTCCGCCGTCGCCGTCTCGACGAAGCCCTCGGGGGCCAGCGTGTCCGCCATACGATTGGAATCGTAGACGTTCATCTGACAGCCGTAGGATTTGACGAAGAGCTTACGGGGTCGCGTCATGCCGCTCGATCGGTCCATCAGGCGGAATTGCCAACGGTCCGAAGGCCTCAAAAGGCTCGATTTTTCTCACAGTCCCATTCCGCTGGTGAACGGCCGGATGGTTCGCGCCGTCGGCCGATGCATAGCGTTTTCTGGCCCGAATTGGAATGCTTCAATCACAGATTGTATTTCGGCGATCGCTATCTAGGCCGAAAACCCGCAAACGCGCCCCAAACGCGGCTTTTCAGCTCTTTTTGTTCTCGGCGAGCGGGACCGCATAGAGTTCGAGCCGGTGGTCGATCAGACGATAGCCCAGCTTGCGGGCGACCTCGGCCTGCAGGCGCTCGATCTCTTCGGACTGGAATTCGATCACCTCGCCCGTGCGCAAATTGATCAGGTGGTCGTGGTGGGCGTCGGTAGCCTGCTCGAAGCGGGCACGGCCCTCGCGGAAATCATGGCGCTCGATGATGCCGGCATCCTCGAACAGCTTCACGGTCCGGTAGACTGTGGAGATCGAGATGCGGCTGTCGAGGCTGGCGCAGCGCCGGTACAATTCTTCCACGTCGGGGTGGTCGTCGGATTCGTTGAGCACGCGCGCGATGGTCCGCCGCTGCTCGGTCATGCGCATGCCCTTTTCGACGCAGCGGGCTTCGATCGTGTTGAGCGCCTTTTTTGACACGGAACCTCGCGGAAGCTCTCTCGGCAGGCTCAATATCACAATCGAACGCGGCGGGTAAAAATCTTCTTCCCGCGTTCATGTGAGATCGCGTCGCAGGACGAGCGCATTCGCGGGTTTGCCGTCGCGGCCGGCATAATAACCGGGCCGGCGGCCGACCTCGCGGAAGCCGGCCCGGCGGTAAAGCCGCAGCGCGGGCACATTGTCCTCGTCGACCTCCAGAAACACCGCGCGCGTGCCGAGCGCCATCAGGCGACCGAGATGCGAGACGAGCAGACGCTGCGCGATGCCGCGCCCCTGCCGCTCGCGTGCGACCGCCACCGACAGGATTTCGGCCTCTCCTGCGGCGCGGCGCGACATGATGAAGCCTGCGAGCTTGCGTCCGGTCCGCGCGCACTGCGCAAGGACGGAGCGCTCCGCGATCAGCCGCTCGATTTCGTCCTCGCTCCAGCCGCGCCGGAAGGACCGCGCATGCAGGCGCGCGATATCGGCTGCGTCGGCGGCCGTCGCGTCGGCCAAAGCCGGCTCGTCGGCCCCGAACAGCGCGCGAAGCCAGGCGAGGATCGCGTTCATCGTCGGGGCAATTGGGCGGCGTCCTGCGGACGCGCGTCGGGCGCACGCAGATAGAACGGCCTGGGTGCGGATTGCTGCGGGTCGGACGCGGCACCAAGCCGCGCCACCCAGCCGATATCGGCCGCGCGCCGCTCATCGACGGAGTGCAGGGGTACTGCCGGCGGCCAGGCGGCGGCCATCAGGGCCGCGCCGGATCCGACGAGCCGCATCTTGTCCATCGCGATTGCCGCGCGCACGGCATCGGCAACCGCAATGATGCGCGCGGACAGCACGGTTCGCCCGCCGGGCCCGAAAATCTGGATATAGACGTGATCGTGACGGGCATCGATCGCGGCGGTGACCGGCAGGCGGTCGTCGGCAGCGATCAGCGGAGCTGCGAGCGCGGCGAGTGTCGTCAGTCCGACCACGGGCTTGCCCGCTGCAAGCCCGAGGCCGCGCGCGGCCGCAATCCCGACCCGCAGGCCGGTGAAACTGCCGGGGCCCGTGGTCACCGCGATGCGGTCGAGATCGGAAAAGGACAGGCCGGAATCGCGCATCACCGTGTCGATCACCGGCATCAGGGATTCGGCGTGGCCGCGGGTCATTGGCAGCGACAGGCTTGCAAGCAGGCTTCCCTGCGTCGTGTCGAGCAGCGCCGCCGAGCAGGCCTCCAGAGCGGTATCGATCGCAAGCACACGCATCAGGCCACCGGTCCCCGATCAATCCGTCCTTGATCGGCAGCTAGCCTAACGTGCGCCTGCGCCCCGTGACAGGGTCGCCGAAAAGACAGGGTCGCCGAAAATACGAAAGGCGGAAAATCCGGGTACGGGCGTGCCGGCCGGCAGGCCTACATCGGCCGGACTTCCTGGACCTCGGGCACGAAGTGCCGAAGCAGGTTCTGGATGCCGTGGCGGAGCGTGGCCGTCGAGGAGGGACAGCCGGAGCAGGCGCCCTTCATGGCGAGATAGACGACGCCGTCCTTGAAGCCGCGGAACGTGATGTCGCCGCCGTCATTGGCGACGGCCGGGCGTACCCGCGTCTCGATCAGGTCCTTGATCGTCTGCACGGTCTCCGCATCGGTGGCGTCGAAGAATTCCTGTTCGTCGTCGCCCTCAGCCTCGCCGTCGCGCAACAGCGGCGCGCCGGACATGAAGTGTTCCATGATGGCGCCGAGCACGAGCGGCTTGAGCTGCTGCCATTCGCCCTTCGCCTTGGTCACGGCGATGAAATCGGAGCCGAAAAAGACCCCTTCCACGTCGGCGATATCGAACAGGCGTTCGGCCAGCGGCGATTTCGCGGCCTGCGCCTTCTCGCGAATGTCGAGGGTACCGTTTTCCAGCACCGGGCGGCCGGGCAGGAACTTGAGCGTGGAGGGGTTGGGCGTGGTTTCGGTCTGGATGAACATTATTGTCGCTCCGGGGCGCGGCCGGTCGCACGCGCCCGCTGCCGCATAAAATGGTGGTTTGCCGGCCAAGGTCAACCGGCAATCGCCTGCCCGGGGATCATGACAGGGCGTCGATTTCCTCGTCGCTCAGGTGTCCGGGCACGATGGTGACCGGTATAGGGAACTGTCCGGCGGTCTTGGCGAGACTGGAAACCAGCGGGCCGGGGCCCTCCTGGCCGGTGCTGGCGGCCAGCACGAGCTGGGCGATATCCTCGTCTTCCTCGATCAGATTGAGGATTTCCTGGGCCAGGTCCCCCTCCCGGATCACCATCTCGGCGGTGATGCCGGCGACCCCGTTGGCGCGCCCAGCGGCCCGTTCGAGGGCGGCGCGCGCCGCCTCATGGGCCTCTGCGCGCATGATATCGGCGACGCCGAGCCATTGCTGGTGGCGGTCCTTGGTGTCGATCACCCGCAGCATGGTGACGGCGGCGCTGGTGCGCACCGCGCGCCGGCTCGAATAATAGATGGCGCGGTCGCATTCCTCGCTGTCGTCGATGATTACGAGGTATTTGGCGCGATGTCCGCTTTCATAGGCGCGGCGTTTGCGGCTCATCGGCCTCTCCGGGTTCGCAGGAACCGGACGCGTCCGGTCCTGCCGGTATGTGCAACGATGCTGCCATGACAGGCTTCGCCGGAACAAGCTCGCCAAAAGGCCGCCCGCCGGTACGCCCGATCAGTGGCGGATGAACCCGATAATGTCCTTGACCGCGCTCATGGTCTGCGCGGCGATTTCGCGCGCACGGTTGGAGCCGTCGGCGAGCACCGAATCGATATAGGCCGGATCGCCCATCAGGCGCTTAGTCTCAGCCCCGATCGGCCCGAGCTTGGCGACCGCAAGATCGACCAGCGCGGACTTGAAGGTCGAGAACTGCGCGCCGCCGAATTCCCCCAGCACGTCCGCCGCCGGCACCTCTTTCAACGCGGCATAGATGCCGACGAGATTTTCCGCTTCCGGGCGGCCTTCGAGACCCTTCGCCTCGCTCGGCAGGGCATCGGGATCGGTCTTGGCCTTGCGCACCTTCTGGGCGATCGCGTCGGCGTCGTCGGTCAGGTTGATGCGCGAATAGTCCGAAGGGTCGGACTTCGACATTTTCTTCGTGCCGTCGCGCAGCGACATCACGCGCGTCGCCGGTCCCTGGATCAGCGGCTCGGGTTGCGGAAAGAAGGCGTCGCCGAATCCGCGCGCGGCGATCGAAGTCGAGAAGTCGTTGTTGAATTTCTGCGCGATGTCGCGCGACAATTCCAGATGCTGCTTCTGGTCCTCGCCGACCGGAACATGGGTGGCGCGATAGACCAGGATGTCGGCGGCCATCAGGTTCGGATAGACATAAAGCCCGACCGAGGCGTTCTCGCGGTCCTTGCCGGCTTTCTCCTTGAACTGCGTCATGCGGTTGAGCCAGCCTACCCGCGCGACGCAATTGAACACCCAGGCCAGCTCGGCGTGCTCGGCGACCTGGCTCTGGTTGAAGATGATGTGCTTCTTGGGGTCGATGCCGCAGGCGAGGAACGCCGCGGTCACCTCGCGCGTGGCGCGCGGCAATTCGATCGGGTCCTGCCAGACCGTGATCGCGTGCATGTCGACGACGCAATAGATGCAGTCATGGCTCTGCTGCAGAGCCACGAATTTCACGATGGCTCCGAGATAGTTGCCGAGATGGAGATTCCCGGTCGGCTGCACGCCGGAAAAAACCCGCTGCTGGAATGCCATGATCGTGTCCCGTGTTGCGGGCGTCCCATGCCACGGAGATGGGAGGGAATGCAAGAGAAGAGGCTCCGTGGACCGGAGCGCTTTTCGTCTTGGGTCAGCGGTCGTGATCCAGATTGCCGAAAACGTCGGGGCCAAAGAAATGCGCACACGGACCCGACTGGCAATGGCCGAATGCCTTGAGCCCCGTGCCGACGGTGTGAACGACGCTGACGGCGCTGACCACGAAGACAGCGATCATCGATAGCACCCATGAAATCCGGTAACGCCGGGTTCGTGCTCTTCGAAAGGCATCGAGCGTACTGGCTTCGCTTGATTGCGGCCAATGCAGCCATATGATCCACAGAAGAAAGAAACAGGAGGCGAGCAGTACCAGAAACGCCAGATCGAGAAACAGATGCAGATAATTCTGCGGCACATACTGCAACCAGATCGAGATCGCCGCTAGCAGGAGTGCGTTGAACGACAATAGCGCCGACGCCTTGCCGTCGATGATGTTGAGCATTTCGTACAACGAGCGGACATTCTTGTCCCGTGTTTCGAACACGACCTCTTTGGTCTGGCGCCGGCTTGGTCGCCGACCCGAAACGACACGCTTGCCGGATGCCATCGGCCCACCCCGTTTGCCCGATCAGGATATTCGTGCCACCGCCTCCGACGGTGGGCAAGAGAGCCCGCGCTTGCGGCTTGCCGCGCGGTCCGCGGTGGTTATAGTGCGCGACCTTCACGCCAACGGGATCCGCCAATGACCGCACCTCGCTACGACGTCCTCGGAATCGGCAACGCCATTGTCGACGTCATCGCGCGGGCCGACGACGATTTTCTGGTCGCGCAGAACATGCAGAAAGGCGGCATGGCGCTGATCGACGAGGCGCGCGCGCAGGCGATCTACGACGCCATGGGACCGGCGGTCGAGATATCGGGTGGGTCGGCCGCCAACACCATTGTCGGGCTGGCGAGCTTCGGCGCGCGCGCGGCTTTTGTCGGCAAGGTCAAGGACGACGAGCTCGGGCAGATTTTCGCCCACGACATCCGCAAGGCCGGCGTGGACTTCGATACGCGCCCGGCCGCCGACGGCCCCTCGACCGCGCGCTGCTACATCATGGTCACCCCGGATGGCGAGCGCACGATGAACACCTATCTCGGCGCGGCGCAGAATCTGCACCCTGCCGATCTCGACGAGACGGCGATCGCGGCATCCGCCATCGTCTATCTCGAAGGCTATCTGTGGGATCCGAAGGATGCCAAGGACGCTTTCCTCAAGGCCGCCGCGGTCGCGCACGGCGCCGGGCGCATGGTGGCGCTGACGCTGTCGGATTCATTCTGTGTCGATCGCTATCGCTCCGAATTCATCGCGCTGTTGCGCGCCGGCGTCGTCGATCTTCTGTTCGCCAACGAAGCCGAACTCAAGAGCCTCTACGAGACGTCGGATTTCGATGCCGGCGTCGCGGCGCTGCGCAACGATGCCAAACTCGCCGCTGTCACGCGCAGTGAAAAAGGCTGCGTCGTCGTCTCGCGCAACGGGGTCGAGGCGGTCCCGGCCGCGCCCCTCGACAATCTGGTCGACACGACAGGGGCGGGCGACCTGTTCGCCGCCGGCTTCCTGTTCGGCCTTGCGCGCAATCGTGATCATGTCACCGCCGGCCGGCTCGGCGCGCTGGCGGCGGCCGAGGTGATCCAGCATCTCGGCGCGCGGCCGGAGGTTTCGTTGAAGGATCTCGCCGGCCAGCGCGGGCTGCCGGCCTGACGGCGGCGCGATCATTAACGGAATCGTAAGCGGAACATGGTTAGCGCTTGGTGAAGATCGTCTTCACCGGAGTTCTGTCATGACCGCATCCGATTCCGCCGCTGCCTCGAACGGGCAGGAGCCCGCTGCCGCAAATTCCCTGCCTGCGATCTTCGTGCCGGCGGCCGACGACGCTGCCGATGCGTCGCCTTCGACGTCGCGCCGCCGCAGCGGACGCCTCACCGTCATTGCCGCAGCGATCGCGATCGCCGCCGCGCTCGGTTCGGTTGCCGGCGCGCTCGCCGGCTTTGCGCTCATGCGTTCGGGCCCGGACAAGCTTCCGGGCGTGACGGCACAAGGCAAACCGATCACGGAAACGCTGTCGCAGATGAGCGCCGATCTCGGCGCGCTCAGGAGCGCGCTCGAGGCCAGCAACAAGGCCGCCGCCGCGCAACTGACGAAGATCGCCGAGCGCGTGGAGCGCGCCGAGAAAGCGCAGACCGACCCCGCCGGACGTCTCGCCAAACTCTCGGAAGCCGTCGAGCGGCTGGAGAAGAAAGTCTCCGGCGCCGCCAGTCCCGACGTCACCGGTTCCATCGTTACGAAGTCGCCGGCACGCGCGCCGCAGGTCGAGGGCTGGGTGTTGCGCGACATTGTCGGCGGACGCGCCTTCATCGAAAGCCGCCATGGCATTTTCGAGGTCGTCCCGGGAACGCCGCTGCCCGGCGGCGGGCGGGTGGAGAATATCCGCCGGCATGAAGGCCGCTGGGTCGTCGTCACCTCGCGCGGCCTGATCACCGCACGCGACTGACCGCGACCTGTCAACGCAGATGACGGCGCCCCTTGCGGGCGCCGTTTTGTTTTGTCCGGACGACCGTATCGACTCACGCGATTGTCATGACCGGCTTCGGTCGCCCGTGTCATATTTTGCGGGCCGGACACGGGAGCCTTGCCATGGTGGCGATTGCAACGCCGCGCTGCATCCTGTCGCTGTTCGCTGCGCTGATTGCCGGCCTTGTCCCGGCTTCCGCGATCGAGCGTGTGCAGGCCACGCCGGCGCCGGAGATGAACGAGGGCTGTCCCGGCCTGATCGCATCGCGGCCGCTGCGCCCGATTCCTGCGGCGCTCGCCTCCGACCAGGTCCGCATCACCTATGCCGGCCACTCGACCTTCCTGATCGAGAGTCCGAAGCTCGTGCGCATCGCCACCGACTATAACGATTACGTGCGCCCGCCGGTATTGCCGGACGTCGTCACGATGAACCACGCGCACACCACGCACTATACCGACAGTCCCGATCCGGCGATCAAGCACGTGCTGCGCGGCTGGGCGGCCGAATATGGCAAGCCGGTGCGGCACGACGTGCAGATCCGCGACGTGCGGGTGCGTAACGTGCCCACCAATATCCGCAGCTATAGCGGCGGCACGGAGATGCACGGCAACTCGATCTTCGTGTTCGAGGTTGCGAACCTGTGCATCGCGCATCTCGGTCATCTGCACCACACGCTGACGCAGCAGCAATTGAACGAGATCGGCCGCGTCGATGCGGTTCTCGTGCCGGTCGACGGCAGCTACACGCTCGACATGGACGGGATGCTGGAAGTGGTGACGGCGCTGAAGGCGCCGCTGATGATCCCGATGCATTATTTCAGCGTCTATACGCTCAACCGCTTTCTCGACCGCGCGCGCGAGAAGTTTGCGGTCGAATTCAGCGACACGCCGTCGGTCGTCATTTCCAAGACGACGTTGCCCACGGCGCCGAAATTTCTGGTTTTGCCCGGCCGCTGACGCACCGTGGCCACTCTCCGGTCTGTGGATAACCGGGTGGCCCCGGGAACATTACGGCTTGCATGGCGTTGCCGCCAGACGCAGATAGTCGGCGTCTGCGGAGCCATTGAATGCCCGCTGACGTTTCAAACGCACGAAGGTTAGCGCATGGTGCCCCCGTGGGGAGTATGGCGGTCGTTTCCCGATCCGCAATCGGACCGGCCGATCGAGGCCCCGGTCGGCCCCGGAATCTATGAGGTGCGCCACGCCGAGACGGGTGCCTTGGTGGCGTTCGGCCATACCGGAAACGTGGCGCGCGTCCTGTCGGACATGACGCCGAAGCCCTCGGCGCGCCTGTTCCGGGCCTTCCGCCGGCCGCTTCCGCACCGCGTCGAGGAGCTCGAATACCGCACCTGCGCGACCGCCAGCGCGCATGAGGCCAAGTCGGCTGCCGAGCACCTGCGGGATCGCCGCGACGCCTATTGGCGGCGCCGGACCTTGGCGGGCTGATCAGATCATCGCAGCGATAGCCACGGGACGGCGCGGCGCCGTCCCGTGGCTTTGATTGTGCTCCCCGTGCGGGCGGCGATCGTCTAAGCTTGTCTCCGATACGACCGGTCAATGGAGACGCTGGCGATGTTGAGTGCGCAACAGAACGATTTGATCACCCGGATCGGCCCGGGCACGCCGGCGGGGGCGCTGTTGCGGCGATACTGGCAGCCGGCGGTGCTTGTCGACGAACTCGCCACCAACCGTCCCGTCAAGCCGATCCGCCTGTTCGGCGAAAATCTCGTCCTGTTTCGCGACGAGAAGGGCCGCTACGGCCTTCTCGACCGCCAGTGCCCGCATCGCGGCGCCGATCTCGCCTTCGGCCGGCTTGAGGATGGTGGCCTGCGCTGTTCCTTCCACGGCTGGCTGTTCGACGTG
>WBZO01001574.1_pt1 | contig 33754 bp, 29 predicted proteins | sample 5204261 | NCBI WGS metagenome assembly WBZO01 (sample SAMN12412400, study PRJNA552823) | activated sludge metagenome | isolation source: activated sludge from anammox sidestream of wastewater treatment plant... | place: USA: North Carolina | collected 2017-09
CCCTCGCGCCGCTCGGCACCGAGCGCGAAGTCGATCATCATGATCGCGTTCTTCTTCACGATGCCGACCAGCATGATGATGCCCACGAACCCGTACAGGTCGAGCTGGGCGTGCGCCAGCGCGAGCGTCGCGAGGGCGCCGAGACCGGCGGCCGGGAGCCCCGACAGGACGGTGAGCGGGTGGAGGAAGCTCTCGTACAGCATCCCGAGCACGAGATAGATCACGACGATCGCGAGCAGGAGCAGCACGCCCATCCCGGCGAGGGACGACTGGAACACCTGCGCCGCGCCCTGGAAGCCGGCCACGAGGGTGGGCGGCGGGTCGAGGCGGCGCATGGCGCCCTCGATCGCCGCGACCGCGTCGCCGAGCGCGTATCCCGGCGCGAGGTTGAACGACAGGGTGACCGCGGGCAGCTGCCCGAGGTGATTCACCGTCAGCGGCGCGACGCCTGCCTCGAGCCGCGCCACGGCGGCGAGGGGCACCAGCGCGCCGGTCGACGAGCGCACGTAGAGCAGCCCGAGCGCCGCCGGGTCGCGCTGGTAGCGCGGCTCGACCTCCAGGATCACCTGGTACTGGTTGGTGGGGGTGTAGATGGTCGAGACCTGGCGCGCGCCGTACGCGTCGTAGAGCGTGTGCTCGATCTCGTCGGGCGTGACGCCGAGCGCCGCGGCCCGGTCCCGGTCGATCGCGACCGTCACCTGGGGACTGCGGATCTCGAGGTCGGTGGTCACGTCGCGCAGCTCGGGCAGCGCGCGCAGGGCCGCCTCCACGCGCGGCGCCCAGCGGTAGAGCTCGGCCTGATCGGTGTCCTGGAGCGCGTACTGGTACTGGCTCTTGGTGAGGAGGCCGCCGACCTGGATCGTCTGCAGGTTCTGCAGGAAGACCCGCAGGCCCGGGATGCCGTCGAGCTGCGCGCGCAGCCGCGCGATCACCGCGCTCGCGCCCGGCCGCTCGTCGCGCGGCGCGAGCCGGATGAACACCCGCCCGGTGTTGGTGGAGAGCCCCAGGCCTCCCGCGCCGACGAACGACATCGACGCCGCCACGGCGGGGTCGCGGTTGATGATCGCGGCGGCGGCGCGCTGGTGCCGCACCATGCCGTCGAACGAGATGTCGGGCGCCGCCTCGGTGAAGCCGAACACCTGGCCGGTGTCCTCGTCGGGCAGCAGGCCCTTCGGGATCGCCCAGTAGACCGCGGCCGTGCCCGCGAGCGTCGCGCAGAAGACCGCCAGCGTCGCGCCGCGGCGGGCGAGGGCGAGGTCCAGCGTGCGCTCGTAGCCGCGCCGCATGCCCTCGAAGAACCGCTCCAGCGCGACCTGCGCGCGGCCCTGCCGCGCCGCGCCCGGGGCGCGCAGGAAGCGGCTGCACAGCATCGGCGTGAGCGTGAGCGACACGAATCCGGACACGAGCACCGCCGCGACGATGGTCACCGCGAACTCGTGCAGCAGCCGGCCCACGACCCCGCCCATGAACAGCACCGGAATGAACACCGCGGCGAGCGACAGGGTCATCGACACGATCGTGAACGCGATCTCGCGCGACCCGTCGAGCGCCGCGGCGAGCGCGCTCTTGCCGAGCTCGCGGTGGCGGGCGATGTTCTCGAGCATGACGATCGCGTCGTCGACCACGAACCCGACCGAGAGCGTGAGCGCCAGCAGCGACAGGTTGTCCAGGCTGTAGCCGGCGAGCGCCATGACCGCGAACGTGCCGACTAGTGCGAGCGGCAGCGCCAGGCTCGGGATGGCGGTCGCCGAGAGCGTGCGCAGGAAGAGGAAAATCACCAGGACCACCAGCACCAGCGCCACGACCAGCGTCGCCTCCACGTCGTGCACCGAGGCGCGGATCGACTCCGACCGGTCGTAGAGCACGTGCAGCTCGGCGCCGGCCGGCAGGACGCCGCGGATCTGGGGCAGGAGCGCGCGAATCGCATCGGCCACCGCCACCGTGTTGGTCCCCGGCTGGCGCTGCACCGCGAGCACGATGCCGCGTGCGTCGTTGTACCAGGCGGCGACCTTGTCGTTCTCCACCCCGTCGAGCACGCGGCCGAGCGCGTCGAGGCGGACCGGCGCGCCGTTGCGGTAGGCGACGACCAGCGGCCGGTACGCCGCGGCATCCGCGAGCTGCCCGGTCGCCTGCACCGTGAACGCCCGGTGCTCGCCCCACAGGTTTCCGGTCGGGACGTTCACGTTGTGGCGCGCGATCGCGCTCTCGACGTCGGTGAGCGCGATGCCTTTCGCCGCGAGCGCGCTCGGGTCGAGCCGGACGCGCACCGCGTACTTCTGCGCGCCGTACACGAGCACCTGCGCGACCCCGCTCACCATCGACAGCCGCTGCGCGAGCAGGGTCTCGGCGTACTCGTCCACCCTCGAGAGCGGCAGCGTCGGCGAGGTCATCGCGAGGTAGAAGATCGCCGCCTCGGCCGGGTTCACCTTGCGGTACACCGGCGGCGCGGGCAGCGTCGGCGGCAGCTGGCGCGCGGCCTGCGCGATCGCCGCCTGCACATCCTGCGCCGCCCCGTCGATCGAGCGGTCGAGCGCGAACTGGAGCGTGATCCGGGTGAGCCCCTGTCCGCTCGAGGAGCTCATCGAGTCGAGCCCCGCGATGGTCGAGAACTGCTTCTCGAGCGGGGTCGCCACCGTGGCGGCCATGGTCTCGGGGCTCGCCCCCGGCAGGCTCGTCGTGACCAGGATGGTGGGGAAATCGACGTTCGGCAGCGCGCTCACCGGCAGCGCCCGGAAGCCGAGCGCCCCGAACACGAGGATCCCGATCATCGCGAGCGTGGTCGCGACCGGGCGCTCGATGAACGGCGCGGAAACGTTCATCGCGCCGCCGCGGCCGCGGCAGCGGCTTCAGCCACGCGGGTGCCCGGCAGGAGCCGGCTCTGGCCGTCGACCACCACCTGCTCGCCCGGCGCCACGCCGCGGGCGAGCACCGTCTCGGCGCCCACGGTCCGGTCGACCGCGACCGGGCGCTGCGCCACGGTGTGGTCGGGCTTCACCACGAACACGTAAGCGCCGTCCGGGCCGGCCTCGACCGCCTGCGCCGGCACGACGAGCGCGTCGCGCTGCTCGTCGAGCGTCAGCGTCACGCGCACGAACTCGCCCGGCCACAGGGCCCGGTCCGCGTTCGCGAAGGTCGCGCGCAGCTGGATCGTGCCGGTGGCGGGATCGACCGTGTTGTCGACGAAGTCGAGGGTGCCGGCGGCGGCACGCGCGCCCGCGCCCTGCGCCGCCGCGCTCACCGGCAGCGTCGCGCGCGCCATCCGGCTGCGGATCGCGGCGAGCGCGCCTTCCGGCACCGCGAACGCGACGTACACCGGGCGCACGCGGTTGAGCACGACGAGCGGGCTCGCGTCGTTCGCCTTCACCAGGTTGCCGCGCTGGACGAGGAGCCGCCCGGCGACGCCGTCGATCGGCGCGGCAATCCGGCTGTAGCCGAGCTGCAGGCGGGCGGTCTCCACCGCGGCGGCGTCGGCGCGCACGATCGCCTCCGCCGCGACCTCGTTCGTCCGGTACTGGGCGTAGCCGTCGGCGGAGACGAAGCCGCGGTCGCGGAGCTCCGCATAGCGCCGGTCCTGGCGCGCGGCGCGCTGCTCGAGCGCCTGGTCGCGCGCGAGGTTCGCTTGCGCCTGCGCGAGCGCCGCGCGCATCGGCCGCGGATCGATCTCCAGGAGCGGAGCGCCCTGCCGCACGAAGTCGCCCTCCTTGAAGAACACGCCGGTGAGCTCGCCGTCGACGCGCGCCTTCACCGCGACGGTCGCGGATGGCGCGACGGTGCCGATCGCGCGCACGGTCCGGGGCATCGTCTTGCGCACGGCAGGCACGGTGACGACCGGCACGGGGGCGGGCGCCGCGCTCGTCGGCGCCGCGCCGCCGCGGGAACAGCCCGTCAGCGCCGCGGACGCGAGCAGCACCGGGCACACCACCCGGCGCGCGAGCGCGCGCGTGTCGATTCGCATGGGCATTGCATCCGCGGCCGCCAGGCCCCGGCGTTCGTTCTCCGTCCACGGCGTCGCAGCTGCCCCCGCAATGCCTGTGCCATCGCGCGAAGGCGCTGAACCGGAAGCGAAATGCGCGCGCGGCCGACAGGCGCGCGGCCCTCCTACGCCACGCGATTCGCAGCCGATCGGCTGAAATGCGCCACGCGAACGTGCTGCCGCCGGATTCACCGATCCGCCCTGTCGTTGCTCGGCGTCGGACCACCGGTCGTACTTCCGCGCGCGCTCTGACCCGGACGTGGCCGAATTGAGCCGCGACCGCAAGACGCCTGGCTCAGTTGCGCCACGCGCACCGGACCCGGCCGCGCCCGCACGCGACGGCGAATCAACGAGATCCGCGCGTGGCACGCGTGTTGCTGGTGAACACCTCGCCGGCTGGCGGCTGCCACCGCGCGCGCCGGCCGCCAATCGAGACATGTCCGCATCGGCAGGCCCGACACGACTCAATGAGCGCGCAGCGGTCGCCCGCTCCGGGATGCACCCGCAGGACGCCCGCGCGTACGACAGGCGGTGGCGTGCCCGGCCACGCGCTCGTGTCGCAGCGTCGAGCGACGAGTCTGGGCAAGCCGCTGCGGCCTCGGAGCCGGCCGTGAGCGAGTCGGTGCTGTCATTCGGTCCCTTTCAGCTCGATCCGCACGCGCGCGAGCTCCGGGTCGGCGGGGTTCCGCTGCATCTGGGCAGCCGCGCGTTCGATCTGCTGCTCGTCCTCGTCCGCGCGCGCGGCGAGCTGGTCACCAAAGACGAGGTCCTGAGACGCGTCTGGGCGGGCCTTGTGGTCGAGGAGAACAACCTTCAGGTTCAGGTGTCGGCGCTGCGCAAGGCGCTCGGCGCCGACCGCGATCTCATCCGGACGGTGGCCGGGCGCGGCTATCGCTTCACGGGCGAGATCCGCACGCCTGCCGCATTCGTCGACGCGCGCAGTGGCCCCGGTGTCGTGCCGACCGAGCCGCCCGCGCGCCCGCCGACCAATCTGTCCGCGCCGGTGTCCGAGCTGATCGGCCGGGACATCGATCTCGAGCAGGCCGCCGGCCTCCTGGCCGCCAACAGGCTGGTCACGCTGATCGGCGCAGGAGGAATCGGCAAGACGCGGCTCGGTCGCGAGATCGCGCGGCACCGGCTGCCCGCCTTCGACGGCGGCGTCTGGCTGGCCGAGCTCGCCCCGCTGAGCGATCCCGGGCTGGTTCCCGCCACCGTTGCCGCCGCGCTCGGGCTCGAGGTCGCCGCGCCCTCGGTCGCGGCGGTCGCGGCGGCGCTCGATGCGCAGCCCCGCCTCGTCGTGCTCGACAACTGCGAACACGTGATCGCCGCCGCGGCGCGCATGGCCGAGGCGCTGCTGGGCGCGAGCGCGTCGCTGCGCGTGCTCGCGACCAGCCGCGAGCCGCTGCGCGCGGAGGGGGAGTGCGTCTACCGTGTGCCGCCGCTCGAGCTCCCTGCGGAGCTGGTCGACGATGCCGCCGACCTGCTGCGCGCCGGCGCGGTGCGGCTGTTCGTGGTCCGGGCCCGCGCGGCCGATCCCGGCTTTGCTCCGGACGCGCGCACGATGAAAGTGATCGCTGCCGTCTGTCGGCGCCTCGGCGGCACGCCGCTCGCCATCGAGCTGGCGGCCGCGCGCGCCGCCGCGCTCGGCGTGGACGAGATTGCGGCGCGACTGGACGACCGCTTCACGCTCCTCACCAGCGGGCGCCGCACCGCCCTGCCGCGGCACCGGACGCTTCTCGCGACGCTCGATTGGAGCTACGACCTCCTGCCCGAGCGCGAGCGGGCCGTTCTGCGCCGCCTCGCCGTCTTTCCCGGGGCCTTCTCGCTGAGTGCCGCGAGTGCGGTCGGGGTGGGGGACGGGATCGACGCGCCGGAGGTCGTCGCCTGCGTCGCGAACCTGGTGACGAAGTCGCTCATCGCAGCCGAGCCCGGCGACGCGCTGGCGCCCTATCGGCTGGTCGAGACGACGCGCGCGTACGCGCTCGAGAAGCTCGCCGCCAATGGCGAGCTCGACGAGGCGACCCGGCGTCGGGTCGAGCACGACCGCCAGCGCGGCGCGCCGGCGCCCGGTCCAGCGAACGTCGCGCGGCGTCCATTTCCGAGCGCCGCCGGGCGCTGAAAGACCCTGCGGAGGGCACGCACCCATGAGACCAGACCGCTCGATCCTGCACGAATCGTTCCGTTACGTGCCCGCGGCCACGACGTCGGTCGCTGCAACCTGGCGTCGCTTCGGCTGGCGCCCCACGACCGACGCCGAGCGCGCGGCACGCAGCCGGCGCCGTCAGGTGCGGGTCGTCGAGACAGCGGCCGCCCCGGACGAGGAGGCGGTCCGGCGCGACGCGTGACGCGGCGGCACGACCGCCCGTGACGCTGGCGATCGGCGCGCGCTTACTGCAGAGCGTGCGCCGCGAGCCGGGCGAGCTCGATCGCCGGCTGCGGATAGACGCCGAGCGCGATCAGACCCAGCGTGAGCGCGTAGAGCGCGAACGTGGCTGCAGCGGCGCCCGCCGCGGCGCCCGCGCCGCGCCGCGCGCCGGCCGCGGCCGGGGAGGCGAACAGCGTGGCGACGACGCGCAGGTAGTAGAAGAGCCCCAGGACGCTGCCGATTACGAGCGCCGCGACCAGCGGCCAGCGCGCGGCGGCGACGCCTGCCGCGAAGACGTAGAACTTCGCGACGAAGCCGGCCGTGAGCGGCATGCCCGCCAGCGCGAGCAGCATCGCGGCGAGGACTGCGGCCAGCCCGGGCCGGTGCCATGCGAGCCCGCGGTAGTCCGCGAGCGCCATCAGCTCGGCCTCGGACGAGGACAGCCGCGCGACCACGCCGAACGCGCCGAGCGTCATCACGAAATAGGCGACCAGGTAGTAGCCGACCGCCTCGGCGGCGAGCTCGCCCGCGGCCAGGAACGCGATCAGCAGGTAGCCGAGGTGCGCGATCGACGAGTACGCGAGGATGCGCTTGATGTTGTCCTGCAGGAGCGCGAGCAGGTTGCCGGCGAGGATGGTCGCGATCGCGATCGCCTGCACGGCGGCGAGCAGTGCTTCGCTCCGGTACGCGCCCGTGTCGAGCAGGTAGCGCAGCAGCAGCGCCGCCACCGCGCCCTTCGACACGGTGGCGATGAACGCGGCGATCGGGGCGGGCGCACCCTCGTAGACGTCCGGCGTCCAGAAGTGGAAGGGAACGAGCGAGAGCTTGAACGCGAGCCCCGCGAGCGTCAGCGCGAAGCCGGCCGCGAGCGCCGGGCTGGTCGGCGCGCCGCCGGCGAGCGCGCCCGCGTGGGCGAACCCGAGCGCGCCGAGATCGAAGTACAGCAGCGCCAGACCGAACGCGAGCAGCGCCGAGGACACCCCGGCGAGCACCAGGTACTTGATCGCGGCCTCCACCGGCGCGCGCCGGCGGACCGGGTACGCGATCAGCGCGAAGAGGCTCAGGCTCAACAGCTCGAGGCCGACGAAGAGCGTCGCGAAGTGCCGGCTCACGGCGAGGACGGCGGCGCCGAGCGTCGCGGTGAGGAGAAGGACGTACAGCTCCTCGCGATACCCGTGCAGATCGTCGAGATAGGCATAAACGAGCAGCGTGACCGCGAGCGCCGCGGCGCAGACGAGGCCGCCGAAGAAGAGCCCGTAGCCATCCACCACCAGCAGCGCGGTCACGCCGTGCGGTGCGACCGTCCAGGCGAGCGGCAGCGCCGCGAGCGCGAGAACCAGTCCGAGCACGGTAGTGCCCGCCGCCAGCGCGTGGCTGCGGCGGAACGCGGCCAGCAGCAGCACGAGCACCGTCGTCGCGGTGAGGACGAGGAGCGGCGCGAGCGCGACCAGGTCGGCGGAAGTCATCACCGGCATCTAGAACCCGGGCCGCGCGAGCGCCACAGCCGCGGTCCACTGCAAGGTCCCGACCGAGGCGCCGGCAACGTCCAGGACCGGCGCCGGGAACACTCCCAGCGCGACGATCGCGACGATCAGCACCCCCAGCGTGACGGACTCGCGGCGGCCGAGATCGGCGATGCGCCAGCCGTGGACGTTGTCGCCGTGGAAGGCGCGCTGCACCAGCGCGAGGGCGTAGACGGCGGCGGCGATGAGGCCGGCGGCCGCCACCGCCGCCGCCGCGACGTCGACCCGGAACGTGCCGAGGAGCACCAGGAACTCGCCGACGAAGTTGCCGAGCCCCGGGAGCCCGAGGGAGGCGATCGCGAAGAAGAGCCCGACGGCCGCGAGCCGCGGTGCCGTCGCCCACAGGCCGCCCATGCGCGCGGCATCGCGCGTGTGCAGCCGCTCCTGGAGCAGCCCGACGAGCACGAAGAGCGCACCGGTCGAAAGCCCGTGCGCGAGCATCTGCACGATCGCGCCGTTCAGGGCGAGCGCGTTCCACGCGTAGATCCCGAGCAGCACGAAGCCGAGGTGGCTCACGCTGGTGTACGCGACGAGCCGCTTGAGGTCGGCCTGGGCGAACGCCGCCACCGCGCCGTAGAGGATGCCGATCACCCCGAGCGCCATCGCGACCGGCGCGAACGCGGCCGACACCCCGGGGAAGAGCGGCACCGCGAAGCGCAGCAGCCCGTACCCCCCGGTCTTGAGGAGCACGCCGGCGAGGATGACGCTGCCCGCCGTGGGCGCCTCGGTGTGGGCGTCGGGGAGCCAGGGGTGCAGCGGGACCGCCGGCAGCTTCACCGCGAAGGCGAGGAAGAAGCCAAGCATCAGCCACCAGGCCGCGGCCGGGTCGAGCGGCGTGCCGAGGAGACTCGCGTAATCGAAAGTGAGGACGCCGGTCGCGCGCTCGTGCACGAGCGCGAGACCGACGATCGCGGCGAGGAGCAGCAACCCGCCGCCCTGCGTGAAGAGGAAGAACTTCATCGCCGCTCTCCGGCGGTACTCGTGCCCCCAGATCGCGATCAGGAAGTACATCGGCACCAGCATGAGCTCCCAGAAGAGGAAGAACAGGAACAGGTCGAGCGCGAGGAAGACGCCCACCGCGCCAGCGATCGTCCACAGCAGGTTGAAATGGAAGAACCCGACCCGATCGGTGATCTCGGCCCACGAGCAGGCGACGCTCGCCAGCCCGAGCAGCACCGTCAGCGCGACCAGCAGCATGCTCAGACCGTCCATGGCGAGGTGCAGGCTCATGCCGAAGCGCGGGATCCACTCGAGCCGAAGCTCGTCGAGCCACGGGCTCGCCTGCGCCGCAGTCCCGACCCACGGCGCCGCGGTCAGCGCCGCCGCGCCGGCGAGCGCGAGCAGCGACACCCAGCGCGGGGCATCCGGTCCGAACCGCTCGGCCCACCACGCGAGCAGCCCGCCGGCGAGGAGCACGACGACGAGAACGCCCAGGCTCACAGCCAGACTCCCGCGCCGACGAGCAGGATGCTGCCGACGACGATCCCCCCGGCGTACCAGCGCACGCGGCCGTTCTGGCTGCGGCTCAGGCCGCGGTGCGCGGCCGCGGCCGCCGCGGCGAGGGCGTCGTAGCCGGGGTCGGCGAGATCGGCGCGCAGGCGCCGGGCGAGGGCGAGATAGGGCCTTACGAGCAGGTGGTCGTCGAGCCGGTCGAACCCCCAGCCCGACTCGAGGAGGCGGTGCAGCGCGGCCGCGATGGCGCTGCGCGCGACGAGCGCCGCAATCGATCTGCGCCGGAGGAAGAAGGCATATGCGAGCGCGATGCCGCCGAACGAGACGATCCCCTCCGCCACCCCGAGCGCGAACCCGGTTCCCGGCGCGACGGCGGGTTGCAGCGGCGGCAGGGCGGACGCGAGGAAGTGACCGAAGGCCTCGAGCCGGCCGGCGACTTGCGGGGCCTCGACGAACCCGCCGATCACCGACAGGAGCATGAGCACGGCGAGGGGGATCCGGATCGGCCAGCCGACCCGGTGGGTGTCCGTCGTGGCGCCCGCGCCGAAGAACACCTGGAAGACGACGCGGAACGTGTAGAGCCCGGTGAGCGCGGCGCCCACCCAGGCGGCCGCCCACAGCCAGGCGCCGCCCTGCGGCGAGGCCCAGGCCGCATCGAGGATCAGCGACTTGCTGTAGTAGCCCGCCGTCACGAGTGGCAGGGCGCTGAGCGACGCCCCGCCGACGAGGAACGCCCAGAAGGCGAGCGGCAGGCGGCGGCGCAGGCCGCCCATCCGGAAGATGTCGTGCTCGCCGCCGAGCGCCTGGATGACCACGCCCGCGGCGAGGAAGAGCAGCGCCTTGAAGAAGGCGTGCACCATGAAATGGAAGATCGCCGCCGCCCAGGCGCCGACCCCGAGGGCAAGGAACATGTAGCCGATCTGGCTCACGGTCGACCAGGCGAGCACCCGCTTGATGTCGTGCTGCGCGAGCGCGGCGCCGCCCGCGCCGAGCAGCGTCAGCGCGCCGATGATCGCGACGGCGTACTGGACCGCCGGGGCGAGCGCGAAGAGCACGTGGTTGCGCGCGATCAGGTAGACGCCGGCGGTGACCATCGTCGCGGCGTGGATCAGCGCGCTCACCGGCGTCGGCCCGGCCATCGCGTCGGGGAGCCAGACCTGCAGCGGGAGCTGCGCCGACTTGCCTACCGCGCCAGCGAGGAGGAGCGCCGTCGCGGCGACCACCGGCGCGGCGTCCGGCGCCCAGGCCCCCGGTGCGCGAAGCGCGATCCCCTGGATGTCGAGCGTGCCGAGGGAGGCGAACAGGAGAAAGAGCCCCACCGCCATCGCCGCGTCGCCGGTGCGCGTCACGATGAACGCCTTCTGCGCCGCCGCGCCGTTCACCGCGTCGCGGTACCAGAAGCCGATGAGGAGATAGCTGCAGAGGCCTACGCCCTCCCAGCCCACGAACAGGAACGCGAGATCGCCCGCGAGCACGAGCAGGAGCATCGCCGCGACGAAGAGGTTCATGTAGGCGAAGTAGCGGTTGTAGCCCTCGTCGCCGCGCATGAACTCGACCGAGTACAGGTGGATGACGAACCCGACGCCGGCGACCACCAGCATCATGACGATCGCGAGCGGGTCGAGATACAGACTGGCCCGCGCGCTGAAATCGCCCGCTTCGATCCAGTGCCACAGCACCTGCGTGTACGCCCCGGCGGGCGGCGGCGCGGCGACGAAGGCGGCGGCGACGGCGATCGCCGCGAGTGCGGCGAGCCCGACCGATCCGGCGCCGATCCAGGCGATCGAGCGCCGGTCGAGCCGCCCGCCGCTCGCCGCGAGCACCACGAAACCGGCGAGCGGTAGCGCGGGGACGAGCCAGATGAGCCGCAGCACGCTAACCCCGCAGCTCGCTCAGCGCATCGGCGTCGAGCGTTCCGAAGCGCCGGTACAGGAGCAGCAGGAGGGCGAGGCCCACCGCCACCTCGGCGGCGGCCAGCGCGAGCACGAAGACGAACATGACCTGCCCGTCCGGCTGCGCCCAGCGCGCCCCCGCGGCGACGAACGCGAGCGCGGTCGCGTTCAGCATGATCTCGATCGACATCAGCATGAAGAGCACGTTGCGCCGGACGAGCACGCCGGCGAGCCCGAGCGCGAACAGGAGCGCCGCGAGCACGAGCGCCTGTTCCAGGGGCAGCGCCGCCACGCTAGGTCCCCTCCGTCGTGCGGCGTCCGAGGTGACAGGCGCCGACGAGCCCCGCGAGCAGGAGCATCGACGCGATCTCCACCCCGAGCAGGTAGCGCCCGAACAGCGCCGCCCCGACCGCCTGCGCCGAAATCGCGCCGGGCTGCACCGGCGGCGTCGGGCCGAGCACCGCCAGGAGCTCGACGAGGAGCACCAGCGCGAGCAGCCCCGGGCCGATCCATGTGCGGGGCGCGAGCCAGCGACGCTCCTGCGCGAGCGCCACGCGCCCGAGGTTGAGCATCATCACGACGAACACGAACAGCACCACGATCGCGCCGGCGTAGAGGATGACCTCGAGCGCCGCGGCGAACGGGGCGCCGAGCGTGTAGAGCACCAGCGCGATGGCGAGGAGGGACACGACCAGGTAGAGCAGCGCGTGCACCGCGTCGAGCCGCGTGACCACCATGACGGTGGCGGCCAGCGCGACCGCGGCGGCAACGTAGAAAGCGAATTCCATCGCTCGCCTCCTTTCAGGGGAGCAGGCTGTTCAGGTCGACCGGCGGCCGCTCGTCGTCGGCCTCGCCCTTGTCCTTGCCGCCGATCGCGAGCCCCGCGACCCGGTAGAAGTCGTACCCCGGGTACTTGCCGGGGCCGTCGATGAGCAGGTGTTCCTTCTCGTAGACGAGGTTGCGGCGGTCGTACTCGCCCATCTCGAAGTCCGGGGTGAGCTGGATCGCGTAGGTGGGGCACGCCTCCTCGCAGTAGCCGCAGAAGATGCAGCGCGCGAAATTGATGCGGAAGAACGCGGGGTAGCGGCGGCCGTCCGCATCCTCGGTCGCCTGCAGCGCGATACAGTCGACCGGGCAGGCGACCGCGCACAGGTAGCATGCCACGCACCGCTCCGCCCCCTCCGGGTCGCGGGTGAGGACGATGCGGCCGCGCCAGCGCGGAGGGATGCGCGGCCGCTCCTCCGGGTAGCTGATGGTCGCGCGCGGCGCGAAGGTGCGGCGCAGGTACGCGCCCATCGTCGCCAGAGCGTTGAGGATGTCGGACATGCCGCGCGCCTTCACCCGGGACGCAGCGCGAGCACGGCGGCGCCCGTGGCGAGCAGGTTGAAGAGCGCGAGCGGGAGCATCGCCTTCCAGCCGTACGCCACGAGCTGGTCGTAGCGCGGCCGCGGCAGCGCTGCGCGCAGCAGCACGAAGCCGGCGACGAAGACCGCGGTCTTGAGCAGGAACCAGGCGAGCGGCGGCAGCACCGGCCCGAGCCAGCCGCCGAAGAAGAGCGTCACGATCATCGCCGAGACGAGCAGGATGCCGACGTACTCGCCGGCGAAGAAGAGCCCGAACTTCATCCCCGAGTACTCGGTGTGGAAGCCGGCGATGAGCTCGGTCTCCGCCTCGGGCAGATCGAACGGCAGCCGGTGGGTGTGGGCGACACCGGCGATCGCGAACGCGATGAACCCGAGCACCTGCGGCACCACGAACCACAGGTCGCGCTGCGCCGCGACGATCGCGCGCAGGTCGAAGGTGCCGGCCTGCACCACGACGCCCATCACCGCGAGCCCCATGAACACCTCGTAGGCGAGCATCTGCGCGGCGGCGCGCAGCGCGCCGAGCAGCGAGTACTTGTTGTTCGACGCCCAGCCGGCGAGCACCACGCTGTACACGGCGAGCGCGGCCATGGCGAGGAAGAACAGGAGCCCGATGTCCAGGTCGGCGACCCCCACCCCCGGCGCGACCGGCACGACCGCGAACGCCGCGAGCATGGCGAGCACGATCACCGCCGGCGCGAGCACGAACACCGCGCGGTCGGCGAACGGCGGCACCCAGTCTTCCTTGAAGGCGAGCTTGACGAGGTCGGCGACGGGCTGCAGCAGGCCGAACGGGCCGACGCGGTTCGGGCCGTAGCGGTCCTGCCAGAGCGCGAGCAGACGCCGCTCGACCCAGATCAGGGCCGCGGCGAGGCCGAGCAGCGCCGCCAGCACCCCGACCAAGTTGGCAGTCGCGGCGGCGCTCACCGACCGGCCCCGAGTTTCACGCCGGCCCCGCCCGCCGCAGCGTGGCCCACGCCGGCACGTCGAGCCACGGCAGGTCCGGTGCCCCGACCGGCACCAGCGCGACGCCTCGCGGCACGCGCTCGTCGAGCTCGACCGGCCGTCGGCACGCGGCGTCGTCGGTTGCGAGCTCGACCTCCGTGCCGGGTGCGAGTCCGAGCTCGGTGCCATCGGTCGCGTTCAGCAGCACCGCGGGCGTGCCCGCCCGTTCGGCCACCGCGGGTGCGAGCATGCTCAGCTCCTCGGTGCCGAACACGAGCGGGCGCGGCACCGCGAGCAGGGCGCCGCCGCGGCGCCGGAACGGCGGCGGCGCGTCGGCGCGGAACCCCGCCGGCGCCGCGACCGCAGGCTCGAACAGGCGCACGCCGGAACTTGCGCCGTGCAGGCCATCGCCGAGCTCGACCCCGAACTTCTTGAGCGACTGGCAGGAGTTCCAGCGGGGCGCCCAGTAGTGCGTGACGAGCGGCGGCGGCGGCGGCAGGGGATAGCCCTCCATGGAGAACGCGAGCGGGGCGTCCGGGTCGGCCGGCGGTTCGGGCTCGTGCACGCTGATCTGCGCGCGCATCGCGGTGCGTCCGCTGTAGGGCTGCGGCTGGCGCGGCACGCGCTGGCCGGCCCAGCGCGCGCCGGCGTCCGGCGCGGCGTCGACGATCCGCCGCAGCGCCGGGATCGCCTGTGCGCACGCGCGGGTCAGTTCGTCGAGCGCATCCCGACCCGGGACCGACGGCGCCTGCCCGAGTGCGCCCAGCCAGCGCCAGCTGTCGGCGACGTCGCCCTCCGGCGCGAGCACGCGGAAGAAGCGCTGCGCCCGGCCTTCGCCATTCACCAGGGTCCCGCTCGACTCCGCGAACGTTCCCGCCGGCAGGCACGCCGCGGCACGCCGCGCGGTCGCATGCGCGAGGTGGTCGATCACGATCACGCGCGCGCTGGCGAGGAGCTCGTCGACCAGCCGGCCCGGCGCGCGCCGGTACAGGTCGTTCTCGAGCACGATGACGGTCCGCGCCCGCCGGTCGCGCGCGCGCGCGAATGCCTCGGAGAGCGGTTGCCCGCCGAGGGCCGCGAGCCCGAGGCTGTTGCACTCGGGCACGACCCAGCTCACCCGCACGCGTCGCCCCGCGCGCGCGAGCGCGAGCGCCACGGCTGCCGCTGCGCGCAGCACCGGCTCGCTCGCGCAGCCGGTGCCGGAGACGACCAGCGGCCGCTCGGCCACGCGCAGGGCGGTCGCGGCATCGCGAGCGAACGCGCGCGCATCCGCGTCGAGGTCGGCGACCTCCGGCGCGGACGCGTCGATCTCGTGCGCGATCGCGCAGCCGATTCGCGCGAGCTCGTCGGGACTCGCGCAGCGCACTGCTGCAGCGATGTCGTCGAGCCGCGTCGGCGCCGGCGTCGCGACGAACAGCGGGCTGCGCGCGTCCTGCGCGGCGGTGCGCACGGCGGTATCGTCCCAGCGCGCGATCTTCAGGTGCGCGGCGACGGCGAACCCGCCGTTGCGCACCGACTGGCGCAGCGCGAGCGCGACGCGCGGCGCGGTGGCGCACACGTCCTCCCCGAGGACGAGCACGGCGCCCGCGCCCTCGATCTCGCCCAGCGTCGCGACCGCCACCGGCAGCTCGCGGCACAGCTGCAGGACGAGGGCGAGCAGCGGCCGCTCGCCGTCCGACACGCCGGCGACGAAGTTCGACTCGCCGACCAGCGCGCGCAGGGCGAAGTTCGATTCGAGCGAGGCGCGCGGCGAGCCGATCCCGAGGACCGCGCCGCGGTCCTCGAGGAGCTTGCCGACGCGGACGAGGGCGTCGGCGCGCGCGGCCGGGCGCGGCGCTTCCTCGTCCGGCGCGCGCAGGAGCGGCGTGCGCAGCCGTTGGTCGGCGTGCACGAAGCCGTGGCCGAAACGGCCGCGGTCGCACAGGAAGAAGCCATTGACCGCGTCGTTGTAGCGGTTGAGGACCCGGCGCAGCCTGCCGTAGCGCTCTGCGACCAGCGTGTTGCAGCCGGCCCCGCAGTGCACGCATACCGAGGGCGCGCTCTGCAGATCCCACTTGCGCGTGTAGTGGGGCTTGAGCGTGCGATCGGTGAAGACGCCCGTCGGGCAGACCTCGACGAGGTTGCCGCTGAACTCGCTCTCGAGCGTCCCGTCGCTGTCGCGGCCGAAGTAGACGTGATTCTTCGACGCGAGCGCCTGGAGGTCGTGCCCTCCGGCGTAGTCACGGTAGAAGCGCACGCACCGGTAGCAGGTGATGCAGCGGTTCATCTCGTGGTTGACGAACGGGCCGAGGTGCTGGTTGCGGAACGTGCGCTTCGTCCCGCGGTAGCGGCGATAGGTGTGGCCGGTCATCACCGTCATGTCCTGCAGGTGGCACTCGCCGCCCTCGTCGCAGACCGGGCAGTCGTGGGGGTGGTTGGTCATCAGCCACTCGATGACGCTCGCGCGGAAATGGTGCGCCTCCGGGTCCGCGAGCGAGATGCGCGTGCCGGGCGCCGCCGGCGTCATGCACGACATCACGATCCGGCCCGCGCGGTCGTGCTCGTCCTTGTACAGCTTCACCGCGCACTGCCGGCAGGCGCCGACCGAGCCGAGCGCGGGATGCCAGCAGAAGTAGGGCAGGTCGAGCCCGAGTGCGAGGCACACCTCGAGGAGGTTGCGGTCCGGGCGGGACGGATGCTCGCGGCCGTCGATGTACAGGGGCGCCGCCACGCTCATCTCCAAGGGCAGCGGTGCTCGTGCGCGTGCCGCGCGAAATCGTCGCCGAAGTACTTGAGCGCGCTCTGCAGCGGCTCCATCGCCCCGGGCGCGTGCGCGCAGTAGGTGTGCCCCGGCCCGAGCAGTCGCGCCTGCTCGGCGAGGAGCGCGAGGTCCTCGGGGCGCCCGCGCCCGTCCTCGAGGTCGTCGAGCACGTACGCGACCCAGGGCAGCCCGTCGCGGCACGGCGTGCACCAGCCGCACGATTCCCGGGCGAAGAACCACTCGAGGTTGCGCACCATGCCGACCGGACAGGTCCGGTCGTCGAGGACGATCATCGTCCCGGTCCCCAGGCGGCTGCCCGCGTGCGCGATCGAGTCGAAGTCCATCGGCAGGTCGAGGTGCTCGGCGACGAGGAAGTCGGTCGAGGCGCCGCCGGGCAGCAGGCCGCGGAACGCGTGGCCCGGGCGCATTCCGCCCGCGTGCTCCTCGAGGATCTCCCGGATCGGCGTGCCCATCGGCAGCTCCCACGCGCCGGGCCGCCGCACCTTGCCGCTCGCGCCGTAGATCTTGGTGCCGGCGTCGCGGGTGCGGCCGAGCCCCCGGTACCAGGCCGGGCCGCGCGCGACGATGTGCGGCACGTTGCACAGCGTCTCGACGTTGTTCACCACCGTCGGCTTGCCCCACAGGCCGGCCGCCTGCGGGAAGGGCGGCTTCGCGCGCGGAATGGCGCGCTTGCCCTCGAGCGCGTTGAGGAGCGCGGTCTCCTCCCCGCAGAGATACCGGCCGGCGCTCGTGTGCACGTGCATCTCGAGGCGGTAGCCGCTGCCGAGGATGTCCGGCCCGAGATAGCCGCGCGCGTACGCCTCGCCGATGGCCTGCCGCACCCGGCGCGCGGGCAAGTGGTACTCGCCGCGCATGAACACGTACGCGACGTCCGCCTGGACCGCGTACGCGGCGAGGATCATGCCTTCGACGAGGAGATGCGGGTCGCCTTCCATCAGCAGCCGGTCCTTGAACGTCCCCGGCTCCATCTCGTCGGCGTTCGCCACCAGGTACTTGGGGCGCGGCGCCGCGGCGCCCATCGGCACGAAGCTCCACTTCTGTCCGGTCGGGAATCCGGCGCCCCCGCGTCCGCGCAGGCCCGAGTCGCTGACCATCTTGGTCACGTCCGCGGGCGCGAGGTCGCGCAGCGCCTTGCGCAGCGCCTGGTAGCCGCCCGCGCGCTCGTACCCGGCGAGATCCAGCGGGCCGTCGGGGCCGATGTTCCCGGTCAGCGGCCGGTCCATCGTCAGCCGTAGCGCGCCAGCACTTCGGCGAGGCGCTCGGGATCGAGGTTGCCGTGCAGGTCTTCGTCGACGAGCGCGACCGGCGCGCGGTCGCACGCGCCGAGGCACGCCACCGGAAGCAGCGTGAAGCGCCCGTCCGCGTCGGTCTCGCCGGGCCGCAGCCCGTGCCGTTCGGCCGCCGCCTGGAGCAGCCGCTCGCAGCCCGCGATCCAGCAGCTGACCCCGTCGCAGGCGAGGACGACGTGGCGCCCCACCGGCCGGCGGAAGAGCAGGTTGTAGAAGCTCGCCACGCCCTCGAGTTCCGCCGGCGGGAGGCCGATCGCGGCCGCGGCGTCGCCGAGCGCCGCGTCCGAGATCCAGCCGCGGTGGCGCTGCACGATCTTCAACGCCTCGATGCCGAGTGCGCGGCGGTCGCGGTAGTGCGCCGCTTCGGCGTCGAGTTCGCGCTTCTCGTCCGCGCTCAGCATGCGTGCGCCATCAGCGGTCGACGTCCGCCATCACGAAATCGATGCTGCCGAGGATGGCGATCAGGTCGGGGATCATCAGCCCGCGGCAGATGAGCGGGATCATCTGGAGGTGCGGGAATGACGGGGTGCGGATGCGCGCGCGGTAGGGCGCGGTGCCGCCGTCGCTCACGAGGTAGTAGCCGGTCAGGCCCTTGGTCGCCTCGACTGCGGCGTAGGCCTCGCCCGGAGGGATCACCGGGCCCCAGCTCGCGGCGAGGAAGTGGTTGATGAGCGTCTCGATGTCGTGCAGCGTGCGTTCCTTCCGCGGCGGCGCGGCGAGCGGGTGGTCGGCCTTGTAGTCGCCCTGCGGCATGTTCTCGAGGCACTGCTCGACGATGCGCAGGCTCTGGCGGATCTCCTCCGCGCGCACCGCGCAGCGGTCGTAGCTGTCGCCGTTGCGGCCGAGCGGCACGTCGAACTCGAACTGGTCATAGCCGGCGTAGGGGCGCCGCTTGCGCAGGTCCCAGTCGCAGCCGCAGGCGCGCAGCCCCGGCCCGGTGACGCCCCACTCGATCGCTTCGGCCGTGGTGTAGGCGCCGATGCCGCGCGTGCGCCGCTGCAGGATGCGGTTGCGCAGCACCATCCGGTCGTAGTCGCGCAGTCGCGGCGGCAGGTAGCGCACGAACTCGCGCACCAGCGCGTCCCAGCCGCGCGGCAGATCCTGCGCCACGCCGCCGATGCGGAACCACTCGGGGTGCATGCGCCCGCCGGTGATCGCCTCGACGATGTCGAACACGCGCTCGCGATCGGTGAACATGAAGAACACCGGCGACAGCGCCCCGACGTCCTGGGCGAAGGTGCCGTAGAAGACGAGGTGGCTCGCGATGCGGAAGAGCTCGCACACCATCACCCGTATCACCTTGGCGCGGTCGGGTACCTCTATCCCCGCGAGCCGCTCGACCGCGAGCAGGTAGGGGAGGTTGTTCATCGAGCCGCCGAGGTAGTCGATGCGGTCGGTGTAGGGGATGAACTTGTGCCACGACTGGCGCTCGGCCATCTTCTCGGCGCCGCGGTGGTGGTAGCCGATGTCGGGCACCGCGTCGACGATCTCCTCGCCGTCGAGCTGCAGCACGATCCGGAACACGCCGTGCACGCTGGGATGGTTCGGCCCGAGGTTGAGGAACAGGAAGTCGGACGCGTCGGTGCGCCGCCGCATGCCCCAGTCCTCCGGGCGGAAGCGCAGCGCCTCCTGCTCGGCGAGCTCCTTGTCGGCCGGCAGGCGGTACTCGCCCATCTCGGTGGCGCGCGCGGGATGGTCCTTGCGCAGCGGGTGCCCCTGCCACGTCGGCGCCATCAGGATCCGGCGCAGGTGCGGATGGCCCGCGAAGCGCACGCCGAAGAGGTCCCAGACCTCGCGCTCGTACCAGTTTGCCGCCGGCCACAGCGTGGTGGCGCTCGGCACGGAGGGGGCATCGCCCGTGAGCGGCACCTTGAGCCGGAGGTCTGCGTTGCGCGCGAACGAGACGAGCTGGTACACGAGCGTGAAGTCGCTCGCCGGCTGTCCGTCGCGGTGCACGCGCGTGCGCTCGTCGAGCGCGCTCAGGTCGTAGAGCATCGGGTACGGTCCGGGCGCGTCGCGCTTGAGGTAGCGCAGGACCTCGAGCAGCCGTTCCGGCTGCACCCAGAAGGTCGGCACGCGGTCGGCAGTCGCCTGCGCCCGCAGCGTTCCCGCGTCGAAGCGCTCGGCCAGTTCGTGCTCGATGCCGCGCGGCGGGATGTCGGGAGCGCCCATGGCCGCGCCGCCTCACACCTCGTCCATGCCGCGGAGCAGGCTCGCCCTGCGGCGCGCGTCGTGCTTGGCGTCGCGCAGGCTCGGCGCCGGGCGGCGCTCCACGCCCTGCGGGCCGACCACCCAGCTCAAGGGGCGCCGCTCGCGGCCGATCGCCTGCTGCAGGAGGATCAGGCCCTCGAGCAGCGCGTCGGGACGCGGCGGGCAGCCCGGGACATAGACGTCGACCGGCAGGAACTTGTCGACGCCCTGCACCACGCTGTAGATGTCGTACATGCCGCCGGAGTTGGCGCACGAGCCCATCGAGATCACCCAGCGCGGCGCCATCATCTGCTCGTAGAGGCGCTGGATCACCGGCGCCATCTTCATGAACACCGTCCCGGAGATCACGATCAGGTCGGCCTCGCGCGGCGTGGCGCGGATCACCTCGGCGCCGAAGCGGGCGATGTCGTACTTGCTGGTGAAGCTCGTCGCCATCTCGACGTAGCAGCACGACAGGCCGAAGTTGTAGGGCCACAGCGAGTTGCGGCGCGACCACGCGACCAGGCGGTCGAGCCGCGCGAGCAGGGTGCTGCGGCGCACGACCTCCTCGAGCGCAGGCTCAACGGCGCTGCGCGTCGTCGATTCCGGCCGGTCGAGCCAGTAACGCATCCTGTTCTCCATCGGGGTGCCCGGCGGCGCGGCGGCCGCGCGGTGCCCAGTCGAGCGCGCCCGCCCGCCACAGGTAGGCGAGCGCGGCGACCAGAATCGCGACGAACACGAGCGCCTCGAAGTACCCGAGCCATCCGGCCGCGCGCGCCGCGACCGCCCAGGCGTAGAGAAACGCCGCCTCGGCGTCGAAGATCACGAACAGCGCCGCGACCAGGTAGAACCGCGCCGGGACGCGGTAGCGTGCCGCGCCGATGGTGACGATGCCGGATTCGAACGGCGCGCCGGTGGCGGGTTCGGCGTGACGCTCGCCGAGCACGCTCGAGAGCGCGATCAGACCGGCGACCAGCAGCGTGGCGAGAGCGAGGTAGAGGACGAGGGGGAGCAGCATCGAGGAATCCGCAGCGCGCGTGGTGCACCGCGCGCTGGCAGCATCGTAGGCGCGCGCGCCGGCGCCGGTCTTTGCGTTTCTTGCGCGGCTGAGCGGAACTTGCTCGCGCGCGGTCCGCAAGCTCTCGCGCGCTGCGCCGAAGCCGCCGCTCCAGACAGGCCCGCGCAAGACGCCAGTGCCGGGGCTCAGGGAACCTGCGCGGGGCGCGCGTCCGCCGGCGCCGCCTGCCGCCGGAGCCGGGCGGCTCCCGGCGCTGCCGCGGCGCGCGCCTCCCGGCCCGCCCTGGCTGCCCGGCGAAACGCGGCGGGAGTGGTCGCGGCGTGCTTCCGGAACAGCGTCGTGAGGTGGCTCTGACACGAGCAACCCACCTCGAGCGCGACGTCGGCGATGCTCGATTCGGTACGGACCAGCAGGCGCATGGCGCGCCGGACGCGGCAGCGCACCACGTACTGGTGTGGCGTCATGCCGGTGGCGAGCTTGAAGCCGCGCCCGAACCGGAAGGCGTCCAGTCCCACGGCGGCGGCGATCTCTTCCCACTTGAGCTTGGAGTCGAGGTGCGCATCGACGTACCGCACCACGCCCCGCAGCGCGGCGCCGGTGAGCGTCGCGCCGGGCGCCGGCGCATGGTCGTCGGGCGCAGCGCGGCCGGTCCGCAGGCAGGCGACCACGGCGTGCGCCACCTGTTCGGCCTGGTCGTCGTCCCAGTCCGCCTGCGCGGCGCGCTGGACGAGATCCATGCGCAGCATGCCGAGCGCGCGTTCGATCCTGAGCATCATCATCGGAGCACCTGGGGTTTGAGGGACTTCGTGCCGGCAGCGTGCTGACGCGCCGGGCCGGAGGCGTCGGTCCCGTCACCGCGACGATAGCCGCGCGCAACTCCCGGTTGGCCCACGGATCGATGCGGTCACGTCCGGTTGCGCGGGGACCCGCCCGACCGGTGGGCCATCGGTGGGCTGCGCGGTCGCGACCCGCGCCCGCGCCGCGACCGGACCGGCGCGCCCCGCCGGTTGCAGGACTGTGAAAGCCGGCGCTGCGGATTCTCGAAGACTGCGCCCTCGGCCCGCGTCCAGAGTACGTGCATATGTGCGTCCCGCCGCGCCGGCGGCGCGCGCGCGGCGCCTTCTCCTTTCCGGCCTGCGCCGCGCATCCGCCCGCCGGGCACGCTGCAGAGCACCGGGATCGGCAACGCATGACGGAGGGCTGCATTCTCGAGACGCGCGATCTGACCAAGGCGTTCAAGGGTTTCGTCGCGGTCAACGGCGTCAACCTCAGGGTGCGGCGCGGCAGCATCCACGCGCTGATCGGTCCGAACGGCGCCGGCAAGACCACCGTGTTCAATCTCCTCACCAGGTTTCTCCATCCGACGCGAGGCTCCATTCACCTGAACGGAAGCGACATCACGCGCGCGACGCCGTGGCAGATCGCGCGCCGCGGCGTGGTGCGCTCGTTCCAGATCTCGGCGGTCTTCCCGCACCTCACCGTCCTCGAGAACGTCACCGTGGCGCTGCAGCGCCCGCTCGGCACCTCGTTCCACTTCTGGCGCTCGGAGCGCACGCTGGACGCGCTCCGGGGCCGCGCCATGGCCGCGCTGGAGGCGGTCGACCTCGCGCCGCTCGCGGACACGATGACCGTCGAGCTCCCCTACGGCCGCAAGCGTGCGCTCGAGCTCGCGACCACTCTGGCGCTCGAGCCGGAGCTGCTGCTCCTGGACGAGCCGACCCAGGGGATGGGGCACGAGGACGTGGGCCGCGTGGTCGAGCTGATCCGGCGCGCCGGCGCGGGGCGCACGGTGCTGATGGTCGAGCACAACATGGGCGTGGTCGCCAATCTCTCCGACGTCATCACCGTCCTGCAGCACGGCGAAGTGCTGGCCGAAGGCTCGTACGCGACGGTGTCGCGCGACCCGCGGGTGCTCGAGGCCTACGTGGGGACGGCGGATGACTAGCGCAGCCGGCGGCGAGATGCTGCGCGTTGCGCAGCTGCACGCGTACTACGGCGAATCGCACATCCTGCACGGCGTCGACTTCGCGGTGCACCGCGGCGAGCTGGTGACGTTGCTCGGCCGCAACGGAGCCGGCCGCACCACCACCCTGAAGGCGGTTCTCGGCCTGGTGGGGCGGCGCGACGGCTCGATCCGCGTGGCCGGTCAGGAGACGATCGCGCTCGCGCCGCATCGGATCGCCCGCCTCGGCATCGGCTACTGCCCCGAGGAGCGCGGCATCTTCGCCGCCCTCTCGTGCGAGGAGAACCTCCTGCTGCCGCCGGCAGTCGGCGCCGGCGGCATGACCGTCGGCGAGATCTACCGCATGTTTCCGCCGCTCGCGTCGCGCCGCAAGAGCCCGGGCGCGCGCCTGTCCGGCGGGGAGCAGCAGATGCTCGCGCTCGCACGCGTTCTGCGCACCGGTGCGCAGCTGCTGCTGCTGGACGAGGTGACCGAGGGCCTCGCGCCGGTCATCGTGCAGGCGCTGGGGCGGGTGATCCGGAGTCTCAAGGAGCGCGGCTACACCATCGTCCTGGTGGAACAGAACTTCCGCTTTGCGGCGACGCTCGCCGACCGGCACTACGTCGTCGAGCACGGACGCATCGTGGAGATCGTGGAGAACAGGGAGCTGGCATCGAAGGCGGCGCTGCTGCACGACTATCTCGGGGTGTAGCGGCGAAGCGCAATCGAATCGAAACGGAGGTGACGAAATGGACACGAAGAAGTGGTGTTTCCTGGCCGGCACGGCGCTCGCGCTGGCGGCGGCCGGTCCCGCGCGGGCCGCGGACGCGAAGATCTCCGACGGTGTGGTCAAGATCGGCGTCCTGACCGACCTGTCGGGCATCTATTCGGACCTCGCCGGCGAGGGCTCCGTTCTGGCGGCGAAGATGGCGGTGCAGGACTTCGGCAAGACCGTCCTCGGCAAGCCGATCGAGGTGATCGAGGGCGACACGCAGAACAGCAAGGCCGACATCGCGGCCGCGATCGCGCGCAAGTGGTACGACGACGAGAAGGTGGACGCGATCGTCGACCTGGTTGCGACCAACGTCGCGCTCGCCGGGATGGAGGTGGGCAAGCAGAAGCACAAGATCACGCTGGTGGTGGGCGCGGCCTCGCTCCCGATCACCAACGAGAAGTGCGAGCCGTGGAACGTGCACTGGATCTACGACACCTACTCGCTCGCCACCGGCACCGGCCGCGCGCTGGTCGACAAGGGCGACAAGTCCTGGTTCTTCATCACCGCCGACTACCAGTTCGGCAAGTCGCTGCAGCACGACACCACGCAGGTCATCGATGCCGGCGGCGGCAAGGTCGTGGGATCGGTGCTGGCGCCATTCCCGAGCCAGGACTTCTCGTCGTTTCTCCTCAAGGCGCAGGCGTCCGGGGCGCAGGTCATCGGGCTCGCCAACGCGGGCTCCGACACCATCAACGCGGTCAAGCAGGCAGCGGAGTTCGGGATCATGGGCGGCAAGCAGATCGTCGCGCCGCTGCTGCTGTTCATCTCCGACGTCCACAGCCTCGGGCTCAAGACCGCCCAGGGCATGGTCCTGACGACCGGCTACTACTGGGACAAGGACAAGGAAACCCGCGACTGGGCGAAGCGCTTCTTCGACGCCAACCCCAGGCACCGGATGCCGACCATGGTGCAGGCCGGCGTCTACTCGGCGACGCTCAACTACCTGCGCGCGGTCAAGGCGGCGGGTACCGACCAGAGCGATGCGGTGATGAAGCAGCTCAAGTCGATGACCGTCTCCGACCCGGTGATCCACCAGGGGCACATCCGCGCCGACGGCAGGCTGATCCACGACATGTATCTCGTCCAGGTCAAGCAGCCCGCGCAGTCGCAGTACCCCTGGGACTACTACAAGATCATCGCGACGATTCCGGGCGACGAGGCGTTCCTCCCGGCCGCCAAGTCGGTGTGCCCGCTGCTGAAGCAGCGCTAGCGTCGCGAGCGACGCGCGGGGGGCGGAGCATCCGCCCCCTCGTGCGAACGGCAGCTGCCGCCATGGCGATCTTCGACTGGCTGGGCATCTCGCCGCAGGGGCTGCTCGCGCAGCTCCTGCTCGGGCTGATCAACGGCTTGTTCTACGCCCTGCTCAGCCTCGGGCTCGCGATCATCTTCGGCCTGCTCAACGTCATCAACTTCGCGCACGGCGCGCTCTACATGATGGGCGCGTACGCCGCCTGGGTCCTGCTCACCCGGTTCGGCGTCGGCTACTGGTGGGCGCTCGCGCTCGGGCCGCTCGCCGTGGGGATGATCGGCATCGTCATCGAGCCTCTCGTGTTGCGCCGGCTCTACCGCCTCGACCACCTGTACGGCCTGCTCGCCACTTTCGGACTGGCGCTGGTGATCGAGGGGCTGTTCATCAACTGGTTCGGGGTCTCGGGCGACAACTACGACGTGCCCGACCTCCTCTCCGGGGGCGTACGGCTCGGGTTCATGTACCTGCCGTACTACCGCGTCTGGGTGATCGCGGCCTCGATCGCGATGTGTCTTGCCACGTGGTACGTGATCGAGCGCACCCGGCTCGGCTCGTACCTGCGCGCGGCGACCGAGAACCCGCGTCTCGCGCAGGCATTCGGCATCAACGTGCCGCTGATGCTGACGCTGACGTTCGGCTACGGCGTGGCGCTCGCGGGGCTCGCCGGTGTGCTGGCCGCGCCGGTGCAGGCGATCACGCCGGTCATGGGCGCCAACACCATCATCGTGGTGTTCGCGGTGGTGGTCATCGGCGGCATGGGTTCGATCATGGGGGCCATCGTCAGCGGCGTGGCGCTCGGGGTGATCGAGGGTCTCACCAAGGCGTTCTACCCCGTCGGTTCCGCGGTGGTGATCTTCGTCATCATGGCGATCGTCCTGCTGCTGCGGCCCGCCGGTCTGCTCGGGGCGGAGAAGTAGCAGGCCGGGACGCCGATGCGGCTCTCCAAGGGTCAACTCGCCGCCGCCGCCCTGTTCCTGCTCGGGCTCGCGGGGCCGCTCTTCCGGGACTTCGTCTACCCGGTGTTCCTGATGAAGGTGTGGTGCTACGCCCTGTTCGCGTGCGCCTTCAATCTCCTGCTCGGGTATGCGGGCCTGCTGTCGTTCGGGCACGCCGCCTTTCTCGGCTCGGCCGCCTATGTCGCCGGCAATCTCATGATGCGCTTCGGGGAAGCCTGGGCGACCCCGGAGCTCGCTCTGATCCTGGCCACGGCCTGGGCCGCCCTGCTCGGGCTCGTGTTCGGATGGCTCGCCATCCGGCGCCAGGGGATCTATTTCGCCATGATCACGCTCGCGCTCGCGCAGTTCGTCTACTTCCTCGCGCTGCAGGCGGGCGGGCTGACGCACGGCGAGGACGGGCTGCAGGGCGTGCCGCGCGGGTCGTTCCTCGGGTTCGTCGACCTGACCCCGGACGCGCACATGTACTACTTCGTCTACGGCGTATTCGCGCTCGGATCCTGGATCGTGTACCGCGCCATCCACTCCCCGTTCGGTCGGGTGCTGCGGGCGATCCGCGAGAACGAGCCGCGCGCGATCTCGCTCGGCTACGACGTCGCGCGCTACAAGCTGCTCGCGTTCGTGCTCTCGGCCGCCCTCTCCGGTACGGCCGGAGCGACCAAGACGCTGGTGTTCCAGCTCGCATCGCTGTCCGACGTGCACTGGCACGCCTCCGGCGAGGTCGTGCTGATGACGCTGCTCGGGGGGATGGGCACCGCGTGGGGGCCGATCGTCGGAGCCGCGCTGGTAGTGAGCCTGCAGAATTACCTCGGCGCGGTCGGCTCGTGGGTCACGGTGGTCACAGGAGCGATCTTCGTGCTTTGCGTGCTCGCGTTCCGGCGCGGCATCGTGGGCGAGATCGTCCGCCGGCGCTGAGCGGCGGCGCGCACGCGGACGGACCGCCTGGCGCATGCATGTCTTTTACGCATGCATGCGCACAGCGCGTCCGCCGCCGGCCGGAACGACGGGCGGCGGCGGCGGTCTAACGGGTATCGAAACCGCAGTAGCGCAGATACTGCGAGAAAGGAGTCCATATGATGGAAGAATCGCTACAACTGCGCACAGGTTCGTCGGACAACATCCTGATGGGTGCGTCGACTTCGGGGCTCGCAGGCGGCGCCGCCGCGATCGTGCTCTCGATACTCGGACTGGTGCACTTTGCGCCGACCACCATGGCCGCGGTGAGCGCCATCGCGCTGGGCGCCGCGTTCGCGTTGAACGGCGGCTTGCTCGCGACGGAGCGCTCGCGCGTGATGGCGCGCGCCCACCCGACCACCCTCGAGGTGGTCGAGTTCGCGGGCGGGGTGAGCGTGGAGGCCGTGGCCGGCATAGCGGCCATCGTGCTCGGGATCCTCACGCTCCTGCACATAGAGGCGGCCGCGCTGCTCCCGATCGGCGTGCTGGTTCTCGGCATCGGGATCATCTTCAGCAGCGGCGCCCTGGCGCGGCTCAACTCGGCGGCGCAATCGCACAAACCGATGTTCGAGCGCCTGACCTACAGCGCCGTGGCGTTCGCGATCGCGTTCCACGTACTGGTTGGAATCGGCGCGATCGTGCTGGCGATCCTCGGCCTGATCGGCTACGCCCCGCTGCTGCTCAGCCTGATCGGCTTCCTCGGGCTCGGCGCCGCGGTCATGCTGAGCGGCGCATCGATGACGAGCAGGATGCTCGGCGCGACGACCGTCGCGTGACGCACAGTTCAACTTCCAGGCGCAGCGACGAGCCCCGCGCTGCGTGCCGGAACCCGGGGGGACCGCGGTAGCGCTTGGCGGTTCCCCCGGGGTGCGCACGGGCCCTTCGCCGCGCGCGGCGCAAGCGGCCTTCATTCAGGAGACTTTCAGGAACATTCAGGGCCGGGCCAAGGATTTCAGGCACGGTTCGGCGCTAGGCTGCTGCGGTCCAGAGAGCACGACGGACCGGCATGCACCGCAGACGATCAGGCGACGACTCGCCCCGCAACGGGCCATGCGCGCTCGCCGACCTCCACTCGCAAGACGCTGCGGCCATCGCGCGCCCCCGACTCCCATTCGGCGCGAGCCCGCGCGCACGGCAGGGCATGGACGAGCGCGCCGGCGACCCGGCCGTACGGTCGCGTGTGCCGCGGCTGCTCAGCGTCGTTCCGTGCCCTCCGGCCGCTGGCCGCGCGTCCGACCGCGCGCGCGGTCCGGACGCCGCCCGCTTCGGTGACGCGGCCGGCATGTCGGCGCGAGCGGGGGTCGGTGCGCTACCCGTTGCAAGGGACGGTCGCCTCGCCAAGCTGACCTGCCCGCGCCTCTTCAGCTCCGTTCCGCGCGAGCGCTTGTTCGGTCTGCTCGATGCGCGGCGGGCGCACCCGGTGGTGTGGATCTCGGGACCGCCAGGCGCGGGCAAGACGATCCTCGCGGCGAGCTATCTCATCAGCAGGCGCCTGCCGGGCGTGTGGTATCGCCTCGACGCGGGCGACGCGGACCCGGCCGTGTTCTTCCATTACCTCGGTCTCGCCGCTGCGGGGGCGCTCGGGAGCAGACCGGAGCCGTGGCCGCTGCTCGCTCCGGACGGGCAGTGCGATCTCGCGGGCTTCAGCCGGCGCTTCTTCCGGCTGCTCTGCGCCCGGCTGCCCCGCCCGGCAATCGTCGTGCTGGACGAATACCAGGAAGTCCTCGACCAGCCCGCATTTCACGCGCTGCTCGCACAGGCCGCGCGGGAGATCCCCGACGGCATCAATCTCGTGATTGCGGGCCGCACCGCGCCGCCGGGGGCATACGCGCGCCTCCTTGCGAGCGAGCTCGTCGGCCGGGTGGACTGGCCGGAGTTGCGCTTGACGCTCGAGGAGACGCACGCCATCACCTGCGCCGCACACTCCCTGGACGACGCGATCGTCCGCGCGCTCCACCGGGAATGCGGCGGCTGGGCGGCAGGCCTGACGCTCATGCTCGAGCGCATCTACCGCGCCAGCGCTGCGCGCGACGCAGCAGCCGCGAGCCGTGCAGCCCTGCCCGAGTACTTCGCCGCCGAGATCCTGGGCAAGATTTCGCCCGAAGCTCGGCAGCTCCTCCTCGCCACTGCCCATCTGCCGCGCGTGAGCGCGGCTGCCGCGGCGAAGCTCAGCGGTCGGCCGCATGCCGGGCGCCTGCTGGACGAACTCCACCATCGGGGGCTGTTTACCGAGCGCTGCGCAGGCTCGCCGGCGTCTTATCGGTACTTCGCTCCGTTTCGCCAGTTCCTGCGCGCACGCGCCGCCGAGGCGAACGGGGGCGTCGCCCGCCCGACGTCGGCGCGGCGGACGGCGCCGGAAGCGGCGCCCGACCGCGACGCCGACCGGACAATCGATGTCGCGGCGCCGCGGTGGCCGATCAGCATCTTCACACTGGGCGGATTCAAGGTGCTCGTCGACGGCGCGGAGCTGCGGTTTGCGCGCAAGGCGCAGAAGCGGCCGCTCGAGCTGCTCCAGGCGCTGATCGCCCTGGGCGGCAGCGACGTACCGATGGGGTCGGTCGCCGGGGCGGTCTGGCCCGACGCCGATGGCGACGCCGCCTACCACGCGTGCGAGAACACGCTGTATCGCCTGCGCCGGCTCCTGCACTCGCGCACGGCGGTCCGGCTCGCGGGCGGGCGACTCAGCCTGGATGCGAGCGGCTGCTGGGTAGATGCATGGGCGCTCGAACGCTGCCTGGACCGGGCGCGTGCGGCCGACAGCGCATCGAGCGGCGAGCTAGCGTCGGCACTCGACCTCTATCGCGGCCATTTCCTGGGACAGGACGAACGGTCGTGGGCGCTGCCGATGCGCGAGCGCCTGCGCGAGAAGATGCTGCGCGCGCTGCGCTGCGCGGCGCAGGACCATGAGCGGGCAGGGGCCTGGCGCGCGGCCGCGGCCGACTACCGGCGCGGCCTCGAGCTCGACCCGCTGGCCGAAGATTTCTATCGCGGTCTCATGATCTGTCACCGTGAGCTCGGCGACCGCGCTGAGCCGATTAGGGTGTATCGCCGCTGCCGCGAACTGCTGTCGATCGTCCTCGGTGTTCAGCCCGCCGCACTCACGCAGGCAGTCTACCGAAGCCTCGCGGACGGCGAGCGCCGGAGCGCCGGCGGTGCGTGAAGCGCCGCCGGCCTTTCCCGCACTTTCCCTACCTGCGGGTCCGCGGGCCCCGCGGTGTGCGCCAGTAGCGGATCAGGAGGTAGCCGCCGAGCATGCCGCCGAGATGCGCGAAGTGCGCGACGCCGGCCGCGGTGCCGGTGACGCCGAGCACGAGCTCCAGCGCACCATACAGCGCCGCGAATAGCCACGCGGGCATCGGTACGGGCGGAATGACGAGAAAGACCGCGCGCTGCTCCAGGTGCGCCGCGCGGCTTACGGCCCAACCGTGCGCGCCGTCGGCTTCGCCGCGAGCCTGCGCGCCGCGGTTCGCAGAGTCGATCGGTCGAATCGCGCCATGCCCGAGTCGCGACGGAAGCTGCGGGGCTCACTCGCCCAGAAACAGCCGGCCCACGTCCGGATGGTCGAGCAGCTCGCGCCCGCGGCCGGCGAGCGCGGTCCGTCCCGACACCAGCACGTAGCCGAGGTCGGCGAACTCGAGGCCCTTGCGTGCGTTCTGCTCGACCATGACGATGGTCCTGCCTTCCCGGTGCTGCAGGCCGGCGAGGATCTCGAACACCTGGTCGATGTAGCGCGGCTCGAGCCCGATCGACGGCTCGTCGACCAGCAGCACGCCCGGGTCCATGATCAGCGCGCGCGCGATCTCGAGCAACCGGCGCTCGCCGCCCGAGAGCACGCCGGCGCGGCTGCGGCGCAGCGCGCCGAGCCGCGGATAGCGGTCGAACGCACCCTCGGCTGCCCGCCGGGCGTCGCGCGGTCGCGGCAGCAGATACCCGCCCATCAGCAGGTTCTCCTCGACGGTCATGTCGGGAAAGACGGAGTTGTCCTGCAGCACATATGCGACGCCGACCTCCCGCAGCTTGCGGTGCGGAGCGAGCCGCGTTACGTCCCGGCCTCCGATCCGGATCGTGCCGGACGCGATGCGGGTGATGCCGTGGATCGAGTGCAGCACGGTCGACTTGCCGGCGCCGTTGGGGCCGATCAGGCACAGCGACTGGCCGCGCGCCACGCGCAGGTCGAAGCCGTGCAGGATCTCCATGTCCCCATAGCCGGCGACCAGCCTGTCGACCGCCAGCAGCGGCTCGCCGCCCGCGAGCCGCGCAAGGTCGCCGGCGTCGGGCCCGCCCTGCGCGAGCGCCGCGGCGGCGAGCTCGACCTCGTCGACCGACAGGACCGCGCCCGCGGCCGCGTGGCCGTAGCCGCAGAGCCGGGGCCGGGGCGCGACCGTCGCCCCCATCAGCGGCCGCCGAGGTAGGCGTCGAGCACGCGCCGGTCGCGGCGCACCGTCTCCGGGTCGCCGTGCGCCAGCAACTCGCCGTGCGCGAGGCAGTAGATGTCGCGCGCGAGATGCATGATCACCCGCATGTTGTGCTCGATCACCAGCAGCGTGACGCCGAGCTCGGCGTTGGCGCGCAGCAGGCGGTCGATCAGCCCGTTGATCAGCACCGGGTTGATGCCGGCCGTCGGCTCGTCGAGCAGCAGCAGCCGCGGCGCGCTCATCAGCGCCATGGCGAGCTCCAGCAGCTTCTGCTGTCCGAACGACAGCTCGCCCGCGCGTAGCCGTCGCTTCGAATGCAGCCCGACGAACTCGAGCAGCGCCTCGGCGCGATCGGTGACCGCGGGCGCCGGACGGCGCAGCATGGCGCGCAGCGTCTCGCCGGCGTGCGGCGTGCTGATCTGCATGTTCTGCACGCAGTCCATGGCGCGGTAGACGTGCGTCTGCTGGAAGGTGCGGATCAGCCCGAGACGCGCGATCTGCGGCGTGCGCAGGCGCGAGATCTCGCGCCCGTCGAAGCGGATCGAGCCGCCGTCGATCGGGTGGCGGCCGACGATCGAGTTGAACAGCGTGGTCTTGCCCGAACCGTTGGGACCGATCAGTCCGGTGATGGCACCGGGCGCAATCTCGAGCGACAGGGCGCGATTGGCGACCACGCCGCCGAACCGCTTGCTGACGTCGCGCACTTCCAGCAGCGCGCTCACCCCTCGGCTCCCATGCCGGGCTGCGGCGCCGCCCGAGCCGGGGCAGGGCGGCGCGGGTTGCGCGCGCGAGGCGACCAGCCGAGGATGCCCGAGGGGAAGAACACCACGATCACGACGATCAGCAGGCCCATCGCTACCCGCTGCCAGCCGAGCAGATAGGTCCAGAACAGTTCCTGGGTGAGATGAAACACCGTGGCGCCGATAACCGGTCCCCACAGGGTGCCCTTGCCGCCGAGCACCGCCATCAGCACCATCCACACGCCGAAAGTGTCGCCGGCGAAGGCGAGCTCGCGCGGGTCGATGTACCCCACGAGGTTGCCGACCGGACCGCCGGCCGCGCCGAGGAAGAACGCGCTCACGCACCACGCGAATACCTTGTAGCGCGTAGTGTGCAGCCCCATTGCCTCGGCCTTGTCCTCGTCGTCGCGGATCGCGTTGATCGCCAGCCCGAGCCGCGAGCAATAGAGGCGGCGTACCGCGAGGAAGGTGAGAGCGGCCAGCGCGAACAGCAGGTAGTAGAAGAAGCGTGCGCGGTGATCGATCGGCCCCGGGTAGAGCGGTGACGCGAGCCCGGATGCGGCGCCGACGTACTCCCAGGCGGAGGCGAGGTCGGCGGCGGCGACCGCGAGCCCCAGCGTGGCGATCGCGAAGTAGTGGCCGCGGATCGCGAGGATGGCCGGCCCGAGAACGAGCGCGGCGCCGGCGGCGACGAGTGCGCCCAGCCCGATACCGCAGGCGAGCGCGGCGTAGTACGAGAGCCCCGAGTCGCGCTGGAGCACCGCGCAGGCATAGACACCGAGACCGAAGAAGAACACGTTGCCGAACGAGTTGTAGCCCATCTGCCCGCCGTTGACGTCCCAGGTGAGGGCGAACAGAATCATCAGCCACAGGAACGCGAGCTGGGTGGTGACCTCCGGCACCGCCCAGGGCGCGACGACGCCGGCGGCGCCGATCGCGGCCATGAGGAGGGAGTCGCGCCGGCGCGCGGTCATCGAAGGGCGCGTCTGCTGCGTGCGAGCACCGTGCTGCGCCCGACCAGGATCAGGACCAGCAGCAGGAAGACGAACGCGGTCTGGTATTCGGTGCCGAGGATGAAGCCTGCCGCCTCCTCGACCACGCCGAGCCCGGCGCCCGCGAGGATGACGCCCGGGAGGTTGCCCAACCCGGCGACGACGACGATCATGAACGAGCGCAGCGTGTAGGTGAGACCGGCATATGCCTGGATGAACCAGGTCATCGCCACCAGCCCGCCGGCGGCGCCGCAGATCGCGCAGTTGAGCGCGAAGGTGGCGGCGTAGACGCGGTCGGTGTCGACGCCGAGGACGCGGGCCGCGCGCGCGTTCTGGGCGGTGGCGCGGATCGCCTGGCCGAGCCGGGTGTAGCGGAGGAAGGCCACGAGCGCCGCGCCGACGGCGAGCGCGGCGCCGAAGCCGGCGAGCTTGATGCCGGGAATCGTCACCAGGCCGTGGACGAAGAAGAGGCTGTGGAGCTGCGAAGGAACGGTGCGGGTGTCGGCGCTGAAGACCTGGTTGGCGAGCTGCTGCAGCAGGATGCTGATGCCGAAGGTGGCGAGGATCGCGATGAACATGTCGCGCTCCACGATGCGCCAGACGACGGCGCGGTAGAGCGCGAGGCCGATCCCGTACGCGACCGCCGCCGCGACCGGGATGCCGAGGAGCGGGGTGACGCCGGCGCGATCGAGGTAGAACACGACGTAGCCGCCGAGCATCACGAACTCGCCCTGGGCGATGTTGATGATGTTCATCACGCCCCACACCAGCGCCATGCCGTAGGCGACCAGGGCGTAGATCGCGCCCACGAGGACGCCGCTAACGACGAGCTGCACCAGCAGGACCGGTGCGTCGATCAGGACGCCGCTCGCGAATGCCGGGCCGAGCCGCGTCAGCGCGTCGCGGACGTCGAGCCCGCTCGCGCGCGCGAGCACCGCGAGATCCACGCCCGGACCGCCGAG
>WBZO01001436.1_pt2 | contig 33751 bp, 25 predicted proteins | sample 5204261 | NCBI WGS metagenome assembly WBZO01 (sample SAMN12412400, study PRJNA552823) | activated sludge metagenome | isolation source: activated sludge from anammox sidestream of wastewater treatment plant... | place: USA: North Carolina | collected 2017-09
GGCCGTGTTCGTCATGAACATCCCGCGGACCGGCGGGTCTTCCCAGTGGTTGCCGTTCGCGCTCGGGATCGTCGCCGCGGCAATGTCGTTCAACAACGCCCGCACCTGTTCGTCGCTGGCCTCCACCCCCGCGTCGACCAGTGCCATCGCTAGGTACGCACGCCCCCACGTGTTCAACTGGGTGCGGTACTGCTCGAAGAGCGCCCGCGCGGGTGAAATGGCCGAACGGCTGCTGTCCGCGCTCGCGATCGCCGCCAGCATGAACGCCTTCTGGTTCGGGTCGGCCGGGTATGCGACGTCAGCCGTCCGGTTGATGTAGCCGGAAAGGTATGTCCCCGCCCGGCCAATGCCGGACTCGTCGAAGGTTAGCCCGTCGCGCCGCGCCTCGCCGAGCGCCAGCAGTACCCAGGCGGTCACATTCGGGTCAGATAAGCACAATGGTTCGATGCACCATGGCCAGCCGCCGTCGGGCCGCTGGCGTGAAACCAGGGCCGCCAGGTCGCTGGTGATCCGGCCGCCGTTCGTTGGCGTGTTGCCGGCGCTCCGCTCCGCCCGGGCCACACCGATATTCGCCGTGAGCCGGCTCGCGATGTACACCGTGTCCTCGAACGGCCGGGGCATGAACTCGCCCAGTTCGTCCGCCATCGACCCTGCCAGCGCCGACTGCACGGAGACCTGCAGCAGCCCGTTCTTCAGGATCGCGAACGGCGGAAGGTAGAGTGCCTCGACGCCCGGATGGTTCGTCACGATGCCGCCAGTCGCCATCGTCTCCGGAGTCACGTCGAGCAGGAGCGGGATCTCCTGCGTCACCGCGTCCTCCATCCCGCCTCCGGTCGCTGTGAAGGTAAGCCGCGCCGTCCCATCGGCAGTCACTTTCGCGGGCCAGCTCACCGGCGCGGACTGGCCGGCTGGGATCTTGACGGTCCTCGCCGACTTGTCATCGAGGTCGATGCCGTCGGCGCCGATCGTCACCTTCACCTCGTGCTCTTCCGCGGTCGCGTTGCGGACCAGCAGCCGGATCTGCGTCTCGTCGCCGACCCGCAGGAAACGCGGCAACGCGGGCCGCAAGAGCAGCGGCAACGTCGAGACCAGCTCGTTTGTGCCCTCGCCGACCATCGTGTCGCCGCTTACGGCCCGCACCTGCATCCGCCAGGTCGTCAGGTTGTCCGGCATCTTGACGTCGACCGTCGCCCGGCCGTTTGCGTCGGTCTTCAGCTGGGCGGACCAGTAGGCGGAGTTGCGGAAGTCCTGCCGCAGCCGGTCGTCCTCCAGCCCACCACCGCCCTTGCCGCCCCGCGGCGGCTCGGCGATCACGTCGTTGGACCGGTTGATCGAGACGGACATCGACGAGGAGGTCGTCACCGCCAGCCCGCGCTCGAACCAGAACGCACGCAGCCCGTTCGGCCCGCGCTCCTCTTCGAGCGAAAGCAGCGCTTTATCGACGACCGAGACCGAAACCTCGGATGCGACTCCCTTGCCCGTGCTGTCGGCCACCGTGATGTCATACCGGACGGTCTCGCCGGGTTCTGCCTGGTCCTTGTCGGGGCGTATGGAGACCGTGAGCTCTCGCGTCTCGGTCGAGACCGGCAGCTGCACATAACCGACCTTGTAGCGGGGCACCGGGTCTTCCGCCGTCGGTGGCCGGTAGAGCACCACCGAAACGAATACGTTCGGCACGGACCTGTCCGTGATCGGGATCGAGAGCCGTTCGGTGTTCGTCGGGAACGTCTGGACCGCCCGCGTTATCACCTTGCCTCGCTCGACCGTCACCAGCCCGACCGCTCCTTCGAACGGCGCCGGGACCAGGATCTCCGCGGTCTCGCCCACCTCGTAGCTGTCCTTGTCGGCCACAAGCCCGATCGTGTCGTCGTTGCTGATGCGCCAACTGGCGAACTCGCCGCCCCAGACCCACAGGTAGGCGGCCGAGCGCGCGGTCCGGCCCTTGGCATCGGTCACTTCGGCCACGAGCCGGTAGGTGCCAGTCTTGTCGGGCGTGACCGACACCCTCCCCTCGCCGTTCGCGCCCGTGGTGGTGTTCAGGGTGGTCACCAGCGTGTCGCGCGGTTCGCTCTTGTAGCGCCGCGCGCCGTCGGGCGTCTGTTCCTTGGTCGTAATCCAGTCGCGTTTGTACACACGCACCACGACAGCCTGGTTGCCCAGGATGGCGCCCTCGGTGTCGACCGTCACCAGGTCCACGCCGGTCGCCGCGCCCGCCTGGGCCACGTACTCCTCGGGCTTGATGCCTGCGTAGAGCGCTGCCGGGTGCACCGTCACGGAGGTGCTTGATGCCACTGCCTGCGCGTTCTGGTCCGTCACCGTGGCCGAGAGCGTGAGCTGCTGCGCGCTTTCGCCGGGCTGGAGCGTCGCGGGAATGGTGTAGGACGCCACACCATCCGCGCCGGTCACCGCCGTGCCGCTCGCACGGATCGGCGTCGTGCTGACCGCAGTCCGCCAGTAGTCATAATCCGAGAACGAATACCGCTCGTAGCCCTCGACCCGTAACCCCGTCGGGCTGCCCAGGACCGACCACTCGACTTTCGCGTTCGGGACGGCGCCGCCGAAGAAGAACGACGCGGTCGTCCGCACGTCCATCGCATCGCCGTTCACGTACGAGGGCTTGCCGGCCTCGACCTCGACCTGAAACTCGGGCTTGCGGAACTCGGCGACCAGGTAGCTGTTCCCGGCCACCGCCCAGAACCCGTACTCGGGCGCCCCCTTGAGCTGGATGCTGATGGAGTAGTCGCCGACCGGTGCATCCGCCGGGATCAGGAAGCTCCCGGCAAACGTCCCGAACTCATTGGTGTGGACATCCTCGCGTACAACCTCCTGCCCGCGCGAATTGAGCATCACGAACTGCAACGGCGGGTCCGACGGCGGGACGGTGTAGGCCGCGTCATCGTCCGCTCGCACGACTCCCTTGTAGGCGACGGTTTCGCCCGGCCGGTAGATCGGCCGGTCCGTGTACACCTGGCCGACCCACTCCCGTGCAAAGTAATCCGTTGGCAGGTCGAGCTGGTAGGGCGCGCTCCCCTGGGTCCACCTCGTGGAAGTCACGCCCCGGTGGACGCCGTCGTCCAGCACCAGGTAGTACGAGCGGTCGATGTTCTTCCCAAGCGTTGGCAGGGGGATCTTGAACGAAGCCAGCCCGCTCGCGTCGGTCGTGGCCTGCGCCGGGGAGATCTCAGGCCCGGAGGCCGTGATGGTTGCCCCGGAAATCGGCTTGCCTGAGTCGTGTTCGATGGCCCAGGCCAGCAGTTCGTCGTTCGAAACCTTGGTCACGATGACTGTGTCGACGACGGCAAAGGCGAACTCCGACTGGTACTGGCCGCTCGACCGGACGAAGTAGAAGCCCTTTGTCAGCGGCGCGCCGTTGCCGGAGATCGAGGTAGAACCAAGGACCACCTCGTTCTGCGACCCGGTGACCTGCTCCGTCCAACTGCGGATCGCCGGCAACGACGGTTCGAATTTCGGGCCGCCGTAGAAGTTGTGCAGGAGGCGCTGACCCTCGTCCGACGTCAGCGGGTAGAGCGTGAATCGCGCCTCGTTCATGTTCTGCGCGTGGAAAAACAGGATCGGCTCCGCCGAAGCGGAGTACGTCGCCGAAGCGCCGTAGCCCGGCAGCGCCAGCGTCACCTGCGATGGCAGCGCCCCTGTCGTGAACGAGATGGAGTGCGCCGCCATCGCCTGGCCATAGCGGTCGATGGCGCCCGCCGCGATCGTCACCGTATAGGCGGTCGATGGCTTGAGCGCCACGGAGACGTTCATATCGAACTCGCCGATGTACACGTTCCCTTCGAGGTCCTCGGCCGTGAAGCTGGAGACCGAGACCTTGCCCTCGAGCGAGTCGACATCCATCGGGTTCGAGAAGGAGATGCTGATCCCGTAGCGCTGTGCAGCCGTCTCGCCGTTCCGCGGGAACGACGACGAGACGACCGGCAGGCCGACCGTCGTGAACCGCGCCCGACGCTCCTCCGCGGTTGCCCCGCCCTTCGCCCCTGGGAGCCCCGCCACCACTACGGCTTCGTACGCCGTCCGGTAGCCAAGCTGCGCCGAGGGAGTGAAGGTCGCGACGGTGTTGCCCTCGCTCCAGGCGACGCTCCCCGGCACTGCCGTCCCGGCAAGGTCTACCAGCGAGATCCCGGACGCGGCGGCCGGGTCCATCGGCTGGTTGAACGTCACCGCGACCTGCTGGCGCGGGCTCGCGAAATCGGTGCTGTTGTCGGGCGTGAATTTCGCCACCGCCGGGCTCACGGTGGTGAAATTCCACGCGTAGTCCTCCCGCAACACGCCGTCCGCCGCCGATGTCAGCCCTTTCGAGATCTTCAATTTGTACGTCGTGTACGGCTGCAGGTTCGCTGGCACGAACCGGTAGATCGAGGTGTTGAGCCACTCGCCCGTCCCCTCCAGCGGCGGGTCGAACTCGATGACCGCCGCCGTGCTCTGCGCGCTCAGCGTCGTCAGCGGCGCCACCGAGCGGCTGAATTGGACCATCACCGGTGCGTTCAGCGGGACTTCCGTGTCCCCGTCTCCCGGGATCGCCTGTTGGACAGTGAGCAACCCGGTGACGGTGAACTGGCGCTGCACCTCTTCGGTTAGCCCGGTCTCGGGGCGGGCCGCTACCTTGACGGTGTACGTCGAGCCGCGCAGCAGGCCCGGGTACTCCGGTTGGAAGAGCACGGTCCGATCGCTCAGCCATGCGTAGCTGCCCGGGACCGCCGGTTCCACCCGGAGCAGCTTTTCCGGCTCTCGTTCTCCCGGCGCGCTGGCAAAGGTCACCTTGATGGGCGTTAGCCGGGGCACGTCGTCGCCCTCGGGACTGACGGCGAATCCCGGCGGCTCGACATAAGGGGTGTGGTCGCCGTCGCGCGTGAGCGCGAACCATGAAACGCCTACCGCTCCAACCACCACGGCGGCCCCAAGCGCTGCTGCTGCCTTGCGGACCGGCGTGTCCAGGTATCCGGAGAGCCTTGCGATCTGTCGCTGGAACGTGTTCTGGGGCGGTTGTTCGCTCATCGTGGTTTCACCTCGAACGTACTTGTGGCGACGGCCAACGAGCCATCGCGGAGTCGTGCGGTCACCTGGAGTTCGTGCACCCCGGGGCGGAGCGCCCAGACGAGCCGTGCGTCACCCGGTGAGACCTCGGCGAGCGGATCGCCGTTCATCTGGAACGTGATGGTCATCGCGTCCGCGGGCACCTCGGCCCGGAGGGAGAGCTCCTGCGAGCGCAACTCGGGAGCAAGGTAGAAGACGCTCCCGGGTTGCGGGTCGACGATGCGCAATTGACCGCTCCCGGGTTCCGAGAGCGACACCTGAAGTCCGGCGTCGCGGGCCCATGCCACCGCCGCCGCGGGCGGAGAGATTGCGACGCTCCCATCGGCCTGGCGCTGGTAATACGTCTCGACCGCCATCGGCACCGTCCCGGCCACGAAGAGTTCGCGTTGCGGGTGGAGGCAGTCCCGCCCGGGCAATAGCCCGGTGGGGCTGCATACGTCCGCCTCAACCAGTCCTTGCGGGCGTACCGGCCATCCGGGCTCCTTCACCATCGCCGCTGCGAGCATCACATCGCGCCAGATTGGCCCGGCGCCATCGATGCCCGAAACCTCGCGCATGGGAGAGCCGTCGGCGTTTCCGACCCAGACACCGACGGCGAAGCTCGACGTGAACCCCATCGTCCAGTTGTCGCGGAAGCCGGTGGTGGTGCCGGTCTTTGCCGCAGCCCGGAAAGGCAGCTCGAACGGCGTGGATACCCCGAAACCCGGGATCCGCGCGTCGGCGTCGTCCAGGATATCGGCCAACAGGTAGGCGTGTTCGGGGCTCGCTGCTTCCCTGGTGGTCCGCGGGCGCCGCTCGTACAGCACGGTCCCGTCAGTCGCCCGCACGCGGGTCACCGCGAACGGTTCGGCATACACCCCGCCGGCGCCGAGGGCCGCGTAGGCCGCGGTCAGGTCGATCAGCCGTACCTCGGCGCCCCCGAGGGTCAGCGCGAGGCCGTACCGTTCTGCCTCGGTCAGCGTATTCAGCCCGAAGCGGTGGGCGATTTCGAGAAAGGCCGGGATACCGATCGCCTCGAGCGTCCGCACTGCCGGCACGTTGAACGATGAAGCCAGTGCCACGCGCAGTGGCACCACGCCGTGGAACTGCTTGTCGAAGTTCTGGGGGCTGTAGAGCCCGTCCTTCGTTTCGAAGGCGGCCGGCACGTCGAGGAGCGGTGTCGCGGCCGTGTAGCCGCGTTCGAATGCCGCCGCATAAAGGAACGGTTTGAGCGCCGAACCCGGCTGGCGGGGAGCGACTGCCATGTTGATGGCGCCACCGGTTTCCTCTCCGCCCACGCCGCCCACCATCGCCAAAACGCGCCCGGTCTCCGGCTCGACCACGGTCACGGCAGCGTTGGTCACGTTCCGGTCGGCCAGGTTGGCGACGTGCATCCGCGCGAGCCTCTCGGACTCCTGCTGGAGGCCGGCATCGAGCGTCGTCTCGATCACGAGGCCGCGCTCTCCGGCGAGGTCCGGCCGCAGGCGTGCCAGCTCTTCCATCGCCCAGGCAACGAAGTGGGGGGCGAGCGCCGGCTCGATGTCCGGCAGAAGCGCCAGTGGCTCCGCCTCGGCCGCGCGGGCCTGCGCCGCCGAGATCGAGCCCTCTGCCTCCATCCGTCCGAGGACGTACGCCTGCCGGGCCCGCGCGGCCGAGTCATCCACCGCCGGTTCGTACACGGATGGCAGCTGCGGCAACCCCGCGAGGAAACTTGCCCGGGCGAGGTCCAGGTTCGCCGCCGAGATACCGAAGTAGACGCGCGCGGCCGCCTCGATGCCGTAGGCGCCGCGGCCGTAGTACACCTCGTTGAGGTAGAGGTTGAGGATCTCGTCCTTCGAATGGTGCGCCTCCAGCTGGAACGCGATGAGCGATTCCCGGGCCTTTCGTACCGGCAGCGGCCCACCGCCGCCATCGAGATACAGGCGCCGGGCAAGCTGTTGCGTGATCGTCGATGCGCCGGAACGTTCCGAAGGGAACTTCAGCGCGGCACGAAACATCGCCACCGGGTCGATTCCCGGGTGGTCACGGAACCGCTGGTCCTCGGCGGCGATGGTGGCCTGGATCGCTGCGGGCGCCACCTGGTCGAGTGAGACCGGGATGCGGAAGCCGTCACTTCCATCGCGCTGCAATACCGTCCCGTCGGCCGCAAGCACCACCGTCCCCGGGATGGTGAGCTTCGATTGCGGCGTGTCGAACGGGGCGCAGAAGGCATAGGCCGGCAGGGCGATCAACGCAAGAAGAGCAGCCGCCATGCTCGCATGCCTGCGGCGCACTCTTTGGCCGAAGGGAGTGCCGCCCGTTGATCTCATAATCACCCAACGTTTCGGGGCGCGTACCGGTTCCACCATACGCCCGGAGGGCAACCGGCGTCTGGCGAACGCATGGTGTGGCGCATGCGGGGGCAGCAGCTATCGGCAGGCCGCTCGAAAAGGTCTATGGTGACGTTGCGGCTTCTGTCAAGACGGGCCGCCAAGTGAGGAATCCAAACAATGCGATGGCTCAACAAGCTGCTCGGCCGCCAGCAAACGCACGAAGAGTGGCTGGAGGCCCACCCGGGAAAGCACTCCAATAAGTCCGCCCCGCCCTCCATCTCTGCTGAGGACGAGCGCGGAATGCGCGACCGTATGGAAGCTGAACTGGACGAGCAACGCGCCAAGCGCGAAGGCTAAGTCCCGGGCGTCGCGGGGGCGGGAAGCATCGCCCCGGGCACCGCATCCGCGGCATCGCCGGTCGCGCGGCTACCGAGTCGTTCCGGCCGCTGTGTCAGCGCGAGCACCAACACCGCCATCCCGGTGATCGCGAGCCCGGACTGATAGGTGCTGTGCAGTCCGATTCCTCCCGTCACCAGCAGGACCAGCCCGGCCGCCGCCACTCCGTTCCTCGCCCGCGCAAACGCGGTGAATGTCGCCGCGAGGCAACCGGCCGCCGCCGCATATGCGACCGAAGGCAGCACGCCCGAGAGCCCCTCGTTCCAGAGCAGCAGGAAGCGCGCCGTCGCGCCGCCGTTACCGAGGAAGGCAACGAACACCACCAGGGCGGTACCGGCCCCCACCATCACTGCCGCGCGGTCCAGGGAACGCCTGGCCAGCAACGGCGCCGTGAGGGCGAACGCGACGCCCACCACCTCTGCCGCGGTCAGGGCGCCATCAGTCCGGAGCGTGACGAGTTTCTCCTGGGCCGCCGATTGCCCGAGGGTGTGGGCGGAACTCAGGATGAAGGCGGCCGCGAAGAGGCACACCGGGACCGAAGTGGCCCAACGCCGCGAAAGCACGACCATGCCCACCGCGACCACGGCGACGGCTCCGGCTGTTGCCGCGTCCACGGCGAGGCGTCCGCTTGCAGTTGCAGCGGCCAGCCCGCTCATCAGCGCGAAAATCCCGATTGCGGCGGCCATCCCTCGCTGGACGGTCCCGCGCCGCCAGAGCGTCCAGGCTGCGGTGGGGAGCGCGAACAGGAGGAGGGCGATGGAGACGAAGTAGGCATAGCGTCCGCCGAAGCTCAGCACCTCGTACGGCTCGCGTAGCGCGGTGATCCCGGGAATGTGGATCGCTGTCCGCGTGAACGTCCGCAGGATGAGCAATTCGATCGCGGAGGCGGCGGCGAGGCCGATAGCCCCGAGGACAATCCCCGGTGGCAGTGCGGCTTCGCCGCCGATGCCGGCAGCCGGTCGTGCAGCCATGGCCGCTACCTCTTTCCCTCCCGGTACCCATAGACACCGAGGCCGATGCCGAGGGCGGTGAACCCGACCAGCATCACCGCGGCGAGGATCGCGGCCGTGGAGCTGAACCCGCCGCCGCCGGGCACCTTCGCGCCCGCGATCGACAGCGTGATGAACTGGGAGGCCGACTTCATGCCATTGCGCTCGTCCTGGCTGCCGTCCCAGACGGCGAAGGCGATGTCCGTCCTCGAACCGGCTCCAAACCCGGCGTGCTCCGGGCCCTCGCTCGTATAGGGCCGGGCGAACACCACCGCCCACGCGTCGTTCGCCCATGCACCCTTGCCCTGGACATCCTGCACGGTCGAGGTGGTCAGCTGTCCGAAGGCCTGCGAGACGAGCGTCTGCACCGCCCCGAGGTCAGGGTTCGCGTAGGGGTTGCCGGCTTCGCGCGCCGTGTAGAACAACGTGTCCGTGGAGGGATACCCGTCGATCGAGGCGCCGGTATAGATCTCCACGGGGTCTCGCAGGCCCGCATCGGAATCGGCGCGCCAGTGCCAGATGTTGACGCCGGCATCAGCCTGGCCCATGCACACCGAGGGTACGGTCGAGGCCGTTTTCGAGGGGAACTCGAGCGCGACCGCGTCGGAGAAGTCCTCCACCCGTGTTGTGGCCGCGTCCTGGGTGGCGTCCTGCCATTCCACGCGGATGTAGAGCGTGTCGTTGTAGTGCAGCGCCTTGGCACTCACCGTCTGGACACTCCCGCCGCCAGCCGCGTACGAACCCAGCTGGGCCGTAAGCGGGACGCGGACGGCCGTCGCGTCCTTCCACACACCGCTGGCCGGGTCGAGTCCCGGGTCGTTGCCCGATTCGTAGGCGGTCAGATAGAGGGTCTGGGACACCGCGGGGTTGGTGTTCGTGAATTGAAGGACGCCCGCGAGCGCGAGGACCGCCACCACGCCCAGGGCAATGCGCCGCCGTTTCGCAAGTTCGAGCACCATGTCACCTCACCTCGATGTCTTCCAACGGCACCAGCATGGCCGGGCCTGAAAATTCTGGTCCGTGGCTGATGGGCTGGCCCCAACCCGTGACGGGCTCACCGGTCACTTCGTCGGGGCGCACCCGGAGCTGGGCGCACTCGCCCGCGATCCAGTCGGCGAGCGCGAGCCCGGCGACGTGGTAGAAGTGGCCCGGCACCGCCCGCGCGGCAATGCGCCGGCCATACGGCGCCGCCCAGCGGCCCAGGTGCTCACCGAGGAACATCCGCTGGGCGCGGGCCGCCTGTTTCACGCGGGGCGCCCCCAGGTGCTCGGTCGCGTACGCCTCTTTCTGGCAAAGGAAAGACATGAATTCGAGCTCCACCGGCAGGTCGTCTGGCCGTACGCCGCCAGATGTCGCGTCGACCCCGAATGCCCGGTAGAACCCCGAAATGTCGGCCATGCGGGTGGTCTGCTGGATCGCGTCACTCGAGAAGTAGGCGGTCTCGAATCCCGGGCAGTCCGGCGAGGAGCTGAGCGAGCAGAGTCGGATGTATTCGCGCTCGAGTTCCCCCGGCGTTGCGGCCAGCGCCATCTGGGCGAGCCCGCTCAGCGGCGACTGGATCCCCAGTGCGGCGAACTCCGCCCCCGCCTCGCGGATGGCCTCGATACGCTCCGCATCCGGATACGCGAAGACGTGCGCCAGGAGGGAGTAGCCGGCTGCCCGCACGGCGAGCGCTTCGATGGGAGACCTGCAGGCTGTTGCTGTTGCCATGGTGCGATCTCCTAAATCGTGTTCATCGCGTAACGGTCCGGCCGTTCGATGAGCGGTTCGTCGACCGTCACGCGGACGATCTCCTTGCCCTGGCTGTCGAACCCGATGACCGTGTCGTTGAACAGCTCCCGGGTCTTTCCACCGATATTCAGGTCGCCGGTCTTCGGCCCCTGTTCGATCTTGTAGGTGAACACGATCTCCTGGGTGGCCCGGAAGAGCTGGAGCACTGCGAGCAATTCGCGGCTGGGGTTGGAGTACCGCTCGATGGCTGCATCGACACCCGGCCCGAACATCTGGTGAAGGTAGTCGCGCGGTACCCACCGCGGCGGGATGTAGTAGACGTTCGGCTGCGTCCCGAATTGCGGGTACAGCGGCAGCGCGACCTTCTCGACGTGGACCAGGTAGTAGAGCGGGTTCTGGCGGTCTTCGAGCCACTCGCCGCCATCCCCGACCTTCACCAGGCCCTGGAGCCGGATCTTCCCGATGCAGGCCGTCATGCAGCGCGTCTCCATCGGCAGCCCGTTGGTCAGCGGGTCGGTGCCCTCAACGCGCGGATAGCAGCCGATGCACTTTTCGGAAGTACGCGTGCTCGGCCGGTACATGGATTTCTTGTACGGGCATGCCTCCACGCACTTGCGGTAGCCCCGGCAGCGGTTCTGGTCGATGAGCACAATGCCGTCCTCTTCCCGCTTGTAGGCCGCGTTCCGGGGACAGGCCGCGACGCACGCGGGGTAGGTGCAGTGGTTGCAGATCCGCTGGAGGTAGAAGAACCAGCCAGAATGCTCGGGGAGGGACACCCCACCGGCGGGAAAGCGGGTCGCCGTGTCCTCGTAGATGTTCGGCGTCTTCCACTCGTCTTCGGTGGGGATGTAGCCGGTGGCCACCTTCTGGACGCCGTCCGCGGTTTCGAAGATCGTCTTGCCATCGAACTGGCCATAGGGAGCCCGCTTGGGGTCAACTGCCCCGGCATTCCACGACTGTCCACCCGGGTCGGCCTCGTCCTGGAGCTGGAGGATCTTTGTGTCCCAGTGCTGCGGATACCCGCCGTAGGGCTTGGTCTCCACGTTGTTCCACCACATCAGCTCCTGGCCGGGCGAGAACGTCCAGGTCGACTTGCAGGCCATCGTGCAGGTCTGGCACGCGATACAGCGGTTGATATTGAAGACCGCCGCGAACTGGCGTTCCTGCTTCCCGCCTTCGAAGCGGTAGTCCATCTCGCGGCCCAGTTGCCAGTTGTACACCTTAGGCATGTTGCACCTCCCCGGCCGGCTGGCCGTAGACGTCGTTGATGAGACCCCGGACAAACGCATCGCCACGCCGCTGGAGGATCGCGTGGGTCCCCGCGAAGTAGGGCGACTGGAACAGACGCATGGTCTTCTCGCGGGGCATGCCCATCAGCGCGTACTCCTCGATGAAGCAGCGAGCCATCGTCGCGTCAGGGTCGGTGCCCGGTTCCGCCGTGTAGCGCATTCCCACAAACTCGTATGGGTCATCCGTTTCGAGGTGCTTCTCTGCCATCTCAAGCCCTCTTCACGCTGGTGAGGCTGCCGCTCAGGTACCGCTTCATGACTGCGTCTTCGCTTCCTGGCGACATCCCCGTCGTCCCCGGGAGCCAGACGCCCTCGCCGTTGAGTCCACCGTTCTCGGCCTTGGTGATCTTGACGAGCGTCTCTTTGGGGACGGTGTTGATGGCGTGGTTGTCAGCCTCGCCGCCGAAAATGAACGCTTGTGCCACCTTCGCCTTGTGGAAGAGCGTGTCGGTCTGGTGCATCGGCATCGCCCAGTCTTTGGTCACGCTCTGGTGCGAGCCCCGCCGGAAGTTGGACTGGTAGCCGGTATCGGCCGAGACCGCCCGCCCGTCGGCGCGGTCCTTCGTCGCGGCGACCGTCTTCGGCGTCGAACCGAAGCCACCGTGTTTGGTCATCACCACTCCGCGCGGATAGGCCGGGTTGAACTTTACGCGCAGCATGAGCCGCGCGACCTCGTACTCCGGGTCGTCCTCTTTCCAGCCGATGTACGGCCGGTCGGCCGGGTTGGCATCCACCCACACGTAGTCGCCCTCGGCCAGTCCGAGCGTGGCCGCGTCCTCCGGGTTCATGTGGACCTGCTGGTCGCCCACGCTGGCCAGCCGCTTGTCGGCCCGGTAGGGGTCGGTGAAGTTGGTCGACCAGAGGTTCATCCAGTCCGTGACCGACCAGGACGAGTGGACGGTGTGGCGCGTCTTCGGGGTCAGGAAGTAGAAGTTGTACCCCTGCTCCCAGAGCGGGTTCTTGGTCCTTTTCGTCTCGGCCCACGAGAGTTTGACGTTCCGCACCGTGCGGCGTTCCGGGTCCATGTCTTCCCACGGGATCCCGTAGTCATTCGGCCGGATGAGGCGGTTCGAGCTGACGATGACATTCGGCAGGTAGGGGGTCGCCTCCGGCCCCTCGCGGTGGACGATGAAGTTCTCGCCGTAGTCGATGGCCTCAGGGATGTCGCAGTACGAGTTCATCCGTCCCGTATCGGTGTGGAACGGCATGTTGTCGTGGACTTGCTCCCAGTACGGGATCCGGGGGTACGTCTGGAACATCATGAGCGCCGAGCCGGGCTCGCCGTACTTGCCTTCCAGCACGTCCTTGACCGTGTAGCCGCTGGTGGTCCCGGACGAATCGAGCAGCCGCTGCATGTAGATGTCGGTCCGACCCTCGAGGGTGAACTTCCAGTAGTCGGCAAAGCGCTTGTCGCCGGTCAGCTCGGAGAGCGCCTCGGCGACTTTCGCCATGATCATGATGTCGTCGCGTGTGTCGAACATCGGCTTCACGCCGCCCTTCCAGATCTGGAGGAACGGGTTCTGGCACGATGCGGTGACCTCGGGCTGCTCCATTTCGAGCCACGAGTTCGCCGGGAGGATGAAGTCCGAGTACTCGCAGGTCAGCGTCATTTCGATGTCCTGCGTGATGATCATGTCGATGCGGGGAAGCGTGTTGAACAGCACCCCGTACATCCACTTCGCGTTATTGATGATGTTGACGTTGGTCGTCCACATCACTTTCGTCGGCGAAGGCATGTGAGACTTGCCGGTGAAGATCTTCCGTCCCGCCTTCGGCGTCTCGACGATCAGCGCCTGGTCGCCGTGATCCCAGTAAGCCGGTTCCTCGTCCTTGGTGTAGGCATGGGCGTGGATGTCCTTGCCCTTCGCAGCCGGGTCCAGGTTCATCTCGAAGGGGTCTTCGGCGATCCAGCCCTTGAAGCCGGGGCCCGTTTCCGGCGTGCCCTGGAAGAGCGCAGCCTTGTAGTTGCCTGCCCACGAGTACATGCCCGCACCGGGAACGCCAACGTTCCCCGTCAGCATCAGTGGCAGGTGCACCGCCCGGTTGTGCAGCGTCCCATGGAACCAGTGGTTGATCCCTTCGCCGACGTGGATGGCCACCGGCTTGATGGTCGCGATGTCGAGCGCGAGCCGTTCGATCATCTCAGCGGGGGAGCCGCTGATTTCCGCCGCCGACGCGAGGTCGTAATCCTGGAGGTGTTCCCGGTACGCCTGCCAGAGCGTGAGCACCTCCACTGCCTGGCCGTTCAGGAGCGAGACGGTCCCCTTGTACTCCAGGTCCGGGTCGATGTTCTTCGCCGTCAGCTTCGCGCCAACGTCGTCCCGCGTGACAGCCTTCATCGACTTGCTCTTGGCGTCGTAGACCACGTAGTCCTGCAGCTTGGCGTACTGGTCAGCGGTCAGTCCCTGCACCTTGAAGCTCGGCCCCGCCGGGTCGAGCGAGGGCTTGTAGCCTGCGATCACGTCTCGCGGGTCGAGCCGCTTGAGCGTATCGGCGCGGATAAGGAGCGGCAGGTCGGTGAACTGCTTGACGAACGCCGCGTCGTACAGGTTTCGGTCCATCAGGATCTTCGTGATGGCGAGGAAGATCGCGGTGTCCCCGAGGCCCGGCCGGCAGGGAATCCAGTAGTCCGCCTTGGTCGCGGGCGGGCTGTACTCCGGCGTAATCGTCACGATCTTGCCGCCACGCTCCATCATCTCGATGAAGAAGTGGGCATCGGCCATCTTGTTCTCAACCAGGTTCTTGCCGACGCCAATGTGCAGCTTCGCGCTGCGCATGTCGTTGAAGTCGCAGTCCGAGTTCTGGAGGCCGGTTACGAAGGGCGTACCGGGCGCCTGGTCGCCGTGCCAGGTGTAGTTGGACCAGTTCCGGCCGCCCTTGGACTCTTCGGGCTTGACGCCGCGGACGTACACATCGAGGAGGGCCATCATGTTGGAGTTGCGGTACATGCCGTACTTCCCCATGACGCCGAGGAGGCCCATGCCGCCGCGCATCTTGAACGTGCGCGTACCGGCTCCCCCCATCACGTCGATCATCTCCGGCTGGTAGCCTTCCGAGAGGAGCACCTGGCGGCCCTCCTCGCCCGAATACCTCCGGGCCACTGCTTCCAGGCCTTTCGCGATGTACGCGGATGCTTCGTCCCAGCTCAGCTTCGTGAACGTGTCGGTCCCGCGGGAATCGAACTTGTATTGCGTGCGGAGCTCGGGCGTCAGCCCCGGGAATCCGTCGTCGGCCCACTTCTTCCACCCCGCCCGCACCATGGGGCCCTTCAGCCGGTAGGGGCCGTAGACGCGCCGTGTGAGCGTGGCGCCCTTGTTACAGCCGCGCGGGTTCCAGGCATTCGTCGAGAAGTTTCCGTCCATGTCCCCGATCGCCTGGCCGTCGTAGTTCTGTTCGGTCCGCACGACGACACCGTTGCGCACGAATGCCCGGAGCCGGCAGTTGTGCGTGCAGTTCGGCGCGCAGACAAAGGTGAACGAGTCGTCGTAGGCGTACTGGTCCCGGTAGATCCGCTCCCAGCCCCGGTTGGGGTAGAACTGGAGCGGGTTGGTGATCCCCGGGGCCGACTGCAGGAAGGCCATTTTCCGCTCGACGTAGAACGCAGTGCCGGCGGCCACGGCCGCAGTACTGACCTTGAAGAACCCTCGCCTATCCAATTCCAGGCCTCCTTGCTGACGATCTGTGGTTGCCCTGTGAGGGGCTGTGCAGCCTGGCTCCACGGCCGGGCGAAATGCTCGAAAGGGGGAATCCGCCGGAAGGGCAGAGGGTTGTCCGAATCCCCGGGTGCGGCGAAGGACCCAACGGCGCGAAACGAAGGGCCGGCTGGCCGTTTCGCGTTAGGACAGTTCTTTGCGCAGGCAACCTTGCCATTTGGGAGCTACAGTGCTCCGCTCCCAGTCCAGGGGAATGTGACATTCGTCACGAGCGAGGGCGTGAGTGGAGCCCGATGCGTGAATTGGCCCATACTTGCGTCCATGCCCTCCGTGACGCCCGAACTCGTCCTCGGCATACCGCACCTCTCGATGCTGCCGCCCGCCGAAGCCGAGCGCTTCGCCCGCGAGCTCATCGTCCGCCGCTACGCATCCCGCGAGTTCGTCGCCGTCGAGGGCGAACCCTGCCGTGGCTTTTTCGTCCTGCTCTCCGGGCGTGCCCGCATCTTCCGCTCCGGCGCCGACGGCCGCGAGCAGATCCTCCGCCTCCTGGCGCCCGGCGATACGTTCGGCGAAGTGCCCGTGTTCGATGGCGGCCCGAACCCCGCGACGGTCGAGGCGCTGGATACATGCGATGTCGCCCTGGTTCCGTCGGCCGCCTTCCGCCTCATCGTGGCCCGCTACCCGGAAGTCGCCGCCGCGCTCCTCGAACATTTCGCGCGGCGCCTCCGCTCGTTCACCGAGCTCGTCGAGCAGATTAGCCTGCAGACCGTCCAGCAGCGGATAGCCCGCTACCTTTACATGACCGCCCGCGAAGAGGGGGTCGATTCGCCCGATGGGCTCGTGGTGCCCCGGACCATCACCCAGCAGGACCTCGCCGCCCTCGTCGGAAGCGTCCGCGAGGTGGTCAGCCGCACCATGCGGGTGATGGAGGAGGACGGAGTCGTGGAAATCCGGCGCAAGGAGATCCTGGTCCGGGATATTGGCGCCCTCCGGGCCCTTATCTAGGCACGAGTCCCAGCCTCTGCAGCGCCGCCATGTCCGCCATGCGGACGTCCCAGGGGGGGTCGAACACCATCTCGACGCTGGTGGTCCCTTCTCGTTCGCCGTATTCCAAAACCGATTCGACCATGCCCACCAGCGCTTCGCCCATCGGGCACTGGGGCGAGGTCGTGGTCATGGCCACGCGCACGTCCTCGCCCTCGACCTCGATCCGATAGACGAGGCCCAGCGAGACGATATCGATCCCCAGTTCTGGATCGATGACATGGCGGAGCATGCGTTCCACATCTTTCGTGTTCATCGGGTTGCCACCTCTCCGGGCCCCACAGGGCGTGGTGTGGGTGCGTGTGGGGCGAGGACGATGTGCGCGAGCGAGGCCAGATGCAGAGCCGCGCCACCCGCGAGCAGCACCCCTCCCGTCCGCAGGATGTCCAGCGCTCCGAGCAGTGCGCCGGCGGCTGCAACCGCGGTCGCGGCACTGTGGATAGCCAGTGTCGCCCGGGCGACTCCCTCGCTATAGATATCCGCCACCACCGGTACCGGCCGGATCCCGGCGAATTGCCGGTAGCGGTGGTACCACACGAGGAAGGGAAGGATCTTGTAGCTGTTGCCGATGAGCATGACGCCCGCCCAGCCGGAAATGCCTGTGATCCCGTAGGCGAGGAGGATCCGGGCCGGCTCGCCGCCCGGGCTGACCGGCTCGCCGACCGCGGCGAGCATCCCCAACACGATCGCCACCGCCAGGAAACCGAGCGCCACGAACGTTGCCCTCCCCTGCACATCCAGCGTCCGGCGCGACCGCGCCAGCATCAGCCGCAGCATTTCGACCCCCCAGAGGGCGGGCCCCGCGGTCATCGCCACGGCAACCGTCACGCGGACCCAGGGCCCGGGGTCTGTCATAAGGATCAGCGCGCCTGCGACGATGGCCGAGCTGGTGAACGCCAGGATGTGGCCGCCGGCAACCGGATGTTTGCGCTGGACGACGTTGAACATCGGCACCAGCTGGTAGGCGACACCCATCACGGTGAGTCCCAGCCATCCGAGCAAGCCAAGGTGTGCATGGCCCGCGAGCCGGCCCATGGTCACCGGGAACCAGAGGTGTTCGAGCGCACCCACCCAGGTGATACCGAAGCCGGCCGCCAGCGCCACGAACCCGAGCGAGGCAGCCAGGTAGCGGCTCGGCAGACTCCCGCGCCATGGCGACCCCACGGCGGGCACGGCATTAATCAGGAAGAGCACGAACGAGGCTACGAGGCCTACACCCGCCACCGACATCAGCACCACATCCCATCGCCAGATGGCCCAGACGAACGTGGGCACCGCCGCGGCGTGGACGGCGAAGTGGATGCGGGCCAGCCGCGTCGAGATGAGCCGGCCTCCGAGCACCGCCGGTCCAAGCTGGTAGATCGCGCCGAAAATGGCCGTGGTCAGCCATCCGATTACGGCCGCGTGCGTGGCTGCCACCGTGCGCGGAGCGTTGATCGCCAACAGCGTATCGCCGTTCGAAAACGCCAGGATGAGCCCTGCTGCCAGCAGCCCAGCGGGCGCCGCGAGAAAGAACGGGGCGACGAGGCCAAGCGCGGGCCCCCGCCCCGGCGCCGCGATCGTCATGCGCTCGCCCTCCGGACGGTGAGCACGTAGGCGTCGTCACTGCCGTCGAACTCCCAGGCGAACCCGCGGCGCTCAAGTTCCGGATACAGGAGGTGCGGCTCGCGGTCCATGAGCGCGACGACCTCGTCGTCCGCGCCCAGTCCGCCAAGCGCGGCGAGGATCCGGACCATCGGCTCAGGCGGCTGCAGCCCGCGGTTGTCGATTTGTATCGTGGCCATGTGCCGACCATACTGGCATTAACTCGGCGGACTGCGACAAAAGTCACGTCGCCGGGGAACTTCCACCGGAAACGCTTGCGCGGCCACGATGGGGACCGGGGCACCGCGTGGGAGAACGGCATCTCGGGAGCAGCCACAGCCCGCATGGCCACAGGTTCCGCCAAGTGCCCGTCGCTTTGGGGACCGGCCGGTCCTTCTTTGTCTCAAGTCCCCTGCGGAAACTGAGAAGAGTTTGACTGCGGCCGTGAGGCCAGTCACCCTCTCTTTGGGCTTGTGATTAATGTCACAGTCCGGTCCCGGACCCCGGCAGAGACTGGGGTTAAGAACGCGTCAAGCGCTACGCGAGAGTGCCCAACATCCCTCGCGGGGCGACTGAACACAAAGCACACAGGGAGAACCACAGAACCATGAAGCTCACACATTGGAAGAAGGCCCTGCTCGTTGGCGTGGCGGGCCTTCTGCTCGTCCCCTTCGCCGCGGCCTGTGGCGGAGACGACGATGAGGGCGGCTCGACCATCACTCCTGGCGCGACGGCGACCAAGGGGAGCGACGACGGCGATAACGGCGACGACAACGGCGGCGAAGAACGCGAGATCGAAGTCGTCATGACCGACAATGTCTTCACGCCCAAGGAAATCAAGGTCCCCGTGAACACGAAGATCAAGTTCACGGCCGCCAATAAGGGCACGGCCATCCACAACATGCACATCTTGAGCAAGGACGCCGAAGGCAAGGACTTCAGCAGCGAACTGCTGGTGAATGCCGGCAAGAGCAGCACCTTCGAGGCCAAGTTCACCAAGAAGGGTGTCGTCAACTTCCAGTGCGACTATCACCTGCCGGAGATGGCCGGGAAGATCGTCGTCGAGTAACGCGCCAACCAGGGGAAAACGCGTGGCGCCCGCGTTCATGACAGGCGCTGAACCGCCGGGGCCTGGGGAAGGGCCCCGGCAGGGAAAAGGAGAGAGAATCCCGTGGCAGTAACAAGGCGAGAACTTATAACAGGCGCCGCGGCCGGTGCAGCCGGCCTGGTGGTCGGCGGGGTCGTCGGCAAGGTTGCCGGCGATGACGGCGGCGGCGGCGGCAGTAGCGGTCTCTCCGGCGATGCCGGCGATATCGCTAACGCTCGCGGCCTCGCGGCCGACGATGTCGCCCGCGCGGTAAAGACGTTCGTTCCCCCCGGGAAGTTCGACGAATACTTCATCTTCAGTTCCGGCGGGCACAGCGGCCAGATCCTGGTCATCGGGGTCCCCTCGATGCGCATCCTGAAGGTGATTGGCGTCTTCTCGCCCGAGCCATGGCAGGGCTACGGCTACGGCGCCGACTGGGGCGAAGAGAACTTCATCAGCGGCACCGATGCCGGCAAGAAGCCGACCTCCGCGGCCCGCGGTCCCCTCACCTGGGGCGATACGCACCACCCGGCCCTGAGCGAGACCGGCGGCGAATACGACGGCCGCTACATCTACATCAACGACCGGGCCAACGGCCGTATCGCGATGGTGGACCTGCGCGATTTCAAGACGAAGCAGATCGTGGATGTCCCGAACCTGGACTCATCCCATGGTGGCTGCTTCGTGACGCCGAACACGGACTACGTCCACATCTCCACCATGACGCCAACCCTGGTCAACAAGACCAACATCCACAGCGCTCTCGATAACTACGACAAGGCCTTCCGCGGCTTCTCGACCTTCCTGAAGGTCGACCCCGACAACGGCAAGATGCTCGTGAACGAGAGCTTCCAGGTGGAGCTCCCGCCGTACACCCAGGACCTTGCCGATAGCGGCAAGCTCGAGAGCGACGGCTGGGTGTTCATCAACTCCTACAACGCCGAAATGGCCACCGGTGGCAACCTGGACGGCAAGCCGTCGATCGAAGCCGGCGCATCGGCCGGCGACTACGACTACATGCACGTCATCAACTGGCGGAAGGCCGAGGAAGTCGTCAAGGCCGGCAAGACGAGCACCATCAACGGGATGAAGGTCATCTCGCTCGAGACCGCGGTCGAGGAAGGCCTCCTCTACCTGATGCCCGAGCCCCGCAGCCCGCACGGCATCGACGTCTCGCCCAGCGGCACGTATCTCACCGTCGGTGGCAAGCTCGACCCGCACGTCACCATCTACAACATCAACAAGGTGAAGGCGGCCATCGAAGCCAAGGACTACGAGAAGATCGACCCGTTCGGTGTGCCGATCCTCAAGTTCGACTCCGTGATGGAAGCACGCATCGAAGTCGGCGCCGGCCCGCTTCACACGCAGTACGACGACAAAGGGCATGGCTACACCAGCCTGTTCGTCGCGAGTGCCGTGGCCAAGTTCTCGCTCGGTAAGCCTGACTACGACGGCCCCAACCCGTTCACCCTCGTCGATACGCTGCCGGTCCACTACAACATCGGCCACCTGTGCACCATGGAAGGCGACACGATCAAGCCTGATGGCAAGTACCTGGTCGCCCTGAACAAGTGGTCCATCGACCGGTTCCCGGCCGTCGGCACGCTGAAGCCCCAGAACTTCCAGCTCGTCGACCTCACGACCGAGAAGATGGACATCATCACCGACATGCCCATCGGCATCGGTGAGCCGCACTACGTCCAGGCGATCCGGGCCGACAAGATCAAGTCCTGGGAGGTCTACCCGCCGGGGACCAACCCCGTGACCATGGAGCCCGACCCGAACGCCATCTCCGATGGAAACGAAGGGGTTACCCGCAGCGGCAACACCGTCACCGTGAAGTTGAGCATCACCCGGAGCCGCTTCAAGCCCGACATCATCAAGGTCAACAAGGGCGACAAGGTGATCATGCACCTCACCAACATCGAGTCGACGCCTGACGCGACCCATGGCTTCGCCATCCCGCGGTACAACGTCAACATCAGCCTCGATGCTGGCGAGTACACCAAGCTCGAATTCGAGGCTGACGCACCGGGCGCGTTCGCCATGTACTGCACGGAGTTCTGCTCCGCGCTCCACCTGGAGATGCAGGGCTGGATCCTCGTCGCCTGACCTTTGCGCTTTCGGCGGGCGGCCGGGTTCCCACCCGGCTGCCCGCTCTCCTGGGAAGGGGGAGTTCCGTGGTAACCAGGAGACAGTTTCTTTTCATGGCTGGCGGAGCCGTGGCCGTCGTTGCTGCCGGGACCGCCGGCTTCACGCTTCTACCCGGTGATGAGCCGCAGACCGGCATCCCGGAGGTCAAGCTCGGCAAGCAGCAGTGCGCTCGCTGCGGCATGGTTATCGCCGATGGGCGCTTCGCCGCGGCCTGGCGGGATGCGGACGGCAAGGCCCGCGTGTTCGATGACCCTGGATGCATGCTGCTCGACCAGCTCGAGCTCGCGCCCGCCGAAGGCACCCAATTCTGGGTCGCTGATTACCGCGATGAGACGTTCATCGATGCGACCCTGGCTGCGTACGTCGTCTCCGGCGCCATCCGCAGCCCCATGGCCTATGGGATAGCCGCGTTCGCTACCCGGGCCGCCGCTGATGGAGCATTGGGCGAGCTCGGCGGAACCGTCGCGGACTGGCGCGGCGTATTACAGGAGATGGAAGGCCGCGCCTCATGAGCACTCTTACCCAACCACAGGAAGCCACCCGGCAGGAGACGTCGGCCCCCGCCGAGCGCTTCGAAAACCTGCGCTCCGATCGACTCTGGGTCGGCTGTGTTTCCCTGGCGATCGTATTGATGATCGCAAGCTACTTCCTCCCGCTCTGGAAAATGAACCTCGAGGCGCCCCAGTACCCTGCCGGTCTCGTCCTTACCGCGTACGGCAACCGGATGGAAGGCGACCTCAAGGAGATCAACTCCCTCAATCACTATGTCGGGGTCAAGGAGATCGAGCCCGACTCCGTCTTCGAACTGAAACTCTTCCCCTCGGCGCTCTGGGGGACGGTCGCCATCCTCATCGCCTCGGCGCTGCTCATGCGGCCGGGCTGGAAGCGCTGGCTTGTCGCCGCGCTTCTCTGGGCTTTTCCCTTCGGCCTGCTGCTCGACCTCCAGTACTGGCTTTACAACTACGGCCACGACCGCAGCAGCGATGCCCCCTACCGCATCGACGACTTCACCACGAAGGTCCTGGGGACGACGCACGTCGTGAACTTCACCAGCAAGACCATGGTCTCGGCCGGGTTCGTCACCATGGTCCTGGCGGCACTGCTGGTTACCATCGGGCCCCAGACCGCCCGCTTCCTCCGCAACACGTGGCAGAACACAGGTACCCAGGCGGCGGCAGTCGCCCTGATCGCCGGGATTGCGCTCGCCGGCCTCGCCGCGATGGGCCAGCCCGCCACCGCGGCCGCCCAGCAGAATTCCATCGCCTCGCTTATCGCGGCAGCCTCCCCGGGAGACACCGTCGTGGTACCACCGGGGACCTACCACGAGCAGGTGGTGATCGACAAAACGATTGCGCTGGTGGGAGAGGGAAGACCGGTGATAGATGGCGGTGGCGCCGGAGACGTCATCAAAGTCACCGCGGATGGAGTAACCATCCGCGGTTTCGTTATTCAGGGTTCCGGTACCAGCGTCTCCGATGAGCCGACTGCCATCCGCCTGGTTGGCGACAACGGCGTAGTCGAAGACAACATCATCCGTGACGTGCTGTACGGCGTTACCCTCATCGAGAGCGAAGGGCACACCGTCCGCCGCAACCACATCAGCAGCATCGATGAGTTCTCGAGCGAGCGCCGCGGCCACGGAGTCTACCTGTACTCCACGCAGAACAACCGCATCGAGGACAACGTCATCACCCGGACCAAGGACGGCATCTTCCTGGGATTCGCCTTCTTCAACACGATCGAGCGGAACCGGGTGACCGACGTACGCTACGGTATCCACTACATGTATGCCGATGACAACGTCTTCATGGACAATTCGTTCACTCACAGCACGGCCGGCGGGGCGCTGATGTACTCCCGCCGCCTCCGGTTCGAACGGAACGAATTCGGCTACAACCGCTCCGAGGCCTCCGGCTACGGCCTTTTGTTCAAGGACGTCGACGACGTGGTGATGATCGATAACGTGATCCACCACAACCGGCTGGGGATCACCATGGAAGGCGCGCCCCACACGCCCGGCTCGGTCGTGGAGATCACCAACAATCTCATCGGGTTCAACCAGGTCGCCATCGAGCTCACCAGCACGACCGGCGCGGTGTTTTCGGGCAACACGTTCGAAGGCAACCTCGGGCAGGTCGAGGGCCGCGGTGGCGACATCAAGAAGAACAACCTGTGGGCCCTCGATGGCCGCGGCAACTACTGGGACGACTACCGCGGGTACGACTCCAACGGGGACGGGATCGGCGATCTCGAATATCGCTACGAAGGGGCCTTCGACGACCTGATCCAGGAGAACGAAGCGCTTCGCGCCTACCGGTTCAGCCCGGCCCAGACGGCCCTGGACCTCGGCGCCAAGTGGTTCCCGGTGTACGACCCCGAGACCCGGGTTGTGGATCCCCATCCCCTCATGTCGCCGACCATGGCGCTCGCCGAATCCGGCGACAACGGCCCCGTCGTGGTATACGTGGCACTGCTTGTCCTCGTTGGCGTGCCGGTCGCGGTGTTCGCGACCGCCATACGGGGCAGGCGGGGGGAATGGCAACCATGCTGACCGTGCGTGAGGCGCGCAAGCGTTACGGCACGAACGCCGCGCTTGACGGGGTCTCGCTCGAACTTGGGAAGGGCTCGGTGCTCGCCGTAATCGGCGCGAATGGAGCAGGCAAGACCACGCTCCTGAAGTGCATCGTCGGCCTCCTGAAGTTCGAGGGCCAGGTGCTGATCGACGGCATCGATGTCGCCCGGAAGGGCAAGCAAGCTCGCCGTTTGGTCGGCTACGTCCCGCAGCAGCCCGCGCTCCACGGCGACCTCTCCGTCCGCGAGACCGGCACGTTCTACGCCGACCTCAAGGGCGTCTCCCACGAGCGGGCCCGCGAGGTGGTGGAGTGGGTCGGGCTCGGCGACCACACGGAAAAGCGGACCGACGCGCTTTCTGGCGGCATGCGGCAGCGCCTCGCGCTGGCGCTCGCGATGCTGGCGAACCCGCCGCTGCTCGTCCTCGATGAGCCGGCATCCGGCCTCGACGTTTCGGCCCGCCTCGAACTCCGCAGGCTCGTGCAAGAACAGCGCGAGCTCGGCAAGGCAATCATCCTCTCCACGCACTGGCTCGAGGATGTCCCCTACGTGGCCGACGACGCGCTGGTCCTGGACCAGGGCAAGGCAGTGTTCCAGGGCCCCGCGAAGAAACTCACGGCCAACGCCGCCCTCGGGAGCAAGCTCTATCTCCGCCTGAACGGGCATAGCCCGGAGGCGGTGCCCGTGATCCAGGCGACGGAGGCGGCCGGCGCCGTGGACCGCGCCGGCGACTGGCTGGTTGTCACCTGCCGCGCCGAAAACAAGGCCCAGATCGTGGAGGCGCTCTTCAGCGCGGGCATCACTATCCTCGACTTCCGCGTCGAGGAAGCATCGGTCGATGAGGCCGTCATCGACCTCCAGGGTGCCTCCGGAGCCGGCCGATGAGAGCCATCCGCGCAATCATGTGGAAAGAGCTTCGGGATGCGGTCCGCAGCCGCTGGCTCGTCGGCTATGCGGCCGCGTTCGCCGTCGTCGCCCTGGCCCTCTCGCAACTCCAGGGGGGCGACATTGGCTCGCAGGGCTTCAACCGGACCACTGCCGGCCTTATCAACCTCTGCATCCTCCTGGTGCCGCTCCTGTCGCTCGTCCTCGGTGCGGCCTCGATCGCGGGCGAACGGGAGCGCGGCACGCTGGCGACGCTCCTGTCCCAGCCTATCTCCGCCGCCGAACTCCTCATCGGCAAGTATGCCGGGCTGACGATCGCGGTCTGGAGCGCCATCGCCCTGGGCTTCGGCGTGGCCGGCTTCCTGGTGGCGCTCTTCGAGCCCATCACCGATGTCCAGCACTACCTGCTGTTCGTGCTCCTCTCAGGCGCCCTCGCGAGCGCTACGCTGAGCATCGGCATGCTGATTTCGGTCGTCGCCGACAGCCGCGTGAAGGCGCTCTCCGGGGCTGTCCTTGCCTGGTTCTTGCTGGTCCTGGTGTACGACCTCGGCGCGATCGGGCTGGCCCTCTGGATTTCGTCCTCGGGGCGGACCTTGCTCGCTGTCGCGCTGGGCAACCCGGTCGAAGCCACGCGCCTGCTGGCCGTCCTGAGTGTCGAGCCCGACCTCCAGATCCTCGGCCCGCTTGGCTCGTACATGGTCGACAGGCTGGGGACGGCGGCGAGCGTCGCGCTCCTCCTCACGTCACTCGCCGTGTGGTCGGTCACGCCCCTCGGCATCGCGGTCCGGCTGTTCCAGTCCCAGGATTCCTGAGGCGGGCCCGGCGCCGGCCCTATGGGGTTGGCACCAGTTTCTTCCGGCCGTAGTAGGGCAGGTCGACTTCGCCCTCGGTCACGGCGGGCTTTGCCATGGCGATGGATGTCGGGTGCGGCTGATCCGGGTCGGTGATCACGTTGATGCAGGCCGGCTTGCCGCTGGCGAGCGCCCGTTCCAGCGCCGGGCGGATTCCGGATGCCTCCGTGACGAACTCCCGGTGCGCCCCGAACCCTTCGGCGACCACGTCGTACCGGGTCGCTCCCAGCTCGGCCCCGACGACATGGTCGTTTCCATAACGCGCGCGTTGGCCGTGGCGAATCATTCCCCAGCCCTGGTCGTTGTTCACGATGACGACGACCGGGAGGTTGTGGCGGACGGCGGTGTCGAACTCGGCGATGTTCAGGCCCGCCGAGCCATCGCCAATGATGGCAACCACGCGCTTCTCAGGGTGGGCAACCTTGGCGGCAATCGCAAACGGGATGCCCGTGCCGAGGCAACCCAGGTAGCCGTGACTGAGGAAGTCGCCCGCATTGAGGACCACGGCCTGTTCGGCCATCCAGAGTGAGGTCTCGCCCCCATCGGCGACGATGATGCCGTCGCCCGCGATGACATCGGCCACTTCGCGCGCCAGCCGCGACTGGTGGATGGGCTGGTTCCGCGCGGCGGCGGCTTCGTGCATCTGGCGCATCGCCTGCTTCGTGGCGGCCAGCCCCTTGACCCACGCGGTGTGGTCCTTGAATTGCCGCCGCCGCGCACGGTCCATCATCAGCAGAAGCGTCTCGCGCACGTCGCCAACGAGCGCGACATCGACATCGCGCGCGCGCCCGATTTCCTCCGGTTCGATGTCGATCTGGATGACCCTGGCGCTCGAAGGGATGAACGAGCGTGGGCCCGTCCCCGTGAACATGCCGACCCGGGCGCCGAGCAACACGACGACATCCGCCGGGCCGCCCGCCGCGTTCGCCGCTATTGGCGAGGCGGCATAGGCAAACGAGCCGTAGCCGAGGTCGCTCCATTCAGGGACCACACCCCGGGCCTTGGCGTTGGCCATCACCGGGATCTGCAGCATGGCAGCGAACTGGCGGACCTCTTCTTGAGCTCCCGAGAACATAGCGCCGCCGCCCGCGAACACCACCGGCCGCTCCGCGGCTTCCAGGAGGTCAAGGGCCTGGTCGATGGCGGCCAGGGGCGGCACCGACAGCCTCCCCTCGTCGAGGTGGCCGAGGCTCGGCAGGTCGTCGTCGCGGACGGGGGTGAACAGGACATCCACGGGGACATCGAGGAACACCGGACCGGGCCGTCCCGTAGTCGCGTGGCGCCAGGCCATGTGCAGGTACTCGGGGATGCGCTCGGGCTGGAGCACGGTGCGGGCGAACTTGGTCACCGGCGCCATGAGCGCGACCTGGTCCATGCCCTGGAGCGGAAGGCGGTCGTCGTCGCGGAGTGGGCTGCGCCCGCCGATGCAGATCATGGGGATCGCATCCATGTAGGCGTTGGCCACGCCCGTGATCGCGTTGGTGACGCCGGGGCCGGCCGTTACGAGGGCAACGCCCGGCTTCCCGGTCGTGCGCGCGTAGCCGTCGGCCATGTGGGCGGCGGCGGCCTCGTGGCGCGTATCGATGATGCGGACACCGTGGGCGGCGCAGGCCTGGAAAATCGGGTCCAGGTGGCCTCCAGAGAGTGCGAACACCTCCGTCACGCCGTGTTGGACCAGTGCACGGACCAGCAGATCTCCAGGCTCGGCCATGGCGTTTTCCCCCTTCAGCGCTCGAAAACTCGTTACAGGCATCGTTGGGGCGGTGTAGGGCGAGGGATATGACGCAGCGCATACTCCAGGTTCAGAATCCCCCGCCAAGATAGCCCCAGTGGAAGTACTCGAGCGCAGGGTGAGGTATTACTCCGAAGGGGACCGGATTTCCGCGATCCTCTACCTGCCGGCCGACGCTTCAGAGCAGCACCCCGTCCCCGGGGTTGTGCTCTGCCATGGCTTCACCGGCATCAAGGAACTAATCCTGCCCGACTACGGGCGCGGGTTCGCCCGGGCCGGCATCGCCGCACTGGCTTTCGATTACCGGGGTTTCGGTGAGAGTGAAGGCGCGCGTGGCAGGCTGGTCGCCCGGCGGCAAATCGAGGACATCCACAACAGCGTCACCTTCCTGGAGACGCTTGCAGAGGTCGATCCGCGATGCGTCGGGCTTTGGGGCACGAGCTACGGCGCCGCGAACGCGATAGTCGCCGCCGCAGCGGACCTTCGGGTCCGCTGCGTGTCGGCGCAAGTTGGCTTCGCCGATGGTGGGCGCCGCATGCGCGAACGCCCACCCGAGGAAACCGCCCCGGCTCGCGCTCTCATCGAGTCCGAGCGAAAGCGGCGAGTCCTCACCGGTGAGGCCACCATGGTCGACCCGCTGCAGATCCTCAACGATGCCGACAGCGTCGCGTTCTTTAGCGTGGCGCGCCAGGAGTTTCCGCGGCTGGCCGAACCGATCTCCATGGAGTTCATGGAGTCGACCTTCGAGCACCGGCCGATCGCGGCCGTCGATGCGCTCGCCGGGCGGCCTCTCCTGTTAGTCGCCGCCGAATTCGACACGGTGACGCCCGCGGCGGAGTTCGAGGCGCTCTACGCGGCTGCCTCCGAGCCGAAGCGCCTGGTCGTCATCCCGGGCATCCGGCATTACCAGATCTACTCCGGCGAACCGCTCGAGCGGTCCATCGCCGAGTCCGCGGGCTGGTTCGCCCGCTATCTCAGCCCCGTCACTGCGGCAGCCTGACGCCGACAGTTGCGGTCTCCCCCCAGGGCCGGTGGCTTACGCCGCCACCGGCCCTACCCCCCAAAATTCCGGCAGACAATAGCAGAGTGCCCACCACCTGAACAGGCGGTGGGCACGTTTTACAACACCGGGTTTGCGGCTGGCTCAGCCTACGCCCGGATGTACTTCTCGCCGTCCCAGGTTATCCACGAGCCGGCGGCATCCGTTGTCTGGCCCCGCACGTCCAGTTCGGTCCGCAGCAGCTGCAACTCCTCCTCCGTCGGAGGTTCGAGCACCTGCACCTCGTCGGCCACGAGGGGCTTCCATTCGCATTCAGCCAGGATCTCGTCGACGGTCACCCATGGCACACGCGCCATGAGACGCAGCCGCCTGGGGGCGTAGTCGTACATCGCCCAGGGAGTTACCACGCGCCACGGCCCGGTGCCTTCGGGCAGCCCGGCCCGCTCGCGCGCTCCCGGCGTGCCGTCGAGGAACCCGGGAGAGGAGATGAAGTCCACCTCGCGCACGAACTTGCGCCGCTCCTGGTCCGTGATCAGGATGGTCCGCCAGCAGCAGGCGGCGATGGTATCGGCGCCGCCCGGCCCCCCGAAGCGGCGGCCGGACCCGCCGTATTCGCCGAGGAAGGTCGAGTTGATGTTGCCGTGCTGGTCCACCTGGAGAGTGTTGAGCACGCCGTAGTCCATGTACCCGAGTTGCGCGTGGATGCCGGCCGAGTTCATCGTGCCCCAGGCCAGCGCACGGTACACCGCCCGCGATGCCACCATGGTCATCATGGGCTCGAACGGCAACATCGGTTCCGGGGCGATAACTCCGTCCTCGGTGACGTACTGCGCATCGGGCGCATAGAGTTTCTTGCCGAGGAGCACCGAGTACAGCGGTGTCCCGCCCCCGGCCGCCCAGTAGGTGCGCCCGTTCTCCACCAGCCGTGCGACCTGGCACATTGCCACTTCGCGGTCCGAAAACGCTTCTGCCCTGGTCATGCGCTGTATCCCTCTTTCAAGACTTCGTTGGCGCGCATCGTGTCGAGCTTGGCCTGCCCGACCTGCTTCTCCAGCATCTCTTCGAACGTCTCGAACGGCCGCACCCACTTGTCGAGGTACGCGCCGACGCCGTTGCCCATCACCGCCCGGAAGACCTCGAAGACGCCCTCGGGGTCCGAGCCGTAGTAGCCCGGGCAGGTCCCCGGGTAGCTCCCGAAGGGCGACGCCACGACCGCATCGACCGCGTAGTAGGGGATGCTGGTGGCTCCCGGGTTCCGCCGGATCTCCTCCGTATCGACGATCTCTTCCGCGGACACGATGACCTTCCGCGAGGCCATTGCCGCCTCCACATCGGAGATGCCCGTCCCGAAAATGCGCGCGTTGCCGTAGATGTCCGCCTGGTGGGCGTGGATGATGGCGACATCCGGGTTCAGCGCCGGCACGATGGTGATCGGGTCGCCCGTGTACGGGTCGTTGATCAGCTTCGCGCCGGAGTGGTCGAACCCGGTGGTGCCGCCAAACGACCGCACCGGGAGGAATGGCACGCCCATGGCCCCGGCCTGCATGCGGAGCGTCATGATCACGTTGCTGTATTCGTAGACCTGCAGCCGGCCTTCCTTGAGGGCCCGCTCGACGGCCGGGGCAGAGAGGAAGAAGCCGCAGTCTATCTTTGAGGCACAGCCCGCATCGACCAGGAGCGCGACGTCAACGTAGGTGAACTTGCCGGCGATCCACAGGTCTTTCTTGCCCTGCCGGATGAGCTCGTGGAACACGGCGTTCGGGCCGCGCATCAGGTAGTTGCACTCGTAGGTGAGGTAGTCGCCGTCGGCGACAAAGCGCTCCACGGCTTCGCGCGCGGTCATCAGGCGCGACTGGAGTGCCCGGTTCTTGTGTTCGCGCACGTAGTGGCGGAAGCCATCCGGGTCGACCGGGTGGTAGGCGCCACTCCCTTCGCGCAGGATCTCGATGTGGCCGGCCGTGCTGGGTGAAAGTGTCATGTCACTCCCCTTCGGGATGTGCCAGCAGCCCGCGCGGGCGGGCTGCTGGAATCGGGCGGATGGTTCCCGGCTTCATCGCACCAGGATGGTGACGCACATGGCGGCCGCATCCGAACCAATGTTGCCGCCACCGTTCTGGGCCAGGGCCACCTTCGCGCCGGCGACTTGCCGTTCGCCGCTCCGGCCCTGCAGCTGCTCCGTCAGCTCCACGATTTGAGCAATGCCGGTCGCCCCGACGGGATGGCCCTTGCGGAGGAGCCCGCCGGAGGTGTTCACCGGGAGCGTCCCGCCGAGCCAGGTGGCGCCCGAATCGACGATCGAGGCGCCTTCGCCCTTCCCGCAGAGACCCAGCGATTCGTAGGCCATCAACTCCGCCGGGGCGGATGCGTCGTGGACTTCCATGACGCTGAGGTCGCGCGGGCCGACGCCGGCTTCGGCATACGCCTCGCTGGAGCAAACCTCCACAAGGCCTGCTTCGTCGCCGCCATGGTCCCAGCCTGAGCGCAGGACCATCGAGGCGATGCGCACGGGCGAGGTGAGCCCCATCTGGGCCGCCTTCCGTTCGCTCACGATGATGGTGGCGGCGGCGCCATCGCCGATGGGCGAACACATGGGCCGCGTGAGCGGCTCGGCGATCATCGGCGAATTGAGGACGTCTTCGATGGTGAGCTTCTCGCGGAACTGGGCGCGCGGGTTCAGGCTCCCGTGGAACGAGTTTTTGGCGGCGATCCGGGCGAAGTGGCGCTCGGTGGTCCCGTAGCGCTTCATGTGGTTCCGGGCAGAGGCGGCGTAGATGTCCATGAACATCGAGCGGTTCTGGCCGGCCCCTTCGGTCGCCTTGGCCGCGCCGGTTTCCTCGGCGCCCTGCTTCAGCCGCGCCATGATCTCGGCGAGTGCTTCCACGTCCACGGCGCCACTGAAGGCCGCGAAACTCTTCCGCTTGTCTTCGTCGTAGAGCTTTTCGACGCCGAGCGCGAGCACGACGTCGTACAGGCCGGCGGTGACCATGGCGGCCGCCTGGTGGAGCGCCGTGGAGGCGCTGGCACAGGCGTTCTCGACGTTGATCACGGGGATCCGGCCGATGCCCGCCGAACGCAGGACGACCTGGCCGCGGATGCATTCCTGCCCCGTGACGAGGCCGGCGGCGGCGTTCCCGACGAACGCCGCTTCGATCTCGCTCTTGTCGATGCCCGCGTCTTTGATCGCGGCTTCGACGGCTTCGGCGCCGATGGACTTGAGTCCCCGGTCCAGCATCTTGCCGAAGCGGGTCATGCCCACTCCTGCGACGACGGCGTTCATTTTCACGTTGTAGTCTCCCGCGGTTTAGATAAGACCGTTTCCCTTGATGGCAAGGGCGTTCTTCAGGTAGTCCAGCTCCATTTCGCGCCAGGGTGTCGGCGCGGGGCTCTGGATCAGGTGGTCGGCTTCGAGTTCCGCTACCACCTGGGGGCTGCGGGGGAAGGGGTTCCCGTAGCCGTTCATGTGGTAGAGGCTCTCGAACGGCAGGCGAGGCCGCTGTCCGCCGGCCTCGGGGCTCTCGGCAGGGTATCCCACCGTTTGCAGGATGAGAATCCGGGCGCTTTCAGGCAGCCCCAGGTTCTGGTGCATCTTCGCCGTGTTCCCGCCGCCCAGCAGGCAGGTGCCCAGGCCCTGCTCGAACGCCATCAGGGTCGCCTGGGCGATGCCCTGGCCGCAGTCCATCTCGTTCAAGCCGGGGGCCTTGAGGCGTTCGCGAATCCCATCGAAGAACGGGATCAGCTGGCGTTCGAGCGCGGCTTCCTTGCCTTCTCCAAACCCGAGCGCTCCCGCCTTGAGCAGCTCGCGCAGGCGGTCCGATTGCTCATCCACCGCGGCCGTCTCGACGTACCAGACAATGACGACCGGCGCCATCCGTATCTGGAAGCCGGCCACCGGCGCCGTGATGGCGTCGATCACCTCTTGCGGGGCGCTGTCCTTGAACACCACCACGGCCCGCAACGACTGCACATTGCCCCAGTGCGAAGCGATGCGCGCCGCCTCCAGCATCCGCTGGATCTTCTCCGGTTCAACCGGTTTGTGGGGCAGCATGAATCGGATGGAGCGACGCCGGCCGATGACCTCTCGAAGTTCCACCGGGTCCTCCTCCAGTTGGGGCTAGAGCTTGGCCGCGCCGACCAGGCTCAGGAGGTCGTTACACCCATCCTCGATCATCGATGCGCGGGCATCGCGCATGATCTTCTCGATCGGGAAGTCCCTGGTGAGACCGTTCCCGCCGAAGATCTGCAACGCCTGGCTCGCAACCTCGAAGGCCGTCGTCGTGCCGAATACCTTCGAGGCAATCGAATACTGCAGGAGCGGCGGGTTCGTGGCGTTGTAATAGACCACCCGGCGGGCGAGCGAACGGGCCGCCTCTACCTGCATGAACATTTTGAAGATGCGCGCCTTCACGCTCTGGTGCTCGATGATCGGGACGCCGCCCTGGACGCGCGTCTTCGCGTAGTCGAGCGCGAGCTCATAGGCGGCTCTGGCCGTGCCGACGAAGATCGTCCCCATGCTGGCGTTGGCCCCGGTGAGGATCTGCTGGACGACCGCGGAGTAGTTCTCCTTGCCGATAACCATGTACTCGGCGGGGATGCGCACGTCGTCGAAGAAGATCTCCCCCTGGTTGAGCGCACGCTGGCCGAGCTTGTTGGTCGGTTTCCCGCGCGAAACACCCGGCAGGTCGAGCGGCACAACCGCCACGCCGCCGCCGCTGAAGCCCTGGTCTCCGTCGATCGTGCAGAACAGCGCCGCCACCGTGGCGATGGTCCCGTTCGAGACCCAGGCCGACTTCTGGCCGCGGATGACGTAGTCGTCGCCATCGCGAGTCGCGATGCAGTTGGCCCGAATGTCCGGGTTCTTAAAGTGGGGTTCGGTCACCGTCAGGCTGTCGCTGCCGTGGTCCGGCTCGGTCACGGCCCAACAGCCGATTTCGTCGGCGCCGCCGCGGACGTACCGGTCGATGAGGGCCGGGCGCCCGGACATCATCGCGAACGTCTTGTGGAAGTTCGCCACACCGAGGCTGATGGCGAGTCCCGAGTCGCCCCAGCCCATTTCCTCGCTGATGAGCGTCCGGATCTGCGTCCGCTCCAGGGGCGAGAGTTCCATCGTGGCCGTTTCCAGGTCGTTCAGGCCGACCTGGCGGTGTTTCTTGAAGACATCCCAGAGGATGGAGTTCGCGGCGATCACGTCCTGCGGGTCGGCGAGCCTGTCCAGCTGTATACCGGCCGGCCGCATCACCTCTTCAGCGAAACGGTGGGCGGTGTCGCGGATGTCGCGGGCCTGTTCTGAAAGTCCAACTTCGATATCGGTGAGCACTCGGTACGGCCCCCTGGCAACTATTGAGCGCACCCTAGGCGAGGCAGTTCCTGAATCTATATGACCGCGATCATGACGAGTGCCGGGGGGCTCCCCATACCTTCGCTAAAGCGCGCTGGCATCCGGCC
>WBZO01001626.1_pt1 | contig 33723 bp, 27 predicted proteins | sample 5204261 | NCBI WGS metagenome assembly WBZO01 (sample SAMN12412400, study PRJNA552823) | activated sludge metagenome | isolation source: activated sludge from anammox sidestream of wastewater treatment plant... | place: USA: North Carolina | collected 2017-09
CCGCGCCTGACTGATCGAGGCTCACGCGCTAAGGTATTGGCGGAGGGGGCGAGATTTGAACTCGCGGATGGGTTACCCCATCTCCGGTTTTCAAGACCGGCACGTTCGGCCACTCCGTCACCCCTCCATACCGACATACCGACCTTTGCTTGGGCCGGCGGCTCACCAGGCGAAAACGCTCTTCATTGACGCCGCCCGATGAACGCCTCCCCTGTTCTTCGTTCCGACATTTTGCCACGCGACCATCGCTTTTGGCGATCGAAGAGACACCACCAATGTGCTTTTTTCTCAAGCCACCTTCAAGGAGATCTGCCCCTCCGGCAACATTTCTGAAGCCGCCTACTCTTTGGTGATCCGCTCCGCTCCGCCCATGTAGGGTCGAAGGACCGGCGGGATGAGGACGCTGCCGTCTTCCTGTTGATAATTCTCGAGAATGGCCACGACCGTCCGACCCACGGCCAGCCCCGATCCGTTCAGGGTGTGAACGAAGTCCGACTTCGCGTCCTTCTTCGCAGCCTTGGGCCGATAGCGGATGTTGGCTCGACGCGCTTGAAACGATTCAAAGTTGCTGCAGGAGGAAATTTCACGGAACGTCTGTTGCGATGGAAGCCAGACTTCAAGGTCGTAGGTCTTGGCCGCTGAAAACCCCATATCGCCGCTGCACAGGGTCATCACCCGGTAGTGTAACCCCAAGCCCTGCAGCACGGCTTCAGCATGACCGGTCAGTCGTTCAAGTTCGTCGTAGGATTGATCGGGACGCGCGAAGGCCACGAGTTCCACTTTATTGAACTGATGCAGGCGGATCAAGCCACGCGTGTCCTTCCCATAGGATCCCGCCTCACGGCGAAAACAAGGGGTGTAGGCCGTGTAGCGGATCGGCAGGGCATCCTCCGCCAAGAATTCCTCCCGGTACAGGTTCGTCACCGGAACCTCGGCCGTCGGAATCAGAAAAAGATCTTCATCGCGGAGACGAAACAGATCTTCCTCGAATTTCGGCAACTGCCCCGTACCCGTCATGGCGTTCCGATTGACGAGCAGCGGAGGCAACACTTCCCGATAGCCATGTCGGCCTGTGTGCAGGTCGAGCATATAATTGATCAGGGCGCGCTCCAGGCGCGCCCCCATCCCCACGACGACCGCAAAGCGAGCCTTGGCCATCCGCACGGCACGGTCGAAATCCAGAATGCCCAGCGCTTCACCGAGATCCCAATGCGTCAGCGCCGGTCCCTTCAACGTCGGCGGGGCTCCCCATCGGCGCACTTCCACATTCTCTGAGGCGTCACTGCCGACCGGAACCGAACTATGGGGCAGGTTGGGGATCCGCAATGCCGCGGCCGCCAACTGCTTTTCGACAGAGCGAAGTTGTTCTTCCAAGCCCTTGATCCGCTCGCCCACGGCCTTCATCGCGGCCATGGCCTCATCCGCTGGGTGCTTCTCACGTTTGAGACGCGCAACCTCCTCGGATCCCTTTTTCAGTTGGTGGCGCAGGTCTTCGACCTGGACCGTCAGCGTCCGGCGCTCCTCAGAGAATTGGCGCAAGTCGTCCCACGCCACATCCTCGCCCCGCGCACCCAATTGCTCCCTGATCGTCTGGAGATTGTCCCGAAGGACACGAAGATCGTGCATGGTTGCTCCTGTCGAAACGGCACGGAATCTAGCACCTGACTTCCAGTTAGTCAATGAAACCGCCTTGCACCGCGGCACCCATGATGCGCTCACGAAGCAGGGGAATTGACAACGCCGTGCGGCAAAGCCACCATACGGCCCATGAAACTGATGTCGAATCCTCCAAACCCCTTCGACACCATGAGGCGAGAGGGGCTCGAACCGGCGGCGCAGGTCGAGTTGCAGTTGTATGAAGACGACTCGAAAGAGATCTTGAGCCGAAATGACAGCCCCGACCTGCCGTTCAAGTGGAGCGTCAATCCTTACCGTGGCTGTTTTCACGCCTGTGCCTATTGCTACGCGCGTCCCACCCACGAGTACCTGGGATTCGGAGCCGGGACAGATTTTGAATCCAAGATTGTCGTCAAACGCCGGGCGGCGTCTCTACTCCGCACGGCATTCGAGCGGCCGTCATGGACCGGGGAACTGCTCGTTTTCTCAGGCAACACCGATTGCTATCAGCCGATCGAGGCGACACTGGGGATCACGAGGGCCTGCCTGGAAGTCTGCGCGGAGTATCGGAATCCGGTGGGAATGATCACCAAAAGCGCGTTGCCGGTGCGGGATCTCGACCTGCTTGGGCGGCTCAAGCGAGAGGCGTGGGTGCGGGTGTATTTCAGCATTCCCTTCGCCGACAATGACATGGCTCGGTCGGTCGAGCCTCAGGCTCCCAGCGTAACGAAGCGCTTCGAGGCGATGCGAATCCTGAGCGAGGCGGGCATCCCCACCGGCATTTCGATCGCGCCGATCATTCCCGGACTGAACGACGATGCGATTCCTGAATTGCTGGAGCGGGCCAAGGCCGCCGGCGCCGGTACCGCCACATGGATTCTCCTGCGTCTGCCCGGGCATGCCGAGGCCGTGTTCCTCGAACGCATGCAGGCGAAGTTTCCGGATCGAATCCGCAAGATCACCAATCGCCTGCGTGAAGTCAGGGGAGGGCGCCTGAGCGAATCCGCGTTCTATCGCCGACACCAAGGCGTCGGCGCCTATTGGGCCGCACTCGAACAGCTGTTCGAGGTGTCCTTCAAACGCACGGGGTTCCTGCGTGAAGAAGAGGACATCCCCGACACGTTCCGGCGCCCCACAGATCAGCAATCTTTGTTCTCGTTGGAGGAGGAACCGTGAAGCACAATCCAGGGTTTTTGAACCTGGTCAACGAAGCTAGAACCCGCGTGCGCGAATGCACCGTGGCGGACGTCAAGCATCGACGCGACCGACAGGAATCGTTTCACTTCATCGACGTACGCGAGGACCACGAATACCAGGCCGACCACGCCCTCGGAGCGATGCACCTCGGCAGGGGCATCATCGAACGAGACATCGAGACTCGCATCCCGGACAAGGATGCCCCCATCGTGTTGTATTGCGGCGGCGGCTTTCGTTCCGTGTTGGCTGCGGAGAATTTGCAGAAAATGGGCTACCGCAACGTCGTCTCCATGGATGGCGGTATCAAGGCTTGGCGGGAGGCTGGGTACCCGATCGAGAAGGGCACGCCGCCGTAACGCCATGGGGATCTCGCGACGCGAATGCTTTCATAATTGCGGATTCGGGCTCCTGCTTCTGCCGGCGTTGCTTCGCTCCCCGCGCTCGGTGCTCGGACACCTCCTCTTCGAACCGGATGGCGATCTGGTTCCGCTCAAACCGATTCCTCCCAATCCTTTCACGCGCAACGGCAGACCATTGGTGGCCCTCGTGCACGGCACAGACCCGCAGCACACACTCCCCCTCGCGCTGAGCCTGTTGGGTGGGATAGAGCGACTCTCACTGCGCGGCAAACGCGTGCTGCTCAAACCGAATGTCCTGAGCGATCGCCCGCCGCCGACCACGACGGATCCGCTGGTGGTAGGAGCGATGGCGCGATTGGTACGGGAGCAGGGTCCAGCCGAGACCATTGTCGCGGATGGTTCCGGGATCATTCGCCTTCCCACCTCGGCCAACTTGACCGCCACCGGCATGCGGTCGGCTGCCGAAGCGGCCCGGGCCACGGTCCTGGCGCTGGAGGATGAACCCTGGGTCAGGCTCGAGCCGCCGCAAGCCAAGGCTCTCACGAGGTTCTACTTCTCGAAGCCGGTGTATGACGCAGACATCCTCATCAACATGCCGGTGATCAAGACCCATCGGTTCGCCGAGTATTCCTGCGCCTTGAAGAACCTGGTCGGGGCGGTCCATCCCAGGCAACGGCCCTCCGTGACGTTTTGGTCCGGAGATTGGCATGAACGGATCGCGGAGCTGAATCTGGCGGCCCATCCCGTGCTCACCGTGGCGGACGGCACGACCATCATGATCGAAGGCGGGCCAACCTCCGGAACGTCGGCCAAGGCCAACCTCTTGGTTTGCAGCGGCGATCGCGTGGCACTGGACATGACCGTTCTGGCCTTGCTCCGAACATTCGGGGCCTGGTCGAGAATCGAGGGCACACGTATCGGGGAGCAGCGGCAGATCAAACGGGCAGGGGAACTGGGGCTCGGGGTGGCGCGGGGACCGGAGATTGAGCTGGTCGCTCAGTCGGTGGATGGGGCTCCACCAGACTTTGCGAGACTGGTGGAGCGTATCCGAGAGGATTTACAGAACAGCTGAACCTTACTTGTTGACGCGATCGAATTCTTTAATGACCTGGTCCGTCAGATCGATGGTGTCCTTGTTGTAAATCACGATCTTGACGGTCTGCTCGCTGCCCTTGTCCAGCACCAACTGGAAGCCGCCCTTGTCGGCGACCGACTGGGTGGCGCTGGCAATCTTCTTCATGTATTCATCCACCAGCTCTTTTTGTTTCCCTTGTAATTCTTGATTGAACTCCTGGGCACGCTTTTGATAGTCCTGAATCTTCGCGCGGAAGGCGGTTTCCTTGTCCTTCTTCTCGGCGTCGCTCAGTTTGCTGGCCTGTTCCTTGAGCTGTTTCTCCGTGTTGCGCAGCTCCTCTTCGTCGCGTGAGAGGAGTTTCTGCCGGGTCGCAACATATTCACGCAACCCTTCCAAGGCTCGCTTGCCGGCTTTGCTTTTCTCCAATACCGTCTGCGGGTCGATGACCCCCATCTTGAATTCCGCGGCCAGACCAGCCGCCGCCGATCCGATCGCCACGCCGACAACCACGGCCACCGCGGCTACGCGCCGTGCGGCTCCCTGCCAACTCGCACCCATTCGAGGCTCCTTTCGCCGGAAAATTCACGTTCCGAAACCCTTGGAGAATAGCCGCCGTGGAAAATCGTGTCAAGCCGGCCTCCACGGTAAGGCTACCGCGATTGACAGGCCCGCCGACCATCGATATAGGCTGGGGAGGAGCCACTCGGATCGGCTCTCCACCTTCAGACGGAAGGAGCACAGGCATGACGACGGATCTGCAGCGAAATCACGAGCTGTTTATCAAGGCCTTACAGCACGAGCCCATCCATTGCGGGCAGACGGGTTGCCCCGGTCCGGTGGAAACAGCGGACCTTTCCCAGACCAGGGACCGAATCAAGATCTTCGAAGCCCGCTGCCGGCGCTGTGGATGGCACCTGCATATCGACGGGCGCGAGCAACTCACCCCGCCCTGGGATGATGCCTCGGTCCTCATGATGGCCGATGAACACCTCATGCATCAGCAGCCGCTCTGTCCGTTCGACGGCACGCCCGTGGTCTTCATCTCGATGCCGAATCCGCGCCGGAAGGCTAAGTACCGCGCGGCCTGTTTCTACTGCGGCAGGCAAACGGAAATGGACTGGCCGCCACCGGAGGCCAAACGGTAGAAGAACCGACGACGCCGGATGTAAGCCGAGAAGGCAGGGCGACGGCGAACATTTCCCATCTCGCAGCTACCGTCTCACGTCTTGCGTGCAATCAGACGGGATACGCTTCAAGAGATCGGCAGCAGCCAGAGAGTCGATGGTCGACGGGCGATGGCATAGAGCCGGATGGGACGGAGAATAGAACGAACGGATGAGGAGGAAAAGATCACGTCCACCGTTGCGCGTAGTACGTCCGGCTAGACGAAGTAGCGGCTCGTGTCGAAGTGATACTCCGCGTTGTCGACGAGACGGACGATGGTTTCTTTGTAGAACCCGGTCTCGTCCTGTTCCGTGAGATCGATTTCAGGGCCGTTGTCTGTGGGGGCCCCCTGTTCGTCGGTGATGACCCGCACCAGCGGCCGTTCGGCATTCTCCTTATCCTTGGCCGGCTTCAAGACCACCGCCAACCGGTTCGACTCCAGCATGACCAACGTGCCGATGGGCAGGATGCCGACGCAATTGACGAACAGCTTCAGGAGCACGGGATCAAAGGCTGTCCCGCTCTTCGAGAACATCATGTTCAAAACTTTGGCCGGCGGAATCGGCTCGCGCCGGTACACGCGTGATGACGTCATGGCGTCATAGCAGTCCGCGATCATCAGGATGCGCCCGGTCAAGGACACCTTCCAGGGCACGGAGAGCTTCGGATAGCCGGAATGGTCGCAGTTCATATGGTGCTCGAACGAGGCGGCGGCCATCCGTCCCGGCAGATTCGTGATGCCGCGCAAACGGGTCAGGTCCAGCACGCCCTGCGTCGGGTGGCTGCGCATCGCCGCCCATTCGTCTTCCGTAAACTCTCCGGGCTTGTTCAACACGTCGGTGGCGATGCTCGACTTCCCCATGTCGTGAAACAGGGCCGCCAGTCCCAGGTCCGCCAACTCGACCTTCGGATAGCCCGCACGATTGCCCAGTGCGATGGAGAGCAGGGAGACGTTGACCGAGTGGTTGTGGGTATATTGGTCATGGCAGCGGAGGGTTGTGAGGCCCAGCATGGTGGCTTCGTCACGCATCATGAGTTCGACGATGTTTTGGATCGCGCGTTTCGCCTGCTTGAATGAAATCGTGCCGCCGCCCCGCACACTCTGCGTGAGATCGCCCACGGCAGTTGCAGCCTGAGCGTAACCGCTCTTCGCATGGGCCTTTCCCTTGCGGGCCAGTTCCACCGCCTGAGCCGCCGGATCCACCTCAGCCTTCGATGCCCCGTCGCCGGGACCATCCGTCAGGTGCCTGAGCTGCAGCACACGCGGTTCCTCGAGCTCGATACCGTTCACGCCGGCATCGGCCAGGGCCTGCTGAAGATCCCCCAGGCTGTGCTTCTCCGGGTCGAGACTCACAAACAGGTAGGCAAACTCACGCAGGTCCTTGGATTCCGTCGTGGAGGCGAATGAGAGGCCGCCGACTTTCCACTTGTTGAGCGCCTCGATGATGCTCGAGAACACGGCCATCTGCTGCGAACTCATCTTCAGATGGCTGTCGCCCAAGAACAGAAAGTCATTCTGCAGCCGGAGCACGACGGGATGGTCGGACGACAAGGTCCGAATCAGCGTGAGCATCGAGTCGACCGGCTTGTCCAGCGCGGCATTCGTGCGGCCATGGATGCGCGACGTCTTGATCAACACGTTCAACTGCGTGACCAGCTGGATCCCCAGCATGATCAGCTGCTGGTCGAGAATGTCGCCGGCCTCCGACCCCTTGGCGATCTTGTTCGCCAGGGACTTTTCATGGGTCAGGATCGGCTGTGCATCATCGGAGAGGGGAGCAGAAGGATTGGACGGTTTCTGATCGCTCACGGGTAGGCCCCTTGCAGTTAGGAATTGGCGGCGTGCGGCGTCTTCAACCGCTGTTGTCGGTTTGCGGAAGAAATGGCGGCTCCACAGGCCTGACGAACGGTCCCGCCGCCCTTCTTCTGGCCAACCTCGAGGGCGGCGATCGCAGCGGGTGTACCCAATCTGCCGAGGATATCCGCGGCGAGCAATGCCATCTCTTCTTTCTTCTTGCGTTGAGTCCATGACCATTCGGTCAGGAGCCCCTGCCAGTAGGGTACCGCCTCGTCGCCGGCCGTCTGCTTCATCGCAAGAAAAACCGCGCGTTTTTCGGCGGCCGATCGATCCTGGAATTCCTCCGCCGTGACGAAGGAGGCCCAAATCGCATAGGCGGCCTGATACTGACCGCTGCTGAGCAGTTTCATGGCGGTCAGCCGCACCGTTTCATCAGCATCACCCAAGAGCCCCACCAGTTTGGCGCCGTTGCCTGATGGCCGCAGCAACGCCAGTTGTCGCATGACCTCCCGCCGTACCGAGGGGTCGGGGTGACGGAGCGCCTTCTCCAGCACATCCGCGAACCGCGGATCGTTCCATTTCGCAATCAAGGACAGCAGATTCTTGACGTAGGCGGACCGTTTGTCGGACAAACCGCGCACGATCGGATCGGCGTTGTCCCTGGCGATGGTCTGCAGCGCCTCCAACACGATCGCCTGGTGCGCCGGCACTTCCAGGTTCGCCAGCAGGGCGCAGAGTACCGGGACCGTTTCCTTCTTCATGCTCAGGAGGAGCGTGATGAGGCCTTCGGTCTGGGCCTTCGGGGTCCGATTCAAGTAATGCTCGATCATCTTCAGCCGCTCAGGGCGGTTCAGCCCGTCGAAGAGCGCGGCGAGTTGCTGCTTGTGCTCGGGGGCAAGGTCCGGCCTGATCGCCTCGGTGTCCTGGAGCATGCCGAGCACGCTCTCCAGCACCGTCCACTGCCCCTGCTTCACCAGCGCGTCGAGCACGTTGCCCCAGACGTCGAACAATTTTGTGAGCAACTGCGTCGACCGTTCGGACGCCAGGATGGCCGTCAACACGTCGAGGATGTAGAGGGTGGTATCGCGACTGCTCTCCGCCGCGATTTCCGCCGCCAAGGCCTCCAGTTCATCCTGCGACACTTCATAGCCGACGACGCCGGCTTGGAGACGGCGGGCGCCGGAGGTTCCGCCGACGCCGGACGATTTGCCTGATGCCGCCTCGCCTTCACCGGCCGGGCCGGTTGCGCCTGACTCTTCACCCTCTTTGCCGGTACGTCGTTCCCGCTCCCGTGCCAGCATCGCCCGTTCGCGATCGAGGAGTTCGCGCAGGGAGGTGACCGACATGCTCATGTACCCCTGCGTCTGGAGTTCGAGCACGTCGATGCCGAAACCGGACGAGCGGACCAGTTCCTCGGCCGTCACGAGCGTAATGGTGTCCAGGCTCCTGGCCCAGAGGCGAGTGACGATATCGTCATCCTCGTCCAGTGGGGCCGCGTCGCCATCTTTCGTTCCTTCGCCGACCGGCGCCCCCCACAAGGCATCCAGAAAGAACGAGAGGTCCGCCTGGGAGAGGCCCTGATGGAAGGTCAACTCGCGGATGCCGTCCGAATACATCTTGAACGCGATGCTTTCGCCCGTCGCGTCGCTGTCCGGCTGATAGACGATTTCGTCTTTGAAGATCAGCTGATTCCGCTGGATGAGAAACGCAAGCCGTTGGTAGGTCTCGAGGTGCTTGGTGAGATCGTCGTAAAACTGTTGGAAGAATCGCTGAGCCACCGGGTTCGTTGCGCCGTAAGTCCTGGCCGATTTCGCCGCCTTGTCCAGGAGCTTGAGCAGCTGCTTGACGGAGGTAATTTCTGGATCGGTCCCTTCGCGCACGAAGGGCTGCAGAGGCGCCGCGGCCTCGGTGGGTTTTCCAGCATCCATAGGTACCAGTCGTACCCCGAGGTCCCGGCTTCGTCAAGAAAATAGCCTGTCTTGACATACGTAGGAGACCGTCGGCTGCCGGGCCTAAGGGCACGGTTCCCGTTGCGACCGAGGGGATCGCCCCGGTAGAATCCGCCCCATGACGGACACAACAGGCGCGCCGCTCATCATCTGCTTTGGAGACAGCCTCACCGCCGGGTATCAAACTCCGAGCCGCGCCAACCCCGGTGCCGTCGACACACCGTACGGCGCCGTGCTGCAGGAACGGCTGGGCAAGCGGGCAGTGGTGCGGATCAGCGGCATCTGCGGAGAGGTGACGGGGGAGATGGTCCTCCGGTTTCGAGCCGACGTCCTCCGTCATCACCCCAGGACCGTCGTCATTCTCGGAGGCACCAACGACCTTGGTTGGAACGCCGAGCCGGCGGAGATCATGCGCAACCTCACCAAGATGTACGAACTCGCGCGCGCCGCCTCGATCCTGCCGGTCCCGGTCACGGTCCCGTCGATTCGGGTAGAAGACGCAGCGGGAAGCAAGGAAGCGGACGAATGGGTCGCCGGCCATATTCAGCGTCGGCGGGAGCTCAATACCCTGATCACGGACTATGCGCATCGCCACTCACTGCGCTATCTGGATCTCTTTGCCGCGACGGCTGAACCGGAGTCGCTCCGACTCGCCGCTGCCTACTCCAACGACGGCCTCCACCTCACCACCGGCGGCTACAGGCTGTTCGGCACGCTCCTCTATGAACGGATCTTCGCCGAACTCCCGCTCGAACGGAGCCAGGCATGATCCGCGACGTCACGGATCGGGATTTCGATCGGGTCCTCGCCACGGCGCCGGGTCCCGTGTTGGTCGAATTCTGGAAACCGGGCTGCGGCCCCTGCCGTGCGCTGTTGGGGGAGTTGGAATCGCTGCAGCGGGATCTCGGAGATCACGTCACGATCCTCAAGATGAACGTGCAGGAAAACCATCAGATTCCGGCGGAGCATGAGATCAGCTCATTGCCGGCGCTCGCGCTGTTCGAACGGGGAGAGTTCGTGCGGTTTATCGGTGGAATCGGAAAGAAGGACCAGATCAAGAAACAGCTGGAGCAGGGCGCCCGTTAGAGAATGCGCCAACTTCGCCCATCATCCTTCACCATGCGCTCCGCCTCGACCGGCCCCCAGGAGCCTGCCGGGTATTCAGGCAACCAACGCAGCCGCTGCTGTTCCCACCCTTCCAGAATGTTGGTCACCCAGGCCCAGGAAGCTTCCACGGCATCCCGGCGCATGAAGCGCGAGGCATCCCCCGCCATCACATCCAGCAGAAGCCGTTCGTAGGCTTCCGGAGAGGGGCGCCCGAAGACGTCGCTGTACTGGAAATCCATCTCGACCGGATGGGTCTGCGCGCGCGTACCCGGCACCCGCGAGATGATCCGCAGGGACAGGCCCTCGTCCGGTTGGATGCGCAGCGTCAACACATTCGCCGGCTGCGGAAGCGCGGGGTCCGCATTGAAGAGAATCTGAGGGATATCCTTGAACTGGACGGCAATTTCACTCGCCCGCTTCGGCAAGGCTTTTCCGGTCCTCAGATAGAAGGGCACACCGGACCAGCGCCAATTCTCCACGAACGATTTGACCGCGACGTAGGTCTCGGTGGTCGAATTGGGCGAAACCCCTTTTTCCCTCCGATAACCCGGGACCGGCGCGCCATGGGCGGTACCCTCCGCATACTGTGCGCGCACCGTGAATCGCTCCACGTCTTTCCCCCTGATGGGACGCAGACAACGTAGAACTTCCATCTTGGCGTTGCGCACCACGTTCGGGTCGAGGGAGTAGGGCGGCTCCATGGCGACCAGGCACAACAGCTGAAGCAAATGGTTTTGCACCATGTCCCGCAGAGCGCCGGCCTCTTCGTAGTAGGTCGCCCTGGTGCCGACGCCCTCGGCTTCGCCCACGGTGATCTGCACGTGATCGATGTACTTATGATTCCAGATCGGCTCGAAAATGCTGTTGGCGAACCGCACCACCATGAGATTCTGTACGGTTTCTTTGCCGAGGTAATGGTCGATCCGGAAAATCTGCGACTCGTCGAACACACGACCCGTAACAGCGTTGATCGCCTGTGCCGAGGTCAGGTCGCGGCCGACCGGTTTCTCGACGATGATCCGGGAATAGGGCGTCTTGGGTTGGGGCGGCGTGGCGAGCCCGGCATTTGCCAGCCCTTCGCACACCGGGGTAAACGAACTCGGGGGAATGCTGAGATAAAAAATCCGATTGCCGGGCAATTGCATCGTCCGTTCGATCTGCTCGGCGCGGTGCCGCAGTCCGGCATAGGTCTGCGGATCTCCGTTCTCCCCCGGCAGGTAAAACAGGTGCCGTTCGAACTCTTGCCAGGTCTCCTGCACGAGCGCCTGCCTCGAGTGCGCGATCACCCCTTCGCGCGCAATGTCGCGGAATGCCTCGTCGGTCATGGGCTTCCGCCCCAGCCCGATCACGGCATACTTGGCCGGAAGCAATCCGTCGAGGAGCAGGTTGTACAGGGCCGGGATCAAGCGGCGCCTGGCGAGATCGCCGGAGCCGCCGAAGATCACCAGCGTACAGCCCTCCACCGGAGCGCCTGGTTCCGGCACGGCCTGGATCTGGATCGGTGTCGTCGGCGCAGACATGGCTCTCCTTCGGATCAGCGGCGGACGCTGTGGCCGCCGAATGCGTTGCGCAATGCCGCGAGCATTTTTTCGGCGAACGACTCGTCCTGGCGGGAGCGAAATCGCGTAAAGAGCGCGGTCGTCAATGTCGGCACCGGCACGTCCTTTTCGATCGCATCCTGGATCATCCAGCGGCCTTCGCCGGAGTCCTGCACATAGCCCTTCAGTCCGCTCAACTTCGGATCCGCCTTCAGGGCTCCGGCGGCCAGTTCGAGCAACCAGGAGCGGACGACGCTGCCATGCATCCAGAGGTCGGCGATCCTGGCCAGGTCGAGACGGTATTCGCTCTTGGCCATCAACTCGAACCCCTCCGCATACCCCTGCATCATGCTGTACTCGATCCCGTTGTGCACCATCTTCACATAGTGTCCGGCTCCGTGCCCTCCCATACGGGCCCAGCCGGCTTCCGGCGCCAAGGTGTGGAACACCGGGGTCAGCCGCTGCACCGGAGCCTCGTCGCCGCCGACCATCAGGCAGTAGCCGACCTTGAGCCCCCAGATGCCGCCGCTCGTCCCCACATCGACGTAGTGGACTCCCTTCTGCTTGAGCTCCGCCGCACGGCGCACGTCATCGTGGAATCGGGTGTTCCCGCCGTCGATGACGGTATCGCCGGGCTGAAGCAAGGCGGCCACCGCCTGCACGGTCTCTTCGGTCGGTGCGCCGGATGGCACCATGATCCAGACGGCGCGGGGCGCCGTCAGATTTCCGATCAACTCGCTCAACGAGGCGGCGCCGACGCAGCCCTGCGCTTCGGCCTGTTTGATGGCCTCCGCAGACCGATCATACACGACTACCCGGTGGCGGCCCTGCTGAAGCCGCGTCACCATATTCAAACCCATCTTGCCGAGTCCGATGAATCCGAGTTCCATGAGAATCCTCTTTTCGCGGCTCCGCCGGCGGAGCACGTTGGGAAACGAGACGCCCGAGACCGTGACGAACGAACGTCCGCTAGTCCACGCGCGGCGGAAGCGGAACGTCCTTGAACAGGATATCGGCGAACCGCCGACCGCAGGTGAGTCGGCTGTGGAGCGTCGCTGCGCTGAGGAACTGGCTGGCCAGATCGCCGAGCGCCTGATCGCGTGACGCCATGAATCGGAGCACATCGACCGGCGCCGTGAGCCAGAATCCCCTGATGCGGAAGAACGCTGTCACGCATTCCTCGAAAAACGTCTGAAGGAGATAATGGGCCGTCGTCGGGCGCTCGAGCATGTCCTCCACCTTGCCAAGCAGATGCAGGCAATCCGCCTTCAGCCGGATCTGCTCGTGCAGCGTGGCGGGAGGCGGCCCCTGGCGAAACCGCTGGGCGGCTTTGTCGATGAGCTTGGCCGCGATTCCCTCGTGGTCGTACAGGACGCGGCCCTTGCGCAGGAGCGGCGCCAGGCGAGGCGAGGACTCGATATCGTCGCTCACGGTCTTATGCTCGCCGTACCGGATATCGACCAACCAGTCGGCGACACGGATGTATTCCTGCCCTTCGGCCGCACCCTTGACCAACGCGATCAGGTCGATATCGCTGTGGGGCGTCACCGCCTTCCGGGAGCCGGACCCGACAAGAATGATCCCGACCAAATCGCCGCCGCGCTTCGCGCGCACATAGCGCAGTGCCACTGCAACCGCCTGGTCGAACCCGGGCGGTTCCACCGTCGGCGGGGCTTCGGGCGGCTCCGGGATTTGCAGCAGTTCGGCCTGCAATTCAGCCGCAGAGGGTTGCGTGGGGGAGGACGCTGCGGAAACAGGGGAGCTCGATGTATCCATAGAGGGTTCGGCCAAGTATCCACCAAATGAGTCGTTACGGTCCCTGCACGGATCGAATCTGCCGCTCGAGTCCCGACAACCACTGCTCGAACGGCTGATCGGCGTCGACGACGATCTCCAGTTTCCCGTTCGGCAGACGTCGCACGACCCCGGGCCGCTCAGGCGAGAGGGGGATCTCAACCCACTCCCTGTTCAACCCGAGTTGATCGGTCAGATCGAGAATGCGGCTGATTTGTTGAAAGGAAACCGCAGGAAACGTCACAGGCACCTGTTGGACTGACCGATGATAGCGGCATTCTAAAAGGGGACCGCTACCCTGTCAATGTCGGCCGCCTCACCTTTGGCGGAGAACGTCGGCCAGCAGGGCCGCAGCGCGCTCGATGTCTCCCGACGAGACATCGAGATGGGTGACGGCGCGGCAGGTTCGACCACCGGTTGCGCTGAGCAAGACCCCTCGCTGTTTCAGCGCAGCGACAATGTCCCGGATCGGCTTCCCGTTCTCCCTGATGTCGAAGAACACGATGTTCGTCTCGACGGACCGGGGATCGACCGACACAGCCGGGATACCGGCCAACAGCGCGGCGAATCGCTTGGCATTGGCATGGTCATCGGCCAGCCGTGCGACGTGCTGCTCGAGCGCATGGATCCCCGCGGCGGCAAGAATGCCGGCCTGGCGCATGGCGCCTCCGTACATGCGCCGGAGGCGCCGCATGCGGTCCAACAGCGCGCGGTCGTCGGTGGCGATGAGCGACCCGGCCGGAGCCCCAAGGCCCTTGGACAAACAGAACGTGACCGTGTCGAAGGGCCGCGCATAGTCGGCCGCCGACACACCGGACGCGACGACGGCGTTCAGAAGACGAGCGCCATCCAAATGCATCGGCAGGTGGTGACGGTCGGCAACCCGGCGGATGGCCTGGATCGTCTCGATGGGGTAGATGCTCCCTCCGCCGGCGTTGTGCGTGTTTTCCAAACAGATCAGCGCCGTCTGAATCGAATAGGGATCCTTCGGGCGGACGGCGGCCTCGACCTGGTCGGCGCTGAGCAGACCTCGCGCCCCGTGGACCCAATGGAGTTGGACACCGGCCAGCGAACCGGCGGCACCCTGCTCGTACCGCACGATATGGGCTTGCGCATCGACGATGACCTCGCGTCCCGGCTCGGCCTGCGCGCGGATACAGAGTTGGTTGCCCATCGTGCCGGAGGGGACGAAGAGGGCCGCGGCTTTCCCGACCAGGGCCGCGCCCAGTTCCTGCAATCGATTGACGCTCGGGTCCTCGCCGTAGACATCGTCGCCCACTTCCGCGCGCGACATGACCTCGCGCATGGCAGGCGTGGGCCTGGTCACCGTGTCGCTGCGTAGATCGATGATCGTCTGGGGCATCGGCCGGTCCTTTCGTGAAGATGCCTGTCGGTCCGTCGGCGCGGCATTGTAGCAAATTTTTTTCGGACAGGAACTCGGCCGCCTGCTACACTGACGCCTCACTCGGAGCTGCATGGAGCAGATTCGCCGTTCGTTCGCCCGCTTCGTTCACGTCGAGCCCCAGGAGATGCGGCCGCTCGCCTGGTCCTTCGCGTATTTCTTCTGCCTCCTCTGCGGCTACTACATCCTGCGTCCCGTGCGGGACGAGATGGCCATCGAGGGCGGCATCAAGAACCTGCCCTGGATGATGACGGGGACGTTCCTCGCACTCGTGGCCGCGACACCGCTGTTCGGTTGGTTGTCCGCCCGTTGTTCCCGTTATCGATTGCTGCTGACGGTCTATACGTTCTTCATCTCGAACCTCGCCCTGTTTTACCTGCTCATGACGGCACAGCACCATATGGAGTGGGTCGCGCGCGGATTTTTCGTCTGGCTGTCCGTGTTCAACCTCTTCGTCGTCTCCGTGTTTTGGAGTTTCATGGCGGACCTATTCACGCCGGAACAGGGCAAACGTCTTTTCAGCATGGTTGCAGCCGGCGGCAGCACCGGCGCCTTGTTCGGGCCCCTGCTCACTACCGGGCTGACCTATCTCTTCCCCGTGCCGGTCCTCATGCTCGCCTCGGCCCTCTTCCTGGTGGCCTGCCTTGGCTGCATCACCAAGCTCGAGGGCTGGGGGCATGAACGCACGCCGTCGCACGAGGAGAACGCCGGTGATCCCTTGGGAGGCAGCCTGCTGTCCGGTATTCGCCTCACCGTGTCCTCACCATACCTGCTGGGCATCTGCGGCTACCTGTTTCTCCTGACCGCGACCGCCACGTTCCTGTATTTCGAACAAACGCGTCTGGTGTCCGAGTACCTCTCAACCCCTGAGGAACGGACAAGGCTCTTTTCGTCTCTGGACTTCGTGACCAACCTCCTGACCTGGCTCACCCAGCTGTTCCTGACGAATCGGCTCGTCGATCGCTTCGGGCTCGTGTCGGCTCTGTATGCGCTCCCCTTCGTCAGCCTGTTCGGATTTCTCGGCATCGCCCTCTGGCCAGGACTGGCGGGCTACGTGATCTTTTCCGTCATGCGGCGAGTGGGGGAATATGCGCTCTCGAAACCGGCCCGCGAGGTATTGTTCACGGTGCTCAGTCGTGAGGAGAAGTACAAGGCCAAGAACTTCATCGATACCGTGATCTCTCGAGGAGGAGACGCATCGACCGGCTGGCTCGTCTCGGGAATCAAGGCCCTGGGTGCGACCGCCACCCACATCGCGGGCGCGCTCGTCCCCTTGATGCTGGGCTGGCTTTGGCTGAGCCGATGGTTGGCTCAACGTCATCAAGTCCGTCTCGCCACGCTGAAGAGCGGGGAAGAGGGGGCTCGCCCTTATAATGGATAGCGATCAGCTCGCTTGCGCCCGGTTTTTCCGAGAGCGGCAAGCCATCCCATCGAAAACATGGGAGAACTTGCGAGATACCGGGGGTCTGCTAGACTTCACAAGGGCCCTCTCGGTTTTCCCCATCATCCACCGGAGCCAGCGACATGCGGTACCTGCACCAGGCCGGATTCCTCCTGTTCACCGCCCTGTGCCTGCTCTCGTCGCCGGGCTACGGGGAGATGTACACCTGGACCGACAAGGACGGCAGCCTGCATTTCACCGACAATCCTCCCGAGCACGTCAATGCCAAGGTCCTGGCCCAGCCGGGGCAATGTTCCGTGGAAACGATGCTCGAAGGATTGACGCAGGAACAACGAGATCAGCTCTTCATGGTCCAGCGGCAAAAGCAGGGGCTCCAGCCGGGAACCTATGATCTCGACCAGGACGGCCTCGACGCAGACCAAAAGACCATCGTCCGCACGTTGATCAACGAAGGGCACAAGTGCAAGAACGGCAACAAACAAGCCTGCCGCTGTCTTGATCGCGCGCAGGAAGCCCAGACCGGCCTTCGCTCCTATACCCCGACCGGTCTGCTCCAGAGCAAGTCGCACCAGAACGGCGAGAAGTCCTCCAATCGCTGACGACGTTTCACGTCGGTTCTGCCCCAGAACTCGCGTAGGTCCCATCACATCCATCACCATCCGTGGACCCGGTGGAAACCGATTCATTCGGTCTTCCAAGCTTTTGACTCACAAAAAAATCGCGTGCTATAGTCCAGCGCCGACAGAACGAGCGCGCATGGAACGGGCTGAGCAGGATTGCGCAGCCGGACGTGCCGCCTGCGCATCACGCTTCACGAGATACCACCGACGAGGCTCATAATGGTTGAAGTTCCTATTAAGATGTACGTCGATAAATTGCTGAAAAGCTTGCGTGATGTTGCACGCCCCATGTCGCTCCTTCCAGGCCCGACGAAGGACCGGGCGTTGCGTGCCATGGCCGCCAACGTGGCGGAGGCGGAGGAGGCGATCCTCCAGGCGAACGAGCAGGATGTCGAGGCCATCGGCAAGACATTGGCCGGTGAGAGCAATCGGGAACGAGTGAGGGAAGCGGTCGCCCGAGTCCGCATGACGGCCGACGACGTCAAGGCCATCGTGGACCGGCTCAACCGCATCGCAGATTTGCCCGACCCGCTGGGCGAGGTGATCGAGCAACATGACGAACCCAACGGGATGCAAGTCGCCCGTATGCGCGCGCCGTTGGGGGTGATCGGGGTCGTCTCGGAAATGGCGCCCCTGGCCACGATCGACAGCATCGCGCTCTGCCTGAAATCCGGGAACGTGTGCGTCTTTCGCGGCTCGGCCGATTGGACGCAGACGCAACAGGTGATCGCGGGGCACTTGTACCGCGCGGCCGAAGAAGCCGGCATTCCGAAGAACGGATTCTTGCTCGTCGAACGGCCGGAGAAAGAAGTGGCACTCGAACTGATTCGCTCCGGCAAGGCGTTGGACGCCATCATTCCCCGCGGAGGCGCAGGACTCCGGAAGGTCGTCCAGGAGCAGGCCAAGATGCCGGTCCTGTCCCACGACGGCGGCATCACCCATGTCTACATCGACGAGGACGCCGATATTCCGATGGCGCAGAACATCGTCATCAACTCGAAGGTTCAGCTGGCCAACGCCGCCAATGCCTGCGATACCTTGCTCGTGCACCAGGGGCTCGCGCGTCCGCTCCTGCCGGCCTTGATCCTCCGGTTGCTCGACGAGTTCAAGGTGGACGTCCACGGCTGCCCCAAAACCGTCGCGCTCATGGGGCAAATGCTCATGACCGGACACAAGGCCGTCAAAGCCGCCGTCGAAGAGGATTGGAAGAAACAGTTCCAGGGGCTCTCGATCAACATCAAGATGGTGCCGACCTACGACGATGCGGTCGCCCACATCGTGCAACATGGCCCGAGCCACACCTGCACGATCGTGACGAAGTCCTATGCCTCGGCCATGAGGTTTACCCGTGAGATCGACGCCGGTACCGTGCTCGTCAACGCCTCCACGAGGCTGAACGCGGGCGACAGCCTGGGCTTCGGGGCCGATGTCGGCTTGAGCTGTTCACGATTCCATGCGCGAGGCCCGATCGGCTTGCGACAGCTGACCTGCGAGAAGTATGTGGTGTTCGGAGGCGGGCAGTTGCGACAGCCCCATCCGGTCCCGCTGACTTACACCGACGCCATCATGCTCAAGAGGCCGTAGGTCGTGAATCGTCGCACGTATCTCGTAAAGAGGACTCTGTGCCTGCCGACCAGCATGACGAGATACGAGCGGCGCTTCACGATCATCTAAGCCGTTGGGGCCTCCGCCGCTTCACCTCCGACCGCGATTACTTTGCCTGGCAGCAACAATCGTTCAGCCGCGACGATCTGACCGCCCTCCATCGCGCCGTCGAAACCAAACGGCAGGGCGGCAGCGCCGCCGATGCCGCTTTCTACGACCTCACGGCCAAGCCTTCCCTCATCCCTGCCCTCTATAGCCAGCGCTACGATTACTACATCGAGGTCGGCTCGCGCGTCTCGGCATTATTGGAGCCGAATCAGACCATTCTCGATGTGGGTTGTGGAATCGGAGTCCTCACCACCTTCTATGCGGCCCGACATCCGACTTGCCGTGTGATCGGCATCGACCGGTCGAGCGCCTCGATCGAGCAAGCCGGCCGGCACGCGAAGGAAATGGGTGTGGACAACGTACGGTTCGAATGCCGCGACCTGGATCAGGAACCGCCCTCTGAGCGTTATCCGCTGATGATTGCGACCCAGACGCTGCTCCAAGCCGAGCAGGACCTTGGGTTGCCCAGCCGGTCTTGGCAAACGTTTGAACGGGATCACGATCCGCTGCTGCAACAGGCGTTCGAGGAGCGAACGGGGATCGGGCTTCGACTGGACAGACTCTGCGCCGCGCTCGCTCCCGGCGGGCGGGTCATCATCTTCGAAAAGGCGCGGCTCCTGTCGCGGCGTATTCCCTTCCAGCGGGCGCTCGCAGCGCGGGGACTGGGGCTCCTGTCCAAACCGTTACCGGTCCGCTACCACTCGGTGGAGGAGCTCATTGAAGACGGTCCGCTCTACATCCTGTCGCAGGGGTATGCATCTCTCCTGTGGGATGAGCAACCGGAACCGGATGAGGCGCCTCGATTAGACCTCACATCGATGATGAAGGTTCACGGGAATGGGGAGACTCCTCTCTACGAAAACCATTGGGCTTCGGCTCAGGAGGCTTGGGATCTGCTGCCGGCTCGCCGGATTCTCCAGGAAACAACCAAGGACGAAGCAGACGGTCGGCAACTTCACGCCGAGCTGGGGACGAGCGGAGGCCTGATGTATCTCTACGTCGCGAACACCTACGACCAGCGGCAGTTGGTGGTCGCCGAGGCAGCCGGGCGCGGCATGTTGGAGCAGTATTATCGGGAGATCGTCGGCAACGCCTCTCACTGAACAACCCAACCGCGCCATGGACTCGCGGGGACAAAGCAGCGATAATGCGCCGCGTATGACGGGATCTCAGTCGACAGGAGCGACCAGACCGCCGGAAGTCGTCGGGCTCATCCCGGCGGCGGGGCAGGCCAAGCGCCTCCAACCCTTTCCCTGCAGCAAGGAATTGTTTCCCGTCGGGTTCGCGAAAGACCCGCAGACCGGGATGCCCCGTCCGAAAGTGTCGGCGCAGTATCTCCTGGAGCAATTTCAGGCAGCCGGAATTTCCAAGACGTTCCTCGTCATTCGTGAAGGCAAATGGGATATCCCCAACTACTTCCGCGAGGGGCAGGGAGTCGGGATGGCGTTGGCCTATCTCGTCATTCCCGGTTCACTCGGACCGCCCGACACGCTCGACCGGGCCTATCCCTTCGTATCGCAATACCGGATCGCCTTCGGGTTTCCCGACATCCTTTTCGGCCCGCCCGACGCGTTCGCGCGGCTGATCGCACAGCAGGAACGGACCGGAGCCGACGTCGTGCTCGGCCTGCATGAGATCGAAGACCCGCGCGTCTGGGACATGGTGGACAGCGACGCCGAGGGGCGCGTCCGCGAGATCGTGATGAAACCGGCCTCGACCACACTCACCTTCGGCTGGCACTGTGCCGTCTGGACGCCGGCCTTCACGGACTTTCTCCACGGCTTTCTCCGAGCCGATGAGACTAAGCGCAATCTCGATCGGCTCGCGAGCAAGGCCAACGATCCCGGCGGAGACTTGGCCATGGGCGTCGTCCTGCAGGCCGCGTTGAAGGCCGGGCTCTCGATCCAGAGCGTCACGTTTCCCGGCGAACGCTACCTCGACATCGGCACGCCGGAAAATCTTGCCAAGGCCGTGCGACTATTCGGCGCCGAGTGATCTAGTCCCTCACGGATACGCAGCCAAGAGCTGCTCGACGACCCGTAACCTGGCCCCTCCTTCTGCGCCCGTGAACTTTTTCCGGCAGGCATCGCAAATCTTTGCGCGCCCGGCGATCAGCCTGATGTCGCGCGTATCGTTGTAGTAGAGCAGACAGCCCTTCTCTCCCTTCTTGTGCGCCGGAATTCCCGCCACGACCCCGGCAGCCAAGTTCGCCATGAGCCGTTCGACCGTCAGACCATATTGCGCCAGTTTGTCGAGCAGCTCGTAGGTCGAGGCCAACGACAGCGGATGCCGCTCCCAATAGTAACGGTACAGCTCGCCGTCGGCCTCCAGGGGAAAGTTCGTGATGCACACCAAATGGTCCACGCCCAACTCCCGCGGCTTCGTCTTGAGCCGTTCGTAGAGGGCTTCCGCCACCACGAAGGCTTGCCCCTTGGTCTGTTCGCGCCGCCAGGTACCGATCGGAGCGGGGAACGAGACCGGCTCGAAGCTGTAGACCTGCTGCACCTGCGTCAGCCGATCGCAAATCTCGCGCAGGTGCGGAATCATCCGATGCGCATTCCAAATGGCGATCCGTTTGCGTCCCTCGGTCGCCCGCCGATACCGGCGCGTTGCCGCGCTCACCGTCCGCTCATATTCCGCCGCCCCGCGCGGCACGCAGAGTCGCTGCGCCGGGTTGCGGGCGAAGACGACCGGCACCGCCCAGTCGATGGCTTCTCCGGAGATCGAATAGTTGACCGAGACTCGCGCCTCGCGGGCCGCGTCGCCGATGGACTGCCCCAACGCCAGCGCCCAGTAGAAATGCCGCGTGAAAGCCGTGGCCGACACGTCGAGCACCGGGTATTGATTGGCGACCACCGCCGGCACTCCTCCCGAGACCAGGGCTTGCGCCACGCCGCGATTGAAATGCTCGCGCCCCCCTCGTCCCGTTTCGCAGGCATTCAGACAGACCAGGCGAATGCCCCGGCGGCAGACGATCTGGCGCAGCGTGTCCGAATCCAATTCATGCACGCCGCCTTGCGAATTCTCGAATACCAGATAGCCGTACCCCTCCTTCTCCCGGAACTCGCCGTGCCCGATGAAATGCAGAATGTCGAAGGGGAGGGGCGCCGCTTCCAACGTACGGTGCAGCAGTTCCGGCGTGGCATCGAGCAGGAGTTCCACTTCCGCCAATCCGGCGTCGAGCAGACGACGGAATCCGCTGCGGATCACATCGGCCTCTTCCTCCACCGACAACTTCCCGAGTCCCAAGGGCTGGGCCACGACCACGAGAATCCGCATCGCTCCGGTCCGTTCAGGGAGGCGGTCGGCGGGAATGGCCGTCAGGACGTTCCGGGTAAAATTGACCTCCTCCAGCGCCAAAAAATTCTGGCGGTCCGGGTCGTAGATGAACTCCCAAGCCTGGTCGGCAATCCAGTCGATGTCCGAGGTAAAAATCATGTGCAGACGCTGGCTCGTTTGCTCGCTGCGGGCGGCGTCGTAGAGCCGTCGCACTTGGCCGGGGAACAGAGTCTTGAACAGGGCTGTCCCAAGGCGCTGCAGATCCTCGTCTCCCGGCAGGGTGGTGAACTTGGCGTCGCCGTCGATATAGCCCTGGATACGCTTCTGCACCGCGATGATCTGTTGCCATTGCGTCGTGCCGCCGTCCGATTCGGAACGGGAACGAGCGGGACCGGGCTTGGCCTCGCGCCGCTTCCGCAATTTCTCCGTCACGCGCGCATTGCGGAACGTCGCGATCAAGTCCGCCACGTTGTCCTGCGGATGGGGATCGATCACCGCAATCTGGAAGACGTCTTCCGGTTCCGCAGGGCGGGCGAACGCAGCCATCGCCGGGGGCGCCGGCCGTTCCTCTCGCAGGGGGCGCGGCACTTCCGGTCTTGGTTCGGCGCGTGCCGGTCGGCGGGCTTCGGTTCGCGCTATCCCCCGGCGCCGTCCCGATGGAAGGTTCGTTTCGACGTCGACCGCCGTCGAGGGTTGTGCCTGTCCCCGCAACGCGCGGACCAGAAAATCCACCGTGGTCGGGTCTTCGAAGAAGTTGACATGGTTGACCGGTTCTCGCTGGGTCAAATTGCCGCCCAAGCCGAAACAGCCCACCCGTTCGCCGGGAATCGCCGCGCCGGTTCCGCGATCGACACGCCAGCCGCCCTCGGTCGGTACGACCAAGTCGTTTGCCGTCGGAAAGAACAGGTCCGCGCCGGCATCGACGATCCGTTGCAAGACCGCCTCTCCCGGTTCGTAGTTGGCCACCAACGCCGAGTAGGCCTCGGCGGGAGGACCGGGCGGGGATTGCAGCGCGCGAATGATCTCCCCCTTGCTGTCCATCGAGGCGAGGCCCGGCAAACCGCCGCCGATCCGGCGCGCGATCCAGGACAAGGCTTCGCTCACGAACTCCAGCCCCGTGGTGAAGGGATTGTCGGGAAAGAGCTCCAGCACGTTCGACAGCCAGTTGGTATAGGTCGTGACGTGGGCCGGTGAGGCCAAGGGGGTGCCTTCGTTCGGGCTGGCGACGAGCACGACCCGTCCTGGAGTGAAGCGATCGGCGAGTCCGGGAAACAACTCGCGCCGTTCAACCAGGTGTCGCACGACCAACCCCCCGCGCGAGTGCGTCACGACGTCGAACGTCGTGCTGCGGTCAGGCAGCGCCTCGAGCAACATCTTCACGTTTTCCTCCGGCGTGCGGCTGATCGTGAAGTGGTCGAATCCATAGATCCGGTCCCCATACACGTCGCGAAGATTCTCGAACAACGTTCGCCCATCCGAGCCCTGTGTCGCGGCCAACCCTCGAAACGCCGACTTCGTATGGGAAAACGTCCCGTGGATGAAGAGGAGGTTCCGCCCCGAGGCGCTCAACGTCGAGAGGTCGGCCGGAGGCAAGGCTTCCTTGCTCCCGAATCCCCCCGGCGTCACAGAGAGCCAGCCTTCGCGACGGCCGGCCAATTTCCAGGTCGCGGTTTCCCACAGGTACGCGAGTTTCGGCAACACAAGGTCTGCAATCTTGCCGGCGATCTTCAGGACGACGGCCTTGATCGCGGAGCTGATCAACCCGCGACGCCCGTCTCCTGAACCTGTTTGGACCGGGACAGGGATCGAAAACCGATGGATGCGACGCCCGCCGCGTCGCATCCCTCTGCGAGCCGGTTCGGTGGGGAAGTGAAAGCGAATGGCGCCGGAGGCGTAGCGTGTCATCACGACGTAGACCTCGTCCGCCCCTCCCGCCACATCAAGCGTGAGCGGAGCAGGCGCCGCCTCACCCCGCCGCACTTTTGGCGTGGCCGTCAAACTCTGCTCTACTTCCCACCGTTTGGTGGCGGCGAGCTTGGCCACAAAGGGATCTTCTGCGCCGGCCCCGCGTCTCGCACCGCGAGCCGTTCCCTCCGATTGCACATCCCAACCTTCAGTCGCCCAACTCACCTTGCCCCGTTTCTTCATCGCCATGTTGTGTCGCTGCTCCTATTCAGCGGGACGGTAGACGTGATGTGCCCTCTCGTCCTCGCCTTGTCCGTCAATTTGTCTCATCCGGTTATCTGCGATCGGCTATCCGCCATGAGCGCCCGTGAGCAGTATCTCGTGAAGCGTATCTCGTAGAACGTAGAACGTAAGACGTGAGTCGAAGAATCCGGTCACATCGTGAATAGACCATCCTGTGCGTCTCTCGTCTACCGTCCTTTGACGGCTGCGCTTATCCCATAACAGCAAGAATCAGGCAAGAGTGCCCGGAAACCAGGCAGGCCCATTCTCACGTTCATCCGCATTGCATTAAGTAGTGAGGGAGTGTATCTAGGTGTATCCGATCGGAGAAGGACTGTATCCGATCCAGTACGGAGAAGGACACAGAGTGACGATGTGATTGCACGCGACAGAGACGACTGCGCGACCCATGGCTATGCCCGACTCGTGAAAGTTAGGCAATCGCACGGTCAGCATTGCCGACCAGGCATTGTCCTATCCTGCAACAGCATGGATTGCTCTCACACGATGAATGGTACGGAAGGTGCAGCATCGTGGCGGACAACCTCATTGAAACAGTGGGTTCGCAATTGATTGCATAACGAGCCGCATCGACGGCATGACGTTCCAGGACCATCGGTGGCAGGCCTCATGGTTGATCCCTTGAAGATCCTGATCCTGGTCGAGACCGCAGACAGCGCAGCCGGTTTCGATGAAAATCTGTTGAAACAGCATCTTGGTTGTCTGTTGCCCGCGGTCAGGCCGGACATCGAGTTGTTGTCCGATCCCAGACAATCCAGTTGCCGCAGTCCCTCGCTCCTCCTCATTCATCAAGCTGCTCCATGGCAGACCCTTGGGCCGAGAATTGCCGCTGCCGGCCGCCGATGGCCGGAGGTACCGATGGTGGGACTGTTGCAGTCTGTCGCCGGGGACCGCACCGGCTCGCTGGCGCCGCTCCCCGATCAACTCAGCGATTTCCTCCTCCAGCCGATCAACGAACAAGAACTTGCCCTCCGTATCCAGCGGCTGGTCACGCCCATCTCCACGGCGAGCAGACCCGCCTTCCGAGTCCAGCGCCGAGTACGGATCGATTCCCTTGTCGGGGAGAGCCCTTGCTTCCAAGATCAGGTGGCCAAGGTGCCGTTGTTTGCCGAAACGGATGCCACGGTGCTCCTGCAGGGTGAGACCGGCACGGGCAAGGAGGTGTTCGCTCGGGCCATCCACTATCGCAGCGGGCGCAAGGAGAAGGCGTTCATCCCCGTCAATTGCGCGGCCCTTCCCGATCAGCTCTTCGAAAACGAACTCTTCGGCCACGCCAAAGGCGCCTATACGAGCGCGGCCAGCGAGCAGGGGGGGCTGGTGCTCGAGGCCGAAGGCGGCACCCTGTTCTTGGACGAAATCGACGCCTTGAATCCTTCCGCCCAGGCCAAACTCCTGCGCTTCGTGCAATACGGCGAGTACCGCCCCTTGGGCTGTGCCCGTACGCGCATGGCGAACGTGCGCATCGTGGCGGCCTCCAACCACGACCTCAGACGGGCCGTCATGGAACGCCGCTTCCGAGAAGACCTGTTCCACCGGCTCAACGTACTGTCGCTGGTCATTCCGCCGCTCCGCGAACGGGTCGACGACATTCCCTTGTTGGCGCACCGGTTCCTGATTCGCTACCGCAAGGCAGGGGAGACGGTACCCTGCACCCTTTCACCTGCCGCGCTCGACAAACTCCTGACCCATACCTGGCCGGGGAACGTCCGTGAGCTTGAATGTACGATCCAACGAGCCGTGGTCATGTGCGGGAGCCACCCGATCGAGGCGAACCACATTGAGTTTGCGGTGGACCCGCACAAGAGCCTGGACCTGACGGGGTCGCTCCGCGACGCCAAGAACCATGCGGCCATGGACGCGGAGCGGGCCTATCTGGTGAAGACCTTGGTCACATTCGGCGGCAATGTGACCCACGCAGCGCGCGCGGCAGGAAAAGAACGCCGGAGTTTCCAGCGCCTGCTCAGGAAATACGGCATCGACCGCCACGCCTACCAAGCTCCGGCCGACTACCATTCTTCCGGCCTCGACCAGCCCGCGCAGCTCCCCTTCGACAGCGCTTGTTAAACCGCGCAGCAGTGCGGCTTCCTTACCGCAGCGACCCGCGCATCGATTACTCGCGGTGTTTCCTGCTTCTCCACCCCGGACCGATGCGGCCTCCATGCCGCACTGTCGCAAAATCATTCAGAAGAAGGTGTTGCAGACGCGCGGAAACCCATTCGTGCGTGATGGCACCGCTCTTGCTGTTTCTTTCCGCTCTCATGTGAGCGGAGCCTTTCAGGCCAGGGATCAGTGCGGATGCCATCGCATGGGGAGCCACTCAGTCACAGTATTCTTGAGTACCTCGTTCGACACCCCGATGCGAAGGACACAGCCGAGGGGGTGCTGAACTGGTGGATTGCGACCGTGCCGGACGGCTGCGACGAGTCCACGGTCGCGGCCGCGCTGGAAGGGCTGGTCTCGCGGCAGTGGCTCACCAGACGGCAGGGCAGCGCCGGGTCCATATACAGCCTCAACCACGCGCGCCTGAACGAGATCCGCCGGTTTCTCGGACGCGACGAACGAACGACCTGAACCTATCAATCCGAGGAGGATGAGCATGCCAGTGCAACCAACGTATCCGGGCGTGTACATCGAAGAGTTGCCCAGCGGCGTCCGCACGATCACCGGCGTCGCGACATCGATCACGGCCTTCATCGGCAAAGCACTGCGCGGCCCGACCGACGTGCCGATCACGATCACCAGCTTCGCCGATTACGAACGGACCTTCGGCGGCCTCAACCGCGACATGACCCTCAGCTATGCCCTGCGGGACTTCTTCATGAACGGAGGCGGGCAAGCCATCGTGGTTCGCCTCTACAAATCCGTCTCCGGCAGCGCCGCGAAAGCGACCTATGAAGTTCCGAACTTGACCCTGCAGGCCTCCTCGGAAGGAGCCTGGGGCATGCAGGTGCGAGTGCGCGTGGATAAAAAGCCGGTGAGCGATCCCAACGTGATCGCGGTGGCCGCGCGTCTGGGCGTCCAGCCGGCCGACCTGTTCGACCTGACGGTACGGGACGGCGCCACCGGTCTCACGGAAACGTTCCTCAACCTCACGACCAAGGAAAGCGCGCAGCGGGCGGATCGCGTCCTGAACGCCCAGTCGAATCTGGTGCGAGTCGTCACGGCGCTCCCATCGAATACGTCGCCTTCGGCCCATGCCGGAGCCCTCACGGATGCCGACGTCTGGACTGCCTCGACCAAGTCCACCGCGGCGAAGAATGCGGCACCGGCGGATGTGGCCGTCGACAGCGCGCCGCTCGATTCCGCTGCCTACAAGGGCAGCCAGTCCTCGAAGACCGGACTCTATCAGTTGGAGAAGGCCGATCTGTTCAACCTCTTGTGCATTCTGCCGGATGCCCGCGGCGGCGACGTCCCGGACGACGTCTACCAGGAGGCGCTCGGCTATTGCGTCAAACGCCGGGCCATGCTGCTCGTCGATCCCAAGGCCGGCTGGACGACGGTGAGCGCGGCCCAGAGCGGCGCCGCCGGCATGAACCTCACCGGCGACATGGCGCGCAACGCCGCGCTCTACTTCCCACGCATCAAACAGGCGGACTCGATGCTGGGCGGGCAGATCGACACCTTCGTCCCCTGCGGAACCATCGCGGGCATCATGGCGCGCACCGACACCCAGCGGGGTGTCTGGAAAGCACCGGCCGGGCTGGACGCTTCCTTGTTGGGGGCGGTCGGTCTGCAAGTCGAAATGACCGATGCGGAGAACGGGCTGCTGAACCCCCTCGGGATCAATTGTTTGCGGACCTTCCCGGTCCATGGGCGAATCGTCTGGGGCTCCCGCACCATGCGGGGCGCCGATGCAGCCGCGGACGAATACAAGTATGTGCCGGTACGCCGCCTGGCGCTCTTTCTGGAAGAAAGCCTCTCCCGCGGGACGCAATGGGTCGTCTTCGAGCCGAACGACGAACCGCTCTGGGCGCAGATTCGTCTTAACCTCGGCGCCTTCATGCACAACCTGTTTCGGCAGGGGGCCTTCCAGGGCACGACCCCCAAGGATGCCTACTTCGTGAAGTGCGATAAGGAAACCACCACGCAGAACGACATCAACCTCGGCATCGTCAACATCGTGGTCGGATTCGCGCCTTTGAAACCCGCCGAATTCGTGATCATCAAGCTCCAGCAGATGGCCGGTCAGGTGGCGGCGTAACGGGGCGAAGTCCACGCAAGGCGCTCGGGTGACGGGTGGAGGTGTATTGAACGGCTTGTGAATCGGAGGAGACACCATGGCTCAGTTTACGGTCAACACGCAGCGCTTCGATCCCTACAAGAATTTCAAGTTTCGGGTCAAATGGGACGGCCGGTATGTGGCGGGCGTCAGCAAGGTCGGGGCACTCAAGCGCTCCACCGAAGTGGTCGAACATCGGGAGGGTGGTGATCCCAGCACCAGCCGCAAATCACCCGGCCGCACGAAGTTCGAGGCCATCACGCTGGAGCGCGGCGTGACCCACGATACCGCGTTCGAACAATGGGCCAACAAGGTCTGGAACTTCGGATCGGGCTTGGGCTCCGAAGTCTCGCTGAAGGACTTCCGCAAGGACATCATCATCGAGCTGTACAACGAGGCGGGGCAACTCGCCATCGCCTACAAAGTCTTTCGCTGCTGGGTCTCGGAGTTCCAGGCTCAACCGGATTTGGACGCCAATGCGAACGCCGTCGCCATCCAAACATTGAAACTCGAAAACGAAGGCTGGGAACGCGACTACGACGTGGCCGAACCCACCGAACCCAGCTTCACGGAACCGGCCTGATGTCCGCCCAGCGATTGCCCCCCGAGACCGTCGTCGCGATCTGGGAACAGGGAGCCGATCGGCATCCTATCGACCTGGCCCTGCTCCTGCTGCGATACGGTTCTGCGGATGGAGCGCCGGATGCGGAGGATTGGCCGATCGGCCGGCGCGATCGCCGGCTGATCGAGATCAGGCGGGAGACGTTCGGAGATCGCATCGACGGCTACATCGAGTGCCCGTCCTGCGGGAACGGACTCGAGTTCACCTTGTCCTGCACAGGCCTGGTGGCAGAGCAGAGGCAGGGAGACCAAGCCCCTGCGGCAGTCGAGGCGCAGGGCGTCCGGTGGGAGCTGCGCGAGCCGACCAGTCGTGACCTGGCCACGGTGGCGGGCATCATGAACCTGGACCAGGCAACCCAGGCGCTCCTCACCCGTTGCCTCCGGAATATGGATGGCGGAACGATCGCCGCCGCATCGGTCGATGAAGCCCATCACAGCCGGCTGATCGCGCACCTCGGTGGGCTGGACCCACTTGCAGAGATCATGATCGATCTGAATTGCCGATCGTGTGGGCATCGGTGGCAAAGCCTGTTCGATATCGTGGCGTTCTTTTGGAATGAAATCCAAGCCAAGGCCCGCAGGCTGTTCCAGGAAATCGATCTGCTGGCGCGGACGTATGGGTGGACGGAACGTGACGTCTTCGCATTGAGCGAACGACGCCGGCGGTGTTACGTCCAGATGGCCTTGTCATGAGCAATTTTCTCAACCGCTTGATTCAGCGGCACAGCGGCACCATTCCCACGGTCCAACCACGCCGGCCTTCGATGTTCGCGCAGGAGTCGCCGGACGACTGGAGCGGGGAACGGCAATCGACGGCCTTGGAGTCGGACAGCACTCCGGTTCAGCCGGCACAGTCCATCGCTCATCCCACACGAGTGGTCGCCCAACCGTCGGAACACACCGAACGGCGGCACCGCCCAACGGCACCAAGAGACACGGCGCCCCCGTTCCAGGAGCAACCGGCACCGCTTCAATCGATCCGGCACCAAGATACGTCCGACGTTCCCTCGCCTGAGCGGCCCGGTCATTCCGTATCGGAAGGGGCGCCGCACTCGCCCCGGCAGGTGACGGATCTCCCGGCGGCTCGGAGAAGTGATCGGCTCTCAGCACCCAGTCCTGAGAACGGCGACCGATCCACGTCTCCGTCGGCCCTCGTTCGTACCGAAGGCGCGAAGGCGCGGCAGCCCATCGACCCGATCCGGCTATTGCCCGCTCATCCGTTCACCGGCAGCGAGACATCACAGGCTCCGGCTCCGCTGCTGCCGTCGGGGCATCCTGACCGGCGGCAGGGCCGGCCTGGAACCGTCTCATTTGAAACTCCCGTGCAGGTCACGATCGGACGGATCGAAGTCTCCGCCGTCACGGCGCCGGCGCAGCCGAAGCGCAGCCAAGCGGCACGGCAACCGTCCATGACTCTCCAAGAATATTTGAGCAAGCGGCGCGGGAGGGGACGGTGAGCGGTGCCTTGGCCATCGCCGGAGTCACCGCGGTCCTCCGCGACCTGCTGAACGACGGCATGATCAATCACAACGTCAGCGGGATCATCGGCAATACGGTTACCGTGAGCGCCCTGCCGCCGGACCGCGTCGTCCCGGCCAACGGCAATGAGGCCACCCAACTGAACCTGTTTCTCCACCAAGTCACGTTCAACTCCGGTTGGCGGAACCACAACCTGCCCTCGCGGGACGGGTCCGGCCAATTCCGGCTTTCCAACCCACCGCTCGCCTTGGATCTGCACTATCTGCTCAGCGTATACAGCGCCGAAGAGTTGGGCGGGGAAATTCTGCTCGGCTATGCGATGCAGTTGCTGCATAACACACCGGTGCTCGATCGGAAGGCAATCACGACCGCCTTGAATCCCTCGCCCCAAACGGATGCGACACTGCCGCCGACCCTCAGGGCCTTGGCCGACTGCGGCCTGGCCGATCAGGTGGAACAGATCAAGATCGTGCCGGAGCCGCTCACAACCGAAGAACTGTCCAAGCTCTGGACCGCCGCGCAGTCACACTATCGCCCCACTGCGGCCTATCTCGCGACGGTCGTCCTGATCGAATCCGACAAGCCGACGCGCCCGACCTTGCCGGTGCTGACCCGCGGTCCCGTCGACCCTGTGACGAAACGTGAGCGTGGCGTCGTCGTGCAGACGGATCTGTGGCCGCCGTTTCCGACGATCCAGTCTGTCTCGCCGGCGGGCGGCCAGCCGACGGCGATCGTCGGCTCACCCGTCGATCTCAACGGTCACCATCTCGACGGAGGCGGCCGAACGGTCATTCTCGCCAGCCAGCGGCGCGATCTGGTGCATGAACTGGCGGCGCTCCCCGGCAACGACACAACCAACGTCCGATTCACCGCTCCGGCCCTGCCGGTCGATCTCTATCAGGTTTCGATTCGTGTCCTGAGACCAGGCGATACGGAACCGCGCACGAGCAATCACCTCGGCTTGTTGCTCGGCCCTGCCATCACGACCTTGCTCCCGATGACGGTCGCAAGGGACGGGGCCGGCACGGCCACCATCACATTGGCCTGCCAGCCACAGGTGGAACCGGGACAACGAGTATCGCTCCTGCTCGGCTCGCTGGAAGTGCTCCCTCAACCCTGGAGCGGCGCCACGAGTTCGTTCAGCTTCGTCATCGACCAGGCTCCGGTCGGGGAGTTCCTGGCGCGATTGCGCGTCGACGGCGTCGACAGTCCGCTCATCGACCGGACCGCCGTACCACCGGCATTCTTCAACTACCGGATCACGATCACATGAGCGACGAACGGACCTACGCAGCCTGGGTCGAGGCCAACCAGCAATACTTGGTGGCGGAATTTGCCCGCCTGAAGGAACGACTGAGCGGGCCATCGGACCGGACGGAACCAGCGGCGGGAGCGCCGGTAGGGGACGAGGCGATGGAGGCCCCGCCGGCCATCGACCTGCTCGCAGAGCGATTCGGGCTCAGCCGATTCGAACGTGACGTCATTGTGCTCTGCGCCGGAATCGAAATGAACTCCGATCTCGCCCGGGTCTGCGGGGAAGCCCTCGGGGGGACTGCTCGGCCGCACCTGACATTCGGCATGGCCCTGGCCGCGCTGGCCGAAGCCCACTGGAGCGCCCTCGCGCCGGTCGGACCGCTCAGGCGGTGGCGCCTGATCGAGGTCGACGACAGTGCCGGGCTCGTCAACAACCGGCTCCGCCTCGATGAGCGGATTCTCCACTTCTTGGCCGGCGTCAACTACCTGGATCCACGCCTACGGCCGCTGCTTCGGCTCAGACATCCGGCCTCCGTGCTCGCGGCGGCGCACCGCAGCATCGCCGATCGGATCCTGGCCCGGCTGCAGTCATCACCGGCGGTCCCAGCCCAGGTCCTCCTGTCCGGCGACGACTCGGACGGCCAAGCAGACGTGGCGGTTCACATCGCCGGTTCATTGCGGCGGCAGCTGTACGTGTTGTCGGCTCAGCACATTCCGGCCAACCCGGCCGAAGTCGAGGCACTGGCAATATTGTGGCAACGAGAAGCGGCCTTATTGGAAGCCGCGCTGCTGGTTGAATGCGGAGACCGTGAAGTTCCCCCTCAGACGGCGGCATTCCTCGATATGGTCGGGGGGCTGCTGATTGTGTCCGGCAAGGAGTCGCCGGCAGTCACACGGCCGGCCCTCAGCGCCGTCGTGAACCGGCCTGAGGCAACCGACCAACGGGAGCTCTGGAAGGCGGCGCTGGGGCCCGCATCCGATCAACTCAACGGATCGCTCGACGGCGTGGCCTGGCAGTTTCGGTTGAGCGCCCAAACCATCGCCCGCACCGGCTCATCGCTGCAACGCGAGCTTGCGGAGGCATCCAAACCGGACGAGGTCCTCTGGCGAGCCTGCCGCCGGGCCACCAGGTCCAAACTGGATGATCTGGCCCAACGTATCGAACCGACCGCCGACTGGAACGCACTCGTCCTGCCGGCCCCTCAGAAATCGACCCTGCGCGCCGTCGCCGCTCACGTCAGGCACCGGCTCACGGTTTACCACGACTGGGGATTCTCCGGAACAGGGAACCGGGGGCTTGGGCTGGCCGTCCTATTCGCGGGTGAAAGCGGAACGGGCAAAACCATGGCGGCGGAGGTCCTGGCAAAGGAACTCAACCTCGACCTCTATCGCATCGACCTGTCGGCCGTCGTCAGCAAGTACATCGGCGAAACCGAGCGCAACCTTCGGCGGCTGTTTGACGCTGCGGAAGAAAGCGGCGCGGTGCTGCTGTTCGACGAAGCCGACGCGCTGTTCGGCAAGCGGAGCGAGGTGAAGGACAGCCACGACCGCTACGCCAACATCGAAGTGAGCTATTTGCTCCAACGGATGGAAGCCTATCGCGGGGTGGCGATCCTGACCACCAATATGAAGGCGGCACTGGATCATGCCTTTCAGCGTCGCCTGCGTTTCGTGGTCCAGTTCCCGTTCCCGGACGCAGCCCAGCGCGAGGCCATCTGGCGAAAGATGTTTCCGGCGGAGACGCCGATCGGCTCGCTCGACTATCCCAAACTTTCCCGTCTCCACATGGCCGGCGGCAGCATCCGCAACATCGCCGTGAACGCCGCCTTCCTGGCGGCCCAGGCGAAGGAACCGGTGGCCATGGGCCATCTCCTGCAAGCGGCCCAAAGCGAGGCAGCCAAGCGCGACCGCCCCTTGGCCGACGCGGA
>WBZO01001196.1_pt2 | contig 33690 bp, 16 predicted proteins | sample 5204261 | NCBI WGS metagenome assembly WBZO01 (sample SAMN12412400, study PRJNA552823) | activated sludge metagenome | isolation source: activated sludge from anammox sidestream of wastewater treatment plant... | place: USA: North Carolina | collected 2017-09
GCGCCGTGTGCAACAATGCCACCGCTTCCTTTGACCCATCCATCTGAGCGCCAGACGAATACGGTGTCACCAACCTGAATTCGACGATGCAAGCGGCTTTGCCCGACAGCCCAATTGATGTCTGATTGCCGCGATAGATAGGCATCAACATCGAATCGTTTTGGGTTGCCTTGTATGATCCAGGTGCTCATAGGCCGTTATTACGCCATGCTATAAGTTAAAGATCGAAGCCAATTGTCATGATGATCCCAGAGGGCTCGACAGGTCGGATGTATAATGCTGAATCGTGAGATACTCCTGCCATTGTATCTGGATCGAGTCCATGATAGGCGTTTACAGGTTTTGGGGATCAATCTTCTACCTCAATGGTCTCAAGCGTCGTACTTATGTACTCAACAGGTAATCCCCAGTGCTTTGCTCCGTCGAGTATTCTCTGCTTGTAAGCGGCGTTCGGCTTCCGTGGATTTGCCGTGGGAGAAGCCAAGTACACAAAAGCCTGAACTGGTCTCTTTTCGTCGCCCTCCTCAAGAACCGTGACAATCGATTTCGTATAGGCATTGGTCGCAACTCCTTCTCTGCGGTCGAGCTTCAAGATGTCCGCTTGGGTCAATTCGTATAGGACACCCCACACGAATCCACCGTCACGTTTCTCGATACTCGATACACCATATCCTTTGCTCGAGGTTCTGGGGAAAGTCAGAGAGTAGTCTTTCAGCAACGCTCTTGAGTGAAGTTGATAGTTCGGGCATCTGTCGGCCATTTGACTGGGATCCATGTTTGAACCAAAGGCAAAATGCAGCATTCCACACTCCTTTTTTGAGATAGCAGATGTATCCACCCAATAATGTTGCACCTTCACGTACTCAGTCCATTTCAATCGAGACGGGTCCTTAATCGGGTTTTGAAGGACTGGTTCTGCATTACATGAAGTGACGACATAGAGCCAGTAACAGTCGCGTCTATCTTCTGCCACCCGATGCTCGTTTGGCGTGAGAATTACTGTGCCGTTCTCGGCGCCAATGCCTTTGACCTCGATCAGTCGCAATTCGCCGGTAGAGAGGTCGAGACTGGTCAAGTCGTAACCGAGGTTCTTCTCATGAACATCGAAGACCTTTCGGCCATGAGCTTCTTCAAACTCCATAGCCACGCGCATGGCGGTCTCCTCAGTCTCTTTGTTCGGTCGCAGGTTGCGAGTACTCGGCTCGTTTAGCTCCGGGTGAGGAAGAATCAGAGCGCTGGCGATGCAGCGAAAATCCTGTATCGTCAGGGAGCGCTGACGTTCAAGCTCCTGCCTCCGGCGGTCGCGTCGAGACATCAGCTCAGCGTGGCGATTCTCTGCCTGAGCCAGTCTTCCTTCGGCGCCGGGTTGCGCCTTTTCGACCTCCGCAGCCGCTTTGCCAATTTCCTCGTCCGCCTTCTGCATTAGCTCGGTTAGAGAAAGCTCAACATGCGCCGCGATTCGTTCAACCTCTTCACTGCGTTCGCCGCGAACCTCGTCCAAGAACTTGCCGACAGCATGTTCATAGAGCCAGGAGTCTGATTGCGGAAGAAGCGCCGCGCCAATCAGTTCAGAATCTGATTTCGCCGGAAGATAGTTATTGAGGACGGACGGCTCCTGCAACTTCGGTTCTTCACCCTCTCGCAGCTCAACTGCGAATAGCCTTTGGTGAATCGTGTTGCCAAGTCCGTCAACGACCTTGGCTGAATAGACGTCCAAACGCGCCGGGCAATCGTGCTGGAGCGAATAGAAGCAGGCACCGCCAGAAAATACATCTCTTGATATGTTTAGGGTGTGTAATCGCAGCGACTCGAACAGCGGGTGCCCCGGAGTCACCCACTCAAGGTTGTTCTTCTCGGCCACTTCGCGGTCGGTCGAGAGACGGGGATATTTGGATACAAGTGTCGGAACATGCCATTCCGGTTCGCGCTCGTATCGGCGCAGGAGGTCGGGAGTGCGTGAGGGTTCAAAAGTGTGCGGTAGCGATTGAATCGTTTTCAATGTTAGAGAAGCATGGGGCGCAGACTCCTGAATGAACCTGTCGACAGTCTCCGGCACGACGCGACGTTCCTGCGCGCGTGCCCGGCGCTCGATCAGCATTTCCAAGTTCAGCCGTTTCGAGGCCAGCCCTTCGAGTGCGTTTTGACAGATGTTGCGAAATCGTCCTTCGTCAACATCGTGCAAGAGGCGATCTTCGAGATCGGCGTCGCCAAGCTTTCCGGCATAGTAATCCCGCAGTATTCTGTCGATGTGCGCGGGGGGGAGAATCTCACCTACGACATTGAAAACTGCATCGTCGTCGAGGGCATTGCGAATCTCCTGCAACCGGGCCAGCAGACGTTCGAGGACTTTGCCTTCGATGGTATTTATTGCGACGAAATTGAATATCAGGCAGTCGTGTTTCTGTCCATAACGATGGATTCTGCCCATGCGCTGTTCGAGACGATTGGGATTCCACGGGATGTCGTAGTTAAACAGCACGTTGCAGCATTGCAGGTTGATGCCTTCGCCGGCAGCTTCCGTTGCTACCAGAATCTGAATTTCGCCATCCTTAAACTGCTGCTCAGAGAATATTCGAGTACCCGGTTCATCGCGAGAGCCCGGTTTCATTCCGCCGTGAATCGTACCGACGCGGAAATTCCATTCTCCCAGACGAGTTACCAGGTAATCGAGCGTATCCTTGAATTCCGTAAAGATTAAGAGACGCTTGTTCTGCTGATCGAAGAATCCCTGTTCATGCAGTACCTGCTTGAGCTTCGCGAGCTTGGCTTCCGCAAGAGAATCTTCCAGTCCCTGTGCTCTGCGGGCAAACTCCCTGAGTTCGACGATCTCTTCTTTGACCTCGTCGGCATTGTGGGAAAGCGTAACCGCATCGATTAACCGCTCGAAGTGATTGCGGTCGGCCTCCTCCATCTCCTCGAGTTCTTCGGCATCGGGAAGATCGGGAGGGGCAAATCTGGCGAGATTGCTTGCTTGCTTCAAGCTTTCATCCAGCCGCCGGGCTCGGTTCTCAAGCGACCGACGAAGCGATTTGGCACTTGAAGCCAGACGGCGCTGATAGAGAGACATCAGGAAACCGACCGCACGGGCAGCTGGATCGTCGCCGCGCGCAGCCGCCTTGGCGCTTTGCGCTTTGACGTAGCGGGTGACATCGCGATAGAGTCCGAATTCATCGCCGTCGATATTGAAGCTCGCCGTCGTAGGGATGCGTTTGGTGAAGATTTTCTCCGCAACCCACTCGCCGTTGGCTTGACGTTCGGGGAAATAGACCATCGCCTCTTTGGTTCGTCGAAGATAGAATGGTGCGCGGCGGTTCTCCATGGCTTCACGGATTGACCGCACGTCGGCGAAAGCATCCTGATCGAGCAATTGCAGAAATAAGGTGAAATTCTCGGGGTCGCCCTTGTGCGGAGTTGCGGTAAGCAACAAGATATGATCAGAAGCGTCACGCAGCAGCTCCCCGAGGGCATAGCGCGCGGTCTTGCGTGATGGAGGCGTCCATGACATGCGGTGGGCTTCGTCAACGATCACAAGATCCCAATGAACCTGGCGCAAGCCCGGCAGAATCTCTGTGCGCTTGGCGAGATCAAGTGAAGTGATCACCTGATTCTGCTCCAGCCACTGATTAACGCCGAATTGCTCGCGAATATCTCCGCCCTTGAAGACGAGGAATTTCTCTTCAAACTTCTCCCTAAGCTCGCGTTGCCACTGGAAAGTCAGATTTGCCGGACAGATAATCAAGATTCGATCAGCAAGACCACGAAGCTTGAGTTCACGGATCAGCAACCCCGCCATGATCGTCTTGCCAGCGCCAGCATCGTCGGCAAGTAAGAATCGAACGCGTGCAACTTTCAGCAGGTGATCGTAAACCGCTTCGAGCTGGTGTGGCAGCGGATCAACGCGCGATAGCGACAGACCAAAGTACGGGTCAAACTCGTAGGCAAGACCCAAGGAGTATGCCTGGAGGCCGAGTCTTAGCAGTGCGGCATCGCCGGAATAGTCCTTCTCAAGCCGGAGCACCGTGAGAGACTGGATATCTGATTCGGACAGAGTCACGCGGCGGAACTTCTCAGACTTCAGCCCGACAAGACCGACAGTTAACCGCCCGGAGTCGTCCTGATCGATCGTCTCAATTCTGACAGGTTCATTGAATAGCGGTCCAGACAGGACTTGTCCGAGGCCGAGCTTTCTTGATTCCATCCGCCACGCTCCCACGAAATTCAATGGCAAGAGCCAGACCATGTCGATTCCCACTTTGCATCCGAGTGCGCTAATCGAGATCAGACACGGCGCAAACGTTCTTGGCAGATAATAGCGGATATGCACTGTCGTGTCAACTGAACGTGCTGCCCAAGGGGGAAACAGCCGCCTTTGCCAGTGACCATCGAGGATCTCGCCAGCAGAGGGTGTGCCATCAGTCTGTGTTGCATGAACATACAGGATTTTCGATCAACCGCTGATGGGAGAACTGCTGCCTGAATTCATCGATCCCAAATTGCAGTGAAGGCAGGTCAGGTGACTAGGTGAAAAGGCGGTGCAGTAAGGGGGATAGGAACTCGACTCGAAGCCCCAAGATTTTCAGAACATTTTCACCGTCCAAAACTTCCAAAGGATCTGGCGACTAATGACTGTGACCCATCCTTCAAGAAGCTGCGTGTTCGATGGAAAGAAGACTCGGTCCTTCACTTGAACATCGTATCTCGGCACCAGCTCATTCCTGTCAAAGTGGGCTGGAACTCCACCTAGTCGATCCAGCAAAACAGTATCTAAGTTTGAGTGTGCTCTCCGCGTAAATGGCCCGGACCAAATAATCAACGGTGAATTGAAAAACTTCTTGTGCCCGCATTAGCTGAGAACTATGATATGCATTACCAAATGTCGTAATGTCGATCTATAAGGCGGTGGGCAGATCAATTATTGGCGCAGCCATGAAAGACACACTGGAAAATGCAGCAAGAGGGTAATCCTGCACTTCTCTCATACACAGCCATTGAAGCTGCGAGGCTGGCCTTGGAGGTTTCCGACTGAACCAATCCAATCGGTATTTACTAGTGACACGAAATCAGTCCAATTTATGAAATGAATTTGAGAGCTGCCAACAAGCTAGGAGGGTAGAATGAAATCCAGGTTCTTGATCGTTTGCTGCATCGCACTCTTGATTGCAAGTCTCGACTCAGTCACAGGTGGCCCCCCGCAACCGCAGGATTCACTTTCTACAGAAGATGCATCAGGGGGCAGCATCAGTTCGGATAGGCGTGCTATCCCCAACTGGCCGCAGAGACAGGAGTTCGAGCGTCAATTACGAATGAACCGAATGGGACAGGACTCAACTTTCTGGGGTTCAGCGGGCCCACTCAGCAAGATGGGAAGCCTGCTTCCCGCTCTTCTGGAAAATCCTGCCCGCCCTGGTTATCCGATTGGCTGGAATACCAACTCGATGGAGGCGATACTAAAACAAGACGCGAATGCACGCTATTTCATAGAGTTGCCTGCATCACCAGAATCTCAGGTCTTGACGAAGATCATTGAAGTGGGGACAACGAGGTTTGACTCCCTCAGCCTCAGCTATTCTGCCACATCAAGGGTGATCCTCCGTCTGCACTTCTTCGACTCACAAAATCTGCCCACGATGGCGCCTCTCAGTGCTGAACTACTGCTAGGGGAGATCCAAAAATCTGAGTTAGGCTTCAGGCTGCCAACCAGCACCGCCCGGTTACTTTTAGTAATTGAGAAGGATCGCGAAGGCTACTTCAGACTGTTTGATCTGGTTGCGGAAAGGGCGGAGGGCAATGAGAACTAAGCGCACGACTTTGGCAGCAATTGCAGCCCTAGTGGCCGCGCAGATGCTAGTTGTTATTACTGATGCTCATTCACAGAGCACGCAAGTTGACTTGGAGACTGCCAGAAGAGCCGCCCTATACTTTGGGGCGCAGAGGTGGGGGCGCGTGGTCATCTATGATCAACAATTACTAGTCGATCCCGTCTCCAACAAGGTAGAAGTCTACAGCTTCGTGCTAGCTGTCAGTGATCAAGTACCTCCCGGAAATAATGAAGTCAAGAACAATATCATCGAAGGAACGAGGCTTCGAGAACGTGCTCTTGCCAGACTATATGGCAATGATTCGGATGCTCCGATTGACACTACTCAGGCGTTTGCAGAAATCACTATCGCGAACAATCTACTACGGCAAGGGTCAGTGTTTGGCACAATCGAAATCGGCGCGAACATGGGAATGCCGCCATTTGTCGGTAGCAAGAGGGGCCTGCCAGACTGGCTGTCCCATTCCGAGGCATCTCGCGTCGCTGCCGAGCGGATGGGAATAGACGTCAGTTTAGCCACCAGACGACAGCTATGGTTCGGTCCATTGTTGAATGGTGTGAAGTTCATCTCCAATGACGACTCACTAATACTTGACCACAATCAAGCTTCTCTGGGTCGGTCAGTCAACTATGCTCAGAAAGAAGATTCGATCATAGTGACAAGCCAAGAACAGATTGCAGCAATTCAATGGCGAGAGCTTATCGGATTGTCTGATTTCCAAATGATCGGTCAAGCCACTAGTTTGGAGTCTGCTGCAAAATACCCAAGTGCAGAGGGCTACATTGAGAATGTTCCTTACTATGAGCAAGACAGATATGGGGTAAACACTTGCGGTCCTACCGCCGTCGGCCAGGCGCTTGGCTACTTCGATGGCCAGTATCAGAACTTGGTTGACTATGGAGGCAGTTCTCAGGACGATAATTCTATTGGCGTTAGAATGATGATTGAGAACTTGAAGGTCACGTTGGGGTGGGACGCTCAAGATGGAGTGACAAATTTCTCAGTTGAAGGCGGTGTTGAACAGTTCTGCAACGACTCCGACTATGGCAACAATCTCAGCTTCAACATCGACGGGGATCTCTTCTTCCCCTCATGGAATGAAGTCAAGGCAAGAATCGATGAACAGTCTCCCCTAGTGATACTCTTCAATGGTGAGTACATCGAACCCGATGGGACTTCGCACAACGCGAATCACTTCATGACTATAGTCGGATATAATGAAATAGCATCTCCGGCAATGAAGGTCATCATTCTCCATCCAAACGATGGGGTTTCTTGGAACGAAGATCTTGAAATAAATTGGGATGTTCCAAGCGGTACCAACAAGGACACTTGGGAGTTCTTCCCGTCCGGGAGCGATAACCTCATTCCAACTTGCCAAGTACAGAGTCCCAACTTCGGCGGAACCTTCAATGGTGTTATGTCTATCGATGTGACATTTGCCGATGCTAGCGGGATATGGGACGGCGAAATACAGTACTCGCTTGATCACACGACGTGGCATACATTTCACAACTTGCATGGACCAGTCGGTCCACTCTGCGCGCTCTTCAACACTTATTCGATCGAATTCGATCCTTCCGTTTGGGTCCGCATTAGAGTCCGCGATAATTGGGGCAACTACTCCACTTGGGATGAGTGTGATCAATCATTCATCGTTGACAACCGAGGTCCGCAACCGACATCGATCGCCCTCAATTTGTCATTGAGTCCCTCGTCGACAACTCCGTATGCCACCGTACAGGCATCTGGAACGGCGCTTTACAATACTGGTAGTCCTGTGACGACTGGTACAGTGTTGATTAGTCATCCCGAGGGGTCATGGACAGCTTCACTCGATGCAAACGGCAATTTTTCTCGACCGATATCTGCACCCGGTTCATCCAATTGGGTTTCAGCAACACTCACAGTGGGAAGTCTCTCTGGGTCAGATCAAGAGTACTTGACGGTAACACCTGACGGCAACGGAAGCGGGTATACTTTCTATCGGTCGGCAATGTGCCGTGATGCCGACGATAACTACCCGTATGATCCGATCGGTGAGACGCACTGGTTTAGAACAACTGACCCCTACGTTTACAGCTGGGTCCATCTGACTTATCTTTACGTCCCCGTTCAGGTGAGGTGGTATTGGTATCTGCCGAATGGTTCGCAATTCCAAACGCCGCTCACATCCGATTGTACAGACGATCCAAATGCTGCGGGATACGACTACTGGGAAGGGTGGAAACTTTACTATGGTTGGAGCTTGGCGGGATACAGTCTTTCAGACTACGAGGGCCGTCATTCGGTTAAGATATATGCAAAGGAGTGTGGGGAGGGCTATGATTATATGGAGTCGCAATATTGGGTCCTGGCCTACGACCTCGCTGAGCACAAGTTGTGTAAGGACGTTGGCCCGTATCCGAACGATCCAATTACACCAACAAGCACATTCTTGTCGACTGACTCCAAAGCTGTCACTTGGACTAGATTCGAAGATGTCTCCGAGGCTATTGCCATCCGTTGGGAATACTATGAACCAAGTGGTGCTCTATATGGCTCATATGAGCACACAACGAGTGATCCTGGACAAGGATACTACTATGAATGGATGAAAGCATGGGGCTGGATCTGGATTTCAGGCTACCCAGCAGCGAGCAAGTGCGGGCGGTGGACTGTGAAAGTTTATGAGAAAGATGCCTGGAACAACTGGGATGAACTTTACACTGATTATTTTGTGATCCAGGAGGCTTCGCCTCAAGTACCAACTGTATCGGTCTCACTCAGTCCTGATTTGCCAATTGAAGGACAAAATGTAGTCGCGACTGTGACGGGTTCTGACAATTGTTCCGTTCAATCTGCATCACTCTTCTGGTCCGTTGGCACACCGCAGTCAAACAACTGGAGCAACATATTTCAGCCCAGTTTCTCTGGACAACTTAACCTCGGTGTCTTCGCAGAAGGACAGAGTCTTGAGGTGTATGCGAGAGTGACGGACGCGTCCGGACATGTCAACGAAAGTCAGCATGTTACAAGTGTAATCCGAGACAGCGATACCCAAGGTCCCCAGATAACGGAGGTACTTGCACAAGAACACAACGGCAACGGAGACAACGTTATTGGCGACAATGAACAGGTTAGAATCTCAGCAAGTGTGGTAGATCCTTCGGGAGTTGCATGGGTAAGTATTTCGATTGACGGGAACACGATTCCGCTCACTGGAAACTACTTTGTTGTGGCAGGCCCATTTCCCGCCGGATCACACCAATTGGTTGTTTCTGCTTCAGATGCTGACCAGACTCCGGCATTTTCAACTGTCTATTCGTCATTTAACTGCAGCCCACCACCAACTCCGCGAATCTCTCTTTCCACGGACTCGATCACAGCAACGCTCCCGGCGATCGGCACGGAGTGCACGATTGACCAGTTCTGGGTCAGGAGTATTGGCTCTTCAAGTCTACAGGTGAGTGAGATTACTCTAGACTCAATGCCTCCCGGGTCAATATTCATTCCTGCGGTATATCCTCCGGTCACAATCGCCGTTGGTGAATCACTAAGAGTAGAAGTCCGTCTTTGTCCAGATCGTTATTGCGAAAGCGAGATGATCACGTACACAACTCCGGGCACTCGAAAGGGCAATCTCAAAGTGCTGTCGAATGATCCAACTACACCGAGCGCTGGCGTCGGTGTGAGGCAATTTGTCCCCGAACCCGGAGAACCATCCATCGTGTGCAGTGTATCGGGCCCAATTGAGTTCAATCCTGCGGGTGCGAATGTGGTTTCTGTTTCCGTCAACTGGGAGCCCTCGGTGATTTGCGGCAGCCCACCGAATAGCATTAGCGGCGCCGTGTCTTATGACGCCGGACGGAGCTGGGAGTCTTATGTGGAGTACACTCCCTCAGGATTTCAATTCTACGCGTTACGGCCGAGTGACTCCTGCTTGCTTAGAATGCAGGTCACGGATGTCTATGGCAGGACCGCTGCTGACACTACCGACGTCTTTGTTATCTATCTTGCTACGATGGCCACGGTAGTGTCATCGTATCCGGAGGCCTTCGCGAGTTGTGCACCGAGCGAAGTAACGCCGGTACTGGTCTTTGATCGTCCTGTTGACCTAACGACGATCACTGAATCTACCGTAAAGGTGGTCGGACAAACTAGTGGAGCGCATCAATACTCAGCAGGCCCCGGGCTCACACCTGACACAGTCATGCTCACAATTTTCGGTGAGTTCTTCGCGGGGGAAAGAACTTGGTTGTCGGCAAGCGAGGGAATTACATCGGTGTCAGGGGAGGCACTTTCGAACGCCTATTCTACCGAATTCTTTGTTGAAGCAGGTGGAAGTGGAGTATTTCTGCCACGGAGGCAATTCCAAACTGGTGCCGGCACCTTTTCTATCAGTGCTGTCGATTTTAATTCTGACGGATATCCAGATATCATAGCGGCTAATTGGAATGCAAGCAATATCAGCATATCTACGAACGATGGAATGGGTAGATTCGATCTCGTGTCAATTGTCCCCCTCCCGAGACAGCCATGGGAAATCGTTACAGGCGACGTCAATGGGGATGGTGCAATTGATGTAGTCGTCGGTCACAGGGATGATGGGAAATTCTCTGTGTTGCTCAACGACAATATCAATGGGCTGTTGGAGCCGATCGAGTACATGGTCGGCAGTGGTCCAAGTGCGCTATCCCTTGGGGACATCGATGGCGACGGTGACCTCGATGTCTGCGCTGTGAATGAATATGCGGACTCGATGGCGATATGCCTGAACACGGGCACTGGCACATTCGGTGCACCTTCAAGCTATCTAGCTGCAGACTCCCCGCGTGCTATCTCCACGACCGATCTGGATGGCGATGGAGCATGTGATATAATCGTCAGCAACAACCAGTCGGACAATCTTATTGTCTACTTAAATCGTGATGATGGATTCAGTATTTCATCTTACTCAGTAGGTGATGGTCCGACTGGAATTTGTTCAGCCGATTTTGATGGAGATAACAGGGCAGACCTAGCAGTCGGGAATTGGGTCTCAGATAACGTCTCTGTTCTATTCAACGATGGTAATGGCCAATTCAGTGAAGCAACTAGTCTTCAGGCCGGTGACGCAGTGAAGACTGTGTGTTGTTCAGATTTCGACGGAGATTGCCTAATCGATATCGCTGCTGCGAATAGGTTTTCAAACACTGTTACAGTTTTCAAGAACAATGGCAACCGCACGTTTATCCGATCTCAAGACTTAAGCGTCTTCGACGATCCCTGGGGGATCGCGGCTGTAGATGTTGATCGCGATGGCGATGTGGACATTGTTACAGGTAATAACTACTCAGGAGACCTGTCAATTCTGCTTAACAGCGATGAGAAAAACGCAAACTTGGATGTCGAGCCAATTGAAGTCTTCCTTGTTCGAGAAATCGGAGGAATTGATGGATCCGCAGTGGAACTGCAAGTTGGATCTGATGGAGCGCAACTCAGCTTTGAGATCGAATTCAGGCAAAATTGGCTGACAATTGAGTCAAGTTCGAACTCGACCCCTGCGAGTATCAGTGTCGGTGCAAATCTCGACACCCTCGGTGTTGGGGTCTACGTGGACACACTGTGGATATCAGCTTATCAAGCAATCAACTCTCCTGTTATTGTGATTTGCTCACTAAAAGTGACTGCCCCTCCTGCAATGAACTCAAATCGAGTGAGCCTCGGTCCAACCGAGTATCTTGATTGCCTGCATTTCCGAGTCCCTATTTGGTTCGCGAATGACCGCGACACATTAGCGGGGATCAGCGTGCCTCTGGATTGGACTGAGAATCTGCTCAATCTGGACTCTGTAAGTTGGGTGGATTCACGCGTAAATGCCTGGGAGGTTAAGCAAGCGGTGATCAATAGCTCGAATCGAACTGTATTGATCGGCGCAACTCGATTTCTTGCAGCACCTGCGTATCCGGATTCTGGCCTTCTTTGCTACCTGTATTTTCAGAGCGCTGGAATGGCACTCGGCGCAGACGTTTGCTTCGACACTACCTACATTCCGCCGGGTGGAGAGTTCATCTTCACTGATGTGAATGCACAAACGCTCTCCCCGACATTTGAAGAGCAGTGCTTTGAGTTTCAGCCGAGCTGTCTAGCTATAATGGCACCCAACGGCGGCGAAGTGCTTAGTAGTTATTCTGTGACAGAAGTGGTCTGGACCCGTCCTGCGCCAGATGTGGATTCCTCACAGGTCTGGCTTTCTATAGATGGCGGGATGCTCTTCAACGAGTTCCTAGGACATGTGATTGGGCCTGATACTATATATCAATGGACGGTTCCGACAATCTGGGAGGAGAATTGCAGGATCCGAGTAGCTGCGTTTCGAGGCGAGGTCATCTTTGCCGATACATCGGATCAGACGTTTGCCATACACTCAATAGGTGACGTCGATGGCAACTCACGAATAGATCTGACCGACATCGTATGCCTGGTCAATTACATGTTCCCAACTCCCGGAGTTCCCGAATGCCCGTTCATTTCACGAGCCCGCGACATTAATTGCGACGGCAAGTTCAACATGACCGACATTGTCTATCTAGTTAACTTCATCTTCATGCCAGGCTGGCCGGCACCGTGCCCCAGTTCAGGTCCTTACGCAAAGGGGCTTCAACCAGCAATAGCGATATACGAATCTGCGACTGGTTCAGCTGGTGCGATCGTTGTTGAGATTGAGACAGAAATGGGGCTTTCTGCTTACGAGTTTACGCTGCAAACTGATTCTCGCAGAGTAATCGACTGTCGACTTCCAGATGAACTGCATGGCCTAAGCCTGTTCTGGCGTTCCCTCGACGATGGCCGTGTAAGGGTCGGAGCAATCGACCTTAGCGGGAAGAACCACATTCCCGCGGGCAGGACCCCGATCCTCCGGATCGACTTTGATGATCAGACCGGTACAAGGCAGATCGAATTGTCTGGAATCGTGGTAGACCGCGACGCGATGGAGTACGACGTCACAACCGTCGGTCAGAGTCCGGTTCCGTCAGGATATTCGCTTTGGCAGAACCAGCCAAATCCATTCAATCCGCAAACCACAATTAGCTACTCAATTCCTGAGCGTTGTCGAGTTGTAATCGACATTTACAATGTGCTGGGTTCGCATGTCAGAAAGCTAATCGATATTGATCAGGTTCCGGGAAGCTACTCACTGACGTGGGATGGAAGATCCGAATTTGGAGGAGACATGCCATCGGGAGTGTACTTCTATCGGATTCGAGCTGGAGGGTTTGAGCAGACGCGGAAGATGGTACTGCTGAAGTAATCGATATCTGAAACAACGCAGGGTAATGAAAGCCGGTGCCTCAGGCACCGGCCTTTTCACTGTTAGAGACGCGGGCCAGCACTTGAGTCTTGCCAGAGCATGATTAGTTGGCGACAAAACATTCCTGCGATTCATTCCCGGCCTCGGAGGGAGCAACAGTTGTCGAAGATACGCTTGGTTGTCTGAGGTCGATAGCTTGTGATCCTACGACGCAAAGGGTTCTCAACTCTCAGTCCAATGAAGGTGCATATGCGGCGTGGCAACAGACTCGCGAGCACATCTTTCAAGAATGGATGACGGCAACCGACCCAAAGAACTTACAGTCGAAGATACGGCCACTCTTCTGCGAAGCTGCCGATCACTTGCGCAAGAATCCGCCCGAGGGGATCGACCAAGCCCAGTTGGAGGAGTGCGTTGATTCGCTACTCGCGTCGTGGGGCGTTCGCTATGAACGTGAGTTCCGACCGTTCGTCACCGACGAAGGGCTGGATACCGCCACATAGTCGCGAGTGATCATCGACAAAGTTCATGAATTAGGAATGTCTCCAGCACCAGCGCCACAGCCGTTGCCACTGGTAGATGAAGAAGAGGTAAAGCTTGTGTGTTGGATGGGGGCTTGAATGAACGACTACTCAGAGAATCCGACTAGGATACTGGTTCTAGCGCTAAGGAATTGGAATAAGGATTCGACTCCTGTTTCTACTTCGTGAAAAGGTGGCCGACTATCCGATTGTTGTGTTGCCACAGGTCTTAGAATCGTCCGAAAGGGTTTGATCTGTCGACTTTGGACCCGGAGTCCTGGCAAAAGGATCTTCACTTACACGCCGCGCACGGCGCTGGCCCGCCAGCGAAGATGTAATTGATCAGGTACACGGCATCTGAAATGTTGACCAAGCCACTGCAATCGGTATCGCCGGAGAGCGGCGGGCTCGGTACCGGTCCGCCGGCAATGATGTATCCTATCAGATAGACAGCATCGGAAATACTCACGATGCCATTTCCTTCTGCGTCTCCGCACAGCAGGGGTGGCCAGTACTTGACTAAGAATCCAGATGATGAATCCGGGTCATATCCCGCAGCGAAGACTCCCCCATCTTCAGTCATTCCCACCGAACGCGCAGTTCCCGGAAGGATCGTAGACCAAAGAGAGTCACCTTCAGAATTCACCTTCATCAGGAAAGTTCCACCTACCAGAAAGCTCCCCCCTCCGCTCGTCGCGATTGCACGCATTTCCGCCCCATTCCCGCCAAAGGTCTTTTGCCACAGCATCGCGCCAGAATTATCAATCTTCGTGAGCTGTGCCCCGTCTGCGCAGAGACCAGCGAGGACGAAGCCCGTGCCGGGGGCTTCCACAACCGAATTGGCATACTCGGTTGTATTGATTTCGCCGTATGTCCTCAACCATAGTGTGTCTCCATTAGCCTTCAGCTTGAGGGCAAAGCAGTCGGAGTTAATGCCCTCGGCTTCTTGATAATCTCCTACCAACAGAAAATCCCCTGACCGGGTTTGAATGAGCCGACTACTTCCCTCATTCAAGTCTGGTCTGACTATCCTACGAGTCCAAACCAAGTTCCCTACCGAGCTAGTTCGGCATATGAAGATGTCTGTCCACATGAAACCATCGGAAATCACACCAGAAGTAATGAAATCGCCTTCAGGCGTTTCTACTGTACTATAGCCCTCAGAGCGATTCTGATTACCGGGCGGCTGCATGATCCAGAGGGTGTCACCATCGTCGTTAGTCTTCATCAATGCTAAGTAGGGTACGTAATCCGGCGGACAGACGTGCCAGCCGGTAATGACATAGCCCCCGAGCAAGATCGGCAGTACGGCCCTTGCGGCCTCCGATTCACAAAAGTCGTAGCGACGAGTCCAGATCGTGTCTCCTCCGGAATTCGCGCGAACAACGAAGATGTTCTGAGTAGGATTCTCCAGATGGTGGTCAGTTCCAGCAAGAATGAAACCGCCGTCACTCAGCAATGACGCATCGCCGAAACCGACGTCTCGATTGGGGATTCCATAGTGTTTCTGCCAAGCAAGCTGCTGTGCGCTCCCAGATTGACAGAGCACCAGCAGCGCCAGCGTCATAACGACCACATTCTTCACCACGATTCAGAGTCCTCATGCTTCGAAGCCGCTCTAACAGCCCATATGTCCATTCGTCGATTCCTTCAAATCTCGAGTCCGCCACTCAAGGCATCCTACTTACACGCCGCACACGGCTGCGGCCCACCAGCGAAGATGTAGTTGATGAGAAAGACGGCATCAGATATTGAAATCGCCTGGCTGCAGTCAACGTCACCTGCTAGCAGCGGACTTGGAGCGGGTCCACCCGCAAAGATGTAGTTGATCAAGTATACGGCATCGGAAATGTTGACTACCTGATTGCCTTCTGCATCACCACAGACATAGCTCGAGAGAATTCTACCCTCTCGCACTACCAGTGAGTCGTAAGTGAGGTCGTCTGCGACTGCCGTTATCTCAGCGATCGTGATTACCGAATAATCGTGCGTAAACTGCGGCGAGATATCGAAGAGCAGGTTCAATACAACGCCAGAGTCGGCATCGAGATTTGCACCACTGAAATCGAAAAACACAATCGCCACTTTACCGAGTGTGAACTCGTAGTAGCCCACACCGCTTTGGCCGATGAGTCTTGGTCCGGTTTCAATCCTCCGCAGCGATAGTTCGGACTTGTTGAATTGAATCTCCAGTTCAGCACCGGCGTAGGGCTTAGTGTTATCTAAAATGACATGGAGTGTCACCGCAGTGTCTCCTGGATTGGCGGTTGCGTTGCTGATGGTAATGGTTGAGCTGAAAAGCGAAGAGGTCCCTACCATGATCAGCAGCACAATGCTACCGATTATCAATCTATAGACTTTCATTGAACTCACCTCCCACCCAAGGTCTTGCTAACCTGTTCGGTGTAGATTGAACCGGGATTTCCCGGCTGCCCGCCGTACGCTCCGGTGCCGCCTGCAACCGTCAAAGTCCAACTACTGATACTCCCGGTTTGCCATCTGATCGCTATGCGTCCACCGCCGCCACCGCCGTAGACATCAGGATACCCTGTTGCGTTGCCGCCTGTTGCTCTAACTGCTCCAGTCCCGCTGGCGATTCCGATACGAAGATTGACGGATCCGCCGGCTCCTCCGGGCGACCGCCACTTATCTTGTCCGTTTGCAGAAATTGTGCCGTTGAGAACAAGCTCTCCAACTTCAAGTCGAATCAGTCCACCTCCATTGCTGCCGCTGAGTCCTGCCAAGCGAGCACCTCCTGCACCAAACTCCAGCGGTTCGGATTCGCTCCCATAGATGTCGCCGGCATCTCCCCCATATCCGCCAACTCCTCCGTACCCGGCATGACTACCGCCGCAGCCACTGGATGCGCCAGTGAAACCCGGATACGTCTCAGAAGTGCTGCCGGTCCATCCTCCGCTATTAATCCCGCGATATCCTACCCCAACAGCGTTTAGAACTCCACTCGGTTCGACAACAAGTCGTCCGGCATTGAACACCAATCCCGTGTCGAGATTGTCGTCATACTGGAGCGCATCCACCCTTGACGAATGAGTCAGGTAACCCATAACTCTGACTTGAGAAACGCTATCGTCCACGCTCAAACGACCATCTTCAGCAAGCCAAGAGTTAGCACTGATAACAAGCGAGTCGGACAACACATTGAGAACTCCCCAGTTCACAAATCCGCCCGAGACCATGTTATCCGGCTCGAACCGAGGAATTGTAAACGTGGCGGTCTTACGATTCTCAATCACTCCATTACTCGTGACCTTGACATCCGTCGCGCTCGCGAAAGTCAGACTTGTCTCAGTAATGAAAGTCGACGAACTATCCACTTCGAGTAAGGGCATGTTCACTATCATGTCCTTTCCGAATGTCACTTTGGACTTGTATCGATTGACCAGCTTGGGGGTTGTAAAGCTCGAGTTGTCCGAGAATACAAACTCTGATAAGCTATCGCGCACAGTGACCGAGTCATTGAGAGTCAACTGGTCTGCAAAATCACCCACGGAGAATTTGGCACCACCGCTGACGATAGCCTCCTTGAATTGCGTACGTTCTGTCAGCAGAGGTGTTGTCATGCCGACCAGATTGCCATTGTCGACGAGCAGACGACCATCCGGGTTATCCGACGGGCCGAGTAGGTAGATCGTTCCAGCACCACCCGATATCGGCAACGTCGCAGTATTACCATCATCATAGAACTCTCTCCCCATTGCCGTCAATGACAGAGCACCAATGTCCCCGGACTGCCACCTGATTGCAATGCGGCCGCCGCCACCACCACCAGCGTCTGATGGCCCACCTCCGGCGCCACCTCGAGCACTGATGGTTCCGCTTCCACTTAGATTCCCCACTCGCAGATTGATCGAGCCACCTGCACCTCCGCCACTGGCGCCACCTTGAGCCCAACCGCTCTGACCATCGGCGTAGATTCCGCCGTTGACAACCAGCTGATCGACGTCGAGACGAATCAGGCCGCCACCATTTTTCCCGGGGACACCTCCCCAGCCAGCGCTCCCGGCACCGAAAGCTGACGGATCCCCTACATTGCCGTAGACAGCCCCCGCAGTACCAGCCCTGCCAAGGCCCCCGTAGCCGCCATGACTTCCACCTGATGATTCACCATTTGAGCCGGCGTACCCGGGCTCAGTCTCGCCAACCCACTCTGTCCAGCCATCTCGTCTTGCACCCCGATAACCGGCGGCGATTGAATAGATGTAGCCATTAGGTTCAACGGTCAGTTTACCAACCTTGATGACCAAGCCTGCGTCAAGATTGTCATCGTAGAGCAGCGCTTCATTTCTGAATGAATGGCCCAGATAACCCAGCACTCTGATTGAAGAGACACTGTCGTCTTCGCTGAGTCGGCCGTTTTCGTTCAAGGTGAATCCGCTGTTGATCACCAATGAGTCGGAAACTACACTCAACAAACCCCAGTTACTGAACTTCCCGGAGACCATGTTATCCGACTCAAACCGAGGAACTGTAAACGTGGCAGTCTTACGATTGTCGATCGCTGCACCATTCGTGACCTTGACGTCCGTGGCGTTCGCAAAAGTCAGACTTGTCTCAGTAATGAAAGTCGACGAACTATCCACTTCGAGTAAGGGCATGTTCACTATCATGTCCTTTCCGAATGTCACTTTGGACTTGTATCGATTGACCAGCTTGGGGGTTGTAAAGCTCGAGTTGTCCGAGAATACAAACTCTGATAAGCTATCGCGCACAGTGACTGAATCAAGCAGTGTCAACTGCTTGGCGAGACTGCCCACGGTGAATCGGGCACCACGAGATATCGAGGCTGATTTAAATTGCGTCCGGCCCGTTGGCAGGGGTGTAGTTGGCCCAATGAGACCTCCATTATCAGCGATCAACCGTCCAGCAGAACCGTAACCAGGTCCAGAGAAGTAAATTGTACCGGCCCCTCCAGGTTGTCCCTGCCTCCCTTGCGGGCCGCCTTGCGCGCTCACGACCCAATTATCGATGTTACCTTCTTGCCATTTGACCGCGATTCTCCCGCCACCGCCTCCAGAATAGCTGTCTTCATAATATGCCGCGCCTCCAGAACCACCGTTTGCTCGCAATGTCCCTGTACCCATTAGCACGCGAGTTTGCAGGTTGATTGATCCACCTGCTCCACCGGCTGCCCAGCGATACTTAGTGCCGCCGTCTGCCAGTATGGAACCGTTGACCTCCATGACATCAGCAGTTAACCTCACCAGCCCCCCTCCGTTGGGAGCACCTTCGCCTCCCCCACCGGATCCCAGTGCAAAAGGATTGTCTACAACGTCGTAAACATCACCAACATCATATCCGGTGCCCGTTGTACCGCCAAATCCTCCGTGGCTCCCTCCATTGTAGCCACTTGACCCTAAGTGCCCGGGGTACGATTCAGAGTGATTTCCCGTCCATCCATCGCTGCTTACACCTCTATATCCTCGATGTGACACATCTATAGTAGCGCCAAAGTCTACGATAAGTGTATCTACCGAGAGTGTGATTCCAAACGAATCAGCAGTTGGGTGAGTGACAAAAGCGTCAGGTCTTAATCGTAGGGAAGAAAGGTGAACGTAACCGTGATTAGACATAGTCAAGACAGACGTTACGTTTGTTTGTACTCCCTCCTCATTGGTTAGGCTGTCATTCTCTGCGATGTAGATGCTTTCGACGAGAAAGTAAGGTGATAGTGAATCATAGAGCTTCCCCTTTATGCTTCCGCAAAGGTAGCTGATGAGGGGAAAACCATCGTTGGCCGTAGCGAGAATTTCGAACGGTCCGTGGCCCCCAGCTACACCATATGTGACAGTTACCTTGTACACACCTGGTACCGAGATCGGTACTTGCTCACATTGGGCAATACTATCACGAACTAGGTAACTTCCGACCGAATCCTGTATCCAAAGAGTTAAGGGCGCCTGCGCTCCGAAATGCATTCTCAAGTTGTTTGTCTGCTGCCCTGGAGGAATTCTCAAATTATACTCAATTCGCGGTCTGCTCTGTCCAATTGAGTCGCGCACTCTCTGGTCAACTGCCAAGAAGTAGTGAAACCTTGTGGTGTCAGGAAGAAAGACAATTGGATGATCGAGAACCATTGTCCATGCATCGTCGGATGGCGTCGTGAAAGTCGTGATATCAGGATCGTAAAGACCTGAGGCGGGATCATACATTTGTAGCGTAACAGTCTGCCCCTTCCTAAAACACGGTATACCGAATCGTCCATCATTCCACAGTCTGACCTGGGTCTTTAACGGGAGTTGTTGAGCTTCTATTGGACTGACTATCGCCCCTGCTAGACGATGAATCGGTACGTGTACCCGCTCGACTCTATCTTCCACTGATGAGAGACGACTGGTAATACGCCGTGCTGGATTGGAGAATATGGAACCTCCCGGAACATATGGGCCTGTGTAGAAAAACTGGATCGGCGGCTGGTCACAGACCTTTCTTCGGCCACAATTGGGACATGTCTTTGGTCCATCGACCTCCACCCAATGTCCGTTGTTCCAGTCGCAATTTAAACATGGTGAACACTCAGTGACTATCAAGATCAACTCGGTTACGCAGTGACCGCAGAGAGTAGTCAGCAACGGAAAGGCTATCCCAGCCCCACAGACTCCACAGCTTACCACTGTGCGTATTAGATTATTCGTGCAATGATCTGGACATCCATCACTAGTGGAGCCTTTTTCAAGTAGGAAATTCTCAAAGGATTGATTGAATGCAGTGATAACAGATGCGAGGGCAATCTTTTCATCAGGGGAATAGACCCACAGCGAGTCCTTAATAGCAGAGAGTCCAAGGATGCGTTCGTCGATGTCTTGAAGCAAAGCGACTTTTTCTGGGGCTCCCAGAGCTGAATCAACATTTATGGCATTGTGCACCCATGCGTGGATTGATATCAGGGTATCTAGGAAGTTTGAGATTACTGAATCTGCATTCCCCATAAACAGAGTGTTGTCTAACATATGTATGGTGACTGGGTCAGAAACGAAACCATTGATAGACTGTAGTATTCTCAACTGATACTCACCCTGGGGAAGCATCGGGGCTAGAATCGTCAATCTGCTTCCGGTCACGTCCACTTCTGCTGGCACAGTTATGCTGTCTGTGCCATTGTCAAAGAACCCCCATGTACCAACTTGGCGAAAATTCGTTCCATATACGTTTAGTATTTTGCCGGGCATAGTTGTCAGCTCTGACACACCTATGTGCCCTCTCACAGATACTTGGGATGAGTTCGCGATGCTGTCGACGTGCGGTAATTCCGGGGCTGAAAGCACGAGCCCGAAAGAATCTGCGCTTACGGCCAGTTCTGTGGCCGGGAACAGATCAGGAAATCCGTCTCCATCATAATCAGGTCCGGCAACAAATAGCCCGTTGTATGCTCTCAGGCTACAGGGTGGCAAGTTATACGGTCGTATCACCAATTCAGGTGTCTTCTTGAAGTCATAGCCGCCGGCATCAATTTCGAACGCTGTAGTTAGATAAATTGACTCCGCAGCTGCAGCCTCAAGATTAATGCCAAACCTTGCGGCAAATTCATCGGGCCTTTTGGATACGATGCTAATAGTTATCTGCGAATCAACTGCATCCGAAGGGATAGTAAGCCTCAACTCCCCTCCTTGAACAACGCCGCCACCGGCGTCGACAGTGTGCGGTAAACCACTTTCTCCAAGAAAGACATCTCGAAATAAAGTCACGTCTGCTTGACCGATGATACCGTCACGCGTCAAATCACCCTCTGTAAGTTCGTATGAGTTCGGAGGCATTCCGATTCCAAGCCAGATATTTCTGATGCGAATCAGATCCCAGATGTTCACAATTGTATCCTGATTCATATCGCCCAGCGCGTTGCTGGTCACCGGGAAGCCGCGCATAAGCGACGTCATGAACTTGGCTGTGTCAGCGATCACCTCGGTGCCGAACAGGCTTCTAATCAAAGTGTCCGGCGAAGAGAGATTCCACTCGTCACGAAGAGAGTTGGGCATACTCGACCCATCAGTGACCGACGGAGCTGTCGGACTGGACCCAGTCGGAACAACTGTCGCAGGCTCCTGCTTTTTCGTTTGTGGTTTCTCTACGGCGGCTTTCTTCGTTATCTCGCTCTTTTCCGCCTGGACATTCCTGCCATTCAAGAAAAGCGACAGGATGAGACTAAGCCCGAATACAACTACCAATCGATAGATGGAATGCATGCACCCCTCCAGTTTTCAGAAGTATTGAGATTTCGAATGAATGCTTGGTCTGACGAGAAGTTCGAACCGTTGACAACTACCATAGTCCACATACCTGCCGATAGCGGATTGGCAACCTCGGTGTCACCAGCCGTTGAAACTGTGAGTAGAATCTCAATTATCTATATTGATTATGGACGTCGTTGTCAAGTACCATTTTGTCCCTCATTCTTTCAACAATTGACAGTAACCGGCGACTTAATTGTAATCGAGAACGGGAGGAAGAGAACGTGAGATCCAAGCCAAAGAAACTGTGGCTGATTATCGGGCATCGACCATCGGCGGTAGTCCGCGAAATTTCATATTCTACGGATCCGCGAGACTATGAAATACCTGAGCAGAATCCTCTGACAGACGAGGAATACGCGAAGATTTCCTCCAGAGTGAAAGTCTTCCTCACGCCCGCTGATGCGATCAACTTCTGCTACGATTGCGGGTTGGAATCAACACAGTGCATCCGTAAGCTTCCGCTATCAGTGGACTGTTTTGAAGTAGATCTTTTTGGCATATTGGGACCAGGAGGTATCTATGAAACGGTCACGGTTTAGTGAAAGCCAGATCGTTGGGGTCTTGAAAGAGGCCGACAGCGGTGTGGCAGTGAAGGACATGTGTCGGAAGCATGGCATCGCGATGCCATTTATTACAAGTGGAAGTCCAAGTACGGGGGCCTGGAGGTATCGGATCTTCGCCGAGCCCGCGAGTTAGAAGCGGAGAACAGCAAGCTCAAGCGGATGTACGCTGACGTCAGCCTGGAAAATCAGGCGCTGAAGGACTTAATCTCAAAAAAGCTCTAAGGCCATCAGAGCGTCGGGAGGCGGTCGGGTATCTGGTGGCCGAACATGAGGTCTCGCTCTGTCGGGCTTGCGCAGCGGTCGGAATCTCTCGTTCCGGATGGTATAAGCCACCTCGAAATCGGCTGGAGCGAGACGACGAAGTCATCACAGCTTTAGCCGTGGTGACGGATGAGCATCACCGCTGGGGGTTCTAGAAGTGCTATGACCGATTGCGACTGGACGGTCATCGCTGGAATCACAAGCGCGTGTATCGGGTCTACTGCCAGTTGGGACTCAATCACAAACGCCGCACCAAACGACGGCTTCCGGTTCGGGATCGACAGCCGTTGGATACTCCGAAGATGGCTAACGCGGTTTGGGCTCTCGACTTTATGAGCGATGCCGTCTATCAGGGCCGGCGCTTCCGCACCCTCAACGTCCTGGACGAAGGCATGAGAGAAGGATTGATGATCGAGATCGACAGCTCGCTTCCGGGGAACGCGTGGTGCGAGTACTGGAACGGTTGTGTGCCGGGCGGGGAGTACCCGAGGCGATTCGCTGCGACAACGGTCCGGAGCTGACCTCACAGGTCTTCGTCGACTGGTGTGAACGAATGGCAATCACGCTCCGCTACACTCAACCGGGCAAACCGAACCAGAACGCTCTTATCGAACGATTCAACCGGAATTACCGTGAGGAGGTATTGAACAGCTACTTGTTTGAGGACTTAGATCAGGTGCGGGAGATCACCTACGACTGGCTGATCGCCTACAACGAGCGCGTCCCCATGACGCCTTGGGCGGCATGCCACCGGCGGTCTTTCGTGAACAACAAACCGCCAAAAACTCTACTTATCAATTGTCTACTTGACAGGGAAGCGTACGAGAACGCTCGAATCGAGACGAGAGTAGCACCAATACCCGATTACCGGCGCTCAAACCGTATATTAGCTCTTGACATCAAAGTCCAAATTGATTTGAGGACGTAAACTGCCGCGATCTTGGACTTTTTGATGCAGTATTGATCTGTCTTCTGTTGCAGAATCTGGCATAACGCCGAAATGGAATTCTTGCAGACCCGATTGTCGCTGCACCAGAATCGATACGGCACTATAGGGATCTACGGGCACATGCACGGATAATGAGCACAACAGGCCGCTCGTGTTGGCGTGAACTATACCGCTAACAAGTCTAATATCGCCCCTTGAGATCAAGCTCTCCACGCAGCACGAGTAGAAGAGCAATGGTCTCGTGCAGACTTCGCTCGCCTCAATTGTGAGGTATCCTATCAACGTTTGGCTCTCCCTTTCGAATCTTAGCTGTAGATCTGGAATGAACGAAATCTGCGACGAATTTTTGATGGCACATCTATCGAGATTATGCGTTGCCATGCTGTGGGACCAGGCCAGCAATGCAGCGGGAACCACGAAGGACAGAATCAGACCTGTGATTCTCATGAGGCGTACTGGTCGGAGGCCATTGAATCGCTTCACTTGTGAGAGTAGTTCCGATGCCGATTCTTCGTTCGCCAGGCGACCGGGTATAAAAGACTTTACGATGCTGTTTTCGCGAAGCAACCAATACACTGAGAGAGATACCCCGAAGGACGCAATTATGACCGCAATCAGCTGCAATACAAGTGGTTTGAATGAGATTGACTGCCCAATCGAGGTCAGAGCGAATCCCAAAAGGCCCCCGACATAAGCAGAATTGACCACAAGTGCAATGTCAGGAAGATAGAATCTCACTAATGCTCGATCTCTTGATTTCAAATAGAGCCTGCCTTGACACATTTCATCAGTTTTTCCTTAGCCCTTGTTCTTGATTATCAACATCTGCTGTCGGGCACTCGAGATCAGTGAGTCTAGCCGCATGGCTCTCGTGTCAATTACAGGGCCGTCTACAAATCCAACAAGTTCCCAAATGTCATTACAGATATCGACCAAGAGACGAACTGCGTCATTGGCAGGCTGACCCCTCTTATCGGTCCCAACGGCAGTAGCGGGAGCTATGTCAGCTTTGAACTCTTCCAATTCAGCCCGAAGTGCGCTATAGCGTCGATACCGCTCGCCATAGTCGGCTCCTTGGAACCTGCTCTCCGCAACTTCTGGCAGGGTCAACGCGCTGGAAGGAGTTGGAAACGGGGTTGTCACGTCGTGCTCAGGTTGCAGAGCTCGAATATAAGCCCAGAAGCAATCGTTGACTCTCATTAAGGAGTTGGTGCCATCAGTCGACGCGACAACTCGGGCAATGCCCGTAAACTCATATTCTTCCAGGACACGATCGGCACTCCAAGGGCTCAAGTGAAATTCAGTCAAACTTCGAGAAATGTCCCTCAAACCGACTTTGTCATGTGCCGACAAGAGATGAAGCACCGATCTAGCCTCCGTCGAGAGCGAAAGGAGCCAGCTTCGCAGTAGGGGAGCGTACCTTCGACGCAACGTAGAGATTGATTCCAACCAGGTTTGTTCATCTATACCAGAGCCTGAAGGAAGAATCTCCAGAAGGCGTACGGTAAGTCCGGCGTGTCCTCCTGTGTAGCAATGCACGAGCGAAGCCAGCCATTCAGATGACTCCGCTGTTGGTTGAGGCACCAATGCCTGGATCATTTCCAGCACCGCTGATTTGTCCAGATTCGACAGCCGGCATACTGCGGCACGGCTGCCAATGGGAGAAGTGCCTTCTTCGTAGAACTTGTACAGATTCTGGGCTCCGCCGAAGACAATTGCGATTCGGCGAGATGCCGCGAACCCGCGGCCATAAAGAAGGGCAAATACATTATCCTGGAACGCCTTGGGAAATCGGTCTCTGAGGACGCGTTCAGCTTCATCCAATAGGAACAAGAATCGTACCATAACTTCACCGCAGGCAGTACATATCTCCGAAAGTGCTTCGGCGAATTGATCAAGGTCAATTGTCTCACTAACAAAGTAATCCAATTCCGCCCAGTCCGGGAAATCCTTTATCACTTGATTGCATGCACCTAAGGCTCGTTGAATCAGAAGTCGGTAGAAATCTGATGGGGATGCATCATGTGGCAAGACGGTCAAGTCAACATAGATCGGAATATCTGCATCTCCGAGAGCATTCACAGACACATTCAATTTGCTGGCGTCAGCCGCAATACGAAGGAGAAGTGTCGTCTTTCCCGACTGCCTGCCACCAAAGAGCAACAATGCCCCATTCGCAAAGGCTTCGCTGGCTATCGTCTCTATCTGACTGTTTCTTCCGAAACAGAAAGTCGGATCTGGAGTAATGCTTCTAGTCCTTGTTGACATCGACGGACCTACCTTCTAACCATCGCACAAACAACTCCATGGTGAGAGCCACTTTGTTGCCGGATAGAGTAACGATTTGATAGCCAGTGAGATGTCTCAGGTCTACGTGCCTACCGGACATCGCTTGAGACAACTGGTCAAGCGTACCATGACCTCCGAGTTTTGCCAGCGCGATGCAAGCATCTAGTTCCTCAGGATAATCACGCGCAAACCTCTCTACAATCTCTCGGAAGTGTTGAGACGAGACTTCAAGGTATGGAGCTACACACTTACCAACCATCTCGTCCGTAATCGTGATCGGGCGATCTGAATACTGCTGGCTGACAAAGCTGCAAAACCGTCGAGAGAAAAAGGGGTGCCCTCCTGTGAGTTGATAAAGCCGTTCACAGGCTACATCTGTAAAACGAATACCCATTCCTTGTCCGAGTGACTTTATCATCGCGCGACATTCTGGATACTCAAGTAGCTGGAGGTAAATCTCACGGAAGAACTGAAACACTGGATTATCGCGACCGCTGAACTGAGGAATCTCTGAAACAGCGGCATTTGCACCGGTAATGATTAGAACAAAGTCATCACTTTCCTGACAGACCCCCCGCATGTAGCTGAAGAAATCAAAAAAGCCTTGAAAACCAGCCTTTCCCAGCTGGTTCGGTAAAATACGCTCTACTTCGTCGAAGAGGATGGCAACCTTGGGCCGAGGAGAACGATCACTGTCACCAATCGCCCTTAACAGCTGTGTCAGATCGGAGTCAAATGCAACAGCAACCGGAAAGTCTTGGGGCAGATCAAGGAAGTCCACATAGACTCCTCCGAGTCGCCATTTGATTCCAGTCAATTGGGCTTCACTTACTCGCGCAAATAGTTCATCTGCAATCTTCCAATAGAGCCAGCAAGTGTCATTGATTGCCTCCGGAACTCTCAAGAGGTCGATGTAGGCTATTATGTCACCTGATTCTGTGGAGCGTCTAGCGATTTCCTTTGACCGAAGATACCAGTGGACATTCCAGCCGAGATAGAGTCACGCAATAACGCCAAGGGTTTGTCTCGTCCGAAGAAGCGCTTTCCGTCCACAGGCGAATTAAGATCAAATAGATCTCGTCTATATAACCAGCGGTCCAGAATCTCCCGTAGAGCGCCAAGTGGAACATCAGTCGTCTCCATGACAGACTGCGTAATTGGAATGATGGCGGGCTCCTGCTCCTTGCGGTTTTCTATTCGCTTGGATAAAAGACGCTGGAGATCCTGCGGCAGCGATGAGACAATTAGAAGCACGACTCGTTCGTCTGTGGTGTCCAATCGCGCCAACTCGGCTACTCTGAGATCTATTTCTTTCAAATCCGCTAAAGAGACGGACGATTTGAACATGCAGCAGACAAGAAGGTAATCTGTAATGCCATAGCTCTCCCGGAGTTCCTCTGTCGAAACATGAAGGACCAGGTCGGCTCCTTCAGTAATCTTGTCGAACAGACGACCCCTAACAATCTTCATACCTAGCTTAGTGAAGAACTGATATGCCAGTTCTCCTCGATTGTGCTGGACCCTTACTCGAGCGATATTCAATTGTGTATTGTCTGCGTTTGGCAGTGTCCACGCGGACTGGCCTATTTCAAGAGCCTCCTCGTAGTAAGAGATAGCCTTTGCCAAAGCTGTTCGATCTCCTCTACGATAATAGGTGCGGGCGAGACTGAGCAGCACTCCCTTCTCACCGCCTTGATTTGTGGTACGACACAATTCCAGGGATCGGAGGAGCAGTTGAACTGCTTGCCCATGGTTGCCAATCATGGCCGCGAGGACACCAGCGTCCTCGTGAAGTTTTGCGCTATTGGGGAACCGCTCAATGCCACGAAGGAGAATCTTCATGGCGTCATATCTTCGGTTGCGATTCTTCTGGAATGCCGCGTAACTCATCACGAGAGCAGTTGTGGGTGTCTCTACCAATCCCTTCTCAAAAAGTTTAGCAGCATCGTCGTAGCGCTTCTCGCTGGTTGCCAGAAAGGCGCGGGCCAGATAATCTTGACTCACAAATCGCCGGCGCGGGCCCACATTGCCCAGTTGTGACTTTTCGCGAGGTTCAATGTCCGGATCAATCACAATGTCTTTTGCAACAAGCCCCTTCGATGTCTCGATCATCCTGTATATTACTCTTGTGCCGACACGAGGATAGCCAGTCGGGTCGGGCAAGTCGCTGACATGAAACCACGGATGGGATCCGTCATGCCCTCGAATGAAACCGAAGCCGCGTTCATAAACAGTCCGCTCAATCTCGCCTGAGATCGAGCTATCGGGCTCTGCATTATCAGAGGGAGTGGCTTCGTCTTCGAGGTGAACGTCTGTCGCGAGCAATCCTCGAGGAAAGCGATCCATCCGGAACAGAACTCTATCGTGAGGGCGCGGAGTCCACAATCGATCTCGGAGTCCTTGATGGTTGACTAACAATCGCTCACCCTTAATTTCTTCGTCTTCAGGCTCTATATAGCCGAAGCCTACACTCGCATTGTAGGTGGATATCACACCCGAGTAGTACTTCAGCGTATCATCGCTAGGGTTCATGGAAGTCTTCCTTTTTGTCGGTGAAGAGAATTCACCATCCTAAGACAGACTAGTTAAGGCCTTCTCAGATCATCCGCCAGGAATCGTAACGTCATTAAGATCGTGGCCCTCCATGCACATCAACATGACTTGTAGATTTCAGGATGGTTCTGAGGAAGAGCGCCAAGCGCTCGGAGAACCCTCTGCATGCGGTGCCTCTGCTCTCAGGAAGCCTGACGATGCCCGCACTTCCAGTCGGATTGAGTTGTCCGTTGGAGGCGTTCTTGCAAGCCTTGCCTTGACTCCGCATTGAACCTCAATCTGCAAGTCAGTCTCTGTACCTTGATCATAATCTACACTGTCGCCTTTCCAACTGCAATCGGAATCACAGATTGATGTATGTGTACACGTGACGAAGTCTTCATTGTTTGCCGCCAGGCGCATAACGAACTCGCTCCGGCAACGAGGTACGGCACCAGTGTGCATCACTCCGGGCAGCCCTTGGGAGAACGGCTACGTTGAGAGCTTTCATGGCAAACTCCGTGACGAGTGCCTCAACGAAGAACTGTTTTTTAGTCGGGGAGAATGTCAGTTGATACTTGAATAGTCTCATTGATGTCGTCGACAGACAGGGTATCGAGCACAAAGACTCGACGCCCTGTCAGCGGAATGTGCGCTTCCTTCGCTTCGAATCGAAAAGAGCTCCGGAATGCCCCCATTTGACTCAACTCTAGCAGACCGAAATCTGTGACAGCAAGACTGTCTATCGTCAATCTTGCACACTTCTTACGAGGCAGCTAACAAGTTCAGCGTTGAGTCTCATTGGGGGACCTACTCAATGCAGAACTCAGTCCTAAAAGTTCTTGGTATCGTCTCGTCAACCCCGCCATTGACATTGCCAGTCCATATTTATCCTTCGAATCTGCAGATTCCTGATTACTCTGGAGAACATCTGATAAGTCATCTGGTTTAGACTACTATGTCCGGCAATTCCGCAAGCGGCAAATGGTTTCAGCCTATTGCCAGTTCGGAGCGAATCGAATTTATCGATGTGCTTCGGGGATTTGCTCTGCTCGGCGTTTGTTTAGTAAACCTGGTCATCTTTTCAGGCGACGGGTATATGACAGATGCCCAGAAGGAGCTTCTTCCCTTTGCGGCCGTCAATACGGTGGTGAACTTCCTAATCCACTTCTTTGCGGAAAACAAGTTTTTGGGACTTTTTGCTTTTCTGTTCGGGCTTGGATTCTCCGTTCAGATTCAGCGGGCTCAGGCGCGCGGTTCATCCGGGACCGCAAGATTCTATCGCCGCATTGGATGGCTTTTTGTCTTTGGAGCGGTTCATGGCTGGTTGCTCTGGTGGGGGGATATCCTTCGATTCTATGCGTTATGGGGGATGTTGCTTCCCGTGTTCATCAGGCTTCGCCCCCGTACCATTCTCGTGCTTGCTCTGACGATTTCGGTCGTCATCGCGCCCTTGGGAGGACGCCTCGCCAACATGCTGTATTCCGGCAACCCGGAAGCCGGCAATCTCGACGCGCAGGCCCTCACGGCTTTCAGCCTTGGATCATACGTGGAGATGCTGCGACTGAACTGGCTTTACGATTGGAGTATCACCGTATCGCCTGGTCAGGTAGCCTATCAACTGGCCATATTCGGCCGCTTGCTCCTGGGGCTTTGGGCCGGCCAAGTCATGCTATTTCATGACCTGAGCAAGAATCGACCTCTCTTCAGGAAGGTATTTGTCTGGGGCGTTCTTCTTGGTCTTGCCGGGAACGCGCTCTTTGCCTCCTTGCCGTTACTACAGGAACACGGATATACGGTTACCGGCTGGTGGAAGACGGCGGCAAGATCGCTCTACGAGCTTGGGTATCTTGGTTTCACGGCCGCCTTTGCCTGCGGTCTTGCGCTTCTGATTCAGCGTGAACGATGGGCTAAACTGCTTCATCTGCTGGCACCCGTTGGCCGGATGGCGCTCACTAATTACCTAACCCAAACAATCATCGGATTGTGGCTGTTCTACGCATTCCTATCTGGACCGGCGCTTATAGGCAAAATAGGAGCTACGATACTACTGCCCATATGGTTGATCATCTTCACGGTGCAGGTCGGATTATCGAACTGGTGGTTGAGGAGGTTCAAATTCGGCCCGGCTGAATGGGTCTGGCGATCGCTTACCTACCGCAGATTTCAGCCATTCAGGATAGCACGGTAATAGCCGTTGCTGCCTTTCGCAGTGGACAGTTTCGTCATCAATCGCTAATAAATATCCGATTATCTTCCATCGCCTACCGCCCTTCGTGGCATCGCGTAATCGGATCGTGAATCTGAAACTCGCAGAAGTTCGGGGAGGGTGAGATCGGTGCTACGCTCCCGTTTCCCAAATCATCTCCGTTAGTTAACTGAGAAGGTGGACACTTGGCCCGCTGCGGCGACAAGAACGTGACGTGAAGTCACCTTGATTCCGCTTTGATAGGATCGACCTCGCCCGAAGAAGCAGTTACTTTGCAACGGGAGAGAGCAAGGAGCGAAGTCGCACACAAGCGAAAAGCTCCACAGCGATAGCCCGTAAGAAGAGCGTGACACAAGTCGGGTCCGCTGTAATCAGCAGACGCGACAGGTCCCTGCCATTGACGCCAGGAAGAGCGCAGGCAAAGATTCTGCGGCAACAGGGTCGTTCCCTCTCGATGGAGGTGCCGAAATTGGCAGATTGATCGAGGGAGGGCATATGGACACTTCGCGTTGGATCCGATCCTGGCAGGGTAGATTGAAACGACTGAGTCGCTATGTCTCCTAATCCCTGCCTTTCCGTGAATAAAGGACCAGGGCATCATACGAGCCGGCGACAACCACACTGTCCTGTTGCTCGAAATGCGCCTGCAGCATCACCACTTTGGTCTTGTGGTCCGCGGATTCGTATTCCATCACGGCCTTTTCGCCGGGTATTCTTGAACCGCGGACATCATCGTATGCCGCGATTACCTGGTCGAACAAGGGGCGAAGCGGAATCACCAGTGAATCGGACGGGGTGCTGTTGGCAACAAGGGTCACAGATACAGAGTCCGCGATGATTTCGATCGCGCCGGTGTCCGGCAGATCGGCTTGGTCAGCGTCCTTCCACGGTCGGTGGTATTCGACTCGCACCAGTTGGTCATAGCCGGAGATCATTATCGGAGCATTGGGATCAATGGCGACACGAAGGTATTTGTCCCGCCCGGGTGAGTAATTAAGGTTGAACTTTACTCCCATCATTTCCGCAACCTCTGACGCCTGTGTGAACCGGCTGCGGCCATTGGCAGTGTCCGGACGGAGACTTTCGGCGAACCAGGGCTCGATGCGGGAGAAACCGTGCACCTCGTGCAAATAGGAGAGTATCGCGCTGATCTCGACTTCGTGCTCGACAGGTACCGGCGACGTGGCCTTCTGCACCATACTGTTCACCAGGATTGAGTCGGCCACCAACATCTCCTTGAGGCGGCGGATCTGGCTCTGCTCAGAGACACTGAACATTCCCCACGGGCCTATGGCGATCAGAAACGTGAAGACACAAAGAGAGGCGGGGATGATCTTGATGCTTTTCGTACGGCTGAGAAGGAAGTAGCCCGCAATAACGATCAACCAGGTCCCGGCGGCCAGCCCCAGATATCTGTCTTCGGTCAGACCATATTCGGAAATGCGCCGCCACAGGGCCAGAAACAGCACGACAATCACGGGAAGCAGAATGAGGTAGTACCAGCGCGAGGCTTTCTTGATCCAGAGCGACTCAAGTTTCTCGCGTAACGGATCGAGCACAAACAGGGCGAGAATTCCGGTCGCGGAGAACCCCAGAATGAGCCGCCCAACCCAGCCCTGGGGCCAGCTCCAGACAACGATGATTTTGGCGATATAGGCGTAGAGAATCACGAAATAGACCAGCACCAGCGGCGGAAGGACGTACTGACCCAGCAATTTTACCGGCCGGGGGTATTCGTCGATAGCTTCGAGCGCATCGAGGTCCTCCGGTATTCCGGCCAGAATGAAGGGGACGACAAAGAAGCCGAGTGTCAGAATCCAGAGTTCGAAATACCGTTTCGCCGGTACATTCATCCCGAAGAGATTGTCGAGGGCGGCAAGCGCCAGGGCCAGACCACCGAAGAGCACCACGGCAAATACCCCGGCAAGTACGATTCTGAAGACGATGATTCTGTTGAAATGCCAGAATCCGTTGCGTTCTCCCTTGCGCCAGAACGGCAGGATTGAGAGCAAGAGGCAACAAGCAACTGCGAATGCGGCAAATCGCATGACATGATACATTGGTGCGCGGGGCAGGTCGGTCGGAACTGACAGCGCGTATATCACGATGAGAATCGCGCCGATCAATTGTCCAATCCAGGCGCAGCCGCCGCTTGATCCCGCCCGTTCCGTCGCCAGCTTGATTGCGGTCAGGAACGGAATAGCCAGGATCGATGCGAGCAGAAGATTGAAGAGGACAGTCGGCTGAGCGGGACCTTCATGCTGCACAAGAATGATGGCCACGACGACTCCGAGGATGGCGCAAGAGAGCACCAATGGAAATCGCCAGAGTGTCCGCTTGTACTCTGCTCCAATCTGCGCGACTGACGGTAGCTTCATCATCGCTCCCTCCCCCCATCGTTCTTGTACTCAAAACTTATACAAGTTTTAGTCGGGCCGACAGCATTATCTGGGCGATACCGGCCGTAGCGCAACGGACCAGTACAACTGGCCAGTCAGCTGCTGGATTGAAGTCATGCTGATCCGAACCTGCGGACTGGTTGCGTGTTCGCGTCTTGTCCACCTCGCCATCAGATAGGCCATCTGCCTTTATCGTTCAAGGCGCTCTCAAGTCTTCGCCGGGATCAGAGTATCATCATCTGGTCGCTGCAGGTTCCCGATTACCAGAGTGCTGGACGCGGTAACGCTTATCACAGCGGTGTCGATCGTCGCCTCGTTCATGTGGTCGCGCCGGGGCTCCTTTGGCAGATGGTGGCGCAACTTCTCAAAAAGCTCCCGGAGATGTACTGATGCGACCGAGGGGCGTCTTCGGAATCACTGCCGGCGCTCCGACAAAAGCGACCTGAGTCGCGCAATTTCATCCCTGAGTGAGATTACAAGTAGATCAAGTTGATTGATCTCCTGGATCACCATGTCATTGGAGGATTTCGTGCGGGAGGCATCGGCCAGCAGTTCCTTCTGTGACTCCATCATTCCGTTGATGATGACACCAATGACCAGATTCATGATCACCATTGTGCCAATCAGGA
>WBZO01001326.1_pt1 | contig 33680 bp, 35 predicted proteins | sample 5204261 | NCBI WGS metagenome assembly WBZO01 (sample SAMN12412400, study PRJNA552823) | activated sludge metagenome | isolation source: activated sludge from anammox sidestream of wastewater treatment plant... | place: USA: North Carolina | collected 2017-09
TGGCAGGGCGCCTGCGCGGGGGCGGGTTACGGCTTGGGCTGGCCGGCGGAGTGCGGCGGCTGGGTCAGGGCGCCCGCGATCGGCCGCTCGCCCGCCAGCGTCTGCGCACGCTGCAAGGCATTGCGCCAGGGGTCGATCTGCCCCAGGGCGTGGTAGTAGCGCAACAGCAGCAGGGCACAGCCGAAATCGTGATCGGCCCAGTGCGAGGCCTGGCCGACTACACTGCTGGCGCGCTCCAGTTCGCCGGCCGCGATCAGGCGGTTGCCGTAGGAAACCACCACGTCGGCGCTCACGGCCGGCACTTCGTCCCGTGCGGCTTGTGCCAGCGCCTGTTCGTAGGCTTCGCCAGCCCTGGCCGGGTCGTGCTCTGCCCAGGCCTGCTCGGCGCGGGCCAGGGCAGCGAGGGTCGCCATCGGCTGCACCGACTGCTCCCGGGCCCAAGCGGAGAAGCGGTTGGTTTCGTCGCTGGCTTCGGCCAGCTTGCCTTGCGCGCGCAAGCTGCGCGTCAGCAGCAGCCAGGCTTGGCTGCGTTCGCGTCGTTCATCAAGGCCGTCTAGCGCCTGGGTGGCGGTGCCGGCCAGGCGGGTGGCCGCGGAATAATCCCCGCGTCCAAACGCCAGTTGTGCCCGTTCGAAATCGGCGCGTGCGGCAATCGTGGGGTCGTCCGCGTCGGTGAGTGCCTGCAGCAGGGATTGCGCGGCCTGCAGCTGGCCTTCGTGGATCAACGCCGCTGCCTGCTCCAGTTGCAGCAATTGATGTGCACCGCGGTTTTCCAGTCGATTCAGCAGAGGCTGTGCGCTGCGCAGCGTCACCAGGGCATCGGCGGCCTGCAGCAGGGCGAGTTGCGCGCTGGCAGTGTTGGCCAGGGTGATGGCCTGCTCGTTGAGCGCGCCAAAGCGTTCGAAACGCTGTGCCGCGCGCCGATGTGCGGCCAGTGCCTCGACATAATGTCCGCGTTTGGCGGCGACGATGCCTTCGTTTTCCTCCACGCGTGCCAACGCAAGGCCGTCTCCGGCCAGTTCGAGCGCAATACGCGCGCGAGAGAAATCCTTCTGCGCGGCATCGAAACGGCCTTGAGCGGCGCGGCTGATGGCCAGGCCGGTGTACGCCTGCCCCAGTGCGGCCGGCTGATTGCGGTTCTCCAGCAGCTGGATCGCCTCGCCGAAGGCCTGCTCGGCGGCGGGAGCGCGGCGGCTGAGGATGTCAGTGGCTCCGATGCCATTGAGGATGCGGGCGCGCAGCACGGGGTTGGCCTCGGCGCCGACTTCGCCCAGCAGGGCCTGCAGGCGGGTGGCGGCGTCGTCCAGGTGGCCGCCGCGAAAGGCGATCTGCGCCAGGCGCAGGCGCAGTTCCGGCAGGCGACGCAGGGCGGCGGATGCGTGCTCGATCCGTTCGCGTGCGCCATCGAGATCGTCGGTGAGCAGGGCGGCATCGACGCGCGATAGGAGCTCGTCGAGCGGCAGATCCGCGCCGCCCGCATCGCCGGCACGCTTGCCCAGATAGGCCAGCAGGAGGTCGGTGGCGGTGCGTGCGGCAACCACGACATCGGTGGCATGGGCTTCCACCTGGTGGCCGGCGCTGCCTTGGCGATGCAGGGTCAGGCGTACGTTCCAGCCGCTGGCGACGCGAGTCACCACCGGGATCACCAGCGCCTGGGCATGGCTGCCGGCGCTGACGACCGCGCTGGCCGTCGTCGCCTCCTTGCCGCGCACCAGCGCCACCACATTGTCGCTGGGCACCACGGCAAGGCCGGCGCCGCGCAGGCGGGTGGCGATCAGATCCATCAGCCCCAGACGCAGCCATGACCATTCCTCGGCAGGAACCGCGGTTTCGACCGGCAGCACCGCGAGCAGCGCACCAGGCGCCGATGCCCCGGCGGCTGGAGTCGGGGCGGGTTGCGGTGGATGGCCGAGACGCCAGATTCCAAGCGCCAGCACGAGCATTGCAGCGAGCAGCGCGGCGGCCAGGGCGCGCGACCTCCGACGCGGCGTTGCCGCGCGGGGCGTGGTGGGTGAAGCCGGTGTCGGGGCTGGCGGAAGAGGCGCATCGGGCGCATCCGTGTCCGTGGCGGAGAGGGCGGGCACGGGGGGCGTGTCGACGCCCGGCACCGGCGCGACCTCGACCTCGACCTCGAGCGCCGCGATCCAGCGATAACCGAAGCGCGGAATGGTGCGGATGGCGTGCTGCTCGTTGCCGTCGTCGCCGACCGCGCGGCGTGCCTTGAGCACGGTCTGGCCGAGCAGGGTGTCGCTGACTTCGCTGCGGCCCCAGACCGCGGCGATCAGCTCATCGCGGCCGACGGCGCGGTCACGATGCTCGATGAGATAGGCCAGGCAGTCGAACACCTTGGGCGACAGCGTGACCAGTTCGCCGCGCTGATGCAGTTCGCGGGTCGAAGGGTCGATGCGGCAGTCGCCGAAACGGTAGGTGGGCCGGGTCATTGGTGCGAGCGTAGCGTGCGGCAGCACTCAAGGCCACGCAGGCCGCGGGCCGATGCAGTGCTGGGCCGTGGTGCGCGGCGGTCAGGCGATGAGCCAGGCGGCGAGGCCGAGGAACAGGCCCATGCTGACGACGTCGGTGGCGGTGGTCAGAAAGATGCTCGATGCGGTTGCCGGGTCGGCGCCCATGCGCTTGAGGGCCAGCGGCACGGCGGCGCCGGAGACCCCGGACAGCGCGCAGCTGCCTGCCATGGCCACGAAGGTGATGACGGCCAGCAGCAGCGCCTGCGGATGCTGCTGGTGATGAGCCAGCCAGAACATGCCGAGCGCCGAAACGAGCCCGGTCAGCGCGCCATTGACGAAGCCCAGCCAGGTTTCCTTCCACAGCAGCGCGCGTGCGCGTTCGGGCGTGAGTTCGCCCAGGGTCATGCCACGCAGGGTCACCGCCAGGGCCTGGCAGCCGGTGTTGCTGCACTGGCCCGACAGCACCGGAATGAAGACGGCGAGCAGGACGATGCGGTTGACCGTGTCCTGAAACGCACCGACCACGCTCGCGGCGACGAAGGCGGTGATCAGGTTGAGCTGCAGCCACGGATGGCGAAAGCGCAGCGCCCGCGGCCACGGCGTAGCCAGTCGCTCCTCCTTCTCGACACCGACCATGGCGCCGGCCTGGGCGCTGATTTCGAACGCCTGTTCCTCGAACAGCACCGCGCCGCGGACCAGGCCGAGCAGGCGGTCGTCGGCATCGCACACCGGGTACACCGGATAGTGGCGGCGCACGACTTCGCGCATGGCGTCGATGATCCGGGTTTTCGGACGCAGCACGAACGGCCGCGCCACCATGATTTCGCTCAAGGTCTGGTGAGGCTGCGCAAAGGTGAGCTCGCGGAAGGCGGCCAGGCCGACCAGCCGGTGCTCGGCGTCGACCACGAACACATAGGTAACGAGTGTGTGCGAAATGATCGGACGCAACCGCTCGATGACGCTGCTGACCGTGGTGGTGGCAGGAAAGGTGGCTGGAGCCGGTTCGATCAGGCGGCCGACGCTGCCTTCGGGCCAGTCGCGGCCGAGCAGCCAGCTGGTTTCGCCGCTGGCAGCGGTGGCGATCCGGGCGCGGCGTTCGGCGCCGAAACGGTCGAGAATCGCCACCGCCCGCCCCGGGCCGAGCCGGCGCAGCAGTTGCGCCACCTCGGCATCGGGCATCGCGGACAGCCGCTGGGCGGCCTCTTCGGCATCCAGATCAAGCAAATCGTCCACGGTGGTGTCTTGCAGCATGCCGGGTACCTTGATGCGACGCATGTCGCAGTGTGGATCATGCCTCAAGCAGGTTCGCCATTCACGGCCTCTTTAGCCATGCCGGGAGACGATGGCGCCGGTTCCTCAACCGAGATCCAGACCCATGATTCGCAAATTCGTTCCCGCGTTTGCCGCCGCCGTCATTGGCGTCACCCTGGTGGGCTGTGTGGCGACTCCGCCGCGGGCTCGGTATTACGACGATGACTACTACCAGCGGCGCGCCATGTACGACTGCTCGCGCTGCGGCGTCATCCGCGACGTCGGCCAGGTTTATGTGCGTGACAACGCCACCAGCGGCGGCGGTGCCGTGCTGGGCGCGATCATCGGCGGCGTGATCGGCAGCACTATCGGCCACGGCGACGGCCGGCGCGCCGCGACCGTCGCCGGTGCGGTAGCCGGTGGCTTTGCCGGCAATGCCATCGAGCGGGATTCCAACCAGGGCGGACGCCCTGCATGGGAATTCACCGTGCGCATGGACGATGGCCGCTGGGCGCGCGTGACGCAGTGGGACAACGGCGGACTGCGTCCCGGCGATCGCGTGATGATCCGCGACAATCGGCTGTTGCTGCTGCGCTGAAGCGGCGCGTGTCCGCGCGTCCCCCGGGCGGCCTCCGTCGGCAGGCTGCCCGGGGAGGGGCGTCAGTTGATGCGATAGAAGTTGTGCGCGCCGATGGTGGTCAGCGGCGGCCCCTTGATCCAGCCCGGCGAAGAGGATTCGGCGAGGATGAAGTGGTCGGCATTGGGCACCACGAAATGCCGGCGGTCGCGCGGCAGCGACCACATGTCGATGGCATGCCCGGCGACGAGCCAGGCGATCCTCCAGGCTTCCGGATTGGCGATCCGGTAGGTTTCCCGGGTGGTGGTCAGGGCGAATTGACCCGGCGAGCGCACGACATCGCAGACCGAGGTTCCCCAGCGCCCGCTCTCGCGGCGGCGCATGGCAACCTCGGCGACGGCCATCTGGCCGATTTGGGACTCGCTGCGGGCCTCCAGATAGACCGTGGTGGCCAGGCAGACCTGGTCGGCAGCCGGCTGCGGCAGTAGGGCGGCAAGCCAAAGCAGAAAGGAAAGCGTCATTGGAGCTCCTTGGTTCATCCAGGGATGGCTTGCCGCATGCCCTTGCGCGTCTTAGCGCGCGCGGGCCGTGCGATCGGTCGCACGGCGGTGGAGCCATCGGTGTTTGAAAACCCGGCGCTCGCGCGGCACGGCGCCGCGATCCGAGAGCCACGTCGGCGGCGTCTGCCACCCCGGCAGTCGCTCCGACGTCTGGTTTGCGCCGAGGTCGAGCCTTGGCGTTCAGGCCGGCCCCGCCGAGCGGAACCGATGTCATGCGCTGCAAGGGCGCACAAAAAAGCCCTGACTGAGCAGGGCATGGAGGGGAGCTTACGGCAGGTCGGCGGCCATGTCGCGTGCCGGCGAAATTTTGTTCAGCCCCGAGTAAGCGGGGGTTTGCTTGGCAATTCAACGAGATAGATTTTCACCGGGCTGGGTTGGAGGCATCGGAGGGTGCTCCGCTCTCGGTGATCGGGCGAACCGTTGCCGCATCGAGCTGGACTACGGCCAAGGCCTGGGCAGGCTGATTCGCGTGGGCGGCGGCGCTGTAGAGGACGTGCCCGACCGTTGCGCCGGCAGCGTCGATCAAGGGGCTGCCGGCGGCAGGTGGCAGATCCGCGCAGGGCAGGCAGCGCAGCCCGCGTTTGTTGCCGCCGCGAAAATGCAGGCGGGCAGCGATCTCCTGTCCCGGATAGCAACCCTTGTCGAAGCGGATGGCGTCGATGCGTTCCAGTTCGAGCGCCTGGGGGACGAAGCATGCCGCCACCGGAGCGTCGATCCAGGGCAGGCGGGCGGCGATGTCGGCGTGCCGCCACTCCAACGCGGCGACCTGATCGATCACCGCCTGTCCTGGCAGCAGCGCAACCGCGCGGGCATCGGCTCCCGGCAGACGCAGCGCATGGCCTCCTGCGCAAGGACGCCAGCGCAGGTCGGAGGCCGGCCAGTCGGTGGCATGCCATGCCTGGACCTGCCAACCGTCGAGGCATTCCACCGTCAGCTTGCTGCGCAGCACATAGCGGCGCAGCTCTTCGCGCAGCGATTCGGCGGCACCGTGGGGCTGCCACAGGAGCAGACTGGCCTCGTCGATCCGCAGCGCGGCAAACAGCGCCTTGACCCGCCCCTGCGCATCAAGCCAGGCATTCCAGCAGCATGTGCCGGGGGCCAGTCCGCGGATGTCGTTGGTGAATTGGGCGAAGGCGATGGCATCGGGGCCGTGCAGGCGCACGATCGAGGCAGCGGAAATGACGGGATACATCGGAATTCTGGCGGACGAGCAGGACGAGATCGTAGCGCGATGACCGGCGGCAATGGAGAAAGCGAGTGCTCGACAAGGTTGTCGGAAGTCGCCGCAGGGTTTAACCTTTGCGACGCACTGCATCATGTCTCCATCCAAGCCAACCTCTCCCGAACCGAAGCCCGCACCGCCCTCAGGCGGCGCGCCGCATTCGTCGCAGCCGGCCCAGGCGCCGGTCGAGGAGCATGGAGGCCGTGGCGGGCTTGATCCGGTGCGATACGGGGATTGGGAAAAGAACGGCCGTTGCATCGATTTCTGATGCCAGGCGCGCTGCGCCAGCCGTCATCACGACAAGACCGCCAGCAGGGCCGACCATGCCAGCCAACGCGCGACCGCTTTCGCCTCACATCGGGATCTACCGCTGGCAGATCCAGATGGTCACTTCCATCCTGCACCGTGCGACCGGCATGGCGCTCGCCGCAGGCACGATCCTGCTGATCATCGCCTTGCTGGCCTTGGCCAAGGGGCCGCAGGCCTGGGCCGAAGTTGCCGCGTTCTGCGGTTCGTGGCTCGGTACGCTGCTGCTGCTGGGCTGGACCTGGTCGCTGGCCTACCATTTGCTCAACGGCATCCGTCACCTGCTTCAGGACATGGGCTATGGATTCCTTCCCGCCACTTTCGTGCGCAATGGCTGGCTCGTCGTTGCCGGCAGCCTGGTGCTGACGGCGCTGGTGTGGGGCTGCGTGCTGGCCCAGCGGGGTGGCGCATGAGCACGCAATTGCGGACACCACTCAAGACCGCGCTGGGTCTGGGCTCGGCCAAGCAGGGCCTGCATCACTTCCTGGTGCAGCGCGTGACCGCAGTGGCGCTGCTGCTGCTCGTGCCGTGGTTCCTGTGGACGGTGCTGCGCCTGCTGCAGCTCGACTACGCCGCCGCGCATGCGCTGGTCGCAGAACCCTGCACGGCGATCCTTCTGCTGTGCTTCGTGGTGGCCGTGTTCTGGCATGCCCAGCTCGGGCTGCAGGTCGTCATCGAAGACTATGTGCACACGCACGGCCGGCAGATTTTGCTGCAGATCGTCGTGAAGCTGCTTTGTTTCCTTGGCGCCGCGGCCTGCGTGTTCGCCATCCTCAAAATTGCGTTGGGACGCTGAACATGGCCGGTTCCGCTTACAAGATTCAGGAACACAAGTACGACATCATCGTGGTCGGCGCCGGTGGCGCGGGCCTGCGCGCGACGTTTGGCCTCGCGGCCACCGGCTTGCAGACAGCGTGCCTGACCAAGGTGTTTCCGACGCGCTCGCATACCGTGGCGGCGCAGGGTGGCATCTCGGCCGCACTGGGCAACATGGGCGAGGACGACTGGCGCTTCCACTACTACGACACCATCAAGGGGTCGGACTGGCTTGGTGACCAGGATGCGATCGAATACATGTGCAAGAACGCACCGGCCGCAGTCATAGAGCTCGAACATTACGGCGTGCCGTTTTCACGCACCGACGAAGGCAAGATCTACCAGCGTCCATTCGGTGGCATGACCACGCACTACGGCAAGGGCACGGCGCAGCGCACCTGTGCCGCCGCCGACCGAACCGGACATGCGATGCTGCATACGCTGTATCAGCAATCGCTCAAGCACGATGCGCGGTTCTTCGTCGAATATTTTGCGCTCGACCTGATTTTCGATTCGCAGGGCACCTGCGTCGGCGTGCTCGCCCTGGACATGTCCGAAGGCACGCTGCACCTGTTCCGCGCGCATGGCGTGGTGCTGGCAACCGGCGGCTACGGACGCGCCTATTTTTCCTGCACCTCGGCCCACACCTGCACCGGCGACGGTGGTGGTCTGGTGCTGCGCGCCGGCCTGCCGCTGCAGGACATGGAATTCGTGCAGTTCCACCCGACCGGCATCTACGGCGCGGGCTGCCTCATCACCGAAGGTGTGCGCGGCGAGGGCGGCTACCTGACCAACGCGGCCGGTGAGCGTTTCATGGAGCGCTATGCGCCCAATGCCAAGGATCTGGCGTCGCGTGATGTGGTGTCACGCTCGATGACGGTGGAGATCCGCGAGGGGCGCGGCGTCGGCGAACACAAGGATCACATCCATCTCAACCTCATGCATCTGGGGCCCGAGGTGATCCACGAAAAGCTGCCGGGCATTGCCGAAAGCGCGCGCATCTTCGCCGGTGTCGACGTGACCAAGGAGCCGATTCCGGTCATTCCGACCGTGCACTACAACATGGGCGGCATTCCGACCAACTATCACGGCGAGGTCGTGCGCAAGCTCGGCAACGATCCGGATGCGGTCGTGCCTGGGCTGTATGCCATCGGCGAGGCGGCGTGCGTCTCGGTGCATGGTGCCAACCGCCTGGGTTCCAATTCGCTGCTCGACCTGGTCGTGTTCGGGCGCGCCGTGGCGCAGCGCTGCGCGGCGACCATCAAGCCGGGGCAGCCGCACAAGGAGCTGCCGGCATCGGCCTGTGACGCGGCGCTGGCCAATCTCGACCGCCTGCGCAACGCCAACGGCTCCACGCCGACGGCACAGATCCGTCTGACGATGCAGAAGACCATGCAGGCCGACGCCGCGGTATTCCGTACCGCGCAGTCGCTCAAGGAAGGCTGCGAGCGCATGGACAAAGTGTTTGCCTCGTTCGAGGACGTGCGTGTTTCCGATCGCTCGCTGGTTTGGAATACCGATCTGATCGAAACCTACGAGCTGCAGAACCTGCTCTACAACGCGGTGGCCACGATCAACTCCGCCGAACAGCGTCCGGAAAGCCGCGGCGCGCATGCGCGCGAGGACTACCCCGAGCGCGATGACGTCAACTGGATGAAGCACACGCTGGTCGAGGTCGATGCCAAGGGCAAGTGCCGGTTCGATTTCCGCCCGGTGCACATGAATACCCTGACCACCGATGTCGAGCCGGTGCCGCCCAAGAAGCGCGTGTACTGAAAGGCCGGCAGCGGCCGGAGGGACGTTTCCGGCGTCACCGACGCCTGCATTCCCCGGATGCTTCGCCGCCGATTTTCGACTGACCAATTGCGGACACGAACATGGCTGAGTTCACGCTACCGAAAAATTCCAAGATCAAGGCTGGCAAGCACTACCCGGCCAAGGCAGGCGCGAAGAATCTCCGCACGTTCCGCGTGTACCGCTGGAGTCCGGACGCCGGCGAGAACCCGCGCGTGGATACCTACGAGGTCGACCTGGCCGCCTGTGGCCCGATGGTTCTGGACGCGCTGCTCAAGATCAAGAACGAAATCGACCCCACGCTCACTTTCCGCCGTTCCTGCCGTGAAGGCATTTGCGGGTCGTGTGCGATGAACATCGACGGCACCAATACGCTGGCCTGCACCAAGGCCATCTCCGATTGCGGTGGCGGCGACGTGAAGATCCACCCGCTGCCGCACATGCCGGTGGTCAAGGATCTGGTTCCCGACCTCACGCATTTCTATGCGCAGCTGGCATCGATCAAGCCGTGGCTGCGCACCGAGACGCCGCCACCACCCGATGGCGAGCGCCTGCAGTCCAAGGAGGATCGCGCCAAGTTGGACGGCCTGTACGAATGCATCCTGTGTGCCTGCTGCTCGACCTCGTGCCCGAGCTACTGGTGGAACAGCGATCGCTACCTTGGGCCGGCGATCCTGCTGCAGGCGTACCGCTGGATCGTCGATTCGCGTGACGAGGACACCGCCGCGCGGCTGGATGAGCTTGAGGATCCCTTCAAGCTCTATCGCTGCCACACGATCATGAATTGCGCGCGCACCTGTCCCAAGGGGCTCAATCCGGCCAAGGCGATTGCCGAAATCAAGAAGCTGATTGTCGAACGGGCCGGCTGAGAACGCACATGCCGAGCGGGTCATTCGCCATGTTCTGGCCGGTGCTTGCGCTGGTGCTGCTGACTTTTGGCGTTGCAGTGCGCATGCTCGTGGTGCGCATCGGCGAAATGCGGCGCTTGCGCATCCACCCGCAGAAGGTCGCGGTTTCCGCGCAGGCCGCGCAGCATTTCGTCGACACGCGGGCTGCGGACAACTATCGCAACCTGTTTGAAATGCCGGTGCTGTTCTATGCGCTGGCGATCCTGACCTTCGTTACCGCGGGCGGCAGTTCCTTGCTGCTGATGCTGGCGTGGCTGTACGTGGCCCTGCGCGTTGCGCACAGCGTGATCCATTGCAGCTACAACCGGGTCATGCATCGGTTCGCCGCGTTCATCAGCAGTGCGCTGGTGCTGCTGGCCATGTGGGGCGTGCTGGCCTGCACACTGCTGCAGCGCGCGCCGTGATGGCGCCATCCGCGCGCTGCGAGCCATGCCCGATATCGCCGATCCAAACGCCGCTCTCGCCCGCCTGCGCTGGCGGGCGCGGCGTGGTACGCGCGAGCTCGATCGCCTGATCGGCGGCTGGCTCGAAGCCCGTCATGCGCGCGTCGACAACGAATTGCGCCAGGCCTTCGATGCACTGCTCGATGAAGCCGATCCCGATCTTTGGGATTGGCTGACCGGCCATCAGCCGGCGCCACAGCGGTTGGCGGCCATCGTCGATGAAATCCGCGCCTTCCATCGCGTTTGATTACGTGCCCTCGCGCGGCCTGCGCATCGCGCTGGCCGGAATCGGCGCCCTGGCCGTGGTTGCGCCGTGGCTGAGCGCCCTGCCGGCAGGGCTGTGTTCCCTGTCCTCGATTACGGCATTCGCACTGGCCTGGCGGGCGGAGCGAACCTTGAGCGCCGCGCCGTTCAGGCGCGTGGCATATCGCGGCGATGGCTGGACACTGAGGGATGCGCAGGGTGTCGAACAGCCGGCTCTGCTGCATTCATACCGGCATCTTGGAGGGTTCGTGACCCTCGGCTGGCGGCTTGCGCGTGGCGCACGCTGGTACATCGTGCTGACACCGGACAATCTCGATGCGCAGACGCGGCGTAGTCTGGTCGTCCTGCTGCGCCGGGTTGCCCGCGCCGATGGCGCCGCGCCGGAGCTGCTTTGAATCGCGGGGCGGGTCGGCGCGAGCGCAGAATCCGGGGTCAGGGCAGAACAAGGCCGGCGGCACGCAGCTGTCGCGCCAGCGCAATCAGCGGCAGGCCGATGAGGGCGGTCGGGTCGGTGCTTTCGATCCGTTCGAACAGGCTGATGCCGAGACCTTCGGCCTTGAAGCTGCCAGCGCAGTCGAGCGGCATTTCCGCGGTGACGTAGCGTGCGATCGTATCGGCGTCGAGGCTGCGGAACATGACGCGCGTGCAGTCCACCTCGGTATGCGTGGTGGCCTGGCCGTTGCGGGTGTCGAGCACGCACAGGGCAGTGTGAAAGCGCACCGTGTGTGCGGAACAGGCGGCCAGCTGGCGTCGGGCGGCTTCGATCGAGCCGGGCTTGCCCAGGGCCTGGCCGTCGAGCTCGGCAATTTGATCGCTGCCGATGACCAAGGCCTGCGGATGCCTGTCCACCACGGCCTGCGCCTTGGCCGCGGCAAGGCGGATCACGGTTTCGTGTGGGGTTTCGTCGGCGAGGGCGGTTTCGTCGACCTGCGGGGCGGCGACCTCGAACGTGGCCAGCAGCCGAGACAGGAGCTGGCGGCGATAGGGGGAGGTCGAGGCAAGCACGATGCGTGTCATGGGCGGGGCACCGATCGGGTGGTGGCGAGAGCTTCGAACACATCGTTGAGGTCGGCGCGCGCGTCGGCCAGGCGCGCGAGCTGCGCCTGCAGGCGCTGCCGCGCTGCGGCCAGGGCATCACGGGCCGAAACCAGGGCCTGTGCCGGCGCCTGCGCGCCTTCACGCTGCAGCCACAGGCGGTGTGCCAGCAGGTCGCGCAGGCCGGCATCGATCATGCTGTCGATCGATGCCGGGGCGGGGACTGACTCGTCATGCGCCGGCTCGCTGGCGGCGCTGGTCGGTACTTCGTGCAGGCGGGCACGGCATTCGCGCAGCTCGCCTTCGAGCGCATCGGCCAAGTCCAGGATTTGCCGCAGCAGATCGCGGCGTGTGCGCAGCCGGCGCTCGCGCAGAACCAACACCAGCAGCACGACGCCCAGCGCCATCGCCGCCAACAGCAGAATGTGCATTCCGATACCGCTCGCCCCTGTGACGCAGGCAGTGTACCCGGGTTGTGCGGTTGACAGGGCAGGGACGGCCACCTACCATCGCGCGCCCATGTCCGCAGCCCTGCCAGATCGCGTGGATGTCGCGCGCCAGGTGCAGGCACGCCGCATCTACGACGGAACCTTGCCGCTCGCCACCATGCCGCGCCTGTGCACCGCGTTGGCGGCGACGGACGGCGACGCGCGGTACCATGCCGAGTTCGGCAAGGATGCGCTGGGCGTGGCATACCTGGGCTTGCGCCTGGAAGCCGAGCTGCCGTTGCTGTGTCAACGGTCGCTCGAAGTGTTTGCGTTGCCGGTATCGCTCGACGAGCGTCTGGGGCTGATTGCCGACGAGCGTGACGAGGCTGCGCTGCCGCCAGGCTACGAGCCGCTGCTGGTCACCGATGGCATGATCGATCTGGCCGCGGTGATCGAAGATGAATTGATATTGGCCATTCCGGTCGTGCCGATGAAGGACGACGCACCGCTGGAATGGAAGGATTCAACGGACGTGCAGACGCCCGAAGTCCAGCCGGTCAACCCGTTTGCGGTGCTGGCGGGACTGAAGAAGAAATCGTGATTCATTGAAAATCGGCGGCCTGGATGGCCGCTCCCAGTTCCCGGACACGGATGCCCGTCCCAGGAGATCGTCATGGCTGTTGCCAAGAGTCGCAAAACCCCATCCCGTCGCGGCATGCGCCGCGCGCACGACGCGCTGAGCGCCAAGCAGCTGTCGACCGACCCGACCTCGGGCGAAGTGCACGTGCGCCATCACGTCACCAAGGACGGCTACTACCGTGGCAAGAAGGTCATCGAGACCAAGACCCCGGTTCACGACGAAGACTGATGATTCCACGCGCATCGGCGCCTGGCGTCGATGCGCAGCCGAGCGGCGTCATGTGCCGCACCGGGCGCCACGGGCGACTGGTGCGCCTTGCCGTCCGCGCGCTTGGCCGGACTGGGCGGTTTCGTCCTGCACGGTTCGTGCAGCCCGTGGCGGGACGCCCGGTTTTGCTGATGCCGGAAAGCGGGGTGGATGCCCGTATCCCGGCTGGATGGGGAAGGCACCTTGATCCACTCACGCATTGCCGGCACCGGCAGCTACCTGCCGCAGGAAGTCGTCACCAACGCCGATCTGGAAAAGCTCGTCGACACCTCCGACGAGTGGATCGCCTCGCGCACCGGGATCCGCGAACGTCGCCGCGCCGCCGCGGGGGAAACCACCGGCGACCTGGCCTTTCATGCCGCTACGCGCGCGCTCGAAGCGGCGGGAGTCGAGGCCAGCGAGCTCGAGCTGATCGTGCTGGGCACGACCACCCCCGACATCATCTTTCCGTCCACGGCCTGCCTGCTGCAGCATCGCCTGGGCGCCAACGGCTGCGCCGCATTCGACGTCAACGCCGCCTGTTCGGGATTCATGTATGCGCTCGGCATCGCCGACCAGTTCATCCGCAGCGGCCAGGTCAGGAAGGCACTGGTCGTCGGCGCCGAGACGCTGACCCGCATGCTCGACTGGGGCGATCGCTCCACCTGTGTGCTGTTTGGCGATGGCGCCGGCGCGGTCGTGCTCGAAGCCTCCAGCGAACCCGGCATCCTGACCACGCGGCTGCATGCCGACGGTGGTTACAAGCACCTGCTGTACAACCCGGTCGGCGTTTCGGCGGGCTTCAAGCATGACGAACCGAATGCCGGCGTGCGCGTGATGATGACCGGCAATGAAGTGTTCAAGGTGGCGGTGAAGACGCTCGATCGCATCGTCGGCGAAACCCTGCAGGCAGCAGGCGTCGACGAATCGCAGGTCGACTGGCTGATTCCGCACCAGGCCAATCTGCGCATCATCGAAGCCACGGCCAAGCGGCTCAAGCTGCCGATGGAGCGTGTCATCGTCACCGTGGATCGCCATGGCAATACCTCGTCCGGCTCGGTGCCGCTGGCGCTCGACGAAGCGGTGCGCTCGGGCAAGGTGCAACGTGGCCAGACCTTGTTGCTGGAGGCATTCGGCGGCGGGTTCACCTGGGCGTCGGCCTTGCTCAAATACTGAAAAAGGGACGGGCCGAGGCGATCCGTCCGGGAGCCTGGGAATGCCGGCAGGCGACTGGCGACAATCCGGCCCATCCCGCGCAATCCAAAGGTGATCTGTCGTGAGCGAGATGTCATCCCATTTTCCGGCCGCTGCGGCCAATCTCGGCTTTGTGTTCCCGGGGCAGGGCTCGCAGTCGATCGGCATGCTGGCCGAATTGGCGGCCCTGCACGCCGGCGTACGCGAAACCTTCGTAGAAGCCTCCGATGGGGCCGGCGTCGACCTGTGGGCGCTGTCGCAGGGTGGCCCCGAGGCAATGCTCAACAGCACGCAATACACACAGCCGGCGCTGCTGGCGGCCGGCATCGCGGTATGGCGGGTCTGGCAGGCGCAGGGCGGGGCACAGCCGACACTGCTGGCTGGACACAGCCTTGGCGAATACACGGCGCTCGTCGCTGCCGGAGCACTGTCGCTGCATGATGCCGCCCATCTGGTGCGGATCCGCGGCCAGGCCATGCAGGGCGCGGCGCCCGAAGGCGTCGGTGCGATGGCTGCCGTGCTGGGGGCCGAGGATGCGCTGGTCGAGGCGGTCTGCTGTGAAGTATCCGGCGGACATGTCGTGGTACCGGCTAACTACAACTCACCCGGCCAGATCGTCATCGGCGGTCATGTGCAGGCGGTGGATGCGGCATTGGCCAGGCTGGCCGAGCGCGGTGTGCGCAAGGCGGTCAAGCTGGCGGTCAGTGTGCCTTCGCATACGCCGCTGATGCGCGAAGCGGCCAATCGACTGGGCGAGGCCATGAACGCCTGCGCCTGGCAGATGCCGAAAATCCCGGTGGTGCAGAACGTGGATGCCGGCATCCATGACGCTCCGGAAGCGATCCGCGACGCCTTGGTGCGCCAGCTTTACCTGCCAGTGCGCTGGTCGCAATGCGTGCAGGCGCTCGCTGCGGCAGGCGTCACGCGCGTGGCCGAATGCGGCCCGGGCAAGGTGCTGAGCGGACTGGTCAAGCGCATCGACAAGGCACTCGATGCGCGGGCGCTCGGGCTGCCGGCCGATTTCGATGCCGCGCTTGCCGATTGGAAAGGCTGATCTGCGCCGCCGCCGGCAAGGCGATGCTGTTTCTGCAATCCTCCGCGATTGCGATGATCGGGATGACGAAAGATGAGCAAGCAACTGGAAGGTGAGATTGCATTGGTGACCGGGGCCAGCCGTGGCATCGGTGCGGCGATTGCTGATGAGCTGGCCGCGCTCGGAGCCAGGGTGATCGGCACGGCCACCACGGAATCCGGCGCGCAGGCGATCGGTGAGCGATTGGCGGCTCACGGCGGCGTGGGCCGTGCGTTGAACGTGACCGACGGCGCCGCGGTCGAGGCACTGATCGAGGCCATCGGCAAGGAGTACGGCGCGGTCTCGATTCTCGTCAACAATGCGGGCATCACGCGCGATCAACTGCTGATGCGCATGAAGGACGAGGACTGGCAGGCCATTCTCGACACCAACCTGACTTCGGTCTATCGCACCAGCAAGGCCGTGATGCGCGGCATGATGAAGGCTCGCAAGGGGCGCATCATTTCGATTGCCTCGGTGATCGGCCTGACCGGCAATCCGGGGCAGGCCAACTATGCAGCTGCCAAGGCCGGCATCATCGCGTTCTCCAAATCGCTGGCACGCGAGATCGGCACGCGCGGCATCACCGTCAACGTCGTTGCGCCGGGCTTCATCGACACCGACATGACCCGTGCGCTGCCCGAGGCGCAGCGCGAGGCGCTGCTCGGCCAGATTGCGCTGGGACGGCTGGGGGCGGCCGACGACATTGCCAAGGCGGTGGCGTTTCTGGCTTCGCCGGCAGCGGCGTACATCACCGGCGAAACCCTGCACGTCAACGGCGGCATGTACATGCCCTGACACCCGTGCGCCGGCGCACGGGCGGTCAAGTAGCGGCCCTGAGTGGCTTCCACTACAATGCTGCGGCTTCGGGGGTGGCCGCAGCCGGCGACATCCCCACGAATCCACCGCGAGGAACACTGACACATGAGCACCATCGAAGAGCGCGTCAAGAAGATCGTCGTCGAACAACTCGGCGTGAAGGAAGACGAAGTGACGCCATCCGCATCGTTCGTCGACGACCTCGGCGCTGACTCGCTTGACACGGTCGAGCTGGTGATGGCGCTCGAAGAGGAATTCGAGTGCGAAATCCCCGACGAGGAAGCCGAAAAGATCACGACCGTGCAGCAGGCGGTCGACTACGTGAAGGCGCACGTCAAGGCCTGATCGACGCCTGCAACGTTGTGCAAAGCTGCGCCCGAGTGGCGCAGTTTTGTTTTGGCTGACCCGGCGCCGTGCCCGCGCCTGGGCGGCATGATGGAAAATCGGGATCGTGCCTTCGGACCCTTCCGGCAGCAGGATCGTGAACAGCCGGTCGGTCCCGCCATTCCAGCCCTGTCCTGCGGCCGTCCGGCCGCCCGAATCGAAGAATTCCGACATGAGCAAGCGTCGCGTCGTCGTCACTGGTCTTGGCATCGTCAGTCCCGTCGGCAATGACGTGGCAACGGCGTGGTCGAACATCCTGGCCGGCAGGAGCGGCATCGGCCCGGTCACGCATTTCGACGCGTCGACATTCCCCACGCGCATCGCCGGCGAGGTCCGCGACTTCGACCCCACGCAATTCGTCGCGGCGAAAGACGTGAAGAAGATGGATCCGTTCATCCATTACGGCATCGCGGCGTCGGTGCAGGCACTGGCCGATGCCGGCCTGCATCCGCACGAGCATGATGAAGAGCGCATCGGTGTCGCGGTCGGCGCCGGCATCGGTGGCATCGCCACGATCGAAAAGACCTCGATCACCTATCACGAATCCGGGCAGCGCAAGATCTCGCCGTTCTTCGTCCCCAGCTCGATCATCAACATGGCATCGGGCAACCTGTCGATCATGCTCGGCCTGAAGGGGCCGAACATCGCCTGCGTCACGGCATGCACCACCGCCACCCACAACATCGGCCTGGCCATGCGCATGATCCAGTACGGCGACGCCGACGTGATGGTCGCTGGCGGCGCCGAATACGCGACGGTGGGAACCGCGATGGGCGGCTTCTGCTCGGCACGTGCACTGTCCTCGCGCAACGACGAGCCGGAAAAGGCCAGTCGTCCCTGGGACAAGGATCGGGACGGTTTTGTGCTCTCCGACGGCGCCGGCGTGCTGGTGCTCGAAGAGTACGAGCACGCGAAGGCGCGCGGCGCGCGCATCTACTGCGAGATGGCAGGCTTCGGCATGAGTGGCGATGCCTGGCACATGACCGCGCCCAGCGAGAGCGGTGAAGGCGGCGGTCGCTGCATGGTGGCCGCCATCAAGGACGCGGGGCTCAATCTGGCCGATGTGCAGTACATCAATGCGCACGGTACCTCCACGCCGGCCGGAGACGTCGCCGAAGTGCAGGGCATCAAGGGCGTCTTCGGCGATCACGCCAGCAAGCTCATGGTCAGTTCGACCAAGTCGATGACCGGGCATCTGCTGGGCGCGGCTGGAGGCGTCGAGGCCATTTTCTCGGTGCTGGCCCTGCGCGATGGCGTGGTGCCGCCGACGATCAACCTTGATGCGCCGGGAGAGGGTTGCGACCTCGATTTCGTGCCGCACACGGCACGCCAGAGCAAGCTCGATGTGGTGCTGTCCAACTCGTTCGGGTTTGGCGGCACCAACGGCACCCTGGTGTTTCGCCGCCTCTGACGCGCGCGGTGTGCCGGCGGCATTGGCTGCCGGCGTGCCGGACGCTGATTTCCGCGGCGTGCGCCGACCGCGCCGCACCGGGAGGCGCATCGCCGGCGGATTCCGGCTGTCTGGTTTCGGGATCGTGGATCGATGACTTGCGTTGTGCATGAATGGGCCGGCGTGCGTGACCTGCTGCCGCTGGCGGCGGCATATCCGCAGCGCTATCCGGGCCTGCTTGAGAGCGTCGCGCGTGGCAATGCGCGTGCGCGCTACGACATGCTGTTCGCGTTTCCGCAGCGCAGCCTGCGCCTGCACGCGGGCGTGGTGCGCGATGAGCACGGGCAGGCCCAGCCTGGCACCTTTCTGGAAGTCCTAGACCGGGACTGGCAGGCGCAGCGCGTGGCGCACGCCGACCTGCCCGACTTGCCGTTTCGTGGCGGCTGGCTGCTGTATCTGGGGTATGAGCTGGCCGGGCAGATCGAGCCGAGCCTGCGACTGCCGCCGCCGGCGACGCCGGGCATGCCGACGGCGCTTGCGCTGCGCTGCCCTGCGGCCATCATCGTCGACCATCTGCGTGGCTGCACCCTGCTCATGGTCGAGCGCGGACATGAGGCGCTGCTGGCCGCCATGGCCGAGGATCTGGCGGTGCTGCCGTCACCCTTGCCGGCCTTGCCGGTGGTGGACGAGGTGGGCGAGGACGCGCCGCAGGCGTTCGTCGACGGGGTGGATGCCGTCAAGGCGCATTTGCGTGCAGGCGATGTGTTTCAGGTGAATCTGTCGCGGGCGTGGCGTGCGCGCTGTGCGGATGCGGTACCGCCGGCGGCGCTGCATGCCGCCTTGCGTGCAGCCAATCCGGCACCGTTCGCGGCCTTGCTGCAGCAGGCGCAGTGGGCGCTGGTCAGCTCATCGCCCGAGCGCCTGATGCAGATTCACGGAACCCGGGTGCAGACACGCCCGATCGCCGGCACGCGTCCGCGCAACGCGGGGGATGACGATGCCGCGCGCATCCGCGAACTGGTCGGGCATCCCAAGGAGCGTGCCGAGCACGTCATGCTGATCGACCTGGAGCGCAACGATCTTGGCCGCATCTGCGTGCCCGGCAGCGTCGAAGTCGATGAATTGATGGCGGTGGAAAGCTATGCGCATGTCCATCACATCGTTTCCAACGTGCGGGGGCATCTGCGCGAGACGGTGACGCCAGGGCAGGCGATTGCGGCGGTGTTCCCTGGCGGCACCATCACCGGCTGTCCCAAGGTGCGCTGCATGCAGATCATCGCGGCGCTCGAAAAGGTTGGGCGCGGCGCATATACCGGTTCGCTCGGATATCTCAACCGCGACGGCGATCTCGATCTCAACATCCTGATCCGCACCTTGACGTTGCAGGGGCGCGAAATCACGTTCCGCGCCGGCGCCGGCATCGTCTCCGATTCCGATGCCGAGCGCGAGCTGGAGGAAACCCGCGCCAAGGCGCGTGGCTTGCTGCGTGCCTTGAGCTGAGTGCCTGGCGAAGCGCCCGACCGGAGTCGGGCGCTTCGGGCAGGATCATTCAAAGCCGTTGTCGAAGATGCGGTCGTTGCCCAGTCCCGCGCACTGGGCGGGTACCGATGCGCGTTTCCACAACCCGGTTGGGCCTTCCTGCACGACGTAGTCGACCTGGTACATGTCGTGCAGATAGCCGGTGTCGGAGCGATCCTGCAGGCGATAGGCGTAGGGCCGCGGACGGTAGCGACAGGCTTGTGCCAGTGCACTGTCGTCGAAGCCGCCGATCAGTCCGCCCATGTCCAGGCCGCTGCTCCAGTAGCTGGTGTTTTGCGTCTCCTGGGTGATGCCACTGGTGAACTCGTAAGCCGCGCCGGCGGTCACCTTGGCGATGAAGCCGGCGCTGAAGTCGAACTGCGCGCCAACCCGCGTGGAGCTGTCAAAACTGGTGACGTTGCCGGTGAGCGAACCGCTGGAGTCGGACAGATTCCACGAATTGGTGGCACTTGCGCCGACTGCGATGTCGGCCCAGATGTCGCGCGTGGGCAGGTTTCCATAGTTGGTACAGGCCACCCAGTTGTCGTTGACGCCGGGCGTCGGCCAGATGCCGCTGCCGTTCCACAGCAGGTCGCCGCGTACCTCGATGTCGGCGAATCTGGCGGCGGTGCGATTCCACACCAGAGCGCGGAACCAGCCATCGTTGGCAACCGGATCGCACACCGCCTGCGGATAGCCGGGGGGATCGACATGCAGGTCGCCGAACACCTGGATCTCGGCCACGCGCAACGCGGCGCTGCCCGGATGCTGCAGCCGGATGTAGCGCGCCTGCAGCATCGTGCCCGGCGAGGTTGGGCTGCGCGTCCAGATGTTCCAACGATCGTAGGACACCGCGTCGCCGGTCTCCGGCACATAGGTGGTGATGCCGACACCGCTGGGCAGGCCATTGGTGTTCATCGGCGTGTTCGAGGCATATACGCGAAAGCCTTGCAGGTCGATCGCATCGCCGGCAGACGGGAACACGCGGATGTTGGCGATGCTGCGCACCTGGCCAAGATCGATTTCAACGTAGGGCTGCGACTGCGCCGCGGGTGCGCGCGCCTCGCTGCTGAACTTGCCGTCGGTCACCGCCGCGGCGCCGGTGTTGCCGAGCGCCACATTGGTGGTGACCGGGCGGAACAGCGACAGGCTGCTCCAGTCGCGGTTGAGTGGAATCCACTGCGCCGGCTTGTGGTTGAGCTGCTGCATGCCCGCGGCAGGAACCGCGGTGTCCCACTCCTGCGCATCGCTGCCGGTCAGGATGCGACTGCCGTCGACCTTCGCGCACATGCGCATCGAGCTGTTCGGATCGAGGCCGCCGGCAGCACGCGAGACGTCGTATTTGTAGCAATCGAACGCGGTTTCCTCGTAGATCGCCAGCGCCTCGCCATGGGTCTGCTGCTGGCCCTGATCGACCGTGAGCGAGGTCTCGCTGCCGTGGATTGCTCCCTTGGCCGACTGCCAGTTGTGGCCGGCGGTGACGCTTACCGAAGCCTGGATCGTGAACGGCAGACTCTCGGGGGTGCCGACCTCGATGCCGACGTAGCCCGAGACATCGTTGGCGGTGTAGCTGCCGGAGCGGGTTTCGCTGCTGGTGGTGCCGGTGACCGACTGGCCCCACGAAGACTGCTTGTCGGCCCCGGCCTGGGTGGCCGCAAAGTACGGCGGCAGCCAGATCACCTGACGCATCTGCGGCTCGAACACTTGTACACACTGGTTGCCGAGCCTGCCATGCAGCGAATCGCCATCGAAATCCGGTGTGGCCAGATCCATGGCGCTCATGCTGTTGAAGGCATTGTTGGTTTCCAGCGCATGGCTGCCGAAGAAGGATTGCGGGTCGGCCGGATTGGCGAGTCGCCAGCGCGAGCGCAGCACCTTGTCGCTGGTGTTGCGCGACACTGTCACCACGTCGCCTACGCCATCACCGTTCATGTCGCCGGCGGCGACGTTGACGAAGGACAGATCCTGGAAGCTCTCGACGTCGTATTGCGCCTGGTAGATCGGATCGCCGAGGTTGTAGCGCCAGACCGAATCAATGCCGCCGCTGTGGGCGCTGGCGTTGACCGTGACCGTGGTCGAGTAGCTGCGCGTGACGTTGCCCGGGTAGTGCGCGGTCAGCGACACCGTGTAATTGCCGTCGAGCGCGTACAGATGGTTCGGCGCGACCGCGTGCGAGATACCGCTGTTGTCGCCGAAATTCCAGTCGTACTGGGTGGCGTCGCCGGTGGAGGTGTTGACGAGGGCGAGGCTGCGACCGGTGGTCTGGAACTTGAAGCCGGCGGCACGATCCACGCCCGGGTGCCAGGCCTGCACCAGCAGGCGGTTGCTGGGCTCGGAACGAGCAAGGATGAGTTCGGCCTTGGGGGTTGCATCGATGTTGGCGATGACTGCCTCGAAGCTGGCGCGGCCGTTCTCGTTCTGCTGCTGCACCAGCCAGCTGGCGTCGAATTCCTGGCTCTGGCTGCGGCGGTATAGATCGATGTCGACGATTGCGCCGTTGCTGTCGCGGCTGGTGGTGAAATGCACAAGACGCTGCACGATGTAGTCGTAACTGCTCTCCTGCAACTGCACGTGCAGCACCAGTTCGGCGGCGGCGGTATCGACCAGATCACCGGCATCGGCCTCGATCTTGAGGATGTTCTCAACCCCGACCGGATCGAGATAGGTACCGATCGTGGTGGCGATCGACTTGCTGCCGATCGCTGCGTTGCCGGTAGCGACCGGCAGAGCTGGCGCAGTCGATTGGAATTCGAGGATGTCGTAGACCAGCTGGCGCGCCTGCCCGTGGCCGACTTCGCTGACTACGGCGATCTGGTCACGGCCATCCAGCAGCAGATCGCCGGCGGCAAAGCCGACCGAACTGCCCACGGTTCCGGGACGTTTCCAGAAGCCGGCACTGGCGCCATCGGCTTGCGCGATGCCGCCGTTGGCATCTCCCTGCAGCACATAGACCTGTGCCTGGTGGGTGGTGGTGCGCACCAGCAGTGCCAGCTGCTGCACGCTGCCAGTGCTGCCGGAAAAATCTCCAGCCAGCAATTCGACCTGGGTGAACGGCTGGGCCAGCGACCAGGTGTCGATCAGGTTGGCCGCAGCCGGCTGGCCGCGTTGATAGACCGCGAGCCTGAGGTTGCCATTGGCCATGCGATACGCGGCCACGAGTTCGTCGCGGCCATCGCCATTGAGGTCGACCGCCACTGCGCGCTGCAGCTTGTCACCGGCCAGCGCGGCCGGCTGGGTGTTGCGAAATACCTGCGTGAATGGCGGGGTTTCGCCGGCGGCGGCGGGGCGATATTCGTCGATGGCATCCAGGCTTGGAGTTGCGATCAGGTGGAGGGCTTCCACATCCTGAGCCATCGGAGCATGGGTGCCGAATGGCGTGGTGTCGCAATCGAGCGTCGTCGAGGCGTTGAGCGCAAAGCGCGGCAGCGGTTTCGGTGTGCTGCCGGCAGCTGCGCTGCCGCCGCAGGCCAGGCCGATCATCAATGCGATGGGCCAGCGTGCCCTCGACGGCACTGGCCGATCCGTGCGCGGCATGGGGCGGAGGTGAGTTGTGAGCATGGTCGTCTCCCTGGCGAATCACCGAGTGGTGCTGCCGGGTTACGCGCATTGCGGGCACGGCGAGGATCATGCCGGGCGGCATTGGGCAGATCGGTGCAAGGCGGCCGCGCAAGGACAGGCTCCGGCGGGCGATCACTCGCGCTGCTTGCCGGATTCCGGGTACCCTGCGCGCCGATATGCATGGATCTGCCGCAACCGATGCCCAAGACTGAACGCCCCCGTCGACGACGGGCCCGTGCCGGGTGGCGCGCCTTGATGTTCCTGCTGCTGCTGGCCGTCGCGGTGGGCGGATATGCATGGCGGGACTATCAGCACTACACGCAGCAGCCACTGCCGATAGCTGGAGCTGCCGCCAGTTTCGAGGTGGCGCGCGGCACGGGCTACCCGCAGATCGTGGCGCAATTGCGCCGGGATGGCTTGGTGGGCAATGGCTGGCGGGAGCAGATGTACTGGCGTCTGCTCGGCCGGGAAACCGGCATGTCGACGCGGCTGCATGCCGGCGAATACGCCCTCACTCCCGGCCTGACCCCACGCGAACTGCTGCGCCGCATGGCGGCCGGCGAGGTGCTGCAGCACCGCTTCACCATCGTCGATGGCTGGACATTCCGGCAGCTGCGCGTTGCGCTGGCGGATGAAAGCGGCCTGCAGGGCGTGACGCAAGGACTGTCCGACGAGGATCTGGCGCATCGGCTCGGCATCGACGATGGCAAACCAGAGGGCTGGTTCCTGCCCGAGACCTATGCCTGGGTCAAGGGAGAATCCGACCTGGACGTGCTGCGGCGCGCCCATGCCGCGATGCAGAAGGCGCTGGAGCAGGCGTGGGCGGGCCGCGATGCGCAGGTCAAGCTCGATTCGCCGTATCAGGCGCTGATCCTGGCGTCCCTGGTCGAAAAGGAAACCGGGCAGGCCGCCGAGCGGCCTCTGATTGCCGGAGTGTTTTTGCGCCGCCTCAAATTCGGCATGCGCCTGCAAACCGATCCGACCGTGATCTACGGCATGGGCAGTCGCTACGACGGCAACATCCGCAAGCGCGATCTGGAAACCGACACGCCGTGGAACACCTACACGCGCGATGGCTTGCCGCCGACGCCGATAGCGCTGCCGGGCGTGCCCGCGCTGCAGGCCGCAATGCATCCGGCTCCCGGCGATGCGCTGTATTTCGTCGCGCGTGGGGATGGCAGCCACGAATTCTCCCCCACGCTCGATGCGCACAATCGCGCCGTGCAGAAATATCAGTTGCATCGCGGTCAATGAGCGGACGCTTCATCACCCTGGAAGGCGGCGAAGGCGCGGGCAAGAGCACCGTGCTGGCCGCCTTGCGCGCACGGTTGGTTGCGCGCGGCATCGACGTGCAGCTCACGCGCGAACCGGGCGGCACTCCGTTCGGCGAGGCGGCGCGCGCACTCATGCTCGATCCGGCATATCGCGGCATCTGTGCCGAGAGCGAACTGCTGCTGGTGTTTGCCGCCCGCGCGCAGCATGTGCGCGAAGTGATCATGCCGGCGCTGGCGGCGGGGCGCTGGGTGCTGTCTGATCGCTACACCGACGCCAGCTTTGCCTATCAGGGGGGGGGGCGCGGTCAGCCGCCGGAGCGCATCGCCGCGCTCGAAGCCTGGGCGGCGCCGGTGCGGCCCGATCTCACCCTGCTGCTCGACCTGCCGGTTGCCCAGGGGCTGGCCCGGGCAGGCGCGCGAGGGGCGGCCGACCGCATCGAAGCCGAATCGGCGGAATTCTTCGAACGCGTGCGTCACGCCTACCGCGAACGGGCAGCGCAGGAACCGCGACGCTTCCGTCTCATCGATGCCAGTCAGGACGTCGACGCGGTGCGGGTCGCCGCCTGTGCCCAGATCGATGCCTTTCTCGAAGCACTCGGGGATGTGGCATGAGCGGGTTGGCGCCGTGGCAAGCCAACACCTGGCGCACGCTGGCAGCCGCGCTCGACGGCCGGCGCTTGCATCACGGCTTGCTGTTCAGTGCGCCGGCGGGATTCGGCAAGCGCCCCCTGGTCGCGGCCCTGGCTGCAGCGGCGCTGTGTGAACGACGCGAGGCCGATGGCTTCGCCTGCGGCCATTGCCGGGCCTGCAAGCTCGGGGCGGCTGGTTCGCATCCCGATCTGGTGCGCGTGGGGCTGGAACTGCGGGACGATGGCAAGCCGCGCGCGGACATCGTCATCGAGCAGATGCGCCAGCTGTCGCAGCGGCTGGCGCTGGCCAGCCAGTTCGGTGGGTTGCAGGTGGCGATCATCGACCCAGCCGACCGCTTGAATGCGAGCGCGGCCAACGGCCTGCTCAAGACGCTGGAGGAACCGTCGGCCTCGACCCTCATCGTGCTCGTCGCCGATGAGGCTTCGCGCCTGCCCGCGACGATCCGCAGTCGCTGCCAGCGCGTCGAATTGCGTTCACCCACGCGCGAGGAAGCGCTGGCGTGGCTGCATGCGCAGGGGCTTGATCCCGCCCTGGCCGGCGAGGCGCTCGATGCCAGCTTGGGCAATCCCGGGCGTGCCCTGGCCTGGAGCGGCGATGCCACCTTGCCGCTGCGCCAATCTTGCGCCCAGGACCTGGCGGCGCTGGCACGCGGACGGCGTAGCGCCGTCGAATTGGCCGAACAATGGGCTGCCGACCGACCGGCCGAGCGACTCTGGTTTGCCGCCGTGCTGGCCCGCGAACAGGCACGGCAGTGCGCGGATGCCGCGGCCTCCTTGACCACACGCGACGAAATCCCCAAGCTTGCGGCCTGGTTCGGGCAGGCCAATCGCGTGCGTGGCCTGTTGTCCACCACCGTGCGCACCGATCTGGTTCTGCTGGATCTGCTGCGCACATGGCCGCGGCGCGAGCCGATCAACGACAAGGGTTAGGACATGTCGAGTTTCTCCAGTGCTGGCGCACCCAAGCAGGGCATTCTGCCTCTGGCCATCAAGGACAAGGGCGCGCTGTACGGCGCCTACATGCCATTCGTGCGCGGCGGCGGCCTGTTCGTGCCGACCACCAAACCCTATGCGCTTGGTGACGAGGTGTTTCTGCTGCTGTCGCTGATGGACGAGAAGGATCGTCTCGGCGTGCCTGGCAAGGTGGCCTGGATCACGCCTTCGGGCGCGCAGGGCAACCGCGCGGCGGGAATCGGCGTGCAGTTCAACGAGTCCGCCGAAGGCGAAGCGGCGCGCACCAAGATCGAGTCGATCCTTGCCGGCATCCTGGGTCAGGAACGGCCGACCAATACGATGTAGCGCATGCGCATTCTCGTTCTCGGTGCGGGCGCGACTGGTGGTTTTTTCGGCGCGCGACTCATTGAAACGGGCGCCGATGTCAGTTTTCTGGTGCGTCCTGCGCGCGCGGCGCGACTGGCTGCCGCCGGCTTGCGCGTGGTGCGCAGGAACGGCGAATGGACGCATCCGGTGCGTGCCCTGAGTGCGGTCGATGATCACTACGACCTCATCGTGCTGTCGTGCAAGGCCTACGATCTCGATGCCGCGATCGAGGCAATCCGTCCGGCACTGGCGCCGCGAACGCGGGTGCTGCCGCTGCTCAATGGCCTGCGCCATCTGGATCGACTCGATCAGGCCATCGGCGCCGGACACGTGCTGGGCGGGCTGTGCCATATCTCGGTCGCGTTGCAGAACGATGGCTCGATCATCCAGTTCGGTACGCTCGAACGTCTGACATTCGGCAGCCGTGATGCGCTGGCGCCGGTGCCGTCAGCGCTGCGCGAGTGCCTGCTTGCGTTGGGGCCGCAATGCGTCGAAAGCGCCGACATTCTCGGCGCGATGTGGGACAAATTCGCCTTCATCGCCACCTTGGCCGGCATGACCTGCCTGATGCGCGGCAGTGTGGGCGAGATCGTGGCTCACGCCGACGGCGCCGACTTGATGCGCCGTCTGCATGCCGAATGCGCGCAGATTGCGGCGTGCAGCGGGCATCCCCTGCCGGCGGCGGCGCTGGCGGCTGCCGACAGCATCCTCACCACGCCCGGCTCGCCACTCAAGGCGTCGATGCTGCGCGATCTGCTGCAGGGAGCGCGTACCGAGGGCGAGCACATTCTAGGTGACCTGCGCGCACGTGCGCAGGCCCTGGCGCTCGACACCCCCATGCTGGCGGCTGCATTGACCCATCTGCGCGTGCATGAGCGCACCCACGGCAGCTGAGCATCAGCGCAGACTGCCTGCGAGGCGGTTCATTGTGCCGCCGGAAAAGCTTCCGGGTGGCTGAGCGCGTGATGCAGCCGGAGGCTGGCTTCAGCTGGCCAGGCTGTTGCGTGCGTACTGCTGGATCGTGGCCAGCATCGAAGCCAGCCCGTTGGAGCGCGTCGGTGACAGGTGCTTGGCCAGGCCGATCGCATCGATGAAGCGCGGTTGAGTGGCGAGGATCTCCTCGGCCGAGCGATTGGAATAGACACGCAGCAGCAGCGCAATCAGCCCCGATACGATCGATGAATCGCTGATGGCGCGGAAGCACAATTGCCGGGCGTCGCCGCTGGCGTCGAGCCAGACTTGCGACTGGCAGCCGCTGACCTTGCGCTCGTCGGTTTTCAGCGCATCGGGATAGGGCGGCAGCTTGCGCCCCAGGTCGATGAGGTATTGATAGCGTTCCGTCCAGTCGCCGAAAAAGGCGAATTCCTCGGCAATGGCCTGCTGGGCCAGTTCGGCGCTGGCCTCGGTGGCGGGCATGAAGTCATTCACCGGAGGCCACCCGTTTCCAGCGCGGGCCTTGCGCGGTGTCCTCGATGACCACGCCCAGAGCCAGCAATTCGTCGCGGATGCGATCGGCACTGGCGAAGTCGCGCGCCTTCTTGGCGGCCACGCGTGCGTCCACACGACGCTGCACCTCGGCCTCATCGAGCTGCGAGGAGCCGACGTCCTGCTTGAACCAGGCCTCGGGATCGTGCTGCAGGATGCCGAGCATGTCGGCTGCGCCAAGCAGGGCGGACTTGGCGCTGCGCCGCGCTTCCGGCGTGGTGGCGGCGCGTGCCGCCGCGGCCAGCCGGGCAACGACGGCAAATGCCTCGGGGGTGTTGAGGTCGTCGCACAGTGCGGCTTCCACCTCGGCGGGCAGGATGCGCTCATGGGCGTCGACTTCGACCTCAGCCAGGTCGCGCAGCACGGTGTACCAGCCGTCGAGTGTCGCGCGCGCCTGTGCGAGCGCGCGATCCGACCAGTCCAGCGGCTGACGGTAGTGGGCGCGCAGCAGCACGAAGCGCAGCACCTCGCCGGGATGGCGGTCGAGCAGGTCATGCAGCACCAGCACGTTGCCCAGCGACTTGGACATCTTGCGACCGTCGAACGTCAGCATGCCGTTGTGCAGCCAGTAGCGTGCGAACACCTTGCCGCCATGCGCGCAGGTGCTCTGCGCAACTTCGTTTTCGTGGTGCGGAAACATCAGGTCGTTGCCGCCGGCATGAATGTCGATGGTTTCGCCCAGATGCGTGGCGGCCATCGCCGAGCATTCGATGTGCCAACCAGGGCGACCGCGACCCCACGGGCTGTCCCAGCCGGGCAGGTCGGGGGTGGAGGGCTTCCACAGCACGAAATCGGCCGGATTCTTCTTGTAGGGCGCCACCTCGATGCGGGCGCCGGCGATCATGTCCTCGACCGAGCGGCCCGACAGCGCGCCGTAATCAGCAAAGCTCGCCACGTCGAACAGCACATGGCCTTCGGCGGCATAGGCGTGGCCATTGGCAATCAGGCGCTCGCACATGGCGATGATCGGCGCGATGTGTGCGGTGGCGTGCGGCGTGACATCCGGCGCGTCGGCGCCCAGGCGCGTCATGTCCTCGACATAGGCCTTGGCATAGCGGCCGGTGATGACTTCGATCGGCACGCCGGCCTGCTGTGCGGCGGTGTTGATCTTGTCGTCGACGTCGGTGATGTTGCGGGCATAGACCACGCGTGGATAGTGCCGGCGCAGCAGGCGCACGAGCAGGCCGAACACCACCGGCGGACGGGCATTGCCGATGTGCACGTAGTTGTAGACGGTCGGCCCGCAGACGTACAGGGTGACCCGCGCGGGGTCGAGCGGAGTGAAGGGTTCGACCCGGCGGGTCAGGCTGTTGTGCAGGCGCAGCGGCATCGGCAAATCCTCGTTCAGCCCGCGATGATAGCAGCCGCACTGCAGCATTCAGCTTGTTCAACGCCGTGCCGGAAAGGTGCCGGAAGGCGGTTTTCTTAGGTCGGGGTTCAGCGACGACATGCTCAAATTTCGTTAAGAGACAAGCAGGTGCCGTCATGCGGGGAGGATCCGCAGCGGCCGCGGTGGAGAAGACATGAAGGCAGTGATTTGGGTAGTGGCGTTGCTGCTGGCGGGGGCCGGAACGGCAATGGCGCAGGATCGCGGATACGGCGACGAGGTCACGGACAACTCGAAGATCGCCTGGGCCGACGTATTGCGCGTGGATCCGGTGTACGACCGCGTGCACGGTCCGGCGCACGAAGTCTGCGATGAAGTGCCGGTCACGCATCGCAGCGACGGTGGCAATCGCGCTGCGGGCACGGTGATCGGGGCCATCGTCGGCGGCGTGCTGGGCAGCACGGTCGGCAAGGGGGATGGACGTCGGGCCGCAACCGTGGCGGGTGCCGTGGCAGGCGGAGCGATCGGCAACAGCGTGGCCCGCGACGACGAGACTTATTACGAAGGCGTGGAACGGCATTGCCGCATGGTCGATGGCCCGGCGGAAGAGCGGGTGGTGGCCTACGACGTGCAATACCGCTACCGCGGCGATGTGTTCATGTCGCGGCTGGGGTACGACCCGGGCGACCGCCTGCGGGTGCGCGTCAACATCCAGCCGGTGGAGTGACCACGCCGGATCGCGGCGTCGGATGTATTGCGTCGCAGCAGGTTTGCCGTTACCGTGTCACTCCGTTTCCACAGCACAACCGATCATTCCGTATGGCCCTCCGTTTTGACCAGCCGCAAGGTTTGACCAGCGCCCGCATGGCGGCTGGCATGACTTCGCGTGCGCGTCGACCGGAACCCCGTCTTTCCGCCGGGTAGGCTGTCGCACGCGTTGTTTGTGCATTCGACGACAAAACCCGGCCCTCGTGCCGGGTTTTTTATTGGAGTTTTTCGATGGCCCTTCGACATTTCTTGAGCACCCAGGATTGGTCGCGCCCCGAGCTGGACGCCTTGCTGGCCCAGGCCGCTGCGTTCAAGCGCAGCAAGGCCGGCACGCAGCTGGCCGGCAAGTCGATCGCGCTGCTGTTCTTCAACCCCTCGATGCGCACGCGCACGAGTTTCGAGCTTGGCGCGTTCCAGCTCGGCGGGCATGCCATCGTGCTGCAGCCGGGCAAGGATGCGTGGCCGATCGAATTCCTGCCGAATACGCGCATGGATGGCGAAGCCGAGGAGCACATCGCCGAAGTGGCGCGCGTGCTGTCGCGCTATGTCGACCTGATCGGTGTGCGTGCTTTCCCGAAATTCCAGGACTGGAGCGTGGATCGTGAGGATCGCGCGATTCGTGCCATCGCCCAGTACGCAACGGTGCCCGTGATCAACATGGAGACGATCACCCATCCGATGCAGGAATTGGCACACATCCTGGCACTGCAGCAGCATTTCGGCACGCAGGATCTGCGTGGCCGGAAGTATGTGCTGACCTGGACCTATCACCCCAAGCCGCTCAACACCGCAGTGGCCAATTCCGCGCTGCAGATCGCCACGCGCTACGGCATGGACGTGACCTTGCTGTGCCCGACGCCCGAATACGTGCTCGATGCGCGCTACATGGAGTTCGCGCGCGCCAATGTCGCCGAAAACGGCGGCTCGCTGACGATCAGCCATGATCCGCAGAGCGCTTATCGCGGTGCGCATGTCGTATACGCCAAAAGCTGGGGGGCGCTGCCGTATTTCGGTCGCTGGAACGACGAAAAGCCAATCCGCGACGCGCACCGTCACTTCATCGTCGATGAAGCCAAGATGGCATTGACCGACCACGGCGTGTTCAGTCATTGCCTGCCGCTGCGCCGCAACGTCAAGGCCACCGACGCGGTGATGGATGCGCCCTCGTGCATTGCCATCGACGAAGCCGAAAACCGCCTGCATGTGCAGAAGGCGGTGATGGCGAAGCTGGCCGGCATGGCTGAGCGCGGCTAACCCCATCGTTGTTCATTCGAATCTCCACTCGCGTTTCGGCGCCTTCCGCATTCAGGAAATTCCCATGTCGCTTGCATCGACTTCTTCCGCACCACCCTCCGGATCCGCCACCGGACAGGACATCGTGCTGGCCTTTTCCGGTGGCTTGGACACCAGCTTCTGCGTGCCTTGGCTCAAGGAGCGGGGCTGGGTCGTGCACACCGTGTTTGCCGATACCGGAGGCGTTGATGCGGACGAGCGTGCATTCATCGAACAGCGCGCGCAGGAGCTGGGCGTGGCTTCGCATGTCACGGTGGATGGCGGGCCGGCCATTTGGAACGGGTTCGTCAAACCCTTCGTCTGGGCCGGCGAAGGTTATCAAGGGCAGTACCCGTTGCTGGTCTCCGATCGCTATCTCATCGTCGATGCCGCGCTCGCGCGCAGCGCGCAGTTGGGTACGCGCGCCATCGCGCATGGCTGCACCGGGATGGGCAATGACCAGGTGCGCTTCGACCTGGCGGTGAAGGCCCAGGGTGAATACCAGATCGTCGCCCCGATCCGCGAAATCCAGAAGGAACACACGCAGACGCGGGCATACGAGCAGGCTTATCTGGAGCAGCGCGGATTTGCCGTGCGTGCCAAGCAGAAGTCCTACACGATCAACGAAAACCTGCTTGGCCTGACCATGTCCGGCGGCGAAATCGATCGTTGGCAGGCGCCGGGCGAGGGGGCGGTGGGCTGGTGCAAGCCGCGCAGCCAGTGGCCAACCACGCCGCTGCGCGTGGAGATTTCCTTTGTGGCCGGCGAGGCCGTCGCGCTCGATGGGGTGCCGTTGGCAGGCCATGAACTGCTGGCCAGGCTCAACCGCCTGTTCGCCGCCTATGGCGTCGGACGTGGCATATACACCGGGGACACCACGATCGGTCTCAAGGGACGCATCATCTTCGAGGCGCCTGGATTGATTGCGCTGCTGACGGCGCATCGCGCACTTGAAGAAGCCGTGCTGACCAAGCAGCAGAACCGCTTCAAGCCAGAGGTGGCGCGCAAGTGGGTCGAGCTGGTGTACGAGGGCTTTTTCCACGACCCGCTCAAGACGGATCTGGAGGCGTTTCTCGCATCGAGCCAGCACAAGGTCAATGGCCAGGTCTTGCTGGAGTCGCAAGGCGGCAGTGTGCATGCAATCGCCGTCGAATCGCCGCATCTGCTGCATGCCAAGGGAGCGACCTATGCGCAGTCGGCCGACTGGGGCGTGGCCGAGGCCGAAGGCTTCATCAAGCTGTTCGGCATGAGCAGCACCTTGTGGGCCGAGGTCAACACGAAATGAGCGCGCTGCTCGATGCCACGCTGCGCCATCTGCGTGCACTGGTGGCGTGCGACACGCGCAATCCACCGCGGGAGATCGGCACCGATGGCATCTTCGACTATCTGTGCGCCAATCTTTCGGGATTTGAGTGCCGTTTGCACGATCATGGTGCCGGCGCCGTGAGCCTGCTGGCATGGCGCGGCAGGCCCCGGCGCTTGTTCAACGTGCATCTGGATACCGTTCCCGATTCGCCGCATTGGAGTGCCAGTCCGTTCGAACTGCGCGTGAGCGGTGAGCGTGCGGTGGGCCTGGGAGCTTGCGACATCAAGGGAGCCGCGGCGGCCATGCTTGCTGCCGCACAGGTCACGCAGGGCGATGTCGCATTCTTGTTCACCACCGACGAGGAGGCCAATGACGCGCGCTGCATCGCGGCGTTTCTCGATCGGCAACCGTCGGCATCCGAACCGACATTCGACGCGGTCATCGTGGCCGAGCCCACGTGCGGCGAGGCGGTGCTTGCGCATCGCGGCATCAGCTCGGTGCTGATGCGCTTTGCAGGGCGTGCTGCGCATGCATCCGCAGAGCAGCAGCTGAGCGACAGCGCCTTGCACCAGGCCGTGCGCTGGAGCACGCGTGCGCTCGATCATGTGCAGTCGCTGGCGCATGCCCGCTTTGGCGGCCTGACCGGACTGCGTTTCAACATCGGTCGCATCGAGGGCGGCATCAAGGCCAACATGATCGCGCCAGGTGCCGAATTGCGGTTTGGCTTCCGCCCCTTGCCGTCCATGGACAGCGATGAACTGCTGGCCACGCTGCGCGGCTTTGCCGAGGTGGCTCCGGCCGAGTTCCATGAAACCTTCCGCGGCCCTGCGCTGCCCGGTGGCGATGTCGCGCAGGCCGAATCACGACGCCTGCAGGCGCGGGATCTGGCTGATGAATTGGCATTGCCGATCGGCAATGCGGTGGATTTCTGGACCGAAGCCTCGCTGTTCTCGCAAGCCGGCTACACCGCGATCGTGTATGGCCCTGGCGACATTGCGCAGGCGCACACCGCAGACGAATGGGTTTCGCTCGATCAATTGGCCGCGGTGGCGGCTTCCTATCAACGCATCATGGAGCATTGAATGATGAAGACCGGCTTGTCCGTGCAATCCACCGTCCTTGCGAGCGCCCCGATGGGCGATCGGGGGACGCTTCCGCCGGCAGGGCATTGAGCGCTTCCTGACCATGACGGATCTACGCACCACGATCGTCCGCCTGCTGTCCAACATGGCCAGCACCAAGGAAATCCAGCAGTATCTCAAGCGCTTTTCGCAGCTCGATGCCGCGCGCTTTGCCGTGGTCAAGGTCGGCGGGGCGATCCTGCGCGACGAGCTCGATGCGCTGGTGTCCTCGCTCGCGTTCCTGCAGCAGGTCGGCCTGACACCGATCGT
>WBZO01001627.1_pt1 | contig 33679 bp, 26 predicted proteins | sample 5204261 | NCBI WGS metagenome assembly WBZO01 (sample SAMN12412400, study PRJNA552823) | activated sludge metagenome | isolation source: activated sludge from anammox sidestream of wastewater treatment plant... | place: USA: North Carolina | collected 2017-09
GGCGTGATGTCGAAGGCCGCCGTCGGCGACGACATGTTCAAGGCGACCGACCACCTCTCGCAGGAGACCTCGGTCATCGTGACCGGCACGGCCCGCGCGGACAAGCGGGCGCCGAGCGGCTACGAGATCGACGTGAAGTCGCTCGAGGTCGTGGGCGAGTCGCACGACTACCCCATCACCCCCAAGGAACACGGCGTCGATTTCCTGCTCGACCGCCGGCACCTGTGGATCCGCTCGGAGCGGCAGGCAGCCATCCTTCGAATCCGGCACGAGGTCATCAATGCGGTGCGTGACTTCTTCAACACGCGCGGCTTCATCCTGACCGACACCCCCATCTTCACCCCCTCGGCCTGCGAAGGGACGACCACGCTCTTCCCGGTGGAGTACTTCGAGGACCAGAAGGCCTTCCTCTCGCAGAGCGGGCAGCTCTACCTCGAGTCGACCGCGATGGCGCTCGGGCGTGTCTACTCGTTCGGTCCGACGTTCCGCGCCGAGAAGTCGAAGACCCGCCGGCACCTGACCGAGTTCTGGATGGTCGAGCCCGAGATGGCCTACGCGTCGCTGGACGACGTGATGGATCTCGCGGAAGACATGATCGTCTCGGTCGTCGCCCGCGTGCTCGAGACGCGCCAGCGTGAACTCCGGATCATCGAGCGCGACACGTCGAAGCTCGAGTCGGTGCGCAAGCCGTTCCCGCGCATCAGCTACGACGACGCGGTGCAGCGGCTGCAGGCCAAGGGGCTGCCCATCCAGTGGGGCGGCGATTTCGGCGGTCCGGACGAGACCGCGCTGTCCGAGGAGTTCGATCGGCCGGTGATGGTGAACCGCTACCCCTCGGCCATCAAGGCGTTCTACATGAAGCCGGACCCGCTGCGTCCGGAACTGGCCATGGGCGTGGACGTACTGGCGCCGGAGGGCTACGGCGAGATCATCGGGGGTGGGGAGCGCCTGGCCGACCTCGACCTGCTGCTGCAGCGCATCAAGGATCACGACCTCCCGCAGGAGGCGTTCGAGTGGTACCTCGACCTGCGGCGGTACGGCACGGTGCCGCACGGCGGCTTCGGCATGGGCATCGAGCGGGCCGTCGCCTGGATCTGCAAGCTCGAACACGTGCGGGAGACGATCCCCTATCCGCGCATGCTCTACAGGTTGTACCCGTAACAGGCTCCGGGCCAGCAGGCTTCTGTCGCAATGAAGATTGGAATGATTTCCCTCGGGTGTCCGAAGAACCTGGTGGACTCCGAGGTGATGCTCGGGCTCGCCCAGCAGGCTGGACACGAGCTCACGCAGGACCCGGCCGGTGCCGACGTGCTCGTCGTGAACACCTGCGCCTTCATCGATTCCGCGAAGAAGGAGTCGATCGACACCATCCTGGAGATGGCGCAGTTCAAGAAGGACGGCTCGGCCCGGCGCCTGGTCGTGACCGGCTGCCTCGCCGAACGCTACCGCGACGAGCTCAAGGCCGAGATTCCCGAGATCGACGCCGTGCTCGGCACCGGCGAGGTGCCGGAGATCGTGGCGGCCATCGGCGGTGTCTCCACTCGTCAGTCTTCACCGCTCACCTTCTTCCGGCCCACGGTGAAGAGCCCGGAGGCCACGGAGCAGAACGCCGGGCCCGGTACCAGCGCCGGCACCTCGGCCGCGGCGGCCGCCATCCTGGCTGGCGCCGGCGTCGTCCACACCGACGCCGCGCCAGGCCCGGTCCTGCCCGGTACGCCCACCTACATCTACGACGCCGACACGCCCCGCATCTTCGCCACCCCCCGCCACTACGCCTATCTCAAGGTGGCGGAGGGCTGCGACTACAAGTGCGCGTTCTGCATCATCCCAAAGCTGCGAGGTGGCTACCGCAGTCGCACCGACGCGTCCATCGTCGAGGAGGCGCGAGCCCTGGCCGCACGGGGGGTGAAGGAACTGCTGCTCATCTCGCAGGACACCACGTTCTACGGCATCGATCGGGGCGAACGCGGGGCGCTGGCGCGACTGCTCCGCCGCCTGAACGAGGTGGAGGGCCTGGAATGGATCCGCCTGCACTACCTCTATCCCACGACGATCGACGACGAGATGCTCGCCGCGATGGCCGAGTGCAACAAGGTCTGCAAGTACATCGACCTGCCGCTGCAGCACGCGTCCAACCCCGTACTCAGGCGCATGAAGCGGCCGGGAACCCGCCAGAAGTACGACCAGCTGCTGCAGCGGATCCGGGAGCGGGTCCCTGGCGTCTCCCTCCGCACCACCTTCATCGTCGGCTTCCCCGGTGAGACCGAGGAGGACGTCGCCGAGCTCTGCCGCTTCATCACGGACCACGAGTTCGACCACGTGGGCGTGTTCACCTACTCTCACGAAGAGGGGACGTCGGCCTTTGGCCTGGCCGACGACGTGCCGGCGAAGGTGAAGACCGCTCGCCGGAACGCCGTGATGCGGCTGCAGAAGAAGCTCGTCCGTGGCCGCCAGAAACAGCGGATCGGCCAGCGTCACCGGATCGTGGTGGATGGCCCGGCCTCGGATCATGAGCTCGTCCTGAGGGGCCGCCTGGCCTCGCAGGCGCCCGACATCGACGCCAGCGTGTTCCTTACGGAGTGCGACCCGTCCGCCTACCGCGCCGGCGACTTCATCCAGGTCGAGGTCGTGGGTGCCCGCGACTACGACCTGCTGGTGCGGCCGGTGGACTGACGCGCCGGCTCCAACCGGGGTGGAATGGCGGCGTCCGGCGACCCGGAGGGGGCCGGGGGCGCATGTTATACTTCGGTGTTCGGAGCTTTGGTTGCAGGACCGAAGCGGGCGGTGTGCCCGCTTTTTTTGTTTGTCAGGACCCTGAACATGCGGGGCGAAGCGAGCATTGTCGAGCAGGTGAAGGCGGCGGCCACGCGGGTCACGGCCAGCTATGGCCTGGACATTTTCGACGTGCAGTTCCGCCGCGAGGCCTACGGGATGGTGCTTCGGGTGCAGATCGACCGCCCGGGCCCCGCCGCCACGGCCGAGGACAGTGTGAGCGTCGAGGACTGTTCGCACGTGAGCCGCGACCTGAGCGCGCTGCTCGACGTGGAGGACTTCATCCCGGTCGCCTACACCCTCGAGGTGTCGTCACCGGGGCTGGACCGTCCGCTCAGGGGCCGGGCTGATTTCGAGCGCTTCTCTGGGCGTCGCGCGAAGGTCGTGATGCGGGAAGCGGTGGACGGGCAGACGTTCTTCAGGGGACGGCTCGCCGGTGTCGATGGCGACGACGCGCTGGTTGAGGGCGACGACGGCCGGCAGCACCGCGTGCCGCTGGGCCTCGTGACTCGCGCGAATCTGGAAGTGGAATTTTAGACATGGCAAATCCGCTGCAGCAGACCATCGAAGCACTCTCGAAGGAAAAGGGTGTCGACCCGGAGGTGATCATCACCGCCCTCCAGGACGCCATCGAGACCGCGGCGCGCAAGCGCTACAAGAACGAGAACATGCGCGCGCGGTTCAACACCGAGTCCGGGCAGATGGAGCTCGTCGCGGTGAAGAAGATCGTGGAGGCCGTGACCAACCCGGCCACCGAGATGTCGCTCGACGAGGCCCACACGCTGTACGGCGACGAGGCGGAAGTGGACATGGAGGTCGAGTTTCCCCGTCCCACCGAGGACCTCGGCCGGATCGCGGCCCAGACGGCCAAGCAGGTGATCTTCCAGAAGGTCCGCGAGGCCGAGCGCGAGAACATCTTCGCGAAGTACAACGACGAAATCGGGCAGGTCAAGAACGGCATCGTCAAGCGCTTCGAGAACGGCGACATCATCGTCGAGCTGCAGGACCGGATCGAGTCGGTGCTGCCGCGCAAGGAACAGTCGCGAGCGGAGAGCTACTCGCCGCAGGACCGGATCCGCGCCGTGATCAAGCGGGTGAACCGCAGCGCCAAGGGACCGCAGATCGAGCTGTCGCGCACCGACCCGGCGCTGCTGATCAAGCTCTTCGAGCAGGAGGTGCCGGAAATCTACGACGGCACCGTGATGATTCGCGGCGCGGTGCGCGAGGCGGGCGACCGGGCCAAGGTGGCGGTGTACTCGCGGGAGCGCGACGTCGACCCGGTCGGTGCCTGCGTCGGCATGAAGGGCACGCGCGTGCAGGCGATCATCCGCGAGCTGCGCGGCGAGAAGATCGACATCGTCGAATACTCGGAGGATCCGGTCGCGTTCGTGACGAATGCGCTCAGCCCGGCCAAGGTGCAGCGCGTGTCCATCGTCGACGATGGCGACCACGTGATGGAAGTGATCGTCGAGGACAAGCAGCTGTCGCTGGCCATCGGGAAGAAGGGCCAGAACGTGCGGCTGGCAGCCAAGCTGACCGGCTGGCGGATCGACATCAAGAGCGAGGAAGAGAAGCGCCGCGAGGTCGAGGCGCAGTTCGGCGAGCTCGAGGCCGGCGCGGAAGAGGGCGGTGTGGAAGAGGGCGGGTCGGCCGACGACGCGCCGCTGCCCTATACGCTGGCCGGCGTGGGCGACCGCACCGCGCGGCGCCTGGTCGAGGCGGGGTACGCCACCGCGGAAGCGGTGGCGGCCGCCTCGGTCGAGCAGTTGTCGGAGATCCCGGGAATCGGGGGCAAGACCGCCGAGAAGATCCTGGCCGCGGCGCGCGGCGAGGAGATCTCGAGCGAAGGCGAACCGGGCGATGCCGCCCAGGACGAAAGCGCGCAGTAGCCGGTCGCATTCAGAGTTGAGGTAGACATTTGGCAACTGTCCGGATTTACAAGGTTGCGGAGCTGCTCGGGACCACCAGCCAGGAAGTGACTGCGCTGCTGAAGCGCGATCACGGCATCGAGGTGAAGAGCGCGTCGAGCACGATCGAAGAGGTCGTGGCCCGCCAGTTCGTCGAGCGGCTCGCGAGGCAGCGGAACATCACCCTGCCGACCGGCGACATCTTTGCCGAGGGGCCCGTCCAGAAGGGCGGCGGGCCGAAGAAGCCGGTGCTCGCGAAGAAGGCGCCCGAGCCCGTGAAGCCGGCGGCAGCGCCGCTGCCTCCGCCCCGCCTGGTGAAGACGGCCAAGCCGGCGACGGCCCCCGCGTCGCCGCACGCCGAGCATCACGACGCTGCGGTCCATCACGACTTCCACGAGGCCGAGCCGGAGCACGTCGTGGCGCACGAACCGGAGCCGGTGTACGAGCCGATTGCCGAGCCGGTCGCCCACGCCGAGGTCGCCCATCCGGCCGAGCCGGTGGTGCCAGAGCCCGTGGCCGTGGCGCCGGAGCCCGAGCCGATCGTCCATGCCGCTGTCGAGGAAGCGCCGGTCGAGGCCGAGGCGCCTGCAGCGCCCGCGGCTGTGACGCCGGAGCCGGCTGTGGCGGAACAGCAGGAGGCTCCCCCGGCCGCGACCGAAGCGGCCACGCCCGCGCCGCCCGAGCCGGCCCCCGTGGCTGCCGCGCCCGCGCCGCCCGCCAGGCCGACCGGGCGCATCGTGCCGCCCAAGAACCGCCTGCGGATCGAGGACTCTCCCCCGCCGGTCACGCCGCCGCTGTCACCGAATCCGGTGCCGCGCGTCCTGCCACGGCCCGTGCTTCGCCAGCCCGAGCGGACGGCTGTTCCGAGCCCTGCCCGCCCGGCCGGCGCCCCGCTGCCGGCGGCGACCGGCAATCTGGCACGACCGGGTGGTCCCGGACAGGCGCCCCGTCCAGGTGGGCCGATGGGCGCGCGACCGCCGTACCCGGGTTCACCGGCGTCGCGTCCGCCGGTCGGCGGGCCACGCCCGCTGCCGTCGCAGCCCGTGCGTCCGGGCCAGCCGGGGCAGCCGCCACGACCGGGCCAGTACCCCCAGCGGCCGGGCATGCCGCAGCGTCCCCCGATGGGCCAGCGTCCCCCGATGGGCGGGCGGTCCTCGTCGGGACCGCGTCGCGATCCCAGGCCCCAGGCGCCGTCGGCGCCTGCCGCACCGCCGCCGGTCACCCGCACCATCACCCTCGCCGAGGGCATGACGGTGAAGGACCTGGCGGACAAGCTCGACGTGCGCGTGAAGGATGTCCTCGCGAAGCTGCTGATGAAGCGGCTGATGATGACGATCAACTCCACGCTGGACACCGAGACGGCCACCATGCTGGCCCGGGAGTTCGGGGCCGACGTGCAGATGCGCAGCTTCGAAGAGGAGCTGATCCAGACCGACGCCGAGGAGGCGAACGCAGCCGACATCATCACGCGGGCCCCCGTGGTCACGGTGATGGGGCACGTCGACCACGGCAAGACGAGCCTGCTCGATGCCATCCGCGAGGCGCGCGTCGCCGAGCGCGAGGCGGGCGGCATCACCCAGCACATCGGCGCCTATCACGTCACGATCAACGACAAGAACATCGTGTTCCTGGATACCCCGGGCCACGAGGCGTTCACCCTGATGCGCGCCCGCGGCGCCAAGGTCACCGACATCGTGGTGCTCGTGGTGGCGGCCGACGACGGCGTGATGCCGCAGACGCGCGAGGCCATCGACCACGCCAAGGCGGCGAACGTGCCGATCATCGTGGCGATCAACAAGATCGACAAGCCGGGCGCCCAGCCCGAACGCGTGAAGCGCGAGCTGACCGAGCTCGACCTCATGCCGGAAGAGTGGGGCGGCAAGACCGTCACCGTCGAGGTGTCGGCCAAGAAGAAGGTCAACATCGACTCGCTGCTCGAGATGATCCTGCTCGTCAGCGAAATCGGCGAACTCAAGGCCAACCCGAAGAAGCACGCCACCGGCACGGTGCTGGAAGCGAAGCTGGACAAGGGCCGCGGCCCGGTGGCCACGGTGCTCGTGCAGGACGGCACGCTCAGCGTCGGCGATACGTTCATCGCGGGCCCGATCGTGGGCCGCGTGCGCGCGCTCATCGACGACCGCGGACGGCAGACCAAGGCAGCCGGGCCGTCCACCCCCGTGGAGGTGCTCGGCCTGACGGGCCTGCCCCAGCCGGGCGACGTGTTCCAGGTGGCCGACGCCGCGAAGGCGCGCCAGATTGCCGCGTTCCGCGAGGAGCAGGCGAAGAACAAGGCGCTCGGCGCGAAGGGCGGCCGCCTCACCCTCGAGTCGCTGCAGGCGCAGCTGGCCGAGGGCGGCATGAAGGAGCTGCCGATCATCATCAAGGCCGACGTGCAGGGCTCGGCCGAGGTGCTGGCCGACACCCTCACCAAGCTGTCGGACGACAAGGTGAAGATCCGCATCATCCACTCGGGTGTCGGTGCCGTCACCGAGTCGGACGTGCTGCTCGGCACGGCGTCGAAGGCGATCATCATCGCCTTCAACGTCCGCCCGGATCGCAACGCCGAGGACGTGGCGAACCGCGAGGGGATCGACATCCGCCAGCACTCGATCATCTACAACGTCACCGACGAGATGAAGAAGGCGATGGTCGGGCTGCTCGAGCCGACCTTCAAGGAAGTGCGGCTCGGCATCGCCCAGGTGCGCGACATCTTCAAGGTGCCGAAGTTCGGGACGATTGCCGGCTGCATGGTCACCGAGGGACGGATCACGCGCTCGGGCGACACCCAGGCGCGCCTGCTCCGCGACAACGTGGTGATCTTCGAAGGCAAGATCGGGTCGCTGCGGCGGTTCAAGGACGACGTGAGCGAGGTGAAGACCGGCTTCGAGTGCGGTATCGGCTTCGACAAGTTCAACGACCTGAAGGTGGGCGACCTGATCGAGGTCTTCACCATGGAACGGATCGCCGTCACTGCATAGTGATGACGTGCAGCGGGTGATGTCGTGCGTGCGTGTATCGGTGGGTCGACCGCCTCACGCCCCCACGACGTCACCGGCTGACGCCCCCTGGTTTCCGTGATCGTTGCCCTGCTCAGCATCGAACTCTTCGTCCCCGGTGCCCAGTCGCTGAAGGACAAGCGGATGGTGCTGCGCCGGATCAAGGACCGGATCCGCAAGTTCAACGTGGCCGTCTCGGAGGTCGAGCACCAGGACCTCTGGCAGCGGGCCGGGCTGGCGGTGGTGACCGTCAGCACCGACCAGCAGCACGCCGACCGGGAACTGGCCGCCGTGGCCGACGAGATCGAGCGCGTCGAGCCTGGCCTGATCACCCGCACCGAGGTCGAGTTCCTGACGTGAGGCCGGCTGCACGCGGCCTCGATTCCCGTTCAGTGATCGGCCATTAGCGATTAGCATTCAGAGCATGTCCCAGGGTTCCCGTCCCGATCGCGTCGCCGACCAGCTCCGCAGCGAGCTGGCCCTGATGCTGGCGCGCGAGGTCCACGATCCCGGTGTCGGCTTCGTCACCCTGACCCGCGTGCACGTCTCGCCCGACCTGCAGCAGGCTCGGGTGATGTACACGGCGCTGGGCGACGAGAAGAGCCGCGCCGAGACGGCGAAGGCCCTGGGGCGCGTGGCGCCCTTCCTCCGCCGGCAGATTGGTGGACGCCTCCGCCTGAAGCGGGCTCCCGAACTGAAGTTCGTCTACGATGAATCGGTGGCCGGGCAGGATCGCATCGAGCAGGTCCTGCGCGAGCTGCAGTCACACCCCCCGGGTGACACAGAGGCCGATGAGTAACGACCCGTTCCAGCAGATAGTCGAGGCGGTCCGCCAGCGGCACCGCTTCGTGGTGTCCTCGCACTCCAGGCCCGACGGCGACTCGATTGGTTCCCAGCTCGCCTTCGCGTACGCGGCACGGGCGCTCGGCAAGGAGGTCGTGATCGTCAACAAGGATGCGGCGCCACCTCCGCTCATGGCGTTCCCGGGCGTCCCGGACATCCAGATCGCCAGCCAGGTGTCCGGTGACTTCGACGCGGCCGTGATCATGGAGTGCGGCGACCTGGCGCGGCCCGGCGTGGCCGGGCTCGGCAATTACTTCGTCATCAACATCGATCACCACCCGGGCAACACGGCCTACGGCACCCTCAACTGGTTCGACGACTCCGCAGCGGCGTGCGGGGAGATGGTCTTCGACCTGGTGACCGCGCTCGGGGTGCCGATGACCCGCGAGATCGCCACGCACATCTACCTGGCGATCCTCACCGACACCGGCTCGTTCCATTACTCCAGCATCTCGCCGCGGACGTTCGACATCTGCCGCCAGATGCTCGAGGCCGGCGTCGACCCGGTGGCGGTCGCGCGCAGCGTCTACGACAGCAACAACATGGGTCGGCTGAAGCTCTTCGGTGCGGTGCTGAGCGCCATGCAGATCGACCCGACCGGCCGCATCGCCATCGTGTACCTCGACCACGAGATGGCCCGGGCCGCGGGCGGGACGTACGAGGACACCGAGGGGCTGATCAACCTCCCGCTCACCGTGAAGGAAATCCAGTCGGTCGTCTTCTTCAAGCAGACCGAGGGGGACGAGTACCGCGTGAGCATGCGGTCGAAGGGCGACATCGACATCGGCGCGGTGGCCAAGGAGTTCGGCGGCGGCGGGCACAAGAATGCCGCCGGCTGCTCGGTGCGCGGTGCGATCGACGCGCTCCAGAAGACGTTCCTCGAGAAGATCGAGCAGGCGATTGATGGACGGCCTGCTCATCGTTGACAAGCCCTCAGGACCCACTTCCCACGACGTCGTCTCCAGGGTCCGCCGCGCGCTGCGCGAGCGGCGGATCGGGCATACCGGGACGCTCGACCCGATGGCGAGCGGCGTGCTGCCGTTGGTCGTGGGGCGCGCCACGCGCCTCGCGCGCTTCCTGAACGGCGACAAGACCTACGAGGCCACGATCCGACTCGGCTTCGAGACCGACACCGCTGACGCCCAGGGGCGGCCGACCGGGCGCCCCCATGCGGGTCCCTGGCCGGGCCCCGAGGCGGTCTCGCAGGCGCTCGCGCAGTTCCGGGGGACCTTCCTGCAGCAGCCGCCAGCCTTCTCCGCCAAGAAGATCGACGGACAACGGAGCTACGTGCTGGCCCGAAAGGCCTCGGCGGGCGGCACCGCGGCCGGGCTCGACGCAGAGACACCCGCCGCGACGCTCCCACTGCCTCCTCCGGTTCGGGTCACGGCCTACGCCCTCGACCTCCTTGGCGTCGAGGGTCACGAGGTCAGGCTGCGCGTCCAGTGCTCGGCCGGGTTCTACATCCGCGCGCTCGCCACCGACCTTGGTCGCGCACTGGGCACCGGCGCGCACCTCACCGCGCTCCGTCGCACGGCTGCCGCCGGTTTCGACCTCGCGCTGGCCGTGCCGCTCGATCGGCTGGAGCAGAAGGACGGAAGCCGGACGCCGGCCGAGGCGCTGATCCCGATGGCGAGCATGCTGGCACACCTTCCGGCCGTGCAGCTGACCGCCGAGGGCGTGCGTCTGGTGGGGTTCGGGCGGAGCCTGGGGCCGGCCGAGGCGTCCGCAGGCTTTGCGCGGGCGGAGGCGGAGGCGCGGCGCGGCGTGCCCGCGCGGCTGCTCGACCCGTCAGGAGACCTGGTGGCCGTCGCTGAAGCCGGGGCGCCAGGGCTTTTGCATCCGTCAGTGGTGCTGTTGTAGTAACATGTTGAGCTTGTTCGAGTAACGGACTTTCAGACAGACGGCGCATCCGGTCCCGTGTCGGGCACTGGGGCGCGCGTGGAGGACCCCAAGTGGCAATTTCGAAAGATCGCAAGAACGCGTTGATCGGCTCCTACAAGACCCACGACGGCGACACCGGCTCCCCCGAGGTGCAGGTGGCCATCCTGAGCGAGCGCATCAACTACCTCACGGAGCACTTCAAGACGCACGCGAAGGATCACCACTCGCGTCGCGGCCTGCTGATGCTGGTCGGCCGCCGGCGCCGCCTGCTCGACTACCTGAAGTCGAAGGACGTGCAGCGCTACGCCGATCTCATCAAGCGCCTGAACATCCGCAAGTAGCGGACGCGCGCCTCCTGTTCACTCCGAATCCCAAGTGAAGTGCGATCTATGACAACGCGCGAAGTTTCAGTCGGCCAGAGCTCCCTCTCCTTCCAGACCGGCAAGCTGGCCAAGCAGGCCGGTGGTTCGGTCATCGTCAGGGCGGGCGACTCCGTGGTGCTCGTCACCGCGTGCCGCGCGGCGAGCCCGCGCGACGTCGATTTCCTGCCCCTGACCGTCGACTACCGTGAGTACGCCTACGCCTCCGGCCGCATCCCGGGCGGCTTCTTCAAGCGTGAAGGCAAGCCTGCCGAGAAGGAAGTGCTCACCAGCCGCATGATCGACCGGCCGGTGCGGCCGCTCTTCCCGGCCGGCTGGCGCTACGAGACGCAGATCATCGCGCTCGTGCTCTCCGCCGACTCGGCGAACGACACCGACGTGCTCGCGATCACCGGTGCCTCCGCCGCGCTTGCGCTCTCTGACATTCCGTTCCAGAAGACGATTGCCGGCGTCCGCGTCGGTCTCGTCGACGGCCAGTACCTGATCAACCCGACCTTCGAGCAGCGCAAGGCGAGCAAGCTCGACATCATCGTCGCGGGCACGAAGGAAGGCCTCGTGATGGTCGAGGCCGGCGCCAAGGAAGTCACCGAGGAGCAGGTGGTCGAGGCGCTCGAAGCGGCGCACACCGCGATCAAGCAGATCGTCGCGGCCATCGATGACATGGCGAAGGAAGTCGGCAAGAAGAAGGCGACCGTCGAAGCCAAGGACGTCGACGCTGCCTTCGCGGCGGATGTCGAGGGCAAGCTGTTCGACAAGCTGGCTGCCGCCATGCGCATCAAGGACAAGCTCGAGAACTACGAGACCACCGACAAGGTGATCGCCGAGCTCGTGGAGTCCTATCCGGAGGAGCAGCGTGCCGACGCGAAGAGCGTCGCGAAGCACCTCAAGGAGAAGGTGCTCTACCACGAAATCCTCAACAACAACGTCCGCCTCGACGGCCGCCGGCTCGACGAGGTCCGCCCGATCTGGATCGAGACGTCGGTGCTCCCGCGCACGCACGGCTCGGCCGTGTTCACCCGCGGCGAGACGCAGGCGCTCGTCACCTGCACGCTCGGCACGGCCGACGATGCGCAGAAGATCGAGACGTTCGAAGGGGAGACCTGGAAGAACTTCATGCTCCACTACAACTTCCCCCCGTTCTCCGTGGGTGAGGTTGGCCGCATGTCCGGCCCGGGCCGCCGCGAAGTCGGCCACGGGGCCCTCGCGGAGCGCGCGGTGGCGGGCATGATCCCCGCCGAGGAGAACTTCCCCTACACGGTGCGTGTGGTGTCGGACATCCTCGAGTCGAACGGGTCGTCCTCGATGGCGTCGGTCTGCGGCGCGTCGCTCGCCATGATGGATGCCGGCGTGCCGCTCAAGGCGCCGGTGGCCGGCATCGCGATGGGCCTCGTGATGGACGAGAAGAGCGGCAAGTTCGCCGTCCTCTCGGATATCGCGGGTGCGGAAGACCACTACGGCGACATGGACTTCAAGGTGGCCGGCACCGCCGAGGGCATCACCGCCCTGCAGATGGACATCAAGCTCTCCGGTGTCCCGACGCAGGTGATGCGCAAGGCGCTCGAACAGGCGCGTCAGGGCCGCATGCACATCCTCGGCATCATGGCCGAGGCGCTCGCCGCCCACCGTTCCAGCATCTCGCAGCACGCGCCGCGCATCGTCACCATCAAGATTCCGGTGGACAAGATCCGCGACGTCATCGGGCCGGGCGGCAAGATGATCCGCAGCATCATCGAGCGGACCGGCGTGAAGATCGACGTGGAAGACGATGGCCGCGTGAACGTGGCGTCGGCCGACGGCGCCTCGGCGCAGAAGGCCATCTCGATCATCCAGGAACTCACGGCGACGCCGGAGCTGAACAAGACCTACCTCGGCAAGGTCCAGCGCATCACCGACTTCGGCGCCTTCGTCGAGATCATGGCCGGTACGGACGGCCTGCTCCACGTCTCCGAGATCGCGAACCACCGCGTGAAGGACGTGCGGGACGAGCTGAAGGAAGGCGAACAGATCATGGTCAAGGTCATCAACATCGACCCGACCGGCAAGATCCGCCTCAGCCGCAAGGCGCTGCTGAACGAGGAAGGCGCCGCGCCGAAGGCATAGCCGCCTCACGGCGGAAGTTGGACGTCAGCAGTTCAACCTCGGAAGTCTGAACCGCAGAAGGGGCCGGCGAGCAATCGCCGGCCCTTTCCTTTTGAGAACGCTGCGTCGCGGGCAGGCCAGGGCATGGCGGCGCGGCAGGCAGGACCGTCCACGGAATTGCGGCCCATCAGGGTCATGGTTGGGTTAAGGTTCTCAGCAACCAGTCGGACGAGGTATTGCTGTGGCCACGAGGACGGACACGCTGAGCGTCGGCACGATGCTCACTGACATCGCAGAGGGGCTTGGGAACGCTGCGCGTAACCTCGCGAGCACATCGCGGAGCGACGTCGGCACCCTGGCCGTGAAGAGTGTCAAGGTCGACATCGAGTTCGAGATGGCCACGCGGCGCACAGCCGACGGCACGCAGGTGGGACTGGGCGTGCGCACGTTCGCCTTCGGCTTCGGCGTCGACCGCAACGCGGTCGACGAGCGCCGTATCAACCGCGGCAGGGTCGAACTGGAAATCGTCGCCGTGCCCCTGGCTGCCCCCTCGTCGTCGTCCTCGTCACCGGCCCCGGTTCCCGCTGAACCAGAGCCGCCCGCGCCCCCACCGACTGGGCCCACACCAGCCGAACGGATGCGGGAGGCGGTGGCGCTGCTCAGGGCGCGCGTCGGCGGGCTCGACATCCCCGTACGGGCGCGCAGGGAAATCGAGCGCCGCATGGCGGCCATCGACAAGCTGATCGACAACGGGGACCTCGCGGCGGCGACGAACCAGTTGGTCGACCTCGGCCCCGTGCTCGACCAGCTGACAGGATGGAACGGGTAGGTCATGGCGCGAGTCCAGATCACGATCGACGCAGGCAGGTACCTCGACCAGGTCGTCAGGCCCTTCGCCGAGGCGGCAGGCGCCGGCACTGCCTTTGGCGTCTTCCGGAACGCGGTCATCAGGTCCGGTCCCTCCGATCCGGTCGGCGTCGTGCCGGAAAACCAGAGCGTCTCGTTCGAGATCGACCTGCCCCAACTGCCGGCCGCGACGCCGGGGGCCGCAGGCCCGTCGCTGCAGCCCATTGACCCGAAGCAGGTACTCGAGGAGCTCTCCAAGGCGATCCGAGATGCCCGACGCGTGCTGGGCCAGGAACAGATGACGCTCATGAGTGCGGACGTGGAGGTGGAGTTGACCGTGGCCGTCGGCAGCGTCGCTGGTGGCCAGGCGAAGGTCAGGCTCCACATCGGACCAGACTCCATGGACTGAGTGAAGGAGCCTGTATGAGTGCCAGTGCTACATCAGCCGTCTCTGTCGCCACGTTTGCCGCCGTCCTCGCCGAGGCGTTCACCGCGGTCACCATGGCCTCGATGCAGACCAACCAGTTGATTGGCGGACTCCGTCGGGCGCGCGCGCTCGGCCGGGCCAACGTGCCGGCCACACCCCAGGCGTCGACGCCGGTCGGCGGCTCCACGGCGCTGACCACGGGAAACATCAGGGACGCCGTCGGCACTCACGAGATCCATGTCACCCCGTCACCGGGGGCGCCACCCGTGGCCCTGGACATCGACACGCTCGAGCTGCTCCAGTCGGTCTTCGACGATGCGTTCCGCCCTGGCCCCCTCCCCGGCCTTGAAGAGCCCGCGGGCGCACCGGATCTGCCTGTCCCGGTCGGCCTGGATGACCAGATCCGGAGGAGCGTGGTCATCCAGGGCCTCAAGACGCTGGGGGAGGAACTCGGGATGCGGCTCGGGCCGGGCGCGAAGGTGACTGCCGACTTCGCGCGCGAACTGCTCGCCAGGGTCCGGATGGTGATGCAGGGCAACCGGTTCCTGGGCGAGTCGGTCGCGCGGCAGGTGCGCGCCCTGGCCGCACTCGGTGCAGGCAGCGACGAGGTCGACCTCTTCGTCGCGAAGTCGGCACGCATCCATGCGGAGTTCGAGTTCCAGGTATCGAGCGAGAAGCGCTTCCGGGTGGGCCAGACAGGCGAACAGGCGGGTGCCTCGGCCGCGATGCACGTTGTCAGCCTTGCCCCGGGCTTCAGCTCGCTCTACCAGTCGAGCTCCAGCAACCGGATCACGGTCGACGTCGAGTTCGCGCTGACCAACGTGAAGTTGTAAGGTGAACGTGCCGGGCCCTCCGAGGTCGAGCCCTTGAATTGCTGATTGCTGATTTCGGAGCTCTGACTTCTAGCTTCGAGGTTCGGAACGTGTGAACGCCTGCGCGGCGGCGATTCGCTCGCGGATGGGCGGATGACTGTAGAAGAGCCACCGCACCAGCGTCGACGGTTCGTCCTCGGCCATGTTCTGCTGCGCGAGGCGGCGCATCGCCGAGATGAAGGCAGGCGGGTTCCTGGTGAGCGTCAGCGCGAACCGGTCGGCGCGGCGTTCGTGCGCGCGGGAGAGCGCATGCGTGACCGGCACCGCGGCGAGCGACACGGCGCCCGCGGCGAGCAGCAGCACCGGAAGGCCCGCCAGGTCGTCCACGGCCCGGAGGCCCGCAAAGGGCACCGCCATCCTGAGCCCAACCGCCGCGACGTAGAAGCCTGCGAGGATCAGCACCGTCTCGAAGGCGATGCCCTTCCAGATGTCGCCATGGACGTGGTGGCCGAGTTCGTGCGCCAGCACGACCTCGATCTCGTCGTCCGAGTACTGCGCCAGCATGGTGTCCGACACCAGGATCCGGCGCGACGAGCCGATGCCGGTGAGCGCGGCGTTCGCCTTGGTGGTCTTCTCGCCAAGTCCCCATTCGTAGGCGTCGAGCACCCGGGCGCCAGCCCGTTCCCCCAGCGCCACGAGGCGGTCACGCAGCGAGGACCGGGACAGTGGCTTGATCGAATAGAACATGGGCAGCAGCAGGAGCGGCGCGATGTTGGCCAGGCCGATCATCAGCCCCGCGAACACCACGCCGGCCGGGAGCCACCACCCGGATGGATAGCGCCCGATGAAGGCGTACAGAATCCACGCAGCGGGAATGCCGAGGCCAGCGCCGAGCGCCAGCCCCTTGCCCTGATCGGCGAGCCAGTGTGACAGCGACTGCCGTGAGAGTCCGTATCGCCGCTCCAGCACGAAACCGCCGTAGAAGGCGAACGGCAGGCTGACCAGTTCGTTGACCAGCGTCAGCAGGGCGATGAAGGCGGTGACGGTGACGAAGCCCTGCAGCGAGCCCGGCAGCCACGAAGCCGCCCACTCGGCAAGGTCGCGCAGGAGATGGCTCATGCCGCTCAGGACGAGCAGCAGCAGCAGCGCGGCGCTCGCGCCGACCGAGCCCACCCTGACCTGGCGCTTCAGTCGGTTGTAACGGGATGCCTTGTCCTCGTTCATGCAACAGTCGCCCGGGTACGGTGACGACGGGAAGGCGTCCCGTGCATTCCGTCGTGAGGGGGGTCCGGGCCCGGCGTTGGCACGGCCAAAGTGACCGCCGTATTATAGCGTGGCCGTTCCGGGCAGCCGCGCGAAGCCCGGACCCGTGCGTTCCCGGTCGTGACAGGGATCCACCCGCGTCGGTGCCCAGACCATGCACATCGGTCAGTACGAAATCGTTCGGATGCTGGGCCGTGGGGGCATGGGCTCGGTCTACGTGGCCCGCGACCCGGCGATCGACCGGCTCGTCGCGATCAAGCTGCTGCGTGAGGGGGTCGACTCCCCCGAGGTGCGGGAGCGCTTCAAGCGTGAGGCGCGCTCGGCCGGCCAGCTCCGCCACCCCAACATCGTCACGATCTTCCACGTCGGCGATCACGAGTCGAGCCCCTACATCGTCATGGAGTACATCCCTGGCGAGACGCTGGCCGAGCTGATCAGCCAGCAGGCACCGCTGACGATCGGACGCAAGCTCCGGATCATCGAGGAGGTCTGCCGCGGACTCGCCTACGCCCACAAGTTCGGCATCGTGCACCGCGACGTGAAGCCACTGAACATCCTGGTCGACACCGAGGGCTCGGTGAAGATCCTCGACTTCGGCGTGGCGCGGGCCGGCGATCAGGGCCTGACCCAGCTCGGGATGATGATGGGCACGCCCAACTACATGTCACCCGAGCAGATCAGCCCGGGTCGTGCAGACCATCGCAGCGATGTCTTCGCCGTGGGGCTCGTGTTCTACGAACTGCTGACCTACCGGCGCGCCTTTCCGGGGCACGACTTCTCGGTGCTGCAGCGGATCCTGCAGAGTGATCCGGATCCCGTGGAGCGCTACTGCCCCGGCATCGATCCAGCGATCCTCGCCGTCCTCCGTCGCGCCCTGGCGAAGAAGCCCGACGAGCGCTACCAGGATCTTGGCGCGATGCGCCAGGACATCCTGGACATCTGGACCCGCCTGAAGACACCGGAGGACGAGTCGTTCGGCGTGCTGTCGCCCAGCACACCCGCGGACACGCCCTACTACGACGGTCCCACGCTGGTACCAGGACCGAACGAGGAGGTCGCGCCCACCATCGACTCCACCCGCGCGATGGAGCTGGCGCGCGAGCTGGCACGCGTGGCCGACGAGAAGCGCCGTGCCGAGGAAGCGGCCGACACGCCTTCGCTGGGCACGACGCGTCCCGACGATCCAACGCGTGCCCTCACGCCGGCCGAACTCGCGACACTGGAAGAAGCGCGGGCCGAGCAGCGTCGCAAATCGTCCAGGGCCCCGTCGCAGACACGGCCAGCGGCTCCGCCCGACGCCCCGCGCGCCGATACGCCGGCGTCGCGGCTCACCACGCCGCCGGCGCCCGTGGCCATCTCCCCGTCGACGGCCGACGCGGTCGCGGCAACATCGCCCTCGGATCCCACGGTCGTCGTTCGCCGAGCGCCGGAGGTACGCGTGCCGACATCTCCTGCCCCTGCGGGGTCGGCTGCAGGGACGGCATCGCACAGCGACACGTCGCCGGCAGCTGCCCATCGGACTGCACCCGGCTGGCTCCTTCCGGCGGCGGCCGCGGCAACGATCGCCGTGGCACTCGCGCTGTGGCTCTGGCCCGACTCCGGTGCCGGCACCGGCCCGGCCACACAACCGGCGGACAGCAGCACGACGGCCGGTGTCCCTGCGTCGTCCACCGGCGCGGCGGCGTTGCCCGGGGCTGAAGGCAGCGCAGCCTTCAGGTCCCGTATCGCCGCACTACTTGGCCGCGGAGACATTGCCGGCGCAGTGGACGAACTGCGGGGACGCACCAGCAACAACGACCCGGACATCGTGGCAGTGGCCATGGCCGTCGTGGAAGCGGGCCGCAGTGACGCGGCTGTCGCATTGGAACAGGCGCGCACGGCCGGCGCGGCAGCCTCCGCGCCGGGCACCTACAACAAGGCGCTGGCCAGGCAGGCGGCGGCCGGGACGGCGGCCACCGGCGGCCACCCTGCGGAGGCCGCGGTTGCCTACCTGGAAGCCGCCAGCCTGTTCCGGCAGGCAGCGGTCGAGGGGGCGAAGGCGCCTGCGTCGGGTCCGTCCGCCACGAGCACCGCTGGTGCCGCAGGTGCCCCTGGCGCTCCAGGGCCCTCGCGTGCAGTCGACACGTCGGCCATCGAGACACTGCTGGCACAGTACGCGGAGGCGTATAACAGGATGGATGCTGGCGCAGTGCGCACGGTGTGGCCCGGGGCACCGGCGGGCCTCAGCTTCGCCGGGAATCGCTCATACTCGTTGACGCTGGTCGGCCCAGACCTGCGCTTCGTGCAGCCCGATCGCGCCGTCGTCAGCGCGCAGCGGCACACCGTGCAGGAACTGGAGAACGGCCAGAAACGGGAAACCTCGGTTGACGTGACGATGAACCTTCGACGGATCAGCGGCGGCTGGGTCATCGACACCGTCCAGTGACCACGCTGTCCAGCCCTTGCCTCAGGAATCGAGCCGCACATGAACCCTGCCAGCCCCCCGGAATCCGCACCTGAGAACACCCCCTCGGTCTCCGCGCTGATCGAGAGCCTCGACTTCGAGCGGCTCGAACGGCTGGTGGCGATCGGCCACGAGCAGGGTCGCATCCAGGCCTTTCGCAACAAGGCGCAGGCACACCAGGATCAGGTGCCGCCGGCCGTGCGTGCCCGTGTCCTGGCCGACTACGAGCATCGCGCAGCCGCCCTCGAGGAGGAGGCCGCGCCACTGCGGGCCGACGTCAGGTCCGACTACGAGGCGCTGCAGGCGGCCATGCTCAGCGTCCAGGGTGCACGAACCGATGCGCAGGAGCGCAGGCAGGAAGCCGAGTTCAGACACGAAGTCGGTGAACTCACGGACGAGGAACTCGCCAACCGCCTGGCCGGTCCCAGTGCCATCCTCGAGCAATGTGAACGTGACGTCGCTGCCCTGGAGGCGGCCTCTGCGCGCTTCATTGCGGCGCTCGGGGAAGGCTTCGACATCAAGGTGGACCCGGATACCCGCCACGTGACGGAGACACCGGTGTCCACGCCACGGCTGCCCCCTCTGCCGATGGAAGCCGACATCATGGAAGCCGCCCAGCCGGCACCATCGGACATGCCGGCCGTCCCGGCCCGCGGCGTCGGTGCCGCCAACCAGCTGTTACCGCTGCCGGGGCCGGTCGACTCGACCTTCGCGCTGCCCCGTGACCAGGTGGAAGCCCACCTGCAGGCGGCACCACCAGCCCCCTCGACGGGCCACGCCACCCTCGTGCTGGAGGACGACGGCGACCTGCACGAGTTCCACCTGGGAGACGGCGTGACGGCGATCGGTCGCGGCGACCAGAACGACGTCCAGATCGTGAAGCCAGGCATCTCACGCAAGCACGCCGTCCTGGAACGCACGCCGGACGGCTACCTGCTGCGCGACCTCGAGTCCAACAACGGCACGTGGGTCAACGGCGAGCGGATCACCGAGCGGGTGCTCGAGAACGGCGACGTCGTGGAGATCGGACCGATCAGGCTCCTCTTCCGGGCCTGATCCCCCGCGGGTTCAGGGCGTGGGCAGGGCGCCGACGCGGATGTTGCCGTTGGTGCTGGTCAACTGGATGGGAGCGCCGCCGGCATTGAGGCGTCCCCTGGTCCGCCGACGGCTCTGCTCACCCGTCACGTCGAGTGGCAGGTCCTTCACCTCGATCGAACCGTTCGTGCAGCTCGCGTCGAGGTTGGCATTCGCCGTCTCCGGAAGCGAGAGGGCAATCTCGCCGTTGACCGCCCGGAGCTCGATCGGGTCGGTCGACACGGCAGTCATCTCCACGGTGATGTTCCCGTTGGTCGTGCGTGCCTCCACCCCACCCGCCAGTCCCTTGCCGACGATCGTGCCTTCGTTGGTGGAGGCGACGACCGTGCCCTCGACGTTCGACACCGTGATGTCGCCGCCGGCGGTCCGCAGGCGCAGGCGCGTCGCCTTCGGCACGGTGACCCGGAAGTTCACCTCGGTCTCGATGCCGATGACCACGCCTCCCAGGCCTTCATTGCGCAGCACGACCTTGTCGGGAGCCACTTCCTCGGTGATGCGAATGCGTGCGGGAATCGGCCTGGCCCCTGCGTCGGTGGCAGCGCGCCCGATCCGTTCGGCCTTCACCTCGATGGAGGGACCGGTGCCGCCCTGCACCTCGATGCGCCCGATGGCACCCACGACCTGGAACTCACCACCCGCCTGCAGGGTGTAGCTCCGGGTCCACTCGTCAGACGCCTGGCCCTTCAGGGGACCCTGCGCTCCGCCGCAGCCGGCGAGCATCAGGACGAATGCGAGAGGGGCGCGACAGGCGGGGAGTGAGAGGGAACGTGGCACCATGCGACCCCATGATAGGCCAGCAGGGGTCGATGGTGCCTGGCAGTGCGGATCAGTTCAGCTGGACCGAAATCAGCTTCGACACACCGGGTTCCTCCATGGTCACGCCATAGAGCCGGTCGGCGATCTCCATCGTCTTCCGGTGATGGGTGATGAGGATGAACTGCGTGTGGTGCTGCATGCTGCGCAGCATCTCCACGAAGCGCCCGATGTTGGCGTCGTCGAGCGGAGCGTCGATTTCGTCGAGCAGGCAGAAGGGGCTCGGCTTGTACTTGAAGAGGCCGAACATCAGCGAGATGGCGGTCAGTGCCTTCTCGCCGCCCGACAGCAGCTGCACGCTCTGGAGGCGCTTGCCAGGGGGCTGTGCCACGATCTCGATGCCGCTCTCGAGCGGATCATTCTCGTCGAGCAGCGTGATCCCGGCACGTCCACCGCCGAAGAGAGTGGTGAAGACCTCCTGGAAGTTGCGGTTGATGGCGCCGAACGCCTCCACGAAGCGCGTTCGGGTGGTCTCGTCGATGCGGCGGATCGCCTCGGTGGTCTGGGCAATCGACTCGACGAGATCGGTGCGCTGCGTGGACAGGAACGTGTAGCGGGTCTCGAGTTCGTCGTACTGCTCGATTGCCATCATGTTGACCGGCCCCAGTCGATCGATCTTGCCGCGCAGCGTGGCGATCGCCTCCTCGGCGCTGAGCGTCCGCTGGCTGGCGGCGGCCACCGCCGCGTCGGCCGCATCCACTGCGGCCTGGGAGTCGGCTGTACCCACCGACGGCGGCTGGACCGGGTTGCCTTCCTCGTCGGTCGACTCTTCCGGTTCATCGGCGAGGATCGCCCGTGCGTCGGGCACCGCCGCCCCGGACCGCTCGAGCTCCTCGACTTCCACCATCACCTCGTCCAGCGTCGCCTGAACCGCGTCGATGCAGGTGGCCGCGAGGTGCGACAGGTCGGTCTCGGCGGTTGCGCGGGCGAGATCGTACTCGGACACGGTGGAGCGGATGCCCTCGAACTCGGAGCGCGCCACGCGGATGGATGCCTCGAACTGGTCGGCACTGATCCGCAGGGTCGACACGCCATCGTCTGCGGCGGCCACGGCGGCGCGCAGTTCCTCCAGCTTCCGGATGTCGGCCGAGAGCTGTTCCTCGTTGAACGCGACCGACTCGCGGAGTTCGGTCACGCGCGTGCTGGTCGACTCGAGTTCGAGCGACAGCGCCTCGGCGCGCGCCTCCAGTTCGCGGCTGGCCTCCTCGAGACGGCGGACCTCACTGGCGAGGCCGGCGGCCCGCTCGACGAGACCAGCATGGTTCGCGCGAGCTTCAGCGGCGCGTCGGCTCAGTTCCTGCACCGTCTCGCGGGCATCGAACAGCCGGCGCTGTGCCGCGCCCAGCCGCTCGTCCGCAAGCCGCTGCTCGCCTTCGAGCGCGAGAATCGCAGCGCGCGCCTCTTCCTGGCGGAGTTCGAGCGACGTGCGCTCCTCCTCGGCCTGCCGACGCTCGCGCGCGAGCTGGTCGCCACGGAGGGTCACGCGCGTCGCATCCTCGGACGCGCGCTGCAGCTGGGCCTCGAGTGCCACGATCTGCTTCTCCTGCCGGTGCTGCTCGGCACCGAGCGCGGCAATGGCCTGGGTGGCTTCGGTGATGACCCGCTCGAGATTCGCCGTCTCCTCGGCCAGCCTCGCGAGGGCCTCCCGCTCGCCCTCGATCCGGGCACGCAGGTCCTTGATGTCGCGCTTCGTCTCGAGGATGCCGCGCGCTTCCTTGGGATGACCGCCCGCCACCAGGTGCGGGCCGCGGAACACCTCCCCGTCGGCGGTCACGATCGGGCAGGGGGCGGAGGCTGCGGCTGCCTCTGCCCGCTCGTACGAGTCGGTCAGCCAGGCCTCGCCGATCGCGCGCCGCAGCACGCCTTCGTAGGGACCGCTGACCCTGAGCACCGACGACAGCGTGACGAACCCGTTCGGCACCGCCTGGGTCGCCACGTCGGATGCGGGTCCGGGCTCACCTTCGATCACCACGAACCCGCAGCGGCCGGCGGACGCCTCACGAATCAGTTCGAACCCGGCAAACGCGTGGTCCTGCTGCTCGACAACGATGTGCTGGAGGACTTCGCCGAGGTAGGCCTCGACGGCCCGTTCGCGGCCGACCTCCACCTCGAGGTAGTCGGCCACCGCCCCCTTCTGGTTCACCTTGCCGTTGGCCTGCGCGAGCACCGTGCGTGCGGCATCGCCGTACTCGGCGCGACCCGCTTCGAGTTCCTCGAGCGACTTGAGACGGGCGACAAGTCCCGCCAGTTCGTGCTCGCGCGTACGCACCGACCGTGCACGCCATTCATGCTCGATGCGCGCGCTGGCCAGTTCGGACTCGCGGGCTGCACGCGCCGCCTTCGTGGCATCGAGCGCCTCGTGCGCGCGACGCAGGCCGTCGGCGGCCGAGGCACGGTCCGAGTCGAGGCGATCGAACTCGAGCCGCACGTCCTCGGATTCGACCTGCAGCTTGGACAGCAGTTCCAGCACGCGGTCGCGCTGGGCGGCTGCGCTCTCGAGCGAGTGCCGCAGGGCGGTGGCGCTGTTGATGGCCGCGTATACCTCGCTGCGGGCGGCCTCGACGTCGCCCTCCAGCCCCTCGATTTCCCGGTGGCCGACTTCGTACGCCTCGGATTCGGCAGTCAGGGCCGCGGCGGCGCGATCCCGATCCTCCAGGGCCATGGTCGCGGCCGCGCGGCGCTCCTCGAGTTCGGCGCGGGCCGGCTCCCGGCGCGCGGCGAGCACGTCGATCTCCTGCGCGATGGCGCGGGCGCGGGCCCCCAGCGAGTCGGCCTGTCCACCATCGAAGGTGATCTGCTGCTGGAGGCGGTTGATCGCCAGTTCGGCGCCGTGCGCCACCTCGCGGGCCGCCGTGGCGCGCGACTCGGCCTCGGCCAGCTCGATGCGCGACCGTCCGAAGTCGGACTCGATCTCCGACACTCGGGCGGCGGCTGCGGCCTCGCGCTCCCGGGCATCCGCGAGGCGCGCGCGTGCCGACTCGATCGTCTCGGCCAGCTGGCGGTACTTGCGGGCGAAGAGCACCTTCTCCCATCGGCGCAGCTCATCGCGCAGCTTCTGGTAGCGGCGGGCCTTGCCGGCCTGGCGCTTCAGCGTGCCCCGCTGCTTCTCGACCTCGAACACGATGTCGTCGATGCGGGTGAGGTTCTGCTGCGCGGCGTCGAGCTTCAGTTCCGCGGCGCGGCGGCGCACCTTGTACTTCGTGACGCCGGCGGCCTCCTCGATCAGCTGTCGCCGATCGGTGGGGCGCGTGCTCAGGATCATCCCGATCTTCCCCTGCTCGATGATCGCGTAGGCCTTCGCGCCGAGGCCGGTGTCCATCAGCAGGTCGTGGATGTCGCGCAGGCGGCAGGCGTGCCCGTCGATGAGGTATTCGCTCTCACCCGACCGGTACAGCCGGCGCGTGACCTCCACCTCGCGCGCCACGGTCTGAATCAGTTCCTCGGCCTCTTCCGGTGCGAAGCTGATGCGGGGGTCGCTCGCCTCCGCTTCCTCGGCCGGCGGTTCGAGCACGGCCACGCCACCATCCGCCTCGAAACTGGCGGACGGCGCGGCGGCGCCTTCCCCCTGCGGCCGCGGGGCTGCGCCGTGCGCGCGGACCGGCGAGTTGAACGCAGGGCCGGACACCGACTTGATCACACCGCTGAACCGCAGGCGCACCTCGGCGGTGGCGCTCGGCTTCCGGGCATCGCTGCCGTTGAAGATGACGTCTTCCATCTTCTCGCCGCGCAGGCTCTTCGCGCTCTGCTCGCCCATCACCCAGGTAATGGCATCCGACACGTTGCTCTTGCCGCACCCATTGGGACCGACGATGGCAGTCACGCCCTTGTCGAAGGCAAGCTCCGACCGATCCGAGAAGGACTTGAAGCCGTTGATTTCGAGCTTTTCCAGACGCATGAACTCACACCACCGCGCCGGACGGGCGCATGTGCACACCAATGGCACAGTCCGACCGCTGGTCGGACGCAACCGATGGTCCCTCGCCGGCCCGGGGCGTTCCCGGACAAGACGACGGACAGAAGTGTCCGGAGGACCCGGACACGAGGGCCACGGATTCTGGCTGGTTACAGAACGGCTCAGACCGAATGGGTGGCCCTTTCCCCGTCCCTTTTCAGGGTCGGGGGCCCCGGGGCCGCAAAACGGTGGTCAGTGTAACAAGGGCTAGATAGAGGGGCAAGGGCAAACTACATACACAATCGATTGTGGTCGTACGCCCCACCGGAGCCCTGGCCGGGCTCCGGGAAGTTGGAAGCCAGAAGTCAGAACGCAGAACTGAATTTCCGACCTTCACTTCTGCGTTCTGAGTTCTGACTTCTCAGTTCTTGACCGCCTGGACGCCGGGCAGCTTCTCCGCCTCGCCGAATGAGGCAAGAGCGACCTGGGCCTGCGGGTCGACTTCGACCATCCGGCGGCGGGCCTCGGCGATGCCGAAGGCGGCTTCATCGATGCGGAAGCGGATCATGGCCCTGATGAAGGCCAGGTCCTTCTGCCAGGACGACTCGTCGATGCGGATGCGGTTCGCGACGAGCTGGTCGCGGAACTCCTTCAGCATCTGGTCATCGACGCTGAAGCCCTTCTTCAGGACCACCCAGCCCTTGCCGAGCGGCAGGGTGATGCGCGAGTCCCCCTCCGCGATGAACTTCTGCGAGTAGGTCTCGAACTCCTGGCGGCTGTAGAGCGCGCGGCCGAACGGCGTGGGGTTGAACCCCTCGATCTGGCCGGCCACGTACTTGTCGGGTTCGATGCCGCCACCGCTGTAGACCGGGCGGCCCGACGCCGTCTTGCGAAGGTCGCTCGGCTTGTGCGGCCGGATCCCGTCCTGGTCCTTCTGCGTGTAGCTCAGGTACTCGTCGAAGCTCTCGTCCCAGGGCCGCTGGATCAGCCGGTCGCTCGGCGTGTAGTAGTGGGCGGTGGTCAGCGCGAGGCCGGCCCCATTCGCGATCGGGTACACCGACTGCACGAGCGCCTTGCCGAAGGTCGTTTCGCCAACCACGTATCCGCGGTCGTGATCCTGCATGGCCCCGGTGAAGATCTCCGAGGCGCTGGCGCTGTTCCGGTTCGCGAGCACCACCATGGGAATGTCGAGGAAGCGGCTCTCCTCGGTGGCGCGGTAGTCCTGATCCGAGTTCCGCACGCGGCCCCGCGTGTAGACGATCATCTTGCCCTTCGGCAGGAACTCGTTGGACACCTTGATCGCCTGGTCGAGCGGACCGCCCGGATTGCCGCGGATGTCGTAGAGCAGCCGGGTCATGCCCTTCGAACGCAGGTCGTTCAGTGCGCGCTGGATTTCGCGGTCGGTGTTCTCGCCCCAGTCCTGGTGGCGGATGTAGCCGGTGGTCGCGTCGAGCATGAAGTGCGCGGGCACCGTGAGGATCTGCACCTCGTCACGCGTGACGTCGAGCGGGATCAGGGCGTCGTACCCCCTCCGCCGCAGTTGCACCTTCACGACGGTGCCGCGAGGGCCGCGCAGCTTGCGCATCGCCTGCTCGGTCGTCCAGCCCTTGGCGTCCTCGCCGTCGATGCGTGCCATGACATCACCGCGGCGCACACCCATCCTGAAGGCGGGCGACCCTTCGAAGACGCTGGCTGCGGTGATGTCGCCCTCGATGGACTGGATGGTGATGCCGAGCCCGTAATACCGGCCCTCCTGCCGCTCGCGCATCTGCGCGTACTCGCGGGGGTCGAAGAAACTCGAGTGCGGGTCGAGGGTCGAGAGCATGCCCCGGATCGCGCTGTAGATCACGCGGTCGGACTCGACCTTGTCCACATACTGCGACTCGATCGCGCTCAGCGCGGCCGAGAAGGTGGCGTAGCGCTCGGCCAGCCGGTCGTCCACCGCGAGCGCGCTGCGCCCGAAGAGCCCGCCGACGAGTGCCGAGACGACGATCACGAACGACGCGACAGAGAGCGGACGCAGACCTCGCATGGGGCACAGCGTAACAGACAAATTCCTTATCGGGCAACGACTTCCGGGTACACGAGCCGGGGAATTCCTTGACCGTTCCCGCAACGGGTTCCATAATCGACTGACGCGCCGCCCGGCGCCAGCCCGGGCCCGGCGGTCCTGCCTGTTTCTGCGGAAAGTAGGAGAGCTATGTTTGGTTCGATTGGCATGCCGGAGCTGATCATCATCTTCGTGATCGCTCTGATCATCTTCGGCCCCCGGAAGCTGCCCGAGCTCGGGCGTTCACTCGGCAAGAGCCTGTCCGAGTTCAAGCGGGCGTCGAACGAGCTCAAGAGCACGCTCGAGGAAGAAATCAAGATCGAGGAGCAGCAGCAGAAGGCCGAGGCGGCCCGCACGGCCGCAGCCGCCCCCGCCGTGTCCGAGCCCCCGGCAGCCCCGGTGCCGGCCGAGCCGGTCGCCGCCCGCCAGGACCACACCGCCTAGGTCGTAGTCGAAGCGATGGCGCTCGTTCCGTTCCCCGGACCGCAGGGCAGCGTGGCCCAGCTCGCGCAGGATGACGAGGAGGAATCCGCCGGCGCGCGGATGTCGTTCCTCGATCACCTGGACGAGCTGCGCCGGCGCATCGTCAACGCCTGCATCGCCATCGCCGTCGGTGTCGCCGCGACGTTCTACTGGATCGACTCGATCTTCAACTTCATCCTGGCCCCCACCAGAGCCGCCCTGCCCGAAGGGGTGAAGCTGATCTACACCCAGCCCGGTGAGGCGTTCTCGCTGTATATCACCATCGCGCTGATCGCCGGCGCCGTGGTCGCCTCGCCGTTCATCATGCTGCAGGTGTGGCTCTTCATCGCGCCGGGCCTGTACGCGAACGAGAAGAAGCTGGCCATCCCCTTCGTGCTGCTGACCACGATCGGGTTCATCGGCGGGGCCGCCTTCAACCATTACGTGGCGTTCCGCTATCTCATGGTCTTCTTCGGCAGCTTCAACACGCCGGACCTCGCCTTCATGCCGAAGCTGGACGATGTGTTCGGGCTCTACTCGAAGATGCTGATCGGGATGGGCCTCGTATTCCAGATGCCCGCGGTCGTGTACTTCATGGCCAGGATGAGCCTGGTGACGGCCCGGTTCCTCATCAACAACATCAAGTACGCGGTGCTCATCATCTTCATCGTCGCGGCGGTGGTGACGCCGAGCCCCGACATGATGACGCAGGTGATTTTCGCCGCACCGATGCTCGCGCTCTACCTCCTGAGCATCGTGATCGCGTGGATGGTCGGCCCGAAGCGGTCCGCGTCGGCCGACGCCTGAGCGACAGTCCCCGCCTCCTGCGACGATCCCTGCATTGACGGGCAGGACCTCGGCCGTACTATGATGTACAGCTGAGCAGCATCGCTGGGAGGGGTGTCCGCATGATCAAGACGCGATTGGGCTTCGGGTTCGCCGTCCTTGGCGCATTGTGGGCGAGCGTGGCGGGCGCACAGCCCGCAGCCGGCCAGGCCGCGCGGGCGGAGACCGACGAGCGGGAACTGCGTCTCGCCACCAACACTGCCGACGGCGATACCGGCCTCTGGTACGTGCCCACGGCCGAGGTACTGGCACGCGGCAAGTGGTCGGCAGCCGGATATCGCAAGGGTTTCAACTACCGCGAGGGCTTCACCGCCGTCGCCGACTTCCCGCTCACCTTCGGGGTGGGCGTGTCCAACAGGGCGGAGATCTTCGGGTCGTTCAACGCAGTCACGCGGATCGACCGTGACGTGCGCCCGGTCTTCACGGCCGACCCCAAGGTCGGCGGTGTGGTGGGTCAGTACCCGTTCGTGAATCAGGGCTGGAGCGGCAGCCAGGTGGGCGACTTCCTGGTGGGCGCGAAGGTGAACCTGCTGTCCGAGGCCGACCTGAAGCCGATGGCGCTGGCCGTGCGCGGCATGGTCAAGCTGCCCACCGGCGACACGACCACGGGCGTCAGCACGGGCAAGGCCGATGGCATCGTCGACCTGATTGTGAGCAAGAACGCCGGCAACGCCGTGGAACTCACCGGCTACGCCGGCGGGATCTTCCGCGGCCAGCCTGACGGGGCGTCGCAGTCGAACGGGTTCCGGTATGGCATCGGCGCGGGGTTCCCCACCACCAGCCTGCTGCGGCTCACGGCCGAGTTCCACGGTGAGCGGCCGTTCGACGATACGGTAACCCTGACCCGGCCACTCGTCGCCTTCGACGGCAGCGTGTCGCCGCTCTCGACGCCGCTCGATGCGTTCAGCGCTGCGACCATCGGGCTCACCTGGCAGGATCGCAAGGGCTTTTTTGTCGGCGCCGCCGCCACGTGGACGCAGCCGACCGCCAAGCGCTCGCAGTACCGCACCGACGACAACCGCTCGGGCGACTTCCTCGACTATCAGGTCCGCATCGGCTACCACCCGGGCATCCGGCGGTACGTGGCGCCGCCACCACCCCCGCCGCCACCGCCCCCGCCACCCCCGCCGCAGAACCGGCCGCCGACGGTGGAGGCGCGCTGCGAACCCTGCACGGTGGAGGTCGGCAAGACCTCGACGATCACCGCGGTGGCACAGGATCCGGACGGCGACTCGCTCACCTACCGCTGGGCGGCTCCGTCAGGGACGGTGCAGAACCCGACCGATCGCCAGACCGTGTGGACCGCGCCGCAGCAGGAAGGGCCGGTCCAGGCCACGGTCACGGTCAACGACGGCAAGGGCGGCACGGCGTCGGCCAACACGACCATCCAGGTGGTTCGGCCCGCGCCGATCGTGGAGCTGAACTTCGAGGACGTGTACTTCGACTTCGACCGCTCGAGCCTGCGCCCAGACGCACTGCGCCTGCTCGATGATGCGGTGTCGAAGCTGCAGGCGAACCCGGACAAGAACCTCGTGATCGAGGGCCACACCTGCAACATCGGCACGGCCGAGTACAACCTGGCACTCGGCGAGCGGCGGGCACGCAGCGTGGTGGACTACCTCACGTCACGCGGGGTCTCCGCAGGTCGCCTCGAGATCCGCAGCTACGGCGAGGAGCGTCCGAAGTTCGAGAATACCCGTGAGGAGACGCGCCGCCTGAACCGCCGCGCGGCGCTCGTGGTGAAGGTGCAGTAACGCTCCATCAGCAATCTGCAATGTCGGAAGGGGGCGATCGTCACGGGTCGCCCCCTTTTGTGTTCTAAGATCCGGCCGTGGTGATTCGCGCGTCAACCGGTCGGCAGGTCGAGGCCCTGCTGGCGGAACTGGCCTCGCCGAGCGCGCTGGCCCGCGACGGCGCCGTGGCGAGGCTCACGGTCATCGGCGAACGCGCCGTGCCTCGCCTGATCGCCCTCGCCGGCGACCCCGCCGCCAGCGATGATGCACGCATGGCGGCGCTGCACGCACTCGAAGGCATCGGCAACCTGCGCGCCTTCGAACCGGCCCTCACCCTGCTCGACACGCCACAGACACGCATTGCGGTCGCCGCCGTCGGCGTGCTGCAACGCTTCCTGCCGTCAGGCCGCGGCGTGGACGCCCTGGACCGCCTGACGGCCACCGCCCTCGACCGCACGAAGGCTCGCGCGCTGCGCCTGGCCGCCATCCGGGCCATCCGTGAGGTTGGACCAGCCACCATCGGCCCGCTGCTGACCGCGCTGGGGAACGACCCGGATCAGGCCATTGCCAGTGCGGCCGGCCTTGGCCCCGACGCCGGGAGCGACCCGGTGTTCGCCCTGAAGGACGCCGCGGAGGGGGCACTACCGGACCAGCCCGCCCTGCTGCGCGTGGCCGTGAGCGAGGCTGCTGGTGAGGTGCCGGTCGTGACCCTGCAACAGGTGATCGAACGGATCCGCTTCAGGGAGGGTGCCGAGACCGGCGCCCTTCGGCCGGAGTGGATCGCGCTTCGTGGAGCGGCACACGCCGCGCTCGCCAAGCGGGGCAGCCGGGTTGCGCTGTACGACCTGCGCGAGTCGCTGGAGTCGGCCCGGGAGCCCTTGCCGGTGGACTTCCTTGGTGCGGCAGCGGCCATCGGCGATGCCTCCTGCCTCGAGGCAGTGGCGGCGGCCTATCACAAGGCCGTTGAAGGGGGACGCCCGGCGGACGACTGGTGGCGGCAGAAGCTGAAGGACGTCTTCGAGGCCATCGCGAAGCGCGAGCAGGTGTCACGCCGTTCGGCGGCCGGGAAGCGGATCAGCGCACGCTGGAAGGATGTGGCCGCGTTCCTCTGGGCTTGACCGTCCTTCGGGACGCGATCTAAGTTAACACTGTTAACCACGGCTCGATGACCATCCAGTCCAGACGCGCACGGCAGAAGGCCCAGCTCCGGCAGGAGATCATCGACGCAGCCCGGGACATCCTGGCCCGCGAGGGCTTCGAACAGCTGTCGATGCGCAAGGTCGCCGAGCGCATCGAGTACTCCCCCACCGCCATCTACCTGCACTTCGAGGACAAGCGCGACCTGGTGTTCCAGGTCTGCGAGGAGACCTTCGGCCGCCTGGTGGCGGAGCTCGCCTCGCTCGAGTCGGACGTCAAGGACCCGGTGGCCCGCATCCGGGAAGGCATGCGGCGGTACGTGGCCTTCGGCCTGCGTCACCCGCAGCATTACCTCGCCACGTTCGTGGCCGTGCCGCACGACCAGCTTCCCGAAGACGTGGCCAGGTACAACAACCCCGATTCGAACGGCATGAAGGCCCTGGGCATCATGCGTGCCTCCATCCAGGCCTGCGTCGACGCGGGCCGCTTCAGGAAGGTGGACCCCGACGTCACCACCCGCGCCGCGTGGGCCGCACTGCACGGCGTGACCGCCCTCCTGATCCAGATGCCGAACTTCGCCTGGGGCGACCAGAAGGCCGTGATCGAGTCGCTCATCGACACCACGATCGAAGGGCTCCGCCTGCGGCGGCGCTGATTTTTTTTGAACCGTGGTTAACACTGTTACGTCATAACACGATGTCAACACCATGCGCGTGACGCTCCCCATGTCCGAACTGGCCTGGCGCAACCTCGTGCACGACAAGGTGCGGCTCGCCGTCACCCTCACCGGCATCGTCTTCGCCGTGGTGCTGATCGTCGTGGAGCTCGGGCTCTTCGTCGGCTTCACCTCCGCAACCACCGGGCTCATCGACAACAGTCGTGCGGACTTCTGGATCACCGCCGCACGCGTGGGCTACGTGGAAGTCGGCGTGCCGTTCTCCGAGCGGAAGGTGTACACGGCCCTGCGGACGCCCGGCGTGGCCGAAGCCACGAAGTACGTCGTCCGGTTCTCGCAGTGGAAACGGCCCGACGGCCGCCAGGAGAGCGTGCAGGTGGTGGGCTTCGATCCGGACCAGTCGCTCGGCGGCCCATGGAACATCGTCAGCGGCGACCCGCGGCTGCTGCAGGAGGCCGGCACGGTCATGATCGACGAGCTGTACATGGAGAAGCTCGGCGTCACCGGTCTCGACCAGGTCGTCGAGATCAACGGACGCCGCGCGCGGGTGGTCGGCTTCACGCGTGGAATCCGCTCGTTCACCACGTCGCCCTACGTGTTCACCTCGTTCAAGAGCGCACAGCGGTACGCAGGCGTCGAGACCGACCAGACGCTGTTCATCCTGGTGAAGCTCGCGGCCGGGGCGGACACTGCCGCCGTGCAGCGCGCGCTCGCCGCGCAGCTGCCCGACAGCGACGTGCACACCGCCGCCGCGTTCAGCGCGATGACCCGCAGCTACTGGATGTTCACGACCGGGGCCGGCGTGGCGGTGCTGCTGGCCGCCGCGCTGGGGCTCATCGTGGGCATCGTGGTCGTGGCGCAGACCATCTATGCAACCACCATGGACCACCTGCGCGAGTACGGGACGCTAAAGGCGATGGGCGCCACCAACGCCTACCTCTATCGCGTGATCATCCAGCAGGCGGTGGCCAGCGCCCTCGCCGGCTACACGCTCGCCATGGTCGTGAGCTACTTCGTGGTCAAGGGCAGCCAGAGCGGCGGCGCGGCGATCGTGGTGCCGCCGGCCATGGTGGCCGGGATGCTGGTGCTCACCGTCGTGATGTGCGTGGGTGCGGCCATGGTTTCGATCAACAAGGTCACCCGCCTCGACCCGGCGATGGTCTTCAAGGGGTGATGCGATGAGCGTGGCACTCTCGGCACGCGGGCTGCGCAAGGTCTACGCGCAGGGCGAGGCCGCCATGGTGGCGCTGGAACACGTGGACCTCGACGTCCACCGCGGCGAGATGACGCTGCTCATGGGACCGTCGGGCAGCGGCAAGACCACGCTGCTCTCCATTCTCGGCGGCATCCTCCGCGCCACGGCGGGCACGGTCACGGTGGACGGCCAGGCCCTCGACGGGCTCGGCGACCGCGACCTCTCGAACTTCCGGCTGAAGAACATCGGTTTCGTATTCCAGGGGTTCAACCTGTTCCCCACGCTCACCGCGGTCCAGAACGTGGAGCTCGCGCTGGACCTGCGCGGTATCCGCGGCACGGCGGCACGCCGCGAGGCCAGCGAACTGCTCGATCAGGTCGGACTGTCCGCGAAGCTGCACGCCCATCCCGCCGACCTGAGCGGCGGTCAGAAACAGCGGGTGGCGATCGCGCGCGCGCTGGCAGGCGGACCGGCCATCCTGCTCGCCGACGAGCCGACGGCGGCCCTCGACTCGCACAGCGGCCACTCGGTGATGCAGCTGATGCAGGGGCTCGCCAGGGACCGGGGCCGGGCCGTGGTCATCGTCACCCATGACGGACGCATGCAGCCCTACGCCAACCGCGTGGTGCGGATGGCCGACGGCCGCGTGATATCCGACGAACGACCCGTACACAGCGTGGAAGGAGTGGGCGCATGACGCGCATGTCCCGTTCGAGGTGGTTGATTGTCGCCGGCGTCGTCGCCATTGCCGGCCTGAACCTGGCCGTGTTCGCCAGGCGTGCGCCGGCCGAGCCCGGCCCGCCCGACGGGTCTGCGCCGGCAGCCGCGGCACCGATTGCCGCGCCCGGCGTGGTGGAGGCAAGGTCCGAGTCGATCCGCATTGCGTCGCAGGTGGGCGGGAAGCTGCAGCGGGTCCTGGTGGACGAAGGCGACACGGTGGTGACCGGCCAGGTGCTGGCCGAACTGGTGAACGACGACTACCGGGCCCGTGTGGCCTCGGCCGAGGCCGAGGTGCGCGCCCGCGAAGCCGACGCACGCCGCGTGGAGAACGGCGCCCGCGGTGAAGAGCGCCGGGGGGCCGAGGCCGATCTCCACCAGGCGGAGGCCGACCTCGCGCACGCCCAGGCCGAC
>WBZO01001628.1_pt1 | contig 33628 bp, 21 predicted proteins | sample 5204261 | NCBI WGS metagenome assembly WBZO01 (sample SAMN12412400, study PRJNA552823) | activated sludge metagenome | isolation source: activated sludge from anammox sidestream of wastewater treatment plant... | place: USA: North Carolina | collected 2017-09
CCGCCGAAATACCCAACTTATTTCCGGCACGTTCCTTACCGGGCTAAAAAGGTGTCTTTTTATCTCCTGCAGCCCAACAGCATCTGAAAACGAGCAATTTTTCGTCAACTTTTCTCCTTTTTTCCATTGCGTAGCAGCGCTACGGAACTGAAAAAGGGGGAAAAGTAGCGTAAAAGGGCCGTTTTTAGCCAATTGACCAAATCGCAAACAAGCTTTTATGGCCCTGCAAAGTTAAGGAAAAATACAAAGCACGTAAAGGATTTTGTTACCTTGCCAGGCAAAATTCCAATGCAAGACAGCATTGCTCGTCTGAGATTCTATTACTTCAACCAAAAATTTTTATAAAATGCCTTTCAGAATAAGGATTTGTCAAAATGATACCACAGATGCACTGAGGTACCTGTTCAAAGCTACACCCATGCGGATTCCTGAAGCATCCGTGCAGCCTTTACTGGTTATCGCCGAAAAAGGAGGCAAAACAGAAAAAAGAGGGCACCTGCTGCACCTGCTCACCGATACTTCTCCTCTTTCGCTTCAGGAAAAGGAGGATCCGGTTGCCGACCTCTCCCTCAACAAGACCAAGTCCATGGCTTGGGATTTCGGCTTTAAAATTCTGGATGGCTTTTTTCAGGGGTTCAGCCTGCCCTCCGCAGATATTGGAGCAGTGCTGAACAACGCCAAAGAAGTTTCCCTTTCGTTCAAAAACGTGAAGAGGAAATACATTGACAAAAACGAATTAGGTACCGCCCTGATGAACAGGGAATTACAACTAAATCACCCCTCTGCGCAGATTTTCTTGGGAGAAGATGCGCACAACCTGCTCCTCGTAACCGATGCCATTATCAGCAATGGCTTTGGTATCCACGTTTTAAAAACACGGGACAACCAGGGCAAAGTCAAACTACCCGAAATCCAGAAAATTATCAACGAAGCCAAACTCGATGTCAAAGCAAAAAGTAGCTCAGACAATTCCATTTTCTTTGAAGGCCCACAGTACCTGACTTTTGCATTCACTTGCGTAAAACTCAACATCACACCAGCGACAGGGGCATTGGCCGTTGGCACAATGGTCGTCACAGAAGAGTCCAGAAAAGGGTTGACTGCCAAGGAATCAGAAGAATTACAGCCCGTCGAGCTGGACGATGATTTCTTCGAGCCTGGCATGTTTGAATGGGACTGAATCTATCACCCTCTCTCTTCGAAGCCCTTCCTTTCAGTGAACTACCCGCTGGTTGCACAAAAAAAAAGCGGCAGCTTTTCAGCTGCCGCTCAATTGACAGAGAATATCTTTTAGCCAAAACTAAAATACTTCTCTGTTCTCCCTCTCATTAATTCTTGGTTATCAGGTACTTAGGGTTAACTTTAGGCACTCACCAAGTATATTAAGTGGGCCTGAGCTTCTTTATCGAACAATTTTTGCAAATTTATTGAGGCGGAACTCCCACCCGGCTCCTGTCAAATACACCCAGTAATTGCCCGCAGGCAGGTTGTTCAACAAGAGCTTCTCCACGTTAGTCCCGGTCGTGAGAGATAATTCCCTTACCCAGACTTTTTTGCCCCCGGCATCTATGAGATGAAGATGCGCCGTAGTTGGCTCGCTCGTCCAATTTATTTCCACATTTACAAAGTCAATGGCAGGATTGGGGAAGAGACGATAATCGCCCAGCCCGGGCTTTTCTTCCACGTTTGCGGAAGCACTTTCATCACAACTACAGGTAAATGAGCCTTCAATGCCCGTAAAAGCATCTCCCCCAGCTCCCAGTATGGTCAGTGTATTACCAATGTTGGCATTCATGCTGTTGGGCGGCATAAAGGAATCCGTCGCGTTGTCCACCAGAAAAATGTCACTAAGACAGCCGTAGGCGTTTCTAAAGCTGAACAACGGCAGCATCACGCCAGCCTGGTATTCGGGGTAGGCAAGCCCCTGCACGGACAACCCGAAGGAGATGTAGTCAAAATCAGGAGACTCGGCAGGAGCGTTATTGCGGGAGTCCGCATCCCACTCCATGCCTTCCATGTAGCTAATGATATCAACGGGAAAAAATTTATTGGTTGGAACTTTAATGGTGACCTGTCCTGTGCCAGTGATGTTGTTCGGATAAGAATAAGTTGCTACAGGTAATACCGAAACGACGTAGCGCTCCGTTTCGAAATCATAGTGCATGTTGAATTTAACTTGTGCGGAGAGGGTGAATGAGAAGAAGGTCAGTGCAAGTACACTGAGGGTGTTTACATAATTCATTTTTGTTCAAGTTTTTATTTTATTAAGCAAGTTGTTCTTGCAAGCACAAAAAGGGGGAATAAACAAAAAGGGGGATTCCTGATAAAAAAGGGGGGAAGCTTAATCTGACTGCAAAGCTATAATTGTTTTTTCTTAAAAGCAATTTTTGCAGGAACGTGTCAGCACTGGACTAAAACCGTGCCAACTTTTGTGCTTTTTTCCTCAATTCACAATTTTTTTTCCAAATGTTTAAATTGGGTTGTGGGTTGTGGGTTGTGGGTTGTGGGTTGTGAGTTGTGGGTTGTGGGTTGTGGGTTGTGGGTTGTGGGTTGTGGGTTGTGGGTTAGTCCAACTGGCTGCTTGTCATGCTTTTATGGTTGACTCATTTCGAGTTGATTAGCTATCTATCTCCGAAAGGAGGGGGCACGTAGCTGACATGGTCCAGGTATCAATTTCAAAAACGATTATCTGCAAAAACAGTTTCCTTTTCGGTACTTTTCTGCCCCCCCTACCCTTTTAAAAACAGCTCATTAAGAGCTTGTTTGCGTTTTGGTGCTTGGGCAGAGATGCTGTTGAGATTGAGCTTATCAGGCTAAAAAGGTGTCTTCTCCGCCCAGAGCCAAGCAAATTTTTCAACAATAGCTAAGAGTTTGTTTGCGTTTTGGTCACTTGGTCAAAAATGCAAACAAGCTCTAATAAACCGTGCCCATCCTTTTCAAATAGTCCCGAGTGGCAGTGGTTTTAAAAATAAAATGTACACTTCGTATAATCGTGAACCAAAGAAAGGGAGGAGGATACTCTGATTTACATTGAGTGCGAAACCGAAAATAAAGTGCGGAACCTCCTCCCGTTTTTACAACGACGACAATCTGAACCGTACAAGAGGTTTCGAGCCTGCATCACGAAGATAGATTATGCGTCGTTGTTCATAGTTCATTTATTTTTAGCGACTTAAATCAATGCGGGCCTCCTCGGCATCCTATTTTTTCTTCAGTGTTCTGCAATTTCACACCTCTTGATTCTCTGCTTTCGGCTCCTGCACTCAAGGCAATTGCTGCGTGATGAAAAAGTTAATAAATGGGGTGGGGTTGCCCGGATGTTGCAGGATATTAAAAAATATCATCTGGTCCACGTCATTGTTTGACCCTCCGTAAATCACCTTTCCATCCATGTTCGTATCGCCAAGGCTATATCCGTGGGCGATGTGGTTGAAGCTGCCTGTTGTATTTTCCGGATCGAGGAAAACCTCATAAAAGATAAAGTCTCTGTCAGGCAAGGCAACTCCACTGCCCTGGTAGATGATATACTTATTGGCATCGGCATTTCCAGCCCAAAGCACGCTGTAATTGCCCATGACTTTTCGGGCATTAGTGCCATAAACCGGCGTTGAGATCTTCGTCAGGTCAATTGCTGCCGGACTCAGTTTGAACCTGGTCAGTGCAACCGGCGTGGCAGTCATTATTCCCAAGTGGTTTCTGTGCCTGATTGCGATAAAATATTCCCCGGTTTTAGCCGGGAACATCACCGGACTGACACCGTCCAGGTCAACCACATCGCCATCCCGCTGGATCAGAGCAGAACGGGTGAGCAGCACCTTGGCAGAATCTGTAGCGCTCCTCAGCTCCAGGAACACCCAGTCTACAATAGCATCTGGTCCTTCCACCTCCAGCACGGCAGGCTTAATGGTTCCCGCTCCGTCGTTTTTGTGGATAAAGGGATACTGTCCAGGAATGGGTTGGAGTGCCCCGTATGGCTCCTGCAAAGGAATGTACCCATTCACCCGCAGGCTGTCGTGCATCATTCCCACACTCTGTACAAAAGGTCCTTGCAGGAATACCTTTAGGCTCACAAACACAAAAGGATCGGGATCCATGTAGTCGGGAATACCATCGCCGTCCGTATCGTCGTTGGTCACGTCGCCATCGCCGTTGGTATCTTCTTCCAGGGTAGGTATTCCATCAAAATCATCATCGGGATTGGTGGGATCCGACTCGCCCGGATCCACCTTGCCGTTGAGATTGGCATCTTCGTAATTATCTGGCAAGCTGTCGTTATCGCTGTCGGTGCTGAGTGGATTGGTCTCACCTGGATCCACCTTGCCGTTCTTGTTCTTGTCTTCGAGGCCATCAGACAATCCGTCGCCATCCGTGTCGGGGTTGAGCGGATCGGTGTCAATTCCAGGGTTGTAAACGCCATCGCCGCCTGTTTCAATGACATCGGGAATGCCATCGCCATCGCTGTCGCTGTAGGGGTCATAAGGATTTACGTCATGTTCATCGGGCACGCCGTCATTGTCGTCATCGGGGTCCAGGCTGTTGATGAGGCCATCGCCGTCAAAATCGCAGGCTCCGGCAGTGACCGAAGGAACACAAGGGTCTGCGTCATCGGGATCGTACAGCGGATCGTTAGAAGGTACATTTACAATATACCCATCTCCGTCCTCATCCTGACCTGAACAGGCAGGGCTGTTGCTGTCAGGATCGCAGGGATTGAGTGGATCGGAGCCATTCTGCGTTTCAACAAGGTCCGGGATGCCGTCGAAATCGCTGTCCGAGTAGGGATCGCAACTATCCAGGTCAAGTGCATCGGGCACACCGTCGTTGTCGTCATCAGGGTCCAGGCTGTTGATGAGGCCGTCGCCATCGCAATCGCAAGAGGGGAATGTATTTACCGGATCACATTGATCCAGAGGATTGGTACCATTTTGCGTTTCGACAATATCCGGGATACCGTCATTGTCGCTGTCACTGTGCGGGTTATACGGATCTACGTCGTGCTCGTCAGGCACGCCGTCGTTGTCGTCGTCGGGGTCTGTTCCGTTCGGTATTCCATCCTGATCAAAGTCGCACATTGCTACTGTATGGTTTGGCACACAAGGATCGGTGTCATCGGGATCAAACAGGGGGTGCGCAGGGGGCACATTCCCAATGTAGCCATCGCCGTCATGGTCAACATGTGTACAGGCAGGCGATGAAGGGTTGGGGTCGCAAGGATCCAGCGGGTTGCTGCCGTTCGTCGTTTCTTCCAGGTCGGAGATGCCATCACCGTCGCTGTCGCTGTGCGGGTCGTAGGGATCCACATCGTGCTCGTCGGGTACGCCGTCATTGTCGTCATCGGGGTCGAGTTCATTGATGATTCCGTCGCTGTCGAAGTCGCACTTCCCGGCTGTCAAGTCAGGTACGCAAGGATCGGCATCGTCGGGATCGAACAAAGAATCACCAGGAGGTACGTTAGCAAAGTAGCCATCCTCATCCAGGTCCATCTCCTGGTCGCAGGCCGGGTGGAATGGGTTGGGGTCGCAAGGATCCAGCGGGTTGCTGCCGTTCGTCGTTTCCTCCAGGTCAGAGATGCCGTCGCCGTCGCTGTCGCTGTGTGGGTCGTAGGGATCCACATCATGCTCGTCGGGTACGCCATCGTTGTCGTCATCGGGGTCGAGTTCATTGATGATTCCGTCGCTGTCGAAGTCGCACTTCCCGGCTGTCAGGTCGGGTACGCAAGGATCGGCATCGTCGGGGTCGAACAAAGAATCACCAGGAGGCACGTTAGCAAAGTAGCCATCCTCATCCAAATCAATCACCTGGTTGCAGGCCGAATTGAATGGATTGGGGTCGCAGGGATCCAGCGGGTTGCTGCCGTTCGTCGTTTCCTCCAGGTCGGAGATGCCGTCGCCGTCACTGTCGCTGTGTGGGTTATACGGATCCACGTCGTACTCGTCGGGCACGCCATCGTTGTCGTCATCGGGGTCGAGTTCATTGATGATTCCATCGCCGTCGAAGTCGCAAGAAGGGAAAGTTGCATCAGGATCGCATGGATCGAGGGGGTCACTTTCTCCTGGGTCGAGCACGCCATTTTTATTAGCATCCTCCACGCCATCGGGATAACCATCGCCATCAGTATCAGGATTGAGTGGATCTGTTTCACCTGGATCAACCACTCCGTTTCTATTTGAGTCCTCAATACCGTCCTGGATACCATCGTAGTCGGTATCGGGATTCAGGGGGTCGGTATCCACTCCCAGGTCATATTTTCCATCCCCTCCGGTTTCCACCACATCGGGGATTCCGTCATTGTCCGAATCACTGTAGGGGTCGTAGGGATCCACATCGTAAATATCTTTCACGCCGTCGTTGTCGTCATCGGGGTCCACTGAATTTATCAGCCCATCCTTGTCAAAATCGCAAAGGCCTGCGGTATGATCCGGAATGCAGGGGTCATCGTCATCCGGGTCGAACAAGGGGTCATTAGCGGTAAAGTTGGAGTAATAGCCGTCGCCATCGAGGTCTGTACCGATACAGGCCGACACGCTGGGGTCGGGATCGCAGGGGTCAAGTGGGTCGCTGTCCACTTCGGGGTCGTACACCCCATCACCTCCTGTTTCTATAATATCGGGGATTCCATCATGGTCAGAGTCACTGTACGGATCGTAAGGATCCACGTCGTAAATATCGGGCACACCGTCGTTGTCATCGTCAAAATCGGTGGCATTGGGGATGCCATCGCCATCAAAATCGCAGGTACCTGCGGTAAAATCGGGCACACAGGGATTTTCGTCATCAGGGTCATACTCAAAATGGCTCAACGGATAGTCAGCGAAAAACCCATCACCATCCAAATCAGTAGGGATACATTCCCCGGGGAAGTTTGTATAAGGGTCGCATTTATCTCTGGGATCTGACTCACCCGGCTCGAGAATGCCGTTTTTGTTGGCATCTTCCACGCCATCGGGGATGCCATCGCCGTCCGTATCAACTTGGAGGGGATTTGTTTCTCCGGGGTCAAAAATGCCGTTTTTGTTGGCATCTTCTACGCCATCAGGGATGCCATCGCCATCCGTATCGGGATTCAATGGGTTGGTGTCTGTTCCCTGGTCATAAACGCCGTCTCCTTTAGTTTCAACAATGTCGGGGATGCCATCGCCATCGCTGTCGCTATAGGGATTGTAGGGGTCAACGTCCAGAATATCGGGTACGCCGTCATTATCGTCGTCGAGGTCATTTTGGTTGACGATGCCATCGCCGTCAAAATCGCAGGTTGGAGAAGATACCAAAGGCACGCAGGGATCGCTGTCGTCAGGGTCGAATTGAGGGTCATTGGGTGGCAGGTCGGCGAAAAATCCATCGCCGTCGTCATCTGTAAAATCGCAGAACAAACCCGTAGCAAAGGGGTCACAGGGGTCGAGTGGATCACTTTCTCCGGGGTCCAGGATGCCGTTGCGGTTAATGTCTTCCTCGCCATCGTTCAGTAGGTCTCCGTCCGTATTGGGGTTGCGTGGATCAGTTTCGCCAATGTCCACGTTGCCATTTTTGTTTTTATCTTCAATTCCGTCTTTGATGCCGTCACCATCGGTGTCGTCATTGAGAGGGTCTGTGTCAATACCCGGGTCGTATTTTCCGTCAAAGCCAGTTTCCACAATATCAGGGATGCCATCACCATCGCTATCGCTGTAGGGGTCGAAGGGATTCACATCATCCACGTCAGCCACGCCGTCGTTGTCGTCATCGGGGTCCAGGTCGTTAGGGATGCCATCCCCGTCAAAATCGCAGAATGGGAAGGTCTTGTCGGGGTCGCAGGGGTCAAGAGGGTTGCTCTCTCCGGGGTCAAGGATGCCATTTTTGTTGAGGTCTTCCTCCCCATCCTTGAGTCCGTCACCATCCGTATCGGGGTTTAGGGGGTCGGTTTCACCAGGATCCACAATGCCATTCTGGTTTTTATCTTCAACGCCGTCTTTCAGGCCGTCGTGGTCCGTATCGCTTTTGAGCGGGTCGGTATCAACACCGGGGTCGTATTTTCCGTCAAAGCCGGTTTCTACTATATCCGGTATTCCGTCGCTATCCGTATCGCTGTAGGGGTCGTAGGGATCTACATCGTACACATCGGGCACCCCGTCGTTGTCATCGTCGGGGTCCAGCGCATTGATAATGCCATCCCCGTCGAAATCACAGGTACCCGCCTTGTGGTTAGGGACGCAGGGGTCAGCATCGTCGGGATCATATTTTGGATGGCTGGGCGGATAGTTGCCATAAAACTTGTCGCCATCGAGGTCTTCTTTGTGGCAGGCTGGCGAATTGAGGTTGGGATCACAAGCGTTCAGCGGATTCGTGCCATTCATCGTTTCCTGCAGGTCAGAAATGCCATCGCCGTCGCTGTCGCTATTGGGATTATACGGATCAATGTCGAGTTCATCAGGTACGCCGTCATTGTCGTCGTCAGGGTCCAACGCATTGATCAGACCATCCCCGTCGAAGTCACATGGTGGGAATATCGCATGGGGGTCGCAAGGGTCGAGGGGGTCGCTTTCTCCGGGGTCGAAGATGCCATTTCTGTTGAGGTCTTCCTCTCCGTCCTTAAGGCCGTCCCCGTCGGTATCTGCTTTCCTGGGGTCCGTTTCATACGGATCCTTGATGCCGTTTTTATTAGCATCCTCCACGCCATCAGAGATGCCATCATTGTCCGTGTCGGGGTTGAGCGGATTAGTATCAATGCCGGGGTCGTATTTCCCATCCCCTCCGGTTTCGATGATGTCTGGCAAGCCATCGCCATCCGTATCGGACAAGGGGTCGTAAGGATCGGCATCCAGGCCATCAATGACCCCATCGCCATCATCGTCGGGGTCGAGATGGTTCGGTATTCCGTCGCCGTCCATATCACAGGTAGGAGAAGACAAGGCAGGCACGCAGGGGTCGTCGTCATCGGGGTCAAAGAGCGGATGGCTGGGATCCACATCGCTGAAATAGCCATCGTTGTCAATGTCCGTGGAAATACAAGCCAGGGCAGCAGGGTTGGGGTCGCAGGGATCGAGGGGGTCAGAATCAACACCAGGGTCATACACGCCATCATTACCCGTTTCGTCATCGTCGCTGATGCCGTCTCCATCGCTGTCGCTGTCTTTATTAAAATTTTCAAGGTCAAACTCATCGGGCACGCCGTCGTTGTCGTCATCGGGGTCTAGGGCATTGATCAGGCCATCGCCGTCCCAATCGCAGTCGGGAGCGAAGGCATAGGGATCGCAAGGGTCCCGCGGGTCAGTTTCTCCGGGATCTACCTGGCCATTGTGGTTGGCATCCTCAATGCCGTCGTGGATGCCATCGCCGTCTGTATCGGGGTTGAAGGGATCCGTTTCGCCAGGGTCAAACACACCGTTTCCATTGGCATCTTCAACGTGATCGTAAAGGCCGTCACCATCAGCATCCTCGCAGCCGGGAGCAAATCCATAATTAACCGAATAGAAATAAGAGGGCAGCCCCGGCAGCCCAATATCTATGGCACTCAACTCATTGCCAGGGTTTGAGCCTACGGAGTTGGGTAATTGGTTAAGGGGATCGGTGTCGTTTTCAATCAAATACACAGGCCCCAGGCAGGCCGAGCTGCGCTTCAGAGTAAACAACAGCGTCTCATATCCGGGGATGTACAGTATCTTGGGGTTGTCTATGACCAGGCCAATAGATATATACGTGTGCGTAGGATTTTCAAGCGGGCCAACAACCGTTGCATTTGCTGCCCAGTTGCCGTTGACGCTGGTAAAATCGCTGTATGCAAAACCATTGGGCACGACCAGCGTGACCTGCCCCGTTCCAGTGATGGTCATTTGGCTTGGATTGATCGTCGAATCAGGTCTCGTATACACCGCATAGGTCTCTCCATCCTGTAAAATACCGATTCTGAGTTCTAACTGTGCCTGGAGCGGCAGCAATCCGAACAGCAGAAACATCAACAAGGCAAACCTTAACTTATTCATGCGGCTATATTTAAAATTCATAGTCTCGAAAATTACTGACTGGGAGGATGCTTGATATTTTATAAATTATCAGCATGGCCTGCTTTGTCGGGGAGGGAGGCGCTGCACGGAATTTGTCTAAATCTGAAACTGCCGAAGAGCAAAGAACCTGAAGAAAGCCGACGCAGCATGTAACTATCCGGGAGTTGAGTAAACAGTCCAGATCGCCTGCTTTTTACCTCATGCGTCAAAACGCAGGCAAGTTCTTGTCCAGAAGCAAACCAAAAGGGGGGATACAATGTAAATCGGGGAGGAAAAATTTGAGGGATTTTGCCTTAGTGGACAAAGACCATACCAAACCAAGGGTTTTAAAACCAGGGAAAAAGCAGATACACAATGGTCTTCAACTCCTTTTATCTGGTAAATTTATTTGAACTGAACCTCCCAAAATTCAGGCTGGAGCCTTGCGTGGGCAGGGCGATAAATTTATTCCATTTTCGGTCTCACCCACTCCCGATAGCCGGTATTTCCGGCACCTGGCAGCCACCAAGTACAAAGGCTAAGGTGCAACCCCTGCTATTTTCCATCATTTTCGCCAATTCAGCCAGAGCATAAACAGCCCAAATGCAAACATTGCCAACCCGGAGTACAGATTCAGGCTTTCGCCAAACTGTTTTCCGCTCTCGATGCTGAAGGCTAAAAGGAGCAGCAATGCCCCGGCCAGGGTAAAAAAAAGGCCGATGATGAAACGAAGGTCACTTAGTTTTTCCATGGTGTAAGGATGTCGTTTGGAGCGGGCATCCCGCTATGCCGCCGGTTATTTTAACAAGACATGAGAAATTGGGGTGACAAAGTTAAGGGTAATCAGCCCGGGTTAGCATCTGCTCTCCGGAAGTCTGGGTCTGTCCACTTTGAAATATCGCCGAGGCCTCCCCCCTCCGGGTACTCTGGTCTTTAAGAGCTTGTTTGCGTTTTGGTACTTGAGCTGAGATGCCATTTGAAGTTGCGTAGCATCGCCACGAAGTTGAAAACGAGTAAAAAGCAGGCAAAAAAGGGCCGTTCTTAGTCAAGTGGCTAAATCCAAGCAGCTTCAAAGTTATTTCCAACAGGTTCCTTCGCTCCCCTGCTGTTTCAAATGGCTCCGTTACCCCATTTCAAAAACTTTGTTTTGACGAGTCTGCCAAAGGAGTTGGACGAGAAAAAAGCAGGTAAGTTTTGCCTGTACATGATCCCTCCCGCTCATTTTACCAAAAGAAAAACGGCGATGAGCCGGCTCCCAAGCCAAAATAAAGCAAGCCACTTTGCCGGGCCAGATGCTATGCAAACAGTAAATTCAAGATCAAACAAACCACCACGACAATAACAGCCAAAAGCCAGGGCCGCAGATACCATGCCTTTGCTTCTCCATGTGCCAGAGGCGTAAGACCATAAACCAATCCCTTCAAAGCTTCCTGTGGTTTGGGCCGAGTAAGCAAGCTGACCAGTACCGTTGTAACCAGGTTGGTGGTAAATGAAATCCAGGCCATGTTGAAGGCCTGACTTAGTCCCGAGCCGAACTCGTGCCAGGGTATAATCCAGCCTCCCTTGCCTTCGGCCACGCTGAGGCCGTGTACGAGTGCAGCAGCCAGTGTACCTGCCAGCAGTCCGGCGAAGGCTCCGTGTCCCGTCGCCCGCTTCCAGAACATACCCAGCAAAAAGGTGGCGAACAGGGGAGCATTCACGAAGCTGAGCACCACCTGGAGGAAGTCATTGATATTGTTATAACTCGCTGCTAAGTAAGCCACGCCTATCGAAGCGATGATGCCAGCGATGGTAGTCAGCTTGCCCACGACCAGGTAGTGCTTGTCACTTGCATTTTTTACAAAATACGGCTGGTAAATGTCGAAAGTCCACACGGTGTTGAAGGCGGTGACGTTGCCGGCCATGCCCGACATGAAGGAGGCCAGCAGCGCCGTCAGCCCTACGCCGAGCAGCCCTTCGGGGTAGTAGTGAGCAATGAGAGAGGGCAGCGCCATGTTGTAATCCGGCCCGCCATCCGGGCCAATAGGCAGGGCGTAATCTTTTACAAAATAAGGTAGCGCCACGGCGATAAGACCGGGAAAAATGACGATGAAGGGCATCAGCATTTTCGGGATAGCAGCGAAAATGGGGGTCTTCTGCGCATCTGTCACACTGCGGGCGATCATGGCCCGCTGCACCACGAGGAAGTCCGTACACCAGTAGCCAAATGACATGGTCATGCCCAATCCGAAAACTATACTGAAGGCATCCACGCCCATAGGGTTTTCGGAAGCATGGAGCGTGTAGCGCCAGGAAGAAGTCATTTCAGGGGAGAGCCTGGAGGCAATGCCTTCCCAACCACCAACTTCGTGCAGCCCGATGAACACCACCGGGGCAATGCCAAGTACAATGAGAAAAAACTGAAGCACCTCGTTATAGACAGCACTCGTAAGGCCACCCAGGAAAATATAAGCCATCACGATGCCTGCCGACAACAGCACGGACAGGTCGAAATTCCAGCCGAGGATGAGTTCCAGCAGGCGGGCCAACACGTACATGGAGATGCCCGAAGAGAATACTGTCATGGCAGCAAAAGTCATGGCATTCAGGCTGCGGGTTTTTTCATCAAAGCGCAATTTGAGGTACTCTGGCACAGACCGTGCTTTGCTGCCGTAGTAGAAAGGCATCATCATGATGCCGAGAAACACCATCGCCGGAATAGCACCCACCCAGTAAAAGTGGCTGGTCATGATGCCGTATTTTGCCCCCGATGCTGCCATGCCGATAACTTCCTGCGCTCCGAGGTTGGCCGATATGAAGGCCAGGCTCGTGATCCACAGGGGCACTGAGCGTCCACTCATCAGAAAGTCATTGCTGGATTTTACTTTACGCTTGACCAGCCAGCCCACGCCAAGGACAAACAGAAAGTAGAGGATGATGATGGCATAATCGGCGGCGTGGAGGTCAAGGTGCATCTGGCAGTGGTGTTTTGTTTAAAAAATACGAGCCTGTCTCATAAGTCAAACTGCCACCTACGGAGGTAAAAAAAACACCTCTCGCTGAAAGGTTATTTAGCGGCAGCTGCCGTCATTGGATTTAGAGCTTGTTTGCGATTTGGTCACTTGGCTAAAAAACGGCCCTTTTACGCCACTTTTCCCCCTTTTTCAGTTCCGTAGCGCTGCTACGCAACGGAAAAAAGGAGAAAAATTGACGAAAAATTGCTCGTTTTTAGATGCTGTTGGTGTTGGGCTGCCGGGCTAAAAAGGTGTCTTTTTTGCCCGGCACGTTCCTTAGTTTTTCTTTCCCAAATTGTTCAGCAGGCTTTTAGCAGCGTCCACTTCGGCTTCTTTTGCCTTGATTTCCTGTTGCCTGGTCGCCTGTGATTTCTGATTGGCCTCTATATCTTTTTCAGCTTTGGCAATGGCATCTTTGGCCTTTTTGATGGCGTCGTTATAGCCTTTGTTTTCACTTTCTAATTTTTTCAAATCGCCCTTTAGGGATTTCAATTCATCTTCCTTCTTTTTGAGGTCTGCTTTGGCCAACTCTTTTGACAGGGTCAGGTAATAGCCTGAAAGCATTGTATTGACTGCCGGATAGCGATCGGGATGAGTGGAAGAAGAGAGGTAAGCCCCTCCCAGGTTGTACCATACGATGATTTGAGAAGGGTCGAAGCGGGCGTAAATATCCACCGTGTTTTCACTCATGTCTTTGACTGTGGCGTCGTCGGTAAAATACTCTTTCTCTTTTTTGTTGTACTTCGTTTTTCCCTTGTAATCCTTCATAAAACTCTTCCACACGTCGGCAGCCAGCTTGTTGTCGGCAGTCGGCAATTCGAGGTAAAAGCAGTTGTTGGTTCCCTTGGACATGGGCTTCAGCCCTTCCTGAACAATCTGGGCAGTGGCGCTGCTAAAGCTAAACAGCAGCAGAACGGCAATTGGCATTTGAAAAATAGTAGATTTCATGTTGTTGTTTTTAGTCAGGATCCCCTTTGGAGGCTGCTCAGGCCAGCCTTTCAAACGAGATTGCCTCAAATTATTGATTTATTTCAAAGACTTCAACAAAGGCGTATTGTCACGGAATTTTGCCTGCAGCAATAAAGAGTGCCCTCTTCCTTTTTCAGCCGATAGCCGCAATCTCCCGAATGAGGGAGTGAGTCGTGGCATCTTAGAGCATGTTGGGGATGTGGCCAACCCCAACATGCTTTTATCAAAAATCAACTCACTGCGACCATTCCGTTGGTGTTCGGTTCCATCGGTGTTTCTTCAGCTCGTGCAAGGTGTCGTATTTCAATCCGATGCCATCGCTGCAACCGATGTTCATTTCCACGTGCCTGATCTTCCTCATGCCCGGGATGGTGGTGTGGAGTTCTTGGTTGCTCAGGATAAAGCGCAGCGCCATTTGCGCCATGTTCATCCGGGGTGGCAGGATCGGGCGCAGCGCCTCGACGTGCTCTATGCTGGAGAGGAGGTTCTCCTCGACAAAATAGGTTGAGCGCCAGTCCTCTTCGGGGAAGGTTGTCTCCCTGGTGAACGTGCCCGTCAGGGTGCCTTCATCAAAGGGAACCCGTGCGATGATGCCGAGGTCTAACTGCTGGCAGAGCGGGAAGAGGCGATCTTCAGGGTTTTGGTCAAAGATATTGTATATCACCTGAACGGCGTCAATCAGGCCGGTTTTCAGCGTCTCCAGGCTATTGTCAGGCTCCCAACGGTTGATGCTGATGCCCCAGAAGCGGACTTTTCCGGCATCGCTGAGCCTGCAGACAGCCTCCTTCCACTCGTCTATGTCGGCCCAGTCGTCTTCCCAGACGTGAAACTGCATGAGGTCAATCTGTTCCAGGCCGAGGTTTTCCAAGCTCTTGTCCACGTATTCAGCAATGTGATCCGAAGGGAAAACCTCCTTCAGTCTGTAGCCTCTTCGAGAGGGCCATTTTCTGTTTTTAGGGGGGATTTTCGAGGCGACATAAAGTTTTTTGTTGCTGTGTCTTTGAAGCAAAGCTGCCAGTAATTTTTCGCTTTTGCCTTCGCCGTAGGCCCAGGCGGTGTCAAAAAAATTACAGCCCAATTCCACGGCACGGTCAAGGGCAGAGTTGGCCTCTGTCAGGTCTGTACCTGACCACTCTCCCATGCCCCACATTCCGTATCCGACCTCACTGACGAGCATTTCACTTCTTCCAAAACGGCGGTACTTCATAATTTTTGAATTTTTGTAACTACCTGGGAAGCGAAGCGGGTGCTTTAGCCCGACAGCCCGGAGCTTCTCTTCTGGCATCCGGGCTTTGCCTGAGGTGGGAGAAAAAGCACTTACCCTTTTCCCCCCGCCCACCCCTTCCTGAGCAGTTGCTATGAGCATGTTGGAAATAATCCAGGTATGGGCAACGTCTTTTGAGTGCTGGCTGTGTAAGTGAAATAGTTACGTAGCTCAGGCTATGCTCTCATTTCTCTGCCTTGCCAGCCCCCAAATACACTCGCCGAAATACCCAACTTATTTCCGGCACGTTCCTTACCGGGCTAAAAAAGGTGTCTTTTTATCTCCGGCAGCCCAACCCCAACGGCATCTGAAAACGAGCAATTTTTCGTCAATTTTTCTCCTTTTTTCCGTTGCGTAGCAGCGCTACGGAACGGAAAAAGGGGGAAAAGTGGCGTAAAAGGGCCGTTTTTTAGCCAAGTGACCAAATCGCAAACAAGCTCTAAAGTAAAAAAGGTTGGAGCAAAGCCCACAATTCATTTTCCGAAAAATTCTGCTGGTAAAATGCGCCGGGAAACTCGCCGCCTAAAAGCGAGACAGCAGGCAGTGTGTCACTCCAGCCAGGCGTGAGTTTGCTTTGTGCAAGTTGTTTGGGATCAGTCAGTTGGAAAACATTGGAGGTAATGCCCGCCTTTCGCAGAGCCAGGTTGACCTGGTTGCTGTCTGCAGGTGCATCAAGGTTGACAGCGTAAATTTTCATCCTGTCTTCCTGCACAGAGAGTTGGATATTTTGCAGGTACATTTGCAGGTCGAGGCAGTCTTTGCAGTCTTTTTTCCAAAAGTTGAGGATGATCAGCGGAGCTGTATCCTGCCTGACAAAGCTTTCAAGCACCAGCAGCGAGCCGGAGCGAGCCGATTTGCCTTCTGCATTCATCAGTGCCTGTGCTTCCTTCCCTGAAAGTTCCTTTGGCTCGCCCATTTGGCGATGAGGCAGCAGAACTTCCTGGTTATCATGCGATTTGCTGCCACAGCCTGCCAGTTGTATCACTCCAAAAAATGCAACAATCGGGAGCAACCCCAGAAAAAGTACTCTTTTCATTATCATAAATCCGGTTTTTGCCTTCACTTTTGGCCCGCTGCAAAATTCAAACTTCCTCAATGATTGCCATGCATTGGAGAACAATTCTTTTTCATAAAAACACCTGCTGGATACTGCTTGGTCTATTGGCTATGCTGCTCAGCAAAACGCTGCCTCCTGCGTTTGTCGAGCAATTTTACAGCCGGGGTCTCTTCTTGGGGGTGCGCCGGGTGTTTGGAATTTTAGGGAGCTGGCTGCCATTTGCCTTTGTTTATCCGCTGTTTTTTGCCTTGCTTGGGTGGCTGGCTTTTTCAGTGCGCCAATTTTATAAAAATAAAAAGCCCTGGCGCTGCAAGCTGATGAAGGCCTTGTTTTCACTGCTCGCTTTTGCTGGCGGCACGGTGTTCCTCTTCCAGATTCTGTGGGGTTTCAACTACGGCCGGGAGCCGCTCGAAAAAACCCTGGAGGTTACTCCAAGGCCTTTGACCCTTAGCGAGTTAAAGGAGGAATTAGCACTTGCTACTACCGATGTGCTGGCCATTCGCTCACAGTTGGCGGACGCCGGGGAAGGGGTGGTTCCAGTTTCTCTTTTGCCGGAGGACTTGGAAAATGTGTTGCGAAAAAACCTCGTGGTATTGCTTCAGCACTACGGCTATCCGACGCCGGGTAAAGTGCGCGGGCGGCTGCTCTACCCCAGGGGCCTGCTGCTGCGAATCAGCACGGCGGGGGTGTATATCCCCTTCACCGGCGAGGGGCATATTGACCCGGGATTGCACCCGCTTCAACTCCCTTTTGTGATGACCCATGAGATGTCACATGCCTATGGCTTTGGCGATGAAGGCACCTGTAACTTTCTGGCTTACCTGGCCTGCTCACAGTCCGATGACCCATTTATAAAATACGTGGGCTACCTATACTACTGGCGCTACGTGGCAGCAGATTATCGGGATTTTGTGCCGGAGGAAGAATACAAAAGCTTCCGGGAAACGCTACCGTCTGGTCTGAAGGAAGACCTCGAAGCCATTCGCCGCCAGATGGAAAAATACCCCGATATTTTTCCACATTTCCGGGATATTGCCTACAACGCCTACCTGCAGGCACAGGGCATTCAAGAGGGAATGAAAAACTACGATCGGGTCATCATGCTGGTGAAGGCGTGGCGGAAAAGAGAGAAAGTGCATTGAGCGGGCTTGCTGTGCAGTCTCATTCCACGATCAAAAACTCAACGGACTTGGGAGAAAAGTCAACGGAGCGAACCCAGTCAGGCTTCGATGCCAGGCTGAGCGCCACGTAGTTTTGCTGGGTAAGGTCGGGGATATTAGAAAAATCAGCCTGGACGGCAAAGCTCGTTTCGTCCAGTTCTTCGTAATGGCTCAAGCCTACCAGGCAAGTAACTTTTACTGTGGTGGGCAATATGCGCACGCTGTCTCTGGCGTTGACAATCTGAACGGGCAGCATGAAAGATTTTTCCGTGAATTGCTCCACAGGGATGAGCACTTCTACCTTTTGGGGGGCAATCTCAAAAGTGCTATTTTCTGGTTTTAAAATTTTCAAAAACAGCCGCTCATCCGATTTTGGGTTGCTCAGTGTGAGTTTTTCAGTGTTCAGGGAAACGACATCCTTCAGGGACTGCATGGAGCCGTAAATCGTAACGCTGTCGGGGATGAGGAGGATGGAATCCCGCAGGTAGTAATCATTGCTGTACTGAATGTCTTCCACTAGAACGACCGGAACCCGGCGGCTGGATTTGGCATCGAGTGAAAATCGGAGGTAGTTGACGCTCAGGTTGGTCACGTCCAGGCCAATGGTATATTCGATGCGGGCAATCAGCTCCTCTCTTGTAACCTCCTGCTGCAGAGCGCGGGAGAGGTCAAATGAGATGGTCGCTTTTTTATGAAACAGGTAGTGGTAAAGCAACTTCCAGCCCGACCCCGACAAGTTGATGCTGATGGCAGCGGGTGGCTTATCAACGAATTGCCGGCCTGCCGGCAAATTGTATTGCAGACGGATTTCCTCTCTGGTTTCATAGGTTTTGGATAGCTTCAGAAAAACCCAAGAGATGAGGGAAATACCCATGCAAACCAACAGAATCGTCCGATCCCTGCTAATGGAAAACTGAGGACGCATCGCGGAGTTTTTCGCAACGAAAACACGTTGCCCGGAAAAGTTTAAGAAGCTGTTTGGATTTGGCTGCCATAGAGAAAAAGAATGGGCTTTTCATCCAAAACGAAGCAAATTTTCAGCAATAGCTAAGGAACGTGCCGGAAATAAGTTGGGTATTTCGGCGAGTGTATTTTGGGGGCTGGCAAGGCAGTGAAGTAGGCGCATAGCCTTAGCTACGTAACTATTTCACTAACACAGCTAGCGCCCAATAGACGCCGCCCAAATGCGTAAGTTATTTCCGACACGTTCCTTAGAGCTTGTTAAAGGCAGCAATAGCCGTGTCGAAGCAAAGTTATCACTCCGCTGTTTCTACGGGGCCTTTCTTCATTTCCTTGCCATAAACCTGTTCCGTCATTTCTTTTGAAATAGAGCTTTTCGTCACCCGGATGAAGGCCTTTGTTCCTACTTCGAGGGTGACGATCTCCCCTTCGATTTTATTAATCCGCCCCAGCAGGCCGCTGGAAGTAACTACTTCCTGACCCTTTTCGAGTGCGACGGCGAATTTGTTCTGTTCTTTTTGCCGCTTCGTTTGCGGCCGGATGATGAACAGCCAGAACACGACGATGATCAAGCCAAAAAAGAGCATGTTAAATGCACCTCCACCCCCTGAGCCTGCTTGAAGTAAAATGAATGTTTGCATGTTGTTCGTTCAGTTAAGGATTGCTTCGGAAGTAACCTGCGCATTTGGGGCGGCGCCTTTTGCGCTGGCAGCATGAATGAAACGGGTACGTAGCTATGATTATCCTCTCATTTCACTGTTTTGCCAGTCCCCAAAATAACCTCACCTAAATACTCAACTTATTTCCGTCACGTTCCTAAATTGTTTGATTACCAGATTGTTGAATTGTTGGATGATTGGCTGACGGGGTATTCACTCTCCATCTTTTATGACAAACCCTTTTAAAAAAAGTCTGGTGACGGAGGGATAAGTATTTGCTGTAATAATGACCAATTTTTCCTGAAGGCCTGTTTTTGACTTCGTGTCAAACTCCACTTTGATCTCGCCCGACTCATTTGGCTCTATTGGTTCTTTAGGCCATTCGGGCACCGTGCAGCCACAGGTGGAATGGGCATTTTGGATGATGAGCGGTATTTTCCCGTCATTTTTGAATTTGAACACGTGCTGGACGATGGTGCCTTCAGGAACTTCGTCAAACTCAAAAACCTGGGTTGCAAAAGTCATTTTTGCGACGTTTATCGTGTCAATGCTGCCATCTGCGCTGATCGGGCTGCGGATAATCGAGCTAATTTTTCCTTCAGTCTGAATCTCTTCTACCAACTTGCCTGAGTCTGCATGATCTCCTCCGCAAGAACAGAAAGCCAGCACAAGGCTTAGCATTGTGGTAAAAAAAATGATTGAAAGTAATTTTTTCACAGCGATATCTCTTTTGGCTGCAAATGTAACTTAACCTGCCTTAAACCGCCAACTGAAATCTGTGAACTTCGGGCAGGCTTGTTAAATTTGCGCAATGACTCAGAAGCTGGCTGGATTTAGCTCACCGGGTCAAAAAGTCATCTTTTTATCTCCAACAGCCAAATCCAGACAGCTTCTCGTGAAAAAACTGAACTACATGGCTCCGCATAGATACAATTATGGCATAATCGGTAACTGCGCCTACAACGCGCTGATTGATTCCCAGGCAAATATTGGATGGCTGTGCTGGCCGCGCTTCGACAGCAGCTTTGTGTTCGGCACCCTACTCGACGACGAAAAAGGAGGCGGCTTTTACGCCCAGCCCGAATGGGACACCTTCACCTCCACGCAGCAATACGTTTACAATACAAATGTTCTTGAAACGACTTTTGACTGCGAAGACGGCAAGTTTAAAATAATTGATTTTGCGCCGAGGCTGCTGAAGTACGAGCGGATTTACAAGCCCATGATGCTCATGCGGAAAATAGTGCCTCTTGAGGGCCGCCCCAGGATACGCGTATCCTGCCGTCCGGTTGGGAATTATGGGGACACCAAGCCGACACTCACTTTTGGCAGCAGCCACATCCGCTACGAAGGCCTCGATGCGCCGCTTCGCCTCACGACCAACATCCCCCTGACCTTTGTAAGTCAGGAACAGGCCTTCGTTTTGAACGAAACCAAGTACCTGGTATTGGCATGGGGAGTTCCTCTGGAAGGCCCTTTGGAATCAACGGTGGAGGAAAGCCTGGATCAGACCATTTCCTATTGGCGGCGCTGGGTGCGCAACACTGCCATCGAGTCTTTTCACGAGGAGACCGTCATCCGCTCGGCGCTAGCCTTGAAGCTGCTGACTTACCAGGACACTGGAGCCATCATCGCTGCTCCCACCACCAGCCTGCCCGAATATCCCGGTAGTACCCGCAACTGGGACTTCCGGTATTGCTGGCTCCGCAATGCCTACTACACCTTGAGGGCCTTGCACGACCTGGGGCACTTCGGGATTTTGCAGGACTACGTCGAGTTCGTTGAAAATATCGTCCTCAACGAAGATGGCAGGCTGCGCCCCCTCTACCCCATCGGCATGGACAAGGATCCTGTGGAGCGCATCCTCCCCCTGAAGGGTTACCTCGGAGAGCGCCCCGTCAGGCTGGGTAACCAGGCCTATGAGCACGTGCAAAACGACGTGTACGGCCAGGTACTCATCACGCTGCTGCCGTTTTTCACGGATGCCAGGCTGACGTCAAAAGATTACAGCACCTTGATCGGCCACGTGAAGCACTACCTGCACATGATCGAAACGACCATGGAAGAGCCTGACAATGGCCTCTGGGAATTCAGGGGCATCTTCCAACTGCATTGCTACACGGCCCTGTTTCACTGGGCAGGCAGCCATGCTGCCAGAAAAATCGCTCGCTACATCGGCGACCGCAGGCTGGAAGCCTATGCCCGGCAGCTAACTTCGCAGGCGGCCGCCATGATCGAGAGATGCTACGACCCCAAACGAGGTGTCTATACCCAGGCTGTAGGCTCGGAAAACCTCGATGCCAGCCTGCTGCAGCTTATCAACATGGGCTACCTGAATCCGCGCAGCCAGAAAGCCCGCCAACATCTCAAAGTCCTCGAAGATAACCTGATGGTAAAAGGAGGCTTATTCTATCGCTACAAGCACGAAGATGATTTCGGCAGCCAGCAATCTACCTACCTGCTCTGCGCCTTCTGGTACGTCGAGGCATTGGTTAAAATGAACAGGTTGAGCAAAGCCGTCAAAGTATTTGAAATGCTCCTGCAATACAGCAACCACCTCGGTTTATTCAGCCAGGATGTGGACGAACTCACCGGAAGCCAGTGGGGGAATTTCCCACAAACGTTCACGCATGTCAGCCTGGTCAATGCAGCTTTTACCATCGCCCACAAGCTGGACAAACCCATTTACATGTGAAAAAACAGCCGATGCGCATTTACCTGACGGGCTTTATGGGAGCCGGCAAGACGGGTGCCGCCAAGTTTCTCGCCCAGCAATTGCAGTGGCCCTTCCTTGACCTCGACGAATGGATCACCCAGAAAACAGGGCTTTCCATCCCGGAGATCTTTATTGGCAAGGGAGAGGCAGAATTTCGAAAAATCGAAGCGGAACGGCTGCACCAGACCCTTGACTTTGCAGAGGCAGTCATTGCCACAGGAGGTGGAACGCCCTGTTTTTTTGAAAATATGGAGTGGATGAAAAAACATGGCCTCACGATCTACCTGAAAGCATCGCCCAATTTACTCGTCACGCGGTTAAAAGGTGAAAAAAAAATGCGCCCCTTGCTGGCAGCACTTTCGGATGAGGAGCTGGTGAGCTTCATCGCCTCCAGGCTACCGGAGCGGTCGCAGTTTTATGAAAAAGCTGACCTGATTCTGGATTTTGATGCCGATTACCAGCCAGCATTGGACGAATTGAGCGCTTTTTTGAAAAAGTTTCTCGAAAGTTGAAGGGCCAAACAAGGGCATTTGGGGCTGGACTTTTATCACAAGAAGAGGGCTCCTCCTTTTTCATTCAGGCTGTTGCGCCTGTGCAGTTACGTGTTACTGCTGTTTTTTATACCTGCGCTCCAGCATAATCAACAGCGCAGGAGGCGCAGGATAGATCAGATTTTTAGATACTCCAAAAAACCTGAATATCTACCCGTTTTTCACTGTCACGATAGATGAGAATTTCGTCTATTTATCCGCGAAGGCAGCTGTAACTTGCGCTCAAATTAGAGGATAGTTAATATCCATTCCCACGAAGTTATAATCCTACTGAACACATCCAAAGCAGCTTTTCTAGCTACTCGCACATTAATTGTTTGAATTATTCCAACTTCTTTTAAAGGCAAAAAAATTGCAGAATCTTTCTGGGTTCTCCATGATTTGATGATTACCAAACGACATCATAACCCGGAAGTTGTTCGTTGAAAGTACTGAAGGTCCTCTTTAGCCGGCCCCCCGATCCCCCGATCGCTTCCCCCTGGCAAACCGGCTGAAAGCCCTGATGCTCTTGCAACTTACAACTTTCCTTTTTTATAAGGCTTTAGAAGAGTTGGGTAGCTGAATTGTTACAATACAGCCTTTTTCAGTTGCTTTTCCACGAATATAAAATGTGCAGCCTAATAGCCCAATCCAGCGCATGAGTGCCGGTCAAGAATCTACCTTAAGCCTTTTTTCATTTTTCCGCAAGGCGTCTTCCGCCTTGCTTTTTTTTATTCCACCACTGGTTCTATAGCTGTAATTTTCCACTCCTTCATCTGTTTTTCAAACGATGGCTGTGCCTGTCTGAGCTGCCCGAATTCCTGCCAGGCTTCAGCCTCGGTGTTGTAGATCAGGCCTGCGTGCACGATGTAGCCCAGTTGATTTTTTGAAAAACAAGAGCGCAGCAGCGCCATGGATTCGATGCCGGCGCTGCGGAGTTGCTCGAGTTTCTGGCGGGCCGGCTCCCAGGAAGCGTAGATGCCTTCCTGAATGATATATTTTTTGCCGTTAAAATTGTAAAACCTCGAGCAATCGTAGATCAGGTAATCCTCGACGCCCCGGCTGGTCAGGACTTCCTCCTTTGGGGCATCATTTTCTGCGGCTCGGGGCTGTTCCTTTGGTGGTGGAGCCGGCTCGGCCTTGGGTTTTTTCAATTGCCAGAAATCCTCTTTGGGCAGCTTCTTCTTCGCTTCTGATTCGTCGAGGTAGGCCTCCTGCTCAGCCAGGTTGTTGGACTTTGACCGGGCAATTTCCTCTGTAAACTGCTCCTTGCTGACCACAGTAAAATTGGGGTTTTGCAATTCTTTTGAAAAGATAGTGCTGATAAAAACCAGGCAGCCTGCGAGTATCAGCATTTGGTAATAAAAGGTTTTACGGTAGCGCAGGTAGGATTGGTCCTTTTGAAGAAAACCAGGCAACTTGCTACCAAAGATGCCCCAAAAAGGCCCGAACCGGCCTTTCTTTGCCAGCCCTTCCATTTCCTTCTGAGATGCGAAGGCGATATTTTTTCTTTTCCCCATAAAAATATCCTGCCGAGAGGGGGTGATGAGGATTTTCGGGTCCAGTTTTTCATCCACTATGAGCAGACCGAATCCATTGTAAACGCATTGATTTTTCAACTCGCGCAGGTACCTGTCATCTGTGCTGCCAAACACGTCAGCAGCAAGGGCAATCCACTGCTCATCGGCAAAGTACTTTTTGAACTGTTCAATGGCGTAGATGTAGCGGTAGCGGCCGAAGTTTTTCGCAACCAGAAAAAACAGAAAGAGAAAAAGGCAGAAAACGAGCAGTGTGATGGCAATGCGCTCGCCGAGCAGGGTGTTGTCCAGGGTGTGAAAATGAAAGCGCAGGTTCAGGCTGGCCATAAAGACGGTAAAGATAGCAGCAACAGCTACCCCGTCCCAGAAGAGTATCTGTTTTTGAGGTTTGTAGATGACCTCCTCCCGAGAGGCTTTGGAAGTAGCTTCAAAAGTAGCGGTGAAAAGCTTGCCATCTGTTTTTCTGAAGGAATAATAACCGTCGGCAATGATTCCTCCCACGCCTTCCAAGTCGTAACGGGCCTGCACCGGCTGGTCTTCGTAACGGAGGCGAAACTTGTAGTAGCGCCGCAGAAAACGCAGGACGACTTTTTTGATGATGTCTTCGGTGATTTGCTCCACAGTGTTTTTTGTTTTGCCTGCGAAGTTCTGCAATTCACGGATTATTTTGGAAAATAATGTGTTTTAGTTCACCGCTTCGAGCTGCTCCCACAGGCGGATGACTTCTACGGCCTCCCTTACATCGTGTGCTCGCAAGATTTTCGCTCCCTGCTGCAGAGCGACCATATGCAGGGCCGTCGTTCCGTTCATCGCCTTGGCGGGGTTTACGTGCAACACCTTGCAAATCATAGACTTGCGGGAGATCCCTGCGACGATTGGAAGCTCAGCCATGCGGAATACGTGCATGTTTTTCAACAGCTGATAGTTGTGCTCAACCGTTTTGCCAAATCCAAAACCAGGGTCGAGCAGTATGTCTCTGACACCTGCCTGCCGCAAGTGGCTTATCTGGCGGACGAAGAAATTCAGCACCTCCTTCACCACATCGTCGTAGGTGGGCTGAATTTGCATGGTTTGAGGAGTTCCTTGCATGTGCATCAGGACGTAAGGCACCTGGAGGGCGGCAACGGTTTCATACATTTTCGCATCAAAACGTCCGGCTGAAATGTCATTGACCATGCCTGCACCTGCCTCCACGCATTGTCTTGCAACCTCTGCCCTCACCGTGTCCACAGAGATCAGCGTCTCGGGGAATTCCTCCAGAATGGCTTCCAGAACAGGCAGCACCCGGCCCAGTTCTTCCGGTTCACTAACGGCCTGCGACTGAGGGCGGGTAGACATACCGCCGATATCCACAATGGCAGCACCTTGCTGCAGCATCTTTTCTGCCTGTTTCAGCAGGGAAGACAGCCCCGAATAATAGCCGCCATCGTAGAACGAATCAGGCGTCGCATTGAGGACGCCCATGACCAGGGGTTTTTCCAAGCTCAACAGGCGGCCCCGACAGTTGAGGGTTTGTTTTTCGAAAAGCATAAAACCGGGTTGGGTTAAAAGGACGGTTTGTGCCAGGCGCTGCGAATAAAAAACGCTTTTTCAAGAACTTCTCGCAGTTTCAGCCATTTCTTAATTGCGTGCACAAGGTAAAAAAATATCAGATTTCTTATCTTGTGCGACTTTCTCGTGGAAGTTAACTTTTTGATGATGAAAGAGATATATCAAAGTTATGCAACTTACAACCTTTGGGCTAACAAAAGGATCATTGAAGTATTCCGGCCACTGCCCGGTGAATTAATCGAAAAGAGGGTTCCCAGTAGTTTCCCTTCTGCCCGGTTGACCCTGCTACACATTCACAACGCGGAAAACATCTGGCTCAAACGCCTGCAGGGTCTCTCGCCCCAGGCCCTTGGGATCGAAGATTTTAAAGGCACCCATGCTGAAGTCTTCCAGTTGCTGGAGGAAAGCTCCACTGCCATGCTGGAATTTGTAAAAGCCCAAACGGATGATTTTTTCAGCCAAAAAATAGTGTACAAGGCCAGCTCGTCAGGAGAACAGGCACAGTATGCCTTCCAGGTGATACACCATTGCTTCAATCATTCGACCTATCACAGAGGCCAGCTCATCAATATTGGCAGGCAGCTTGGACTTGAAAAGCTCCCTCAAACAGACTATATCTTTTTCCTCAGAAGTACAGGAAACCAATAAAAAAGGCCATGCCCCAAAGCATAGCCTCATAACTAACCTTCATTCTTGAGAAATCAAAACAACTTAAAATCAGCATTGAGAAGCTGTTTGAATTGGGTTTATCGGGCTAAAAAACCATCTTTTTCGCCCAAAACGGTGCAGGTTTTTCAACAATAGCTTGGGTTATTCCTTCAAAGATTCCTTCGTTTTGGACAAAAAACTCCTTCTCTTTATCTCCAATAGCCCAATTCAAACAGTTTCTAAGAAATAATACCTTTTAACGAATTGCTTTTTCCCTACGCTGCCTGCTACAGGTTACTTTTTGATGCACAACCGTCTGAATCATGGCTAGTATATTTAGAAGATTTATTTTTCCATCAAAGCAAAACATGCAAGACAACGCACCTACACAATACCCTCAGGAAGAGGATAACCGCTTCAACGCGGGAAGATTAATCATTTTCATCCTTGCTGCCTCTTTGCTTGGGTTTATTGTTTTTCGGTACTACAACGAAAGCGGAAGAGGTAATTACACGAACATCCCTCAGGAAGTACAGGTCAAATATGTGCCTTCCGATTTTCACGCCGACATTGATTACGAATCTGCACTGCCAATTCTGGCAAATCCTTACCGGTACAGCAGGGAGTTTGACGAGTTGATTCACGACTTCAACCTCTCGCTGCTGACTCACGTAGCCAACCGCATGAACCTGTCGGACAGCCTAAAAATAAAGGTTCGGGAAGAGTACGAAAAGCACCACCCCTATCTCCGCCGGATGATGTTCAACGACTTTGTAGCCTTGCAAGACACGAGCGCTGCCCTTTACAATTCCTGGTATCAAAATCAAATGACCAACGCGGTGGATATTCTCAACGAAGTCGCCTCCAAGTACACCTGCTACCTGGTGAACCAGGTCTTCGCCACGTTGCTGCCCACTCAGGAAGGAAAAATTTACGTGAAAGGCCAGGACGTGGACACCCCCTGTGGCGTTGCACTGAAAGAAGGACTTCAGCCCATGATCGCCAGGCTCAAAGAAAGATCAACCGTTCAGGATTTCAGCATCGCAAAAGGTATTTTGCAGGAGCGCGTCGAACGGGCTATCGCAGAACTGGCCACCATGGAGATACGAGACCGCAAGGGAATCGGCACCTCCAGACAGACCAAAGTCCTGGGTATGGATGTCTCTTCTACCGAAATGGAAATGTCGGCTATCAGTATCTTAAAAGTCGGCTTCAAACTGGACAAATTTTTTGACATCAGTCTCAATTCCAAATCGGGGATTGTCACAGTCACCCTGCCCGAGCCCCAGGTGCTCAGCCACGAGGTCTATCCCCGCATTGACCGACTTGACGTAGGCTGGCTCAGAGAAATTAACCAAGCCGATTTTAACAAAAACATGGACCTGCTGCGCCGGGAATTCCGGCGGGAAGCCATGGAAAGCGACGTGATGGACAAAGCTAAAAAGCGGGCCACTGAATTGATGGATACCATGCTGACCCCTGTAGTAAAAGGCATGAACAACCGATATGTGATCAAGGTGCGCTTTAAAGGCATCCAACCGATAGTAGATGACGAAAGCGAGCCGGCACCATTTGGCGATTTAGCCCCTAAAAGGGCAGCAAGAATTATGGATTGAAGTGCTTTTTAAATTCTTACAACGGGAATTTTTCATAGTTTCACCCCACTTTTATCTGCGCAATTCTCAAGTTAAAAAAATAGTAGCTACTTAGAAGTTGTTTGAATTTAGCTCACCGGGCTAAACGTCGTCTTTTTCTCTCGGGCAGCCAAATCCAAACAGCTTCTAAGCAGGTTGAGGCTGTATCAAAAGTCAACCAGCGGCGGCCACCGCCAAATAACCCTCTCAAAGAGGGGTGCTTTTTCGCCTCCGCAGGTGTGTCGGTTTGGCTTGTGAGACAGGCTCAATTTGGAAACGGAGCATTAATAAATTGTATCAATTACTTTCAAAAAGCTCTCAGTGGAAATGGTTTTTTAAAAACAAATTGTACGCTTTATTTTTTCTTCGATCCTCGGGGTGCTTTTTTGGAAAAAGTTTTCAATTTCCTCCTAAAACATCCTCAGCTAAATAGTTACAAAAAGAAGACCTGTGAAGAAGTTGAACATTGTATTTCTCTTCCTCGCTGTCCTGTTGACAGCGTGCCAAAACGACCCCGGCAGGCAACAAGGAGGCCAGACCGGCAACACTACTGCGGCCATTGAGCCTGCTACTGTCAAGCTGGTTTGCACCCCGGTGGATGAGCCCAACATGGAAGCCGATGCCCCTAAGCACGAAGTTTTTATCCAGCTAGGCGACCAGCGTATAAAAATTGCTGACATCCTGAACTGCCAGGACATTGAGCCTGCTCTTTTTGAACAATACCAGATTCCTTCTGACGCCCTCAGCGCCGTAGGCGGATGGTGGGCAGGTGCGGGTGATTACCTCTACGTCGAACAGAAAGGCGACCTCTTCATCGTGAAGCAAGGCGACATGAACGAAGGCAAAACAAACAATGACTATGGCTACAAAACAGTGATGACTTTCTCCAAAGACGGAAAGCAAGTATTCTGAACTTTTTTAAAAATTACAGGGTTGGGCAAAGGCGCATAAGAGCTTGTTGGCGATTGGGTGCTTGAGCTAAAAACGCAAACAAGCTCTAACTGCATTTGTCAATTCGCATTTTCACCACATATCGCAACTGCTCAGCGGCTGCCGGAGAAAGAAGGAATGCTCGATTTTTCTTTTGTCTTCCAAGGCTAATCTTCTGCTTTGCAGCTACCAAATATCCATCACATGAAAATTATTGGCCAGGCCTACATCATCCTCCTGCTCTTTTTCACCACCTCCTGCTTAGATAACACGACGACGCAAAACGGAACCACGGGGCAGGGTACCCCCGGTGACACCTCGACGGACCTCAGTACGCCGACAGCACCCGTACAGCCAACCTGCAATATCGCAGGCACAGTACTCGATGGAAACCGATTTTGGGCGAGTGACGAAAACCTGATTCTCGCCATTGCTGCCGATGAGGAGACCAAGGATCCCGACCTCGGCGACAGCCACCGCATCCTGGAGGTGTACGATGGCAGCACCTGCGAGCAGGTGTTCAAAGAAATTCTGCCGGTGAACCTCAGCGCCGACTACCCCTACTACCTCGCCGACCTCACCTACAACAAAGTAAGTCATCTCATCGCCATCCGGGGCTTTGACAACATCTTCGTCTTTGACCTGGCCAGCCGCAAGCTCTCGGGGCCTTTGGCACCTAAGTTTCTCAACCAGCGCTTTGTCGAAGATGCGCAAAGCGGAGCAATCACGAGGATGGAGGTTTGGGAAAATTACCTGATTGGCTTTGCTGCCAGCATTGGGCCTTTTGTATTCGACCTGCGAAATCCCGATAAGCCTGAATCTGTGCTGCCCCTGGCCGAATACGAAGTGGAAAAGGGTAGCCGCTACAACTCCCTGTTCCTGTTAAAATCTCTTGACGAAGCTAACGGATATCAGGCCTTGTTGCCTACTTACAACTATGAAACAGAAGAATTTAAGATCAATCCGTTGTTTCAAAAACCCCGAAATATCGAGGTCCACATCAACAAGAAGTTCAAAAATAACCGCTACCTCGTGCTCAAGGAATTGCTTGGCGGAACAAAAAGTGCCCCCGTCGCCATTGACATGGGCAAAATGGAGCTGGTGGAACTTCCCGCTAATATAGCTGAAAAAAAAGATGCAGAAATCATTGCCTGGATGAAGCAACAATGACCCACAAGCTGGATGGGGAGCAACCTGTTACAGCCTCTATCCTTCAGAGTTTTTTTGCGATTGGGTCACTTGGCCAAAAACGGCCCTTTTACGCCCTGTTTTTCCCTTTTTTCAAATCCGCAACGCGGTTACGCCACTTCAAAAAGCTAAAATCTGGCAAAAAGCTGCTCGTTTCCAGATGCTGTCTGGATGGGGCTGCCGAAGATAAAAAGACGAATTTCTAGCCCGATAAGCTCGATTCAAACAGTTTCTCGGTTCCAGCGCCAAAACGCAAACAAGCTCTAAAAAAGCCTCTCCTGCCTCTAAAGTTTCAGCTCCCGACGCTGTTATTTTTCTTTTATCCAAAAGTAGTGGGGTTTGATAGAATTATTTGACCCACCGCGAAAGGCAGAACTAATATTGCCCTTCTTTTTACCAATTTTTGAAGTATGAAGAATAGAAAATTCACCTTTCCATCTACGGTCTTTCTCCTGTTATTCAGCCTGCTTTCAGCCATTGGACAGGCGCAGGAAACCTGGTCTTTACAAAGGTGTATTGAGTACGCCAGGGACAACAGTCTCTTTTTAAAACAAGCTCAGTACGGCATTGACCTGGCCCAACTCACCGACAAGCAGAACCGTCTGGCGAGGCTTCCGTCAGTGTCAGGATCTGCTTCGGGGGGGCTTCAGTTTGGTCGCACCATTGACCCCACGACCAACACTTTTGACAACCAGCAAATCAGCTTTAACAGCTTCGGCCTCAACGCGGGGGTAGCACTGTACTCCGGAGGACGCATCCGCAACACGATCAGGCAGGGAGAGGTGGAACTAAAGGCAGCGCAACAAGATGCTGCAGCTGCTTTTAACGATATTGCGTTAAACATCGCCACGGTTTACCTTCAGATTCTGATGTCGGAGGAGCAGTTGGTCAGTGCCAACCAGCGGCTGGAGCTTTCGCAACAGCAACTGGATTACACCGACAAGCTAATCCAGGCCGGTTCGCTCCCTGCCAATGACCGCTTAGACGTGCTGGCGCAGATTGCCAACGACGAACAAGCCATCGTCCAGGCACGCAATGCCATTGATATCAATTATGTGAACCTCCTGGGGCTGATGCAACTGGATCCGGGCGTTGAAATTCAAATTGAAAAGCCGCAGGTGACCATCCCTGCCGATGCCAATCCCGAGGAGATGACCTTCAGGGAAGTTTACACCACGGCACTCGGAACACAGCCACAGATCAGGGCAGCCGAGCTAAGAATGGAAAGTGCAGAATACGGCGTGAACCTCGCCCGTGCCGGGATGTTGCCCACCCTGTCAATTTTTGGAGGAATAGATACCCGCTGGTCTAGTGTTTCCCAGGTCGTAGACCAGGTCACCAGCAAGTTCGTTTCCCAAACGGTACGGATAAATGGAGTTGATGTAGAAGTGCAGTTCCCCTCGCAGGACGTGACACTGAAAGATAATCCCTATTTCGATCAGCTCAACCAGAACTTTGGCCAAAATGTAGGCCTGAGTCTGCAGGTTCCCATTTACAGCAATGGCTTGAACAGGATCAACATCGAGCGGGCACAGGTAAATATCCTCAATGCCAGGGTGCAAAGCGACCAGGTTAAACAAGACTTAAAAAACAACGTACAGCAGGCCATCGCCAATGCCCGTGCAGGAAGGCGTACGCTGGAGTCTGCACAAAAAGCAGAGAATGCTTCAAAAATCGCTTTTGAAAATGCAGAAAAGAGATTTCGCCTCGGTGCCATCAACAACCTGGAGCTGTTGACTGCCAGGAATACCTACGACATTGCACAAACGAACCTGATCACCGCAAAATACGACTACTTGTTCCGACTGAAAATCCTGGATTTCTACCTGGGAAGAGAAATCAAACTTGACTAAGAGTATGTTGGGAATTTGGCCATTTGGCTAAAAACGGCCCTCGTTCACCTGCTTTTTACCTTTTTTCAACTCGGTAGTGATGCTACGCAACTTCAACAATCAATCAACCACATAGCCATGTCAAATAAAAAAAGAAAGAATACCTTACTTTACATCATGTTCGGTGTACTCCTCATTTTGGTAATCGCTGCTATTATAAAATCGAGAAATAGCAAGACGGGAGAAAAAGTCGAAGTTGAAAAAGCAGAATTGCGCACAATCCGGGAAACCGTTGAGGCTAGCGGCAAGGTTTTTCCCAAAACAGAAGTCAAAATCAGCTCCGACGTTTCTGGTGAAATCGTCGAGCTATACGTCCAGGAGGGCGACAGCGTCACAGCCGGACAAGTACTGGCCCGGATTGACCCCGAAGCCTACAACTCCCAGGTAGAGCGGGCACAGGCAGGCGTCAACAGCTCCAAGGCATCCCTTGCCAACGCCCGCTCCCAGATCGAAGCCTCCAAGGCCCAGCGAGATCAAATCCAGGCCCAACTCCTCAATGCACGCGACATCCACAAGCGGAATGAGAAACTGTTTCAGGACGGCGTCATCTCCAAACAAGATTTCGAGGCATCCCTAACCAACGTCAAAACGCTGGAATCCAACCTGAGTGCCTCTGAGGCCAACATCCGGTCAGCACAGCAGAGTGCACAATCCGCAGAATACCAGATCAAAAGCGCAGAAGCCAGCCTGAAAGAAATAAGTACCAGCCTGAAGCGAACGACCATTTACGCCACCATGAGCGGCATCGTCTCCAAGCTGAATGTAGAGAAAGGTGAGCGCGTTGTAGGAACCTCGATGATGGCTGGCACGGAAATCCTGCGCATTGCCGACCTGAAAGTGATGGAAGTGCAGGTGGAAGTAACGGAAAACGACCTGCCGCGGATCGCACTGGGCCAAAATACGGATATCGAAATTGACGCTTACCTCGACCGGACTTTCAAAGGCAAAGTCGTCGAAATTGCGCACACGGCCAACAACCTGATCAGCGCAACCGGAGCCGTTAACCTGACTTCCGACCAGGTCACCAACTTCATCGTTAAAATTGACATTGACCCCGAATCCTACCGCGATCTGATAAAACCCCGCAAGCCCTATCCTTTCCGCCCAGGTATGTCTGCTTCCGTTGAAATCTATACCAAAACAGTGGAGAACGTGGTCAGCGTGCCCATTCAGGCTGTCAGCACCCGCGACAAGGAAAAGCCCAAAGAAGGCGGAAGCACCGGGACTATCAGCCGATCTTCTGCAAAAGACGACATCATGGAAGTTGTCTTTGTCAAAATGCCCGGCGATACCGTGGACATGCGGGAAGTAAAAACAGGTATCCAGGATAACAATTACATTGAGATCATCTCTGGGGTGAAACAAGGCGAAGAAGTGGTGAAGGGACCTTACGCCGTGGTGTCTAAAAAGCTGAAGCGCGGAACTGCCGTGATGCTGGAAACAGAAAAGGACAAAATGAAAGAGCAAGAGAAAAAAGAAGCAGAAACAAATTAACGACCCCGATTAGCAGCAATACCTGCTTTAAATGAGAAAAGCATCCGCTGAAGTGTAATTTGTAGCTAACTTTACAGCCTGGCTTGGGACAGCTCGTCAGCAAGCTCTTTTTGCCACCATCTCACATTTTTCGTCTTTAGAGCTTGTTTGCGATTTGGTCACTTGGCTAAAAAAACGGCCCTTTTACGCCACTTTTCCCCCTTTCTTCAGTTCCGTAGCGCTGCTACGCAAGGGAAAAAAGGAGAAAAATTGACGAAAAATGGCTCGTTTTCAGATGCTGTTGGACTTGGGCTGCCGGAGATAAAAAGATGTCTTTTTAGCCCGGTAAGGAACGTGCCGGAAATAAGTTGGGTATTTCGGCGAGTGTATTGTGGGGGCTGGCAAGGCAGTGAAATAGGCGCATAGCCTTCGCTACGTAACTATTTCACTAACACAGCCAGCGCCCAAAAGACGCCGCCCAAATGCGTAAGTTATTTCCGACACGTTCCT
>WBZO01001629.1_pt1 | contig 33622 bp, 24 predicted proteins | sample 5204261 | NCBI WGS metagenome assembly WBZO01 (sample SAMN12412400, study PRJNA552823) | activated sludge metagenome | isolation source: activated sludge from anammox sidestream of wastewater treatment plant... | place: USA: North Carolina | collected 2017-09
GCGCGGGCCTTGGCGGTGAGGCTGGCGGCATAGGCGCCGAGCGGATCGCGGGCCGTTCCCGAGCCTTCCTCGCCCAGGCCGCCCGTCGCGGTGCGCCCACCCGACGCCTCGTCACGCGAGGGGGCCAGCGGGACCTTCGAGACCCCGTGCGAGACGAAGTTCAGCACGTCGAGGCGGGTGACGCCGTGGCCGGCGAGCGCCTGTGCCGCAAAGGACCGTGGCTGCTGCAGCAGCGCGGCCAGCAGGTCGCCAGCCTCCACCTCGCCCTTGCCCGCGCCCTGCACGTGCAGCACCGCCGTCTGGAGCACGCGCTGGAAGGCCAGCGTCTGCTCGGGCTCGCGGTGCTGCCCGCGGGTGTATTGCTCGACGTTGCGCTGCAGGTAGCGGTCGAGTTCGACGCGCAGCCGCGGCAGGTCGGCGCCGCAGGCGGCGAGGATCTTCTCGCCCTCGCTGTCGTGCGCGAGCACGTACAGCAGGTGCTCGAGCGTCAGGTGCGTGTGACGCCGCGCCACCGCCTCGCGGAGCGCGACCGTCAACAGCAGTTCCACCGATGCGCTGAACACGCGCCCTCACTCCTCTTCCATGCTGGCCCGCAGCGGAAACCCATGCTGCTTCGCCAGGTCGTGCACCGTCGCCACCTTCGTCTCGGCGATCTCGTGCGGATAGAGCCCGCACAGCCCACGGCCTTCGGTGTGCACCTTCATCATGATCCGGAAGGCCTCGGCGGGCGACTTGACGAACACCGTCTCGAGCACCGACACGACGAAATCCATCGTGGTGTAGTGATCGTTGTGCAGGATCACCCTGAAGAGCGCCGGCTCCTTCAGCTCGTCCCGGGTCCGCTCCCGGAGTTCGCCGCCGGTCTTGCGATCGGTATCGGGCATCGGTGGCGTCCCGGGATCGAGTATAGCGCTGCCCGCCGCGGTCCCGGCGGCCCGCGGGCCCGAAGCCCTCGACGCCGGGCGGCCGCGAACCGGCCGTACCTGGCGGCTCGACCCTCTCCGCGGTGGCGGTCCGGGCGGGATCGACAGGGCGGGGCCCGCGATTGACACCGGCCCCGCCCGGGGCCCTCACGACGAGCTCCGCACGAGCTTGACAGCGGTGCCGATCGGTCTCACCATGCCGCTCCATCGAACAACGGCCGCGGCGCGGCGCGGGCTGACGATGCGTCGGCGGTGAGTGTCGCCAGCGACGCCAGCCCGCAGACCATCGCCCACGGTGCGCAGTCGGTGGCGCGACGCTGGAGGACGGCGGCGACGTCGGGTGCCGGGCGGACACGACGGCGGATTGCAGGCAGGCCTCGCTCCAGTGGTCTTCAGGGCGGGCTCGTCTCGAACCTGGGAGAAGCAGCCATGAGGATTCTCATCCGGACACTGCTGGTGGCCTCGCTCGCCGCCGCCGGCGCGACGGTCGCGGCTCAGCGCGCGCCGGAAGCCACTCTCTTCGGCGGCCTGGCCGGCGGGCCCTACAAGAAGCTGGTCATCCTGAACGCGATGGTGATCCCCGGGCACGGCGGCCCGGTCACCGGTCCGTGGGACATCGTCATCGAGGGCAACACGATCGCGCAGATGACGCCCTTCGATCCGGTGAGCGCCGCGCGCCGCGGCGCGACCGCGAGGCCGACCGGCGACCGGGTCATCGACGCGAAGGGCCTCTACGTGATGCCCGGGATGATCGACCTGCACATGCACCTGCGCACCGAGCCCGAGCCGCTCGAGTACGTCTACTACCTGAAGCTCGCGCACGGCGTCACGACGATGGTGCCGGCGCCCGATCGCGGGCTCGAGGCGGCGATGGAGCAGGCGAAGGCGAGCGCGGAGAACAGGGTCCTCGCGCCGCGCATGTTCCCGCTGTGGAGCTGGCAGAGCCTGCCCGGCTACACGCGCGCCGAGCTGGAGGACCCGCAGCAGGCGCCGCGCATCGCCCGCGAGATCGCCGCCAGGGGCATGCGCGTCGTCAGCATGGACGCGATGGGCTGGGATCGCGAGTTGTTCGGCGCCGTCTGCCGCGCGGTGTGGGACGCGGGCGGCATCACGTCGGTGCACCTGCCGCCGTCGACGGTCGCCGTCGTCAACGCCGTCCAGGCGGCGAAGGCGGGCGTGACGATGATCGAGCACCACTACGCCTATGCCGAGTCGTCGCTCGATCGCCAGGTGCAGGACTTCCCGCGCGAGTACAACTTCAACGACGAAGGCGAACGCTTCCGCCACGCCGGCAAGGTCTGGTCCGAGGCCAACCGCGAGCGGCTGCTGACCGACGTCGCGCAACAACTGGTCGACTCCGGCGTGACGATGCTGCCGACGCGCGTGGTCTACGAGGCCAACCGTGACATCATCCGCGCGCAGAGCCTCCCCTGGCACGCCAAGTACACGCACCAGGCGCTCTGGGACTGGTTCGGCCCCAATCCGTCGTTCCACGGCGCCTATCACTGGAACTGGACGTCGGACGACGAGGCGTACTGGTCGGCCGCCTACGAGCTGTGGGGCAAGCTCATCTTCGAGTTCAACAAGCGCGGCGGGCGCGTCGCCTACGGCACCGACGACAACTACATCTGGGCGACGCCCGGGTTCTCGAACATCCGGGAGCTGCAACTGTCGCGCGAGACCGGCGCGCACGCGCTCGAGGTGCTGAAGTTCGCGACGCGCAACAGCGCGCTGACGCTGCGCGAGCCGACGCTCGGCCTGGTCCGCCCCGGCTATGCGGCCGACCTGCTGCTGGTCGACGGCAACCCGGCCTACAACCTGCGCTTCCTCTACTCGTTCGGCGCCATCACCACCAACGCCAGGGGCGAGATGTACCGCACCCGCGGCATCGTCCACACGATCAAGGACGGCATCGTCGTCGAGAACGCGAAGCTGATGGAGAAGGTGGAGCAGATGGTGGCCGAATCGAAGAAAAGCGCGAAGCCGAACATCGTCCTGGAGCCGTTCGTGACGGGCCCGCCGGCGGGCCGGTGAACCCCGCGGCGGCCAGGTGAGGCCGGGGCGCCCATCCGCCGGAGCGGTCGTGCGGGCGAGCGTCCCGGCGCGGCGCGCGCGTGGGAGCGCGGTGCGTGCCGGCTCCGGTAGAATCGGCTGCGTCATGCGCACACTCGGCGACCGCCTCCGCTATCTCGACCTCCAGTACCTCGGCGTGCCGTCGGTGATCGCGACGGCGGTGATTGGCGACGCGGCGTCGGGCCTGGCGCTGGTCGATCCCGGACCGTCGGTGTCGCTGCCGGCCCTGCGGGCGGCGCTGGCCGCCGAGGGCCTCGGCCCCGGGGACGTGACCGCGCTGCTGCTCACGCACATCCACCTCGACCATGCGGGGGCGGCCGGAACGCTCGTGCGCGAGAACCCGCGCCTGACCGTCTACGTGCACGAACGCGGCGCGCGGCACCTGATCGATCCGGCCAGGCTGCTCGAGAGCGCCACCCGTCTCTACGGCGACGCCATGGACCGGCTCTGGGGCGAGTTCCTGCCGGTGCCGGCCGCCAACGTGCGGGCGCTGGCGGGCGGCGAGCGCATCGAGGCGGGCGGAAGGCCGCTCGACGTGGCGTACACCCCCGGTCATGCCAGCCACCACGTGAGCTACTTCGATGCGGCGTCGGGCTTCGCGTTCGTGGGCGATACCGGGGGCGGCCGCATCGGGGCCTCCAGCTTCGTGATGCCCCCCACCCCGCCGCCCGACATCGATCTCGATCTGTGGGATGCCAGCGCGGACCGCATCCTTGCCTGGACGCCGTCGGCGCTGTTCCTCACGCACTTCGGTCCCAGCCCGACGCCGCCGGCCGCGCACCTCGGCGAGTTGCGGGAACGTCTCCGGCGCGTGGCCGGCTTCGCGCGCGAGGCGCTGGCGGCCGGTGGCGACGATGCGGCGCAGGCGGCGCGCTTCCAGGACGAGATGCGGGCGGAACTGCGCCGGCACATGCCCGAAGCCGAGGCGCGAGCCTACGAGCTGGCCATTCCGCTCGACCACTGTTTCTTCGGTCTGGCGCGGTACTGGCGCAAGCGGGGCTGAGCGGCGGGCGGCGCGGCGGCCGGGCGTCGTCGGCCCTCGCCCCTGGCGGGAGTCCGGCCCCCATGACTGAACTACCGCTTGATCTCCGACTTCACCGGTCGTATATTTGCGCATGAAGCCCGACCGCTTTGGTCGGGTTTGTCGTCCCAACAAGTCGCCGGTTGCCCATCCCGATGCCGGCCACGGACCGGGGCTCTTCGAAGCCAGTCCGTGAGGAGCGTCATGAGCACGTCGCAGCAGACGATCGAGCAGCTCGCCACCCAGGAATACCGCTACGGCTTCGTCACCGACGTGGAAGCCGAGACCCTGCCCAAGGGCCTGAACGAGAGCATCGTGGCCGCCATCTCGGAGAAGAAGGGCGAGCCCGAGTGGATGCTGGAGTGGCGGCTGAAGGCCTTCCGGGCGTGGTCGCAGATGACCGAGCCGACGTGGCAGAACGTCACGTTCCCGCCGATCGATTACCAGGACATCATTTACTACTCCGCGCCGAAGGCGAAGAAGCAGCTGGCGAGCCTCGACGAGGTGGACCCCGAGATCCGGCGGACGTTCGAGAAGCTCGGCATCCCGCTCGAGGAGCAGAAGGCGCTGGCCGGGGTGGCGGTCGACGCGGTGTTCGACTCGGTGTCGGTGGCGACCACGTTCAAGGACAAGCTGAAGGAGATGGGCATCATCTTCTGCTCCTTCTCCGAGGCGGTGCGGGAGCACTCCGACCTGGTGCGCCGGTTCATCGGGTCGGTGGTGCCCTACACCGACAACTTCTTCGCGGCGCTGAACTCGGCGGTCTTCAGCGACGGTTCGTTCTGCTACGTGCCGAAGGGCGTGCGTTGCCCGATGGAGCTGTCGACCTACTTCCGCATCAACGCCCAGAACACCGGGCAGTTCGAGCGGACGCTGATCGTGGCCGACGAGGGCGCGACGGTGAGTTACCTGGAGGGCTGCACGGCGCCGGTCCGCGACGAGAACCAGCTGCACGCGGCGGTGGTGGAGCTGGTGGCGCTGGATCGGGCGACCATCAAGTATTCCACCGTGCAGAACTGGTATCCGGGCGACAAGGACGGCGTCGGCGGGATCTACAACTTCGTCACCAAGCGCGGCAAGGCGATGAACGACGCGAAGATCACCTGGACGCAGGTGGAGACGGGCGCCGCCATCACGTGGAAGTATCCCAGCTGCATCCTGCAGGGCGAGAACGCGGTGGGCGAGTTCTACTCGGTGGCCGTCACCAACAACCTGCAGCAGGCCGACACCGGCACCAAGATGGCGCACCTCGGGAAGAACACGCGCAGCACGATCGTGTCGAAGGGCATCTCGGCGGGCCGCGGCCAGAACACCTATCGCGGGCTGGTGAAGATCGGGCGCAACGCCGCCAACGCCCGCAACTACTCGCAGTGCGACTCGCTGCTGATCGGCGATCAGTGCGGCGCGCACACGTTTCCGTACATCGAGGTGAAGAACACCTCCTCCACGGTCGAGCACGAGGCATCGACCTCGAAGATCGGGGAGGACCAGATCTTCTACCTGCGCCAGCGCGGCCTCTCCACCGAGGACGCGGTGAACATGATCGTCAACGGCTTCTGCAAGGAGGTCTTCCGCGTGCTGCCGATGGAGTTCGCGGTGGAAGCGCAGAAGCTGCTCAGCATCTCGCTGGAAGGATCGGTCGGCTAGCGCTCCGGGCCGCAGGCCTCCAGCCCCACGCCCTGTCGAGGACCCACGTCATCATGCTCGAGATCAGGAACCTGCACGCCCGCGTCGGGGACAAGCCCATCCTGCGCGGCATCTCCCTCACCGTGAACGCCGGTGAGGTCCACGCGATCATGGGCCCCAACGGATCCGGCAAGAGCACGCTGGCCGGTGTGCTGGCGGGCAGGGCCGAGTTCGAGGTCACCGCTGGCGAGGTGCTCTACAAGGGCCGGAACCTCATCGAGCTGGATCCCGAGGAGCGGGCGCGCGAGGGCCTGTTCCTGGCCTTCCAGTACCCGGTGGCGATTCCGGGCGTCAACAACGCCTACTTCCTCAAGGCGGCGCTCAACGCGGTGCGCAAGCACAAGGGCCTGGCCGAGCTCGACGCCATGGAGTTCATGACGCTGATGCGCCAGAAGGCGCGGCTGCTCGACATGGACGCCTCGCTGCTGAACCGTCCGGTGAACGAGGGGTTCTCGGGCGGCGAGAAGAAGCGCAACGAGATCTTCCAGATGGCGGTGCTCGAGCCGAGCCTGGCGATCCTCGACGAGACCGACTCGGGCCTCGACATCGACGCGCTGAAGGTCGTCGCCGGCGGCGTCAACGCCCTGCGCAGCCCCGAACGTGCGGCGATCGTGGTCACCCACTACCAGCGGCTGCTGAACTACATCGTTCCCGACTTCGTGCACGTGCTCTCCGACGGGCGCATCGTGAAGTCGGGCGGCAAGCAGCTGGCGCTGGAGCTCGAGGAGAAGGGATACGGCTGGATCGAGGCCGAGGGCGCCCAGCTGCACGCGGTGAAGGCCTGAGGGGGCATCGACGATGGCTGTTGCTGAGGCGATCGACCTCTACACCGGGCGGTTCGATGCGTTCCTGAAGCGGCGCGGATCCAGCGATCCGGCCTGGCTGACGACGATCCGCAGGAACGCGTTCGAGCGCTTCCAGGCGCTGGGCTTTCCGACCACGCGCGACGAGGACTGGCGGTTCCTGCCGCCCGGCCCCATCGCGGAGGAGGCGTTCGAGGAGGCCCCCGCGGCGACGCTCCCGCGCGCCGCCGCCGCGCCGCATGTCGTGCGGCAGATGCGCTGTACCCAGATGGTGTTCGTCAACGGGCGCTTCTCGCCGGCGCTCTCGGGCGCGGGCGTGCTGGGCAGCAGCGGCGTGCTCGCCACGAGCCTCGGCCAGGCGCTGGTGTCGGACCCCGGCCTGGTCGACCCCTACTTCACGCGCTGCGCCTGCTACGACCGGCACGCCTTCGTGGGGCTCAACACGGCGTTCACCGAAGACGGCGCCTTCCTCTACATCCCGGCCAACGTGGTGGTGCCAGAGCCGGTGCACATCCTCTACCTCGTCGCCGAGGGCGCGCCGCTGGTGACCCACCCGCGCACGATCGTCGTCGTCGGCGACAACAGCCAGGCGAAGATCATCGAGAGCTACGGCGGGCCCGACGGGCAGCGCTACCTGACGAACGCGGTCACCGAGATCGTCGTCGGCGAGAACGCCAACGTCGAGCACTACCGCGTGCAGCGCGAGGGGCACCACGCCTATCACGTGTCGAGCACGCACGTGTTCCTCGAGCGGGCGGCCGTGTTCGCGCAGCAGGCCTTCACCTTCGGCGGCGCCATCGTCCGCAACGACGTGAACGCGTCGCTCGGCGCCGAGGGCATCCACTGCACGCTCAACGGGCTCTACCTCGCCAACGGCACCCGCATGGTCGGCAACCTCACGGCGATCGACCACGCGAAGCCGAACTGCGAGAGCCACGAGATCTACAAGGGCATGCTCGACGGGCAGTCGCGGGCCGTCTTCAACGGGAAGATCTTCGTGCGGCCGCAGGCGCAGAAGACCGACGCCAAGCAGACCAACCAGGTGCTGCTGCTCTCCGACGACGCGACGATCAACACGAAGCCGCAGCTGGAGATCTTCGCCGACGACGTCAAGTGCACGCATGGCGCGACGGTGGGCCAGCTCGACGAGACGGCCCTGTTCTACCTCCGGGCGCGCGGCATCGGCTACTCGCAGGCGCGATCGATGCTGGTGCACGCCTTCGCCAGTGACATCATCGATCGCGTCACCATCGAGCCGCTGCGCGAGACGCTCGAGGAAACCCTGCTCGCCGAGCTGCCGAAGGTGGCCGTGATCTCGTGAGGCGAGCGTGCCCGGCCGCCGGTGCGGCGGCCGGGCGCCCCTCGCCGGGACAGCCGATGGACGCCACCGCCCCCTCCGTTCCCGTCTTCGACGCGCCCGCCGTCCGGGCCGAGTTCCCGATCCTCGCCCAGCGCATCCACGGCCGGCCGCTCGTCTACCTCGACAACGCCAACACCACGCAGAAGCCGGCGAGCGTGATCGAGGCCGAGCGCGCCTACTACGAGCGCGACAACTCGAACATCCACCGCGCCACGCACCTGCTCAGCGAGCGGGCGACCAAGGCCTACGAGGCCGCGCGGCAGAAGGTGCAGCGGCTGCTGAACGCCGCCGAGACGCGCGAGATCGTCTTCACGCGGGGCACCACCGAGGCGATCAACCTCGTCGCGCAGAGCTGGGGTCGCGCCAACCTCGGCCCCGGCGACGAAGTGGTGCTCACCTGGATGGAGCACCACTCGAACATCGTGCCGTGGCAGCTGGTGTGCGAACAGACCGGCGCGTCGCTGCGCGTGGTGCCGATCACCGACGACGGCGAACTGGACGTCGCCGCCTACGAGGCGGCGCTCGGGCCGCGGACGAAGCTGGTGGCGGCCATCCACGTCTCCAACGCCCTGGGCACGGTGAACCCGGTGGCGCGCATGGTGGAGGCGGCGCACGCCCGCGGCGTGCCGATCCTGCTCGACGGCGCGCAGGCGGTGGCGCACGTGCCGGTGGACGTGCAGGCGCTCGGCTGCGATTTCTACGCGTGCTCGGCGCACAAGATGTACGGCCCCACCGGCATCGGCGCCCTCTACGGCCGGGCCGCGCTGCTCGAGCGCATGCCGCCGTGGCAGGGCGGCGGCGACATGATCGCCGACGTCACCTTCGAGAAGACCAGCTACAACGTGCTGCCGTACAAGTTCGAGGCGGGCACGCCGAACATCGCCGGCGTGGTGGGCTTCGGCGCCGCCGTCGACTTCCTGCGCCGGTTCGATCTGCGCCAGGTGGCGGCGCACGAGCACGACCTGCTCGACGAGGCCACCGCGCGGGTGCAGGCGCTGGACGGCGTCCGCGTGATCGGGCGCGCCCGCGAGAAGGCCGGCGTGCTGTCGTTCGTGATCGACGGCGTCCATCCCCACGACATCGGCACGATCCTCGACCGCGAGGGCGTGGCGGTGCGCACCGGCCAGCACTGCGCGCAGCCGGTGATGGACCGGTTCGGCATCCCGGCGACCGTCCGCGCCTCTTTCGCCATCTACAACACGCGCGAGGACGTCGACGCGCTGGTGCGCGCGCTCGGGCGGGTTCGGGAAGTGTTCGGCTAGCGGCCGCCGGGCCGGGGGCGACGGGCCTCAGACTCATGTCCGATTTGCACGACCTCTACCAGGAGGTCATCCTCGATCACAACCGGTCGCCGAGGAACTTCGGCACGCTGGAGCCGGCACGCACCCAGCAGGGCCACAACCCGCTCTGCGGCGATCGTCTCACGCTCTACCTGCGGGTGGAGGGCGACCGCATCGCCGACGTCCGGTTCGTCGGCACGGGCTGCGCGATCTCGAAGGCCTCGGCATCGATGATGACCGAGGCGGTCAAGGGCCGCACGCTGGCGGAAGCGCACGCGCTGTTCGACGCCTTTCACGAGATGCTCACGGCCGACGGCGCGACGGGCCCGGATGAGGACCTGGTGGCGCGTCTTGGCAAGCTGGCCGTCTTCCAGGGCGTCTCCGAGTACCCGACGCGCGTGAAGTGCGCGACGCTCGCCTGGCACACGCTGCAGGCGGCGCTGGTGGACACGCCCGCGGTGGTGTCCACGGAAAGCGAGACCTGATGATGTTCGGCTGGTTCGGCAGACGCGAGGATGGCAAGGACGAGCGCATGGCGGAAGCCGCCGGCGGCGGATCGGGCGAGGCCGGCGCCGGCACGTTCGACGTCTCGGCCCTGACCGATCCCGATCCCGATCCCGACCCCGGGGCGGAGGCGCCCGAGGCGCCGTTCCAGGCCGACCCGCTCGCCACCCTCGAGTTGAAGCCGGCGGTCGTCGAGGCCATCAGCAACGTGTTCGATCCGGAGATTCCGGTGAACATCTACGAGCTGGGCCTGGTCTACGACGTGCTCGTCGACGCCAGCCGCCGCGTGCTGGTGAGGATGACCTTGACCAGCCCCAACTGCCCGTCGGCGCAGTCGCTGCCCGTCGAGGTGCGTTTCCGCGTGAAGGCGGTCCCCGGCGTCAGCGATGCCCAGGTGGAGGTCGTCTTCGAGCCCCCCTGGAGCATGGACAACATGTCGGACGTCGCCCGGCTCCAGCTCGGGCTCATGTAGCCGGCCGCCTTCCCGCCGCCGCCTCCCGCCGCCCATCGCGTGGCGGCCGCGTGCGACAATCGTGCAGCGGTCCCGATCCGCAACCCGCCCGCGCGGCGCGCCCGCGCGGGCCGGACACCCCCTGGCGTCCGCCGGTGCGGTCGCCGTGTGTTGAGGCTGGCGCTGCGCCCGGGGCGAGACCCGGACGCGCCGCAAGGACTATCATCCGGTGACGAAGCCGCGGCCGGCCCGCGCCGCCGGACCGTCAACGCGCCCTTTTGCGGCCCCACCGGGCTCGACCCCGGCAGATGCGGCCGACACGTGCAGGTTCCCCAGCCATGGCTCGCACACGGAATCTCATCCTGCTCTCCGCGCTGGTGCTGTTCACCGCGGTGCCGTCGCTCGCGACGTTCTACACCGACTGGCTGTGGTTCGGCGAGGTCGGCTACCAGTCGGTGTTCCTCACGCGCATCGGCGCGCAGGCGGGGCTCTTCACGACGGCCTTTCTCGTGGTGCTCGGCGTGCTGGCCGCGAACCTCGTGTTCGCGCTGCGCAGCGCCAGCCGCCGCGAGTTCTTCGTGATGACGCCCGACGGGCCCCGCACGGTCTCCGTCGACCCGCTCAGCGTGCGGCCGATCGTGATGCTCGTGGCGGTCGCGGCCGGCGTGTTCGCGGGGCTCTACGCGCAGGCGCAGGCGGCCGAGTGGCTGGCCTGGCGCCACGCCACGCCCTTCGGCGCCGCCGACCCGATCCTCGGCCACGACATCGGGTTCTACGTGTTCGCGCTGCCGTTCCTGGAGTTCCTGCAGCGGATGGCGCTGCTCGTGTCGGTGGCGGCGCTGCTGGCGGCCGGAGTGGTCTACGGCCTCTCGGGGGCGATCGGGATCGACGTGCGGCGCGGGGTCTACGCGTCGGACCGTGCGACGCGCCACCTGGCGGTGCTGATCGCGGTGGTGTTCCTCGTGCTCGGCGCGGGCGCATGGCTCGCGCAGCCCGGGCTGCTGGTGCAGTCCGACGGCATCGTGCCCGGCGCCTCCTACGCCGACGTGGCGGCGCGCATCCCGGCGCTGCGCGCGCTGATGGTGGCCTCGGCGCTCGGCGTGCTGCTCTCGGTGGCGCAGGCCTTCACGCGGTCGAAGGCGCCCATCGCCGCGGCGCTGGCCGTCTACCTGCTGGCCGCCATCGGCGGCAGCGTGTACGCGTCGATGGTGCAGCGCTTCGTCGTGGCGCCCAACGAGCAGGTGAAGGAGACGCCCTACATCGAGCACAGCATCGACGCCACGCGCGCGGCCTATGCGCTGGATGCCGTCGACGAACGGCCGATCTCGGGCGACGCCCTGCTCTCGCGCGACGACATCGAGCGCAACGCCGCCACGCTCGAGAACGTGCCGCTCTGGGACCACCAGCCGCTGCTCGACACCTTCGGGCAGATCCAGGAGATCCGCACCTACTACGATTTCATCTCGGTCCACAACGACCGCTATCGCATCGACGGCCGGTACCGGCAGGTGATGCTCTCGGCGCGCGAGCTGAACTCGGCGAGCCTCCCCAACCGCTCGTGGATCAACGAGCGGTTGACCTTCACCCACGGCTACGGCGTCGCGCTGGGCCCGGTGAACCAGGTGACGCCCGAGGGCCTGCCCGTCCTCTTCATCAAGGACCTGCCGCCGCAGAGCGACGTCGATCTCACGGTGGAGCAGCCGAGCATCTACTTCGGCGAGCTGACGACCGACCACGTGTTCGTGCGGACCAAGACCGCCGAGTTCCACTACCCGAAGGGCGACGACAACGTCTTCTCGACCTACGACGGCCAGGGCGGCGTCGAGGTGGGCGGGTTGCTGCGGCGGGCGCTGTTCGCCATCCGCTTCCAGTCGCTGCGGACGCTGCTCAGCAACGAGATCACGCCCGAAAGCCGCGTGCTGTTCCACCGCCGCGTGCAGGATCGCGTGCGCAAGATCGCGCCGTTCCTCACCCTGGAGGACGACCGCTACCTGGCGATCGCCGGCGGGCGCCTCTACTGGGTCCAGGACGCCTACACCGTGAGCGACCGCTATCCCTATTCGGCGCACGCCGGCGGCGGCATCAACTACATCCGCAACGCCGTCAAGGCGGTGGTGGATGCCTACGACGGCACCACCCGCTTCTACGTCGTCGACGACCGCGACCCGATCGCGCGGACGCTGGCGAAGATCTTCCCGGACCTGCTGCGCCCGCTGGCCGAGATGCCCGACGACCTCGACACGCGCCTGCGCTATCCGCAGGGCATCTTCGACCTGCAGGCCCAGATGTTCTCCACCTACCACATGACCAACCCCGCGGTCTTCTACAACAAGGAGGATCAGTGGGAGGTGCCCTCGCTCGACCAGGCCGGGGGGCAGGCGCTGCGGATGCGGCCCTGGTACACCATCATGAAGCTGCCGGGCGAGCGCGATGCCGAGTTCATCCAGATGCTGCCCTACACGCCGCGGCAGAAGGACAACCTGGCGGCGTGGATGGTGGCGCGCAGCGACACGCCGAACTACGGCCGGCTGGTGGTGTTCCAGTTCCCGAAGCAGAAGGTGGTGTTCGGGCCGCGGCAGGTGGTGGCGCGCATCAGCCAGGATCAGGTGATCGCGCCGCAGATCACGCTCTGGAACCAGCAGGGATCGGAAGTGATCCAGGGCACGCTGCTCACGATCCCCATCGAGGAGTCGCTGCTCTACATCCGGCCGCTCTACCTGCGGTCGGCGGGCGGACGGATCCCGGAACTCAAGCGCGTGATCGTCGCTTACCAGAACCAGATCGTGATGGAGGAGACACTCGATCGGGCGCTGGACCGGATCTTCCCGCGAGGCAGCGGCGACCGCAAGATCGCGGGGCTGCCGGGCACGCTGCCGTCGGGCGCCGGCGCGGCGGCGCCACTGGCGACGTCAGCGCCGCCGGCGGCGGCCTCGCCAGCCCCCGGACCGGAGCCGCCCCCGTCCGGCGATCTCGCGCAGCAGGCGCGCCTCGTCTACCAGCGGGCGCTCGAGGCGCAGCGCGCCGGCAACTGGGCGCGGTACGGGGAGGAGATCGCGCGCCTGGGCGAGATTCTCGATCGCCTGGCCCAGTCGCAACCGGCGCCGCCGCAGGCGCCGCGGCCGTAGCGGACCCGGCGGGGGATGGGCGGCCGGCACGCGCCGGCCGCATATAATCCGGCCCATCATGCCCACACGCCGCGACCTGCTCGCCTCGGGGGTGCTCGCCGCCCTCGCGCCGCTCGTCTCCGCCCTCGCGCGCCCCGCCTCGGCCCAGCCCTACGGTGTGCAGCCGCGCAAGCCCGTGATCAAGCCGCCGCGCATCCGGCAGGGCGACACGATCGGGCTGATGATCCCGTCGAGCGCGAACTGGGACCCCGTGAGCCTCGACGTCCTGCTCGACGCGCTCGCCGCGCTCGGGCTGAAGGGCAGGCTGGGTCGCCACGTCAACGACCGGCGCGGCTACCTCGCCGGTCGCGACGAGGATCGCGCCGCCGACCTCAACGCGATGCTGCGCGATCCCGAGGTGAAGGCGATTCACTGCATCCGCGGCGGCTGGGGCGCGGCGCGCCTGCTGCCGCTGATCGATTTCGACGCGGCGGCACGGTCGCCCAAGGCGCTCATCGGCTACAGCGACATCACCGCGCTGCTGCTGTCGCTGCACGCCAGGACCGGCCTGGTCACCTTCCACGGCCCCAACGGCGCGTCGGAGTGGAACCGCACCAACGTCGACTGGCTGCAGCGCGTCACCTGGAAGGGCGAGGCGGCCACCTTCGTCAACCCCAGGGACACGGAGGACACGATCGTGGTGTCGGCGAACCGCACGCGCACCATCACGCCCGGCAGGGCCCGCGGACGCCTGCTCGGCGGCAACCTCACCGTGTTCACCACGATCCTCGGCTCCGCCTACGTGCCGGATTTCAGCGACGCGATCCTGTTTCTCGAGGACGTGCAGGAAGCGCCCTACCGGATAGACCGCATGTTCGTGCAGTTGAAGCTCGCCGGCATCCTCGAGCGCGTGAAGGGCGTGGTGTGGGGCACCTGCAGCCGGTGCGACCCCGGCGAGGGCTTCGGATCGCTGACGATTCCCGACGTCCTCGACGACCACGTGAAGCCGCTGGGGGTGCCGGCCTACTACGGCGCGATGTTCGGCCACGTCGAGCGGCAGTTCACGCTGCCGCTGGGCGTCGAGGTGGAGCTCGACGCCGACGCCGGCACGATCCGGATGCTCGAGCCCGCGGTGATCTGAACGCGCCGCGTGGCCCGGCGGCGGCCCGCGCCGGCACGGCGGGAGGACAACGCCGCGCCCGGCGCCGCGGGATCCGCCCGGCCCGAGGCCGGCGGCCCGCGCCTCACATCCCCATCACGTGGGCGAAGATCAGCGGCGCGACGATCGTCGCGTCCGACTCGATGACGAACTTCGGCGTGTCGACGTCGAGCTTGCCCCACGTGATCTTCTCGTTGGGCACGGCGCCGGAATACGACCCGTAGCTCGTCGTCGAATCGCTGATCTGGCAGAAGTAGGCCCACAGCGGGACGTCTTCGCGCTGCAGGTCCTGGTGCAGCATCGGCACGACGCAGATGGGGAAGTCGCCGGCGATGCCGCCGCCGATCTGGAAGAACCCGATGGGGTGGGCCGGGGCGAACGTCGTGTACCAGTCGGCGAGCCGGATCATGTACTCGATCCCCGAGCGCATGGTCAGCGGGCTCTTCACCGATCCGTCGATGCAGCGCGCCGCGAAGATGTTGCCGAGCGTCGAGTCCTCCCAGCCCGGCACGAACAGCGGCAGGTCGGCCTCGGCCGCCGCGACCATCCAGCTGTCCTTCGGGTCGATCTGGTAGTGCTCCTCGAGCCGGCCCGATCGGATCACCTGGTAGAAGAACTCGTGCGGCAGGTAGCGCTCGCCGGCGCGATCGGCCGCCTGCCACCGCTCGAGGATCGCGCGCTCGATGCGCCGCATCGCCTCTTCCTCGGGGATGCACGTGTCGGTGACGCGGTTCAGGTGCTGCTCCCACAGCGCCCGCTCGTCGGCCGAGGACAGCGTGCGGTAGTGCGGAATCCGCACGTAGTGATCGTGCGCGACGAGGTTGAAGACGTCCTCCTCGAGGTTGGCGCCGGTGCAGACGATGCCGTGGACCTTCCCGCGGCGGATCATCTCGGCCAGCGAGAGGCCGAGCTCGGCCGTGCTCATCGCGCCGGCCAGCGTCACCAGCATCCACCCGTCGCGCTCGAGCAGGGCGCTCCAGCCCCTGGCCGCGTCGATGAGCGTCGCGGCGTTGAAGTGGCGGTAGTGGTGCTCGATGAACGTGCTGACGGGGCCCTGGCTCATGAGGCGGCGCTCCTGGCGGACGGTGCAGCCCGAGATTGTGTCGCGCGCGGGTCGCGTGGATCAACCCCGGCGAACCCGTGCGCGCGCGGCCCGCGCTACCGGACCGCGATCCGCTCGATCGCGTCGCCCTCCACGAGCGAGTCCACCACGTCCATCCCCGCCTCTACCTGCGCGAACACGGTGTAGTTGTGATCGAGCCGGAGGTTGTCGGCGAGGTTCACGTAGAACTGCGCGTCGCCGGTGTCGCGGCCGCGCGTGGAGAGGCCGATGCTGCCGCGCAGGTTCGCGAGCCGGCCTGTTTCGTCACGCGTGAACGGGCCGTCGCCCGAGTACTCGTTGCCGTGCGGGCTTCCGCCCTGCACCACGAACCTCGGCGCGATGCGGTGGATGGTGAGGCCGGTGTAGTAGCCGGCCTCGGCGAGCCGCAGGAAGCGGAAGGCGTTCAGCGGCGCCTCGTCCGGGCGCAGGCGCATCACGATGTCGCCGCGGCCCCGGATCGAGACGACGATGCGGGCCGTGCCCATGCGCGCGAGATCGCCTTCTCCCGGAAGCGGCGCGCGCGCGAGCGGCACCGGCCTCGCCTCGGCGGGCTGTCGATCGCCGGGCGGCGCCAGCCTCGCCAGCGCCGACGCGGCGGCACGCGCGACGACCGGATCGAAGTCGGCGAGCAGCGGCGCCAGGCGTGGCGCGTCGCCGGCGCTGCCGGTCCGCATCACGCACCCGACCAGCGCCAGCCTGGGGTCGCGGGAGGTCTCGCGCCGCATCGCCGTCAGGCGGGCCAGCGCGTCGCCGCACGCGGCGGCGATGATCTGGTCGGCAGCGGCCGGCGGCGTCCCGTCGCCGGCCGCTGGTCCGGGGCTGAGGAGCTTCACGGCCTCGATCAGCAGTTCTTCCCCGTTGCGCCGGAGCGCGCGCAGGGCGTGGGGCCTGGCCTCGGCCCGCGTGAGCCTTCCGACCGCGCGCACCGCCTCGGTCGCGACGTTCGTGTCGGCATCCTCGACCAGCGCCGCGACGGCCGAGGCCACCGCTTCGTCTGGCGCCTGCCGGTTGCCGGCGGCCTCGAGCACCAGTCCGGCCGCGATCGCGGCGTACCGGCGGGTCCACGCCTCCGGCGATCCGAGCGCCGCCAGCACGCGGGGCCGCGCGGCGGATGCGTCCAGCGACGCGAGGCCGAGCAGGGCGTACGCCGGCCGGTGCCATGACGATGTGGCGTGCGGAGCGGGCGCCGGCGACGCCAGCGCCTCGAGGCGGGCGCGCACCCGCTCATCCCCCCTGCACGACGGGACCACGGTGCTCATCGCCTGCCGGGCGACGTTCACGTCGCTGTCCTCGAACCCCCGCAGCAGCCATCCGCATCCGGCCGCGCCGAGGCCGGCCTCTCCGATTGCGCGAATCGCCTCGAAGCGAACCTGCGGTGACGGGTCCACGGTGATCCGCCGCTCGTACTCCGCCACGCGCGCGGCCAGCCACGCGCGCGCCTCGGTCTCCGGTGTCGCGCGCAGGCGCGCCCACTCGCCGGCAATCGTGGTGCGCGCGTCCTCGCCGCGCAGCGCGTCGACGGCCCATCGCGCGGCGACGGCTCGCGCCTGGTCGTCGGCATCGTCGATCAGCGCGAGGCCGACCGCGGGGAAGTTGCGCCGGGTTCCGGCCAGCGCCTGCAGTACGAGGCGCCGGATGGCGACATCGGCGGCAGGCGGCGCATCGCCGCCCGCCGGGCGCGCCGGAGGCGGCGGGGATGCCGGCCTGCCATCGAGCAGGAGCGAGACGAGCGGCGCCAGCGCCGCGTCGGGAAGCCACGTGACGGGCCTGCCGGCTGCGTCCCGCGCGGGCCCGCCCGCGTGGGCCCCCGCGCGCGCCAGCGAGCCCAGGCCGCGCAGCGCGCCGAGCAGCACGGCGGTCGATGCCGGACGGCGCACGCCCGTGCCGTCCTGCGGGGCCGCGACGTCGAGGACGAGCATGCCTGCGGCCTGTCCCGCGGCATCGTCCGGGTGCCTGAGACGCCCGATGGCCGCGGCCAGCGCGCCACGGACGAGCGGGTGCGACTCGGCGCGCAGCGCGTCGGCCAGCGTCCTGGCCACCTCGCCGATGGCCGCGACGTCGCCCTCGACGAACACGCTCTGCGCGAGCGCGTTGGCAGCCTCGGCGCGCACCGACGCCTCGGGATCCTTCAGTCCCAGGACGATGTGCGGGCCGAGCGCCTCGCGCTCGAGGCGGCCCAGCCCGCGGACGGCCACGCGCCGGATCTCGGCGTCGGCCGACTTCAGGCCCTCGAGCAGCGGCACGATGGCCTGCGGCGACGCGTCTCGCGCGTCCTCGGCGGCGAGCATCCGCAGGCGCGGCGATGGCGGCTCGCTCTGGCTGCTGGCCTGTGCCGCGGCGGCGGTGAGGCTGGCGGTCGCGGCGAGCGCGGCCAGCAGGATGGTGGTGGGGCGCATGACGCGCACCATACCGTTGGTGGGCGCGCGGATACAACCGCCCGCGGCCTCGGCGCGGGTGGCGGTGCGCGCCCCCGCCCGGCAGGATCGACGCCTTCGCGGCAGCGATCCCGGTACGCCCTGTCTACCCTTCCGGCGCCGGCCGCGCCACGTGCAGCCGCGAGTGCCGGTAGCCGTACAGGTAGTAGAACAGCAACCCCACCCCCAGCCACACGCCGAAGCGGATCCACGTCACCGTCGGCAGTTGCAGCATCAGGTAGGCGCACGACGCGATGGCCAGCAGCGGCACCACCGGCACCCACGGCGTACGGAACGGTCGCGGCTGATCCGGGCTGCTGTGCCGCAGGATGAGGATGCCCAGCGCCACCAGGATGAAGGCGAACAGCGTCCCGATGTTCGTCAGCTCGACGATTTCGCCGATGTTGGCCACGCCGGAGACCAGGCCCACGGCCAGGCCCGTGATGATCGTCGTGACGTGCGGCGTCTGGTATTTCGGGTGCACCTTCGCGGCCCATGGCGGCAGCAGGCCGTCGCGCGCCATGGTGAAGAAGATGCGGGGCTGTCCCAGTTGGAACACCACGAGCACCGACGTGGTGGCGATGACCGCGCCGAGCGCGATGATGCCCGCGGTCCAGTTCATGCCCAGCGCCGAGAACGCCGTGGCGAGCGGTTCGGCCGTGTTCAGCTCGCGCCACGGCAGCATGCCGGTGAGCACCAGCGCCACGAGGATGTAGAGCACCGTGCACACCACCAGGCTCGCGATGATGCCGAACGGCATGTCGCGCTGCGGGTCCCTGGTTTCCTCGGCTGCCGTCGACACCGCGTCGAACCCGATGTAGGCGAAGAAGATGATGGCGGCGGCCGTTGAGATGCCGGCCCACCCGTTGGGCGCGAACGGCGTCCAGTTGTCGGGCTTGACGTAGAACGCCCCGACGACGAGGAAGAAGCCGATGATGGCGAGCTTGAGCACCACCATGGCGGTGTTGAACCACGCGCTCTCGCTGACGCCGCGCACCAGCACCCACGTCACGAGCATGACGATGAGGAACGCCGGCAGGTTGAAGATGATCGGCACCCCGAGGAAGTGGGGCGCCGTCTGCATCGCCACCGCGCCCTCACGCACCATGCCGCTCAGGGCGTCGAGGTTGCCGCCGACGCGCGCGAGTTCGGCCGTGGCCTGCGCCGCCGTGCGGAAGTCGGTGCCGAGCCAGGCCGGAACGTGCATCCCCAGGCCCGCGAGCAGTTCCTGGAAGTAGGCCGACCACGAGATCGCCACCGCGACGTTCCCGACGGCGTACTCGATGATCAGGTCCCAGCCGATGATCCACGCCACCACCTCGCCGAGCGTGGCGTAGGCGTAGGTGTAGGCCGAGCCGGCCACCGGCACCATCGACGCGAACTCGGCGTAGCAGAGCGCGGCGAAGCTGCAGGCGATGGCGGTGAGCACGAAGGAGACGACCAGCGCCGGTCCCGCGCCGAGGTGTTCGGGGCCGCCGGCGGCCGCCGTGCCCACCGTCGAGAAGATCCCTGCGCCGATGATGGCCCCGATGCCCAGTGAGGTGAGCTGCCACCGGCCGAGCGACCGCTTCAGGCGGACCTCGCCGTGCTCCATCTCGTCGATCAGCCGCACGAGCGGCTTCACCCGGAACAACGATGCCATCGACTCGGCTCCTTTGGGTCACGCGGGCGCGGGACAGGGTAACAGAGGCTGGCAGCCCGTGGCGCCCGTGGCGCTGCCTGTGACGGGCGCCGCGCCCGTCTCACTGCCACGCGGCACGTCGGCTGCGGATTGCTAGCGGCCCGAGGCCCACGGCTTCAGCACCGCGTAGAGCGTGTCGAGGATCGGCGTGGGCACGCCGCGCGCACGCCCGCGGCGCACGACCGCTCCCTGCAGCGCCTCGAGCTCGAGACGTTTCCCCGCGGTGAGGTCGATGAGCAGCGAGGGCGTCATCGCTTCGGGCAGCGCGTCCATGTATGCGCGCACCGAGTCCTTCACGTCGGCGGCGACCGCCACCCCCTCGGCACGCGCCACCGCCTCCACCTCGCTCACGGCCGCCAGGAACACCTCCCGCGCGAAGGCGTCGCCCCACACCGCGCCGGTCGGCCGCCGCATGGCCGCGCAGCACCCGGACAGCGGCGCCAGGAAGATGAGCTTCTCCCACAGCGGCACGCGGGCGTCAGCGACCGCCTGGGCCTGGAGGTCGGCCGCCGCCAGCGCCGCGGCCAGCGCCTGCACGCGCGGCGTGACGGCTTCCGGCGGATCGAAGACCTCTCCGAACACGATGCGCCGGTGCGTCCCCGTCTGCACGATCAAGCCTGGCGCCCGCAGTTCGGTTCCGATGTAGATGGGGCCTGCGACGACGCGCTCGCGACCCACCACCGCCGCCAGTTGCGCGGCGCTCTCCACGCCGTTCTGAAGCGAGAGCACGGTCGTGGTCTCGCCGACCACGCCAGCCAGGCCGGAGAACGCGGTGGCGTTGTCGTAGCCCTTGACCGCCACCACGAGCACGTCGGGTGCGGGCGAGATCGAGGATGGATCGTCTGTGGCCGTGCCGCGGGCGACGAAGTCGCCGAGCGGTGACCACACCAGCAGGCCGCGTTCGCGGATGGCGCGCAGGTGGGCCCCGCGCGCGAGGAAGGTGACGTCGTGTCCGGCTCGTGCGAGCTTCGCGCCCACGTACCCGCCGACGGCGCCCGAGCCGAGGATGGCGATGCGCATGCGGCCGATTCTGCCACAGGCCCATGCCGTGCGGCTCGTGAAGGTCGCAGGCTCCCGCCGGGCATCAGCCGGGGCGTTGTCGTTCCGGCCGCGAGCCCGGTGGTGCGCGCCGCCCGTCCGCACGAGCGGGCGGTGCCTGGTGCGGCCGTGGTCCGAGCGCCGTTCAGGACAACCCGACGCGCTGCAGGATCGCCTGGAAGCGCGGGTCGCCGCGGAGGGTGACGAAACGGAAGTCGGTGCCGAGGAAGATCAGCGTTGGCGCCCGGGCTTCCACCGCCTCCTCGAGCTGATCGAGCGCGGCCTCCGGCTCGTTGAGCTGCATGTGCGCGGCGGCGGCGAACACCGGCCGCGAGAAGCCTCCGCCCACCGCCAGGCCGTCCAGCGCGTCGAGGTACGCCCGCCAGTAGGCAGCCCAGCCGTCGGCGGCGGCGGCCGTGAGACCGTCGGCCTGCGTCGCGGCCGCGCCCATGCTGAGCAGCCAGCGGCGGCTGTAACGCACCGCCGCGACCATGTCACGGCGCGCCTCGGCGAGCCGCGCCAGCAGGACCAGGGCCATGGAGAACTCGGCGTCGACGGCCAGGATGCGGTGCAGTTGCGCCTCGCAGTCCTCCACGTCGCCGTTGTGGAGCAGGCTCCAGGTGACGGCGGACATGGCCAGCAGCGACAGCGGATCGAGGCGTTCGGCGCGCCGCGCGGCCTCCAGCGCGGCCTGCGTCTGGCCCCGCGATGCCAGGTACAGCGAGTGATAGGCCTGGGCGGTGAGACACCGCGGGTTCATGCCCAGCGCCTTGGTGATGTGGCGCTGCGCGGCCAGCCAGTCCCACTCGAAGAACATCGCCACCACGCCCAGTGTGGCGTGGGGCTCGGCCAGCGACGCATCGAGCGCGATGGTGCGTTGGGCCGCGTCGCGGCAGAGATCCAGCACCGCGGTCGAGGCCAGGTAGCCGTGGTAGGCGGCTGCGGCGTAGGCATCGGCCAGCCCGCCGAACGCGGGCGCGTAGGACGCGTCGATGTCGATCGCCGCCTTGAACGCCTCGATGGAGCCGAGCAGGCCGGTGCGCGTCCACTTGTTCCACAGCGCGCGGCCGCGAAGGTATTCGTGGTAGGCGGGCGACGGCGCCTGACGCTGACGCGGCCGGCGCGACCGGCGCGTCGAGGTGACCGCCGTCTGGAAGCGCCCGCGCAGGGCATCGCAGATGTCGTCGCCGATGGCGCCGGCGACCGCCTCCAGATCGGTGAGGCCGCGCACGAACCGGCCGCCCCAGATCTGGCTCTCGTCGGAGGTGTCCACCAGGTCGGCCTGCACGTGCAACTGATCGCCGCGTGCCGTCACGCGTCCCGACAGCAACGCCTCGGCGTTCAGCTCGATGCCCACCGTGCGCGGTTCCGACTCGCGGCCCGCGCAGCGGAATGCCAGCGACCGCGGGATCACGCGCAGGCCCCGGACGCCAGAGATGGTGTTGATGACGCTCTCGGCGATGCCCTCGCCGAGGAACTCGAGGTCGGGCACGTCTCCGGTCGTGGCAAACGGCAGGACGGCGACCGAGTGCTGGATGGCGGCGCCGGCCGGACGCCGCCGCGGCACCGGTGTCGACACCCCGGAGTCGAGCAGCAGCGCGCGCAGCGCCACGGCCACGTCGTGGGCGCTGCGGAACCGTCGTCCGGCTGACTTCTCCAGGCAGTGCTCGATCACCCGCGTGAGGGCCTGGGGGACGCCGAGGTTCGTGGCAAGCGGTGGCGCCGGCGCCTGCAGGATGGCGGCCACGGTCTCGGCCGGTGTGTCCCGCTCGAACGCGCGACGGCCGGTCACCATCTCGTAGAGCACGCACCCGAGCGCGAACAGGTCGGCCGCCGTGCCGATGGTCTCGCCCGTCACCTGCTCGGGCGCCAGGTACCCGATGGTGCCCAGCACCAGCCCCGCCTGGGTCTCCAGCGTCGTCGGCGACTCGGCGGGGCCAGCTGGCATCACCGACCCCACGCCGCGTGCGAGGCCGAAGTCGAGCAGTTTCACCCGGTCGTCGCGTGTGAGGAAGATGTTCTCGGGCTTCACGTCGCGGTGAACGATGTTGCGGGCGTGGGCGCTGGCCAGGCCGTCGGCGATCGCGGCGCCCACCTCGGCGGCCGCCCGCCAGGGCAGCGGTCCGCCGGCCAGCCGTGCGCGCAGCGTCTCGCCCTCCAGCAATTCGGTGACGCTGTAAGGTGTGTCGCCGGCGATGCCGAAGTCGTAGATGGCCAGGATGTTCGGGTGCGAGAGCGCGGCGGCGGCCCTCGCCTCGCGCTCGAACCGCGCGCGGGCGTCGGGATCGCTGGCCAGTCGCTCCCGGAGCACTTTCACGGCGACGTTACGGCCCAGGCGCGTGTCGTGCGCGCGGTAGACGGCGCCCATCCCACCCTGACCGATCGGCTCTCCGAGTTCGTAGTGCCCAAGCCGGGCACCGATGGCGATTGCGGACATCGTGGTGTCCCGCGCGTCCTGACGTGGCGCCGGGAAGTCCAGTATAGGTCCGGACCGTGGCCGGGCAGTCCGGGCGGCGCTATCATGGCCCCACCGTGACCGTCGCCACCGTCGCCGTTGTCGCCGTCGTCGGCACGCTTGCCGGTGCCGTAGGCTCGATGCTGGGCCTTGGAGGCGGCGTCTTCCTCGTTCCGTTCCTCGTGATCGGGCTCGGCCTGCCGTTCCAGTCGGCGGCGGGCATCAGCCTGATGACCGTGATCGCCACCTCGAGCACGGTCAGCGCCCAGAGCGCCGGGCAGGGGCTCTTCAACGTGCGCCTCGGGCTCGTGCTGGAGATCGCGACGACGCTGGGCGGCCTGGCGGGCGGCATGACCGCCGCCCATCTGTCGCAGCCCGTGCTGTCCGGGCTGTTCGCCATGGTGACGGCACTGGTGGCGATGGTGACGATCGCGCGGCTCGATCGCCGCAACGTGATCCACGACGCCGGGTCCGACCTGGGACGGCTCGGCGCGCGCATCCACGACAGCGACACCGGCCGCGAGGTCGGCTACCGCGTGCGGCGCCTGCCGGTGGCCCTGCTCATCTCCTTCGCCGCGGGCAACGTGTCGGGCCTGCTCGGCATCGGCGGCGGCATCCTGAAGGTGCCGGCGCTCAACGCCTGGTGCGGCGTACCCATGCGCGCGGCGGCGGCCACCAGCGCGCTCATGATCGGTGTCACGGCGGTGTCGACCGCGCCGATCTACTACGCGCGGGGGGACGTCGACCCCGCCCTGGCCGCGGCGGCCGTGCTCGGGGTGCTGGGCGGATCGCGCGCGGGGATGTGGGCCACGCACCAGTTGCGCGTTCGCACGCTGAAGATCATGATGGCCACCGTGCTGATCGGCGTGACGCTGCTGATGATCGGGAGGGCGCTGTGAGCGCCTCGGCGCTCGATCGGCACCTGGGCACGGGCCTGCGCGCCGGCGTGATCGTCAGCGCCATCCTGCTGGCGGTCGGCCTGCTGCTGACCGTGTCGGGACTTCGCAGGGAGACCGCCCACGCCCTGCTCAATGCCGGCCTGCTGGCGTTGATGGCGACGCCGATGCTGCGCGTGGTGATCTCGGCGGTCGAGTATCTCGGCCAGCGCGACTGGTTCTTCTTCGCCGTCTGCATGGTGGTCCTGCTGGTGCTCGTCACCACGGTGATCTCCGCCCTCGCGATGCGCTGACGCCATCGCGTGTCACAGGCGCGCGAAGGTGCGCGCCACGGCGTCGCGACGCGCGTCCTCGATCAACGGAAAGCTTGCCAGCACGGCGGCCAGTTCGGCGCCCGAGAGCCCGTAGGCGCGCGCGGCCTCGGCCTGCGCCTCCACCCAGGCCGGGCCGTGTTCGCCTTCCCGCGTGCAGCGGCGCGCCAGCGCGAGCAGGCGCGCGAACCTCGCGTCATCCGGGTGCAGCCACGGCGCCGGCAATCGTGCCACGAGGCCCGTGGTGACGTGCGTGCTCACCCAGTGGCGCACGTACCAGTTCGCCACGAGGCTGTTGAGCAGCGCGCACAGCACCAGTTGCGCCGCGTCGTCCAGCGGCGACTCGAGACAGAACACCGTGTGCACCGAGGCCGATCCGGCGGGCAGAATCGCCGCGATCAGCGTGAGGCGGTTGCCCGCGCCCGCCACGTCGCGGAACGCCAGCCGCGGCGTGGCGAACCGGCGTCCGCGCCGCGCGGCCGCCTCGGGCGGCAGCCACCAGCGCGCGTCGTCCACGGCCACCTGGAACGGCCGGAGGTGCTTGCCCTCGACGATGGGGCAGGCGCCGGCGGGCAGGGTGGCGGCCACCCACGCATCGACGAAGGCGGGCCGGTCGTCGGAGGCGTTCAACTCCCGCGAGAAACGTGCGCCCCAGGCGCCAGGGTCGGCCAGGGCGGGGTGCGACGACGCCAGGCGCGCCAGCAGGGCCAGCGACGGCTCGTCGCGGACGGCCGGCACGGCGAGCCCCTCTCCGGAGAGCGCCGCGAGCGTGTCGCGCAGGGCCAGCACCGGAAAGTGCTCGCGCGAGCTGCCAGCATCGGGAATGCGATCGAGCGCCGCGGTGTCGGTCTCGCCCGTGCGGCACGGCATCGCCTGCGTGGGACGGCCCTTCGTCGCGCAGCAGGCCGCGAAGCGCAGGCCGCGATGAATCGGGAACAGGGCGTGGCGGTTGTCGAAGGCGACCAGCGTGTCGATCGACGCCCGATCGATCAGCCGGCGCCTGATGGCCGCCGCACCGGCGTCGCCAAACAGGCCCCACGGCACGATGAGGCCGAGGCGTCCGCCGTCGCGCAGCAGATCGAGTGCCCGCTCGACGAAGAGCTGGTAGCGGTTCACGTGGGCATCGCCGCCGTGCGAGTAGAGTCCGGAGTCGCGCGCGAAGCCGGCGAGCTGCCGCGCCTGCTCCCGAGGCGTGCCGTCCTCGGCCCGAACCATGTCCCACGGCGGGTTGCCGAGGATGGCGTCGAAGCCGGCGTCCTCACGCGGGGCCCCCGTGTCGTGCCAGAAGACCTCGGGGAACTCGAAGGGCCAGTGGAAGAACGCGTGGCGCGCCGCCACCTCGTTCACGCGCGCGAGCAACGGATCGCGCAGGACCGGCCGCAGGCTGCCGTCGCCGCGCAGCGCGCCGGTGAGCAGGTCGGAGAAGACCGCCGGTCCGGGACGCGTGCCTTCGGGCCAGAACCACGGCGCGCACCACACGTCGCCGGCGAGCGCCCACCTGTGCAGCGGGCCCGACGGCCCCCGGAGGTCCTCCAGGAGCCTGGCCTTCTCGCCGACGATGCGCACGTCGTCGTCGGGTGCGAGGGCGAGCGCCTGGCGGCCGGCGACACCGGGCCCCAGCGAGGCCGCCGGGTCGAGCATCGCGAGCAGGGGAAGCACCGCCGGCCGGGGCCTGCGGCGGCCCGCGCCGGCCGATGGCCTGGCGAGATCGGCCAGGCCGGCGCCCACGAGGCTGTCGCCGGCGCGAAGGCGGTGGTCGAGGAAGCTGAGTGGCCGGTCGCGTGCCAGCGTCGTGAGCCACAGCGACAGCCGTGCGAGCTGGACGGCCATCGGGTTGCGATCGACGCCGTAGAGGCAGCGCTGTGCCAGCAGCCGGCGGAACTGCGCGCGATCGGCGTCGTCGAGGTCGCCGGGCCGCGCCTCGCCGCTGGCGACCAGGGCACGCTCGTAGGCCGCGGCGAGGTAGTGGCACGCGGCGACGAGGAACGCGCCGCTGCCCATCGCCGGGTCGAGCACGCGCAGGCGCAGGATGTCCTCCGGCTTCGCGTGTTCGACGAGGGGGGCCAGCGTGCGCCGCACCACGAAGTGGGTGAGCGCCACCGGCGTGTAGAAGCTGCCCGTGGCCTTGCGCCGCGACGCGCGCGGCGTCGCGGGCGCCTGCCCGTCGATCAGCCGCTCGTAGATGGCCCCGAGCTGCTCGACGCCGAGCTCGCCATAGGGCACCGTCACGCGGCGGCCATCGCCCGCGATCCGCCAGGTGAGCGCGCGGACGGCGGCCCGCGCCGCTTCGTCGTCCACGCCGTCACGCTCGGCGAGCGGGGCGTGCGCCGGCGCGAACAGGCGTCCGTTGAACGCGGCGACGTCGAGGCCGCGCACGCGGCAGCCGGCGTGGGCCATCCGCATGATCGCGCGCAGGGCGAGCCACCACCCGCGCCGTGCCGGGCGATCCAGCCCGTCGGCGAGCGAGCCGATCGAGTAGGCATCGCGGTAGATGGGATCGTGCAGCGGCAGCAGACCCCGCGATTCGGCGTAGAGCAGGAACAGCAGCCGGAACACCACGGTGAGGGCCTGTTCGTCGACCGGCGGTCCGCTGCCGTGGTGCGCGCGACCTGCCGCCTGGGCCAGGGCGTGCCGCAGCCGGTCGCACGCCTCGCGGACGCCGCGGTCCAGCGCCGCGCAGGTGAGGGCGCGCTGCCGGCCGGCGGCCGCCACCAGCCGGTCCAGCGGCGAGCCGTCGCGCGCCTGGTCGAAGCGATCGGCGCGCAACAGGGCCCACAGCACGTCGAAGCCGGCCTCCTCGCCAGCCGCCACCGGCAGCGTGACGCTCACCTGGCGTCGTGCGAACGGACGCGATGCGTCCACCGCGCCAATCGACGCGCCGTCGAAGACCAGGCACCACGCCACGCCGGCGCGCGTGGCGGTGGCCACCGCGCTCCGCCACGCGCCGTGGGACGCCGCGTTCCACGCCGTGGTGACGATGGCCACGCGCGTGGCGTGGCGGGTGAGGGCGAGCACCGCCACGTGCCCGGGCGCGACCCGCAGCGAGACGTCGATCGGCGTGAAGCCGAGCAGCCGGAACAGGGGTACGCCCGCGCCGTGATGAATCGCGCGGGCCGGCGACGCGGGGCCGAACGCCGCGGCCGTCTTCGCCCACCACGCGCGCAGCGCGCGCTGCATGCGCGCCCGGCGCGCGGGCTGGCCGGCGCGATCGCGCGCGCCCGTCTCCCGCGCGAACGACTCGCCAATCAGCGTCCCCGTCACCAGCGGGGTGGCGGTCATCGGTCGATCCTCGGCAGCAGCACGATGGGCGTGGTGACGAGAACCGAGACATCGCCCGCCGGCAGGGATGCCGGCAGATCGGGTGGGGCGGCACCAGCCAGTGCCGGCGCGCGATCGAAGAGGCCCGGTTGCGCGAAGTGCGCCGCGATCGACGTCCGGACGGCGGCGGTGACGTGGGCTCGCGCCTCCATCTCCGTGCGCGTGACGCCGGCGCGACGCGTGGCGAGCGTGAGGCGCCGGGCCTCGATGGCCGGAGCTGCCGCCCTTCGGGCTGCGTCGCAGGCGGCCGCGGCGATGGCCGCCCGCCGGTGACGCGCCGCGGGGCCCGCCGGAACGGGCGCGGCCACGCACACCGCGAACAGCCGGCGCTCGAGCGCCGGCTGCCCGCCGTGCGAGTAGATCGCCTGCACCACCACGAAGACATCGCGCGGGCCGGCGCCGAGCGCGGCAAGCCGGCGGGCGGGCACCCGGGCGAGGGCCGGGCCCGACGGCGGCCCCTGGCCGGCCCAGCGGCATCTGTCGAGGGAGCGCAGCCACGCGCGCGCCCTGACGAGGCAATCGCAGGCCTCGCGCTCGTCGAGCCCGCCATCGGCGCCGCGAGCGCCGGGAGCGCCGGACACGCCGGCCTGCCAGGCGGCGGCGGCCGACGCCCGAGCCTCGAGGCGCGAGGCGACGGCTGCCAGCGGCGGCGAGTTCGGCTCGAACGTCCACGCGTGGACGCGTCTGGCCTGGCCGATGCGGTCGACTCGTCCGATGCGCTGTTCCACGCGGGCCGGCGTCCACGGCAGATCGAAGAGCACGACGGCGCGGCAGCGTGCGTGCAGGCTGAGCCCCTCGGCCGCGGCATCGGTGGCCAGCAGGAGCCGCGTGTGGCCGCGCGTGAACGCGGCGATGGCGGCCTGCCGCTCGGCGACCGGCTGCCCGCCGTGCAGTACGCCGCACGCCGGGCCGCGGCCGAGCGACGCGTGCAGCCACGAGAGCGTGTCGCGGTACTCGGTGAAGACGATCAGCGGCTCGCCGGCGCGGGCGATGAGGCGGCGCAGGGCGTCCAGCTTGCGCGACGAGGCGGCTGCGCGGCGCGCCGCTTCGCCGATCGCGCCCAGCCACGCCCGCTCCTGCCGTGGGTCGGCCGCGATTCGGACGCCCAGCCACGCCTCCTCTTCGCCCGCGTCGTCATTGCGGGCGGCCGTGGCCTCCGGCGAGAAGTCGAGCACGAGCTGGCGGGCTGGCGGCGGCGCCCCGAGCAGGTCGCGCCGGCGGAACGCGGTGCGGGCCAGCGCCATCGGGCTCGACGCCGCACGCTTGCGCAGCACCGCGGCCAGCAGCGCCAGCGGCGCGTCGTGCGTGCGCGAACCGCCGCGGGCGAGCGCGCCGAGGTAGCGTTCGAGCAGGGCGGCCGCATGGGCCTCGTCTGGTGATGGCGCCAGCCGCCGCCGGTGCGTGCGCCGTCGCGCGGCGGCGTCGCGACGAGGCTCGCGTGAGAGGATGACGGGCCGATCGTCGTCACCTGCGGCCCCCATCGTGAGCAGCGCGTCGAACCGTCGCGGATCGCCATCGTGCGGCGTGGCGGTGACGAGCAGCACGCGCACCGCGCGCGCCGCGATGGCGCGGAGGGCCGCCGCCCGATCGCTGGCGCCCGCGGCGTGATGCGCCTCGTCCACCACGAGCAGGTCCCACCAGGTGCCGGCGAGCCCGCCGAGCACGTCCACGCGCTTCACGTAGTCGAAGGAGGTGATCGCGATGCCCGCGCCGCGCCACGGGGAAGGCAGGTCGGCGGCCGCCGATCCGGGGAGTGTGCCGTCCACGACGCGCGCCTCGATCCCGAAGCGGACGAGCAGTTCCTCCTGCCACTGTGTCTTGAGCGACGCGGGCACGGCGACGAGCACGCGGGCCCCGGGGTCGTCGGCCATCAGTTGCGCCGCCACGAGTCCGGCCTGCACCGTCTTGCCGGTGCCCACGGCGTCGGCCAGCAGCACCCGGCGCGCCCCGCCGCCGCGCAGGATCAGGCAGGCGGCCAACTGGTGGGCGTGCAGATCGAGCCGCGCGTCGCGGGCCACGGCGGGCACCGGCCACGGCAGCGCATCGGCCACGAGCCGTCGCAGGCGGCCGAAGACCAGCGCCGCGCCCGACGACCGTGGTACCGACGGTGCCAGCGGGCGCACCTCGTCGAAGGGCATCACCAGCGTGAAGCGCTGCCCCGCGGTTGCCACGTCGGCGCCGGCGAGGTCCACGGCCGCGCACGTCCGGGCGGGCGTGACGCGCTCCACGCTCCACGCGTGGGCCCTTGCCTCCACGAGCTGACCCGGCACCAGCGTTGGCAGAGACTGCATGGCCTCGCGTGCTCCCCGTGGCGGAAATTGCCCCGTGTCGAATCCGTTTCGCGCGGTTCGATGCGGTTTCCGCTCGACGTGCCCTCGTGTGGGCAAGCCCGGTGCCGTCGGGCGTGTGCGCGCAGGCCCCCCGGCGCGCGACGCCCTGGCGCGCTGTCTCGACTGTCGACCGGCGAAGGTGGCAGGTCCGTGGGTGACGCGTGGATGGCAGCCGCGTCGACAGTCTCGATGGCCCGATTCAGGCGTCTGGCGTTCCGGCCGTCAGGGCTCGTGGCGTGGACACAGCGACGCCAGCGTCGCGCCCAGGTGAGCGTGCGGATCGTCGCGGAAGGCGACGACGAGCGGGTGGCTGCGCAGCACGCGGTGTACCGTCGCGCGCTGCACCCCGCGTCCGCGTCCGTGCACCAGCCTGACCTCGCGCAGGCCCTTCGCGTGCGCGGCGCGCAGGTACTCGTCGACGACCGAGGCGACCTCGCGTGGCGCGAACGCGTGCAGGTCGAGTTCGTCCTCGATCGGGATGATGACCGGTTCCGGATCGTCGGCGGGGACCATCACCCGTTGCGGAGGGAGGCGTGGCGCCAGTTGGGGATCTCAACCCCTGACGTATTCCGCGCGCACCACGGTCTTCAGCCCGCCGCGCACGGAGAAGTCGCCGATCACGGTCATGCGGCGCGGTGCGCAGGCGGCGACCAGATCGTCGAGGATCTGGTTGGTGACCGCTTCGTAGAAGATCCCCTTGTTGCGGAAGCCGAGGAAGTAGAACTTGAGCGATTTCAGCTCGATGCAGCGTTGGTCGGGGACGTAGATCACGCGGATCTCGCCGAAATCCGGCAATCCGGTGACGGGGCAGACCGAGGTGAACTCGGGGAACCGGGTGTCGATTTCGTAATCCCGTTCCGGGCTCGGGTTCGGGAACGTCTCGGGCTGTGCGGGGGCCATGGTCGCCATACTAACATTCGGCCCGAAATCACAGGCCAAAACGTGTCGTCCGACGTTGACAGCGCCCGGACCGCGCGCTAACATGCGACGTCTTTTGACGAGTTGCGCGACGGCTCGCGACGCGCGTACGGGCCGGACGCACGCATTTGTTCACGCGCGCACAGAGTCAGGGGGACGCGATGGCTGAAGCCCGCAAGCTGGGCAAGGTTGGTCTCTTCCGCCACTTCGCCGAGAAGTTCGAGTGGAAGCTCGCCACGGCGCGCGAAGTGTTCGAGGAGCTGAACACGCTGGCCGAGAAGGAACTCAAGCGCAACGGCGAGTTCACGATGCCCGGCATCGTGAAGCTCGTCGTCCAGAAGCGCAAGGCCCGGATGGGGCGCAACCCGGCCACCGGGGAGCCCATCAAGATTCCGGCCAAGACCGTCGTGAAGGCGCGCGTCGTCAAGCAGATGAAGGACGCCGTCCTGCCGCGCCGGTAGGTTCGCCCGCTCACGCGATCCACGAACGGGGCCACGACCCGGCACGCGCATGCGCGTGCGCCGGACGTCGGCCCCCATTTCGTGTTCAGGCGCTTCGGCCGCGATCCTCGGCCGTCGTTCCGGCGCCTGGCAGCCTCACCTCGAACAGCGCCCCGCCATCGCGCGCGCCCGTGACGGCGATCGTCCCGCCGAGCTGTTCGACGATCCGTTTGCAGATGGCCAGACCCAGGCCGAGGCCGCGCCGCTTCGTGGTGGCGAACTCGTCGAAGAGGTGCGGCAGCTGCTCCTGCGGGATGCCGGGACCGGTGTCGTGTACGGTCACCACCGTCACCGTCCCTTCCTCGCCGGCCCAGGCGCGCACCACGCCGTTGGCGCCGGCGGCCTCGATCCCGTTCTGCACCAGGTTGCGCCACACCCGGCCGAGCGCAAACGAGTCGCCCATCACCATGGCGCTGGCCGCGCCCTCGTAGGTGAGGCGCACGCGGGCCGCGTCGGCGCCCGCGCGCATGACGTCCAGCGTGTCGCGCACCTGTCGTGCCACGTCGACCGGGAACCGCTCCAGCGGCGCGGGGCGGCTGAGCTGCCGGAGGTCGTCGAGCACGCGCCGCATGGCGCCGCCCTCGCGCTCCATCGTCCGGCGGAACACCTCGCGGTAGTCGAGGTCGTCCGGCTGGCGCAGCAGCAGGCGCGAGCTGTTCACCAGGTTCTGCACCGGGTGCGCCAGGTCGTGCACCAGCCCCGCGGCCAGCCGTCCGAACATCGCCTGACGTTCCTGCCGGCGCGTTTCGGCCTGCAGTTCGCCCAGTCGCGCCGCCATGCGGTTGAAGGACCGTGCGAGCCGGCGGAACTCGTCGTCGCGTGACAGCACGACGCGCGTGTCGAGCGCGCCGCCGGCCACCGCGCCCGTCGCCTGCACGAGCTGGCCGATCGGGTTCAGCAGCGAGCGGCCCAGCCACCCGCCGACGGCCAGCATCGTCAGCATCGCGATCGTGATGGCGGCCAGCAGCAGGCGCTGGAGCGCGCTCGCGCGCGCGAAGGCCTCCCGCGCCGGCTGCTCGAGCAGCAGGTGCCAGCCCGTGCTGGGGACGCGCGCCGCCGCCGTCAGCAGGACCGTGCCCGCATCGTTCTCGTATTCCTGGACGGTTCCCGGCGCCATGTCGCCTTCGATGACCGGGTGACGGCGCAGCACCTCGCCGCGGGCGATTCGCGCCTTCTCCGCGGGGTTGCCGTGCGCCAGCAGGCGCCCGTCCGCATCGATCAGCAACGCGTAGCCCGACGTGCCGGCGTGCAGGCTGTCGACCACGTGCCACATCGCCTCGAGACTGATCGACGCCACCAGGCGCAGCGGCGCGGCGCCGTCTGACCGCACGCCGGCGACCATGTGCACGACCGGCAGCGCGTCGTCGTCGATCGTCACGGGGGAGAAGACGACACCGCGCAGCGGCGGACTCAGGCCTGGCGGCGGCTCCAGCCCGTCGATCGAGAGATGGGTTGAGACCAGCGGATCGCCGGCCGCGGAGAACAGCGTGATCGACCTGAACTCGGAGAACGCCAGGAGGTAGTTGCGCAGCACGCGTTCCTGCTGCCATGGCGTGAGGCCGGTGCCCTGCAGTTCCGCCGCCAGCGCGACCATCATCGCCGACGTGCTCGACAGCCACTGGTCCATCTGCGACGCCGCGCGCGTGGTGACGTCGGCCATGCCGTGCCCGACCGCCTCGCGCATGCCGGTGCGCAGGGCCTGCACGGCGAGCGCGCCGAACACGAGCAGCGGCACCAGGGCGGCGGCGGCGCCCGTCACGGCGAAGCGGCGCGAGAGGCGCACCTCAGGGCTCCCTGACGACAGCCAGCCACCGGTCGAGGCTCGCCAGGATGTCGTGTTCCTCGCCGGTGGGCAGGGCGAATCGGGTCGTGACGGCGCGGGCCGTGAGCGGCCAGCACAGGAAGATGGCGGGTGGATCGTCCTGGAGCGTTGCGCGCACGACGCGCAACCTGGCGCGCAGCGCCTCGTCGGTGTCGGCGTGCCGCAGGGCGTCGAGGGCGCCGTCGGCGGCGCGATAACCGGAGGCGACAAACGGCCGGCTCGCCTGGGAGTGCCACAGCCAGTAGGTCCAGTTCAGCCCGAAGCCGTTCATCTCGAGCAGGTACGTCTCGAAATCGCCGCGCGCCAGGCGGCGCGACAGTTCGGCCAGGGGCACGGGCTCGAGGCGCAGGTCGACGCCCGCCTCCAGCATGGCGTGCTGGACGTGGAGCGCGAGGCGCTCGAACAGCGGGCTGCCGGCGGGCACGAGGCACCGCAGGGTGAGCCGTGGCGCGAAGGCCGCCGGCGGCGTGCCA